>ERZ795056.941-NODE-941-length-35316-cov-8.734012_pt1 | contig 35316 bp, 34 predicted proteins | sample MGYA00375140_ERZ795056 | MGnify/ENA primary metagenome ERZ795056 (study PRJEB30185, sample SAMN05720227) | activated sludge metagenome | isolation source: Anaerobic digester | place: USA | collected 2015-03-09 ...
GAGCTTGCCGATGCCGCTGAAGAGCAGACCATGCCCCGCACTGGCAGGTCCCGGTACGTAGGCATTCACCAGCTGGGTGCCCGCGGTGGTCCCATCGGTGCTCCAGAGCTCGTTGCCCTCGGCGCTGGTATGGCCCACGAAGTACATGCGGCCGTTCAACATGGCCGTGGAGTGGCTGGCCCCACAAGCGGGTATGCCGTGGCCCGTGCCCTGATCAATGTCCTTCAGCAAGGTGGTGGCACCGGTGTTGGCGCTCACTTTCACCAATTCCTCGCCCACCGCAGCGCTGAACCGCGTGCTGCAGATGAGGTTGTTGCCGAGCACTTGTGGTATGAGCACGCCGCACGGTACGTTAAAAGGCACCACTACCTGGGCCGGGGCGGCAGGGGCTACCGTTACGTTGAGGTCGGCCACATGGTAGCTGTGGTTATTGCCGAGCCAACTGTTGCCCAGGCGGTAGAAGACCTTGTCAAGCACGGACGATTCGATGAAGGGTTGGTCGTTGTTGATGGAGACATGCACGGCGCTGTTGCCGATGGCGCCCGTGCTGGAACGGAGCTCGTACACGCTGGCTCCGTTCACTTGTTCTGCGGTGTTGTAGCAGACCCGGCTGTTGCCGGTGCCACAAGGGGCCATGTACTGTACATGTACCCCCTGCAGATCGTTCACGGCGGTGGGTGCGATGTAGCCCTGGGCAGAGGCGACAGCGTAGGTGAAGAGGATCGCGCAATGAGCGACGAGGCGGGGTGTGCGGTGGCGCATGGGAGTGGTTTTTTCTCCGTTGCACGCCTGTTCAACGCGCGTCCGGTGGGGAAGCGGTTGTTGGGCATGGAACGGCCACACGAAGGGCGTACTTCCGCCGCTACCAGACAATAACCCGGAAGTGGTAATCGCCGGTAGGGGAGAGCTCCACCATCCGGCGTGTGCGTGGCCGCCCGCGACTATTTTCGCGCACCCATGAGGCCTACAGCCCCGTTCGTTCACGTTCCACTGCGCTCGGTGTGGTTGGTCCTGGCCTTGCTCGTGGGCCTGCACATGGCCCAGGCCCAAGGTGACCACGTGTGTACCCCGCTATTGTATGGCAGCGCAATGCCCCCGGACCTCGTGCCCGCTCTGGAGGCCCACTACAAGGCGCACAACGCAGCGGTGGATGTGGCTCCGGCGAAAGTGCGCAAGGCGGTGCTGGAAGATTGGACCCACCTGCAGACCGACCTGATCGAAAGCCTGAACGATGAGCACTTCATCTTCGGCACCCCGCTGAACGATCTGCTGGACAGCATCACCGCGTTGCTGGTGCCGCACCTGCCCGGACCATCAGCCACACCACGGGTATTGCTGAGCTGGTATCCCTGGCCCAACGCCTCGTGCCGGGGCGAGGGCACCATAGTGGTCAACATCGGTATGCTGGAGCGCTTGAACAGCCGGGCGGAGCTCGCCTTCATCCTGGGCCACGAGCTGGCACACCATTATTTCGACCACGTGGGCCACGGCATCGAACAGGTGCACACGCGCATGAATTCCGACGAGTTCCAGGCGGAGGTGAATGCCGTGCTGCGGCAGGAGTTCGACCGGGTGGCCCAATTGGAGGCCTTGTTCATCAGCTTCTCGATCAATGAACGGCGCCACGGCCGCAACCACGAGCTGGTATCGGATTCGCTGGCCTTGCGCCTGATGCAAGCTGCGGGTTTCGACGCGCTCGCTGCCCCTTCGGTGATGGATGTGTTGGCAGCCTGCGACCGCGAAGCCTATACCACAGCGGTGAACATGGAGAGCGCCTTCCGCAGCAGCGGCGCCGATGCCGAAGGGGATTGGATGGCGGAGGAGCAGGTGAGCTCCTTGGGCAATGTGGATACGCGCGATACCGTATTGGCGGAGGAATTGCGCACCCACCCTGATTGCGAGATCCGCAAGCTGGCCCTCTTCGATCTGCTGGAGCTTGACTACAAGACCCGCGTGGTGCAGGACGATGCCACCTACCTGGCCCTGAAGCCCCAGATCGCCTCGGCGGTGTTGGAGAGCGCACTGATCAGCCGCGACCTGGGCCGTGCCGTATTCGTGGGCCAGCACCTGGTGAACCGGGAGCCTTCGCTGCCCGAAGCCCATGCCGGACTGGCCCTGGCCTATGCCGGCATGGAACGTGGCCTGCGCCTGCACCAGCTGAGCAGGGTATTGGACCAGCCGGCGCGCCACCACAGCCAACACTACCAGCGCACCCTGCAAATGCTCAACCGGATGCGCGTGCGCGACCATGCCGCCATGGCCGTGTACAACCTGCGACTGGCCCAGGAGAAGGCACCTGCCTGTGAACTCACCTACTACGCGGCGCTCAAGGTGGCCGCCAACGGCCCCAGCAGCGTGGACCTGGAGGAAGCGCGTAAAGCCTACTTGGACACCTTCCCCGATGGCCATTACCGGGAGGAGGCCACGAATATGAAATTGATAGCGTCCGGTTCACGTTGATCGGCGATCTTCGCCCCCCTTACACGAAAAAACACCCCTACCATGCGTGGACTATTCATCTTGGTCTGTGCGCTACTGGCTGGCGCCGCCACCGCCCAGGAACGCATTTTCGAAAACGTTCTTCGTTCACGATCCCGCGGCAGTGGCGTGATCATGAAGAGCGATGAACTGGCCGGTTACTACTCGTTCTACGAAGTGGATAAGGTGGACAGTAAGAACCGCGCTTTTCGAATGGCGCTGATCGATAACAACCTGGGCGAGGTGGGCGAGGTGAAGCTGGTGCGGCCGAAGAACAGTTACATGATGGAGAACGTCTTCAACGGCAAGGCCTTCATGTTCTTCTTCCTGAACGAGAAGAACGTGGAGCTGGAGACCTACGACGTCACGGGCAAGAAGCTTGGTTCCAAGATCTACGAGGATGTGAGCAAGTGGGAGCGCGTGCGCGCGGTGACCGCCTACAGCATGGGCGACAACGGCGAGGTGAACCAGAGCATCTTCCCCATGGGCGAAGAAGGTTTCCTCAAGCAGAGCGTGGCCAAGGGCGAGAAGCGTGGCTACCACATGGCCGCCTACAACAACGACTTGAGCCTGCGGTGGGAGACGGAAGCACCCAACAGCGATATGATCGAGAACCTCGATGTGATCGCCGTAACGGACGACCATATCCTGGGCTCCATCTTCAAGCAGAAGAACGCCTTCGACATGCCCGATGTGGCCTACCTGGTCCTGTTCGATGTGAAGACAGGCAAGAAGCTCTGGGAGAAGGAACTGGCCGAGAAGAACAAGCGCATGACGGTGGTGAACGCTTTCCCCGTGGAGGGCAGCGATGAATTGTTCGTGATCGGCGAGACCTTCGCACCGGACGACAAGGTGTTCAAGGCCAAGAGCACGGGCATGTACGCCATGCGCATGGGCCTGGATGGTGTGCCCTTGCAGACCGAGGTCATGGATTGGGAGAAGGATATCCTGCCGCACGTGCCAGCGGATGAGAAGGGCAAGAAGGAAATGGACCGCATCTTCTTCCACAAGGTGCTGCGCATGAAGAACGGCACCATCGCGTGCATCGGTGAAGAGTACAAGAAGGTGGCAGGCGCCACCGGCGGTGTGCAGATCACCACCAAGGACCTTTTCGTGATCGAGCTGGCTTCGGACCTGAAGATGAAGAGCTGCACGGTGTTCCCCAAGAGCAAGACGCGCACGGAGTTCCCCCGGGAGTACGCCATGTACTCGGCTTCCATCCTCGCCAAGCTGGTGAAGCAGATGGGCTACTTCGACTACGAATTCACCGCTCAGGACAAAGTGGCCGACCGGTACTTCTCCTCCTACGTCGACTTCGACCGTTCCAAGAACGAAGAAGGTGACAAGGTGGGCACCTACGTGGGCACCGTGGTGGGCGATGGTAAGGCCGAGCCCACCCTGGATAAGTACGATGTGAAAGCGGGTGGTGTCACCTATTTCCGCGCCATGGCCTCCAAGCCCGGATACATCCTCATTTCCGAGTACCGCCGCAAACTGAAGCAGATCAAGTTCCGCCTGGAGAAGGTGAACTTCTGATCACCGAACCATCCTCTGTGAAGGGCGCCGCGAGGCGCCTTTCACGTTCTTGCGGGTGGCCGTTGCATGCCCGCGCGGATGTTCTGCGCCGCCAAGGTCACCACTTCGTTGATCCGCTTGGTGCGAGTGGCCTCGGTCTTCGCGCTGCCGATCCAGTACAGGATGAATTTGCGCGCGCTTGGCGGGAAGGCTTCGAAGTACTTCTTCGCAGTCTTGTTCTTCGCCAAGGCCTTGGTCAGGTCGGCGGGTACTTCCAGGGCGTCCACGGCATTCAGCGCGTTCCACGAACCATCGGCCTTGGCTGCCTCGATCATCCGCAGCCCCGCCGGCGTCATCAGGTCCTTGGTCAGCAGTTCTTCCACGTGGCGCTTGTTCACCGCGCTCCAGATGCTCTTCGGTTTCCGCGGACGCACGTAGTGCATGGTGCGATCGGCATCGAGCTTGCGCGCCAGACCGTCGATCCACCCGAAACAAAGTGCTTCTTGAACGAAGTCCGGGAAGCTGAGGTACTTCCCCTCCACGTGTTTCTTGTACGTCACCAACCAGATGCCCGTAGTGCGCGTATGGTGCTTCTTCAACCAGGCGCGCCATTGCGCCCGGCTGGTCACCTCGACCTGTTCCAGCGCGTCGAGTTTGTTCGCCATGCCTCAGCGACCCATCGGCAGGGTGGGGATCTCCATCACCTGATAGCCCTCCAGCGAGAAGGCCTTCTCATCCACCGAACCCATCTTCAGATCGCGGATGGTGCACTGCACGCGCTCTTTGCCGTCGGTGGAGGTCCATTCATACTCCAAAGGGAAACCGTGTACGCCCACCAAGGCATCGTCGTGGATGTCGCCACCGGTGCTGGATACGCTTTTCATGAAGCTGTGGAAGGGCACATCGATGTCCTGCGCCATCCAACCGATCCAGGTGCCGGAGCTGTCCGTGGCGGTCATCTTCTTGCACAGGTGGCCATCGATGGTCTTGGTCTCGTCGGTCATGCGCACATCGCCAGCGAGGTGGGCATCGGGGTTGTCGTTGACCACTTTCATCTTGCGCGTCTTCATGGCCATGCGGGTGCCGGCACCATCGTCCATGAGCATGTATTGCCACTTCTCCTTCTGGTCGATGATCATGCGCATCTTCTCCTTCACGCCGGGCGTCTGGCTCTCGATCGCGATCTTCTCCGCACTGCTGTGGATGGTGGTGTTCGCAGGGCTGTGTTCCTGCTCCTTGCCGTTCTCGAACAGGTGCATCTCCATGGTGAAGCTGCCGACGAAGGTGTTCGGGGTGAAGGGGTCCGTGTCCGGCACCAGCTGCATGCCGCTGCCGTTCTGTTGCAGGATGGCGTTGATGTCGATCTGGGCCGTGGCCGGGTTGCCGAGCAAGATGGCCGCCGTGGCGAAGGAGAGGAGGTGCGTGATTTTCATGGGAACGATATCCGGCGAATTTACAGTGCTGCGGTCCTGGATGGGTTCAACGCTCCAGTGTGCCTGGTGTTCACTTCAGCAAGGTGGCCGGCGTGATCCGGAAGAGCTTCTCATCCACCGCACCGGGCTTCAGCTCCAACACCTTCATGGTCATCTTTTCCTCGGTCTTGTAGGTGTATTCCACCTCCAGCGGCATGCCCAAGCGTGTGCTCGCCACCATGGCACCCCGTAACAGGATCTCCACGCCACCCCAGCTCTTCCGCGCGCCCAGCACATCGTGGAAGAGGGAAGGGGTCTTCACATCCACCCACGAGCTGCGCGTGCGTTCGTCCGTCACCAACCGCCGCTGTTGTGCGGTGCGGCCGATCAACTTCCGTGTGCCGGTGATGATGCTATCCTGCGTGGCCGGCGGGAATGGAGATCCGAACCGATGGTCCAGTTCGTTCACATAGGTGCGCAGGGTGTCGCCACCAGGCACGTATAGGGTCTCGGTCCCAGCCTTGCGATCGATCACGTAGGCGCGCGTGTGTTCGGTGTCTTCCGCCTGTTCGGCCTTGCCGATGATGACCATCCGATCCGCCGTGCTGGCGTATTGCACCATCCAGCTGGTGGTCTTCGCGCCGCGCGTGCTCGTGAAGCGCATCTTCGCCGTGCCGATGAACCCGTTCGTGGTGGCGTTCATCAAGGAGTCCATCGCGGGCTCCAGCGGATGCACCTGTGGCTCGTAGCTCCGTTCTGCTGGTTCCATCATCGGTACGGCCATCGGTTCATCGACCATTTCAATGGCCACGTCCGAGCCGCGCATCACATCCTCCATCGTGACCTCGCGGACCTCTATGTTCGGCTCCCTGGCGTGCTCTTCGCGCCGCTTTCGTTCGCGCAGCCGCTCGTCACGCACGATGCACTTGCTCAGGTCGACCTTCGGTGGTGCCGCCTTACCCGGCGCGTAGCTCGTGAGTTGTGTGCCCATCACGGCCATGGGCATGGGCCTATCGGCCACACCGAAGACCATGAGGTCTTTGAACTTCTGACCGATGCGCTGCACCAGCCAATTCTTCATGTCGAAGACGGGATTCACCAGGTTCTCCTTCGGGAACAGGAAGACCTGCAGGTAACGTTCAGTGGTGGTGTACACTTCGCACTTGCGCCCAAGGATGGTGTTGTACTTCCCGCGCGCCGTGAAGTCCAGCTCCAAACCACGGCCGAATTCGGTGAGTCCGACCGTTTCCAAGGTGGCGATCTCGACCTTCGGGATCACATAGCCATGTCCTTCGTTGATGGATACCATGACCACATCGGCATCGAGGTCCACCGCATAGAAGATGGTGCCTTCATCGTGGGGGTCGTTCAATTGCAAGACGGCCCGGCGCGCATCGGCCCAGTAGCTGTACTTCGCCACATGCAGTGTGGTGTCTTTGTGCTCGTCGATGTATTGGACCGGCGTCTCTGCCGTGAGCTTACCGATGAAACGGTTGTCCGGAATGCCGCGGTCCATCGGGTCCGGCGAGTAGGCGAGGGGCAGGCTGTCCGGCGGGAGGTCGCCGAGGTAGGAGCGCATCCACTTCGGCAAACGCCCGGTGCCGCTGTTGTTGATCCACGCCAGCCTTTCCTCGTGGATCAGCGCTCCCTTGAGGTTCAACTCCGGCATCGCCACGCGGCCCGGTGTGATGGCGATGAACTGCATCCCGCCCGGGCTCGGACCATACTCATGCCGCCCCCACCTCACCTTCAACGCGGCGCCTGCGTTGCGATCGGCGAAAGCGTGCAAGTGTTCAATGAAGCCCTTGTTGAGCCAATTGGCCCACACACGCAGATCGCCGAAGAGCTTCGGGTGGGCGGTGGTGGTCCAATACCACGAACTATCGCGTCCGTTGCTGGTGCCCCAGAATTCCTTGCAGGTGTGGCCCAGGATCTCCTCCGTACGACCCGTAGCCGTTAGACTGTCGTTCCAGATGTCGTGGAAATAACCAGCTTGTGGGATGTAGAGGTCCTCGACCTTGCCGGCCACCTGCGCGCCTCCATAGTGGAACTTGATCTTCACGTTGTGCTGGAGGTCCAGCAAAGTGACGTTCTGCACGGTGAAGGCCCCGCTCAGTTCCCGCAAGATCATCCGGTGTTCGGTGCCCCAGTATTCGATCCGGCGCCCGCCTTCCAGTTCTACCGTCCACGTGCCGATGAAGGCGTTGGTGTGTAGCGGCTTTTCCTTGGGCACCGCCGACTTCTTGGGTTTGCTGCCCGTTACCAACGTACCCACCCACTCGGGTAGCGTGGCGATATCGGTGGGCACATAGTGTTGTGCACGGAGTTCAAGAACGCTTATGAGTAGAACGAGCAGGGATAGAAGGCGCATGCCGCGAAGGTCGGATAAGGGTGGGCGCAACGCGCAACTATCGGGCCAGGTCACGCGCCCCGAAGTGTATGCGCGCGATCATCTGACCATCTGATCATCTGATCATCTGATCCTCTGATCAGCATTCAGATCACCCCATCCTTCATCACCAACCGCCGGTCCGCCATCTCCGCGAGTTCCTCGTTGTGCGTCACGATCACGAAGGTCTGGCCGAGTTCCTTACGAAGGTCGAAGAAGAGCTGGTGCAGTTCCTTGGCATGGGCCGAATCGAGGTTGCCGCTGGGTTCATCGGCCAACACCACGCTGGGGTTGTTGAAGAGCGCCCGGGCCACGGCCACGCGCTGCTGCTCGCCACCGCTCAGTTGGTTGGGTTTGTGCTCTTTGCGCGGCAGCACGTTCAAGCGGGCCAGCAACTCCTCGGCGCGCGGAGTGCAGTCGCTCATGCTGCGGCCGGCGATCAAGCCCGGCATCATGACGTTCTCGATGGCGGTGAACTCCGGCAACAGGTGGTGGAATTGGAACACGAAGCCTATGTGACGGTTGCGGAACGCGCTCAAGGCCTTACTGCCCAGTTTGGTCACTTCTTCGCCGTTGATCGACAAGGACCCGCCATCGGCTCGCTCCAAGGTGCCGAGGATCTGGAGCAGGGTGGTCTTACCGGCCCCACTGGCCCCCACGATGCTCACCACTTCGCCCTTGGCTACCGAAAGGTCCACACCCTTCAGTACCTCCAATGCGCCGTACCGTTTGCGGACCCCACGTGCTTCGATCATATCTGCAAAGGAAGCACGCCCGGAATAACGGCCAAGGGGTTACTTTCGCCCCGCAAACTTTCGCCCAGCAATGAACCTCCACGAATACCAAGGCAAGAGCATCCTGAGCAAATACGGCGTGGCCGTGCAACGTGGCCTGGTGGCCTACAACGCCGACGAGGCCGTTGACCAAGCCAAACGCCTGAGCCAGGAGACCGGCACCAAGTGGTGGGTGGTGAAAGCCCAGATCCATGCCGGTGGCCGCGGTAAGGGCGGTGGGGTGAAACTCGCCAAGAACATCGAGGAGCTGCGCGAGAAGGCCGATGCCATCATCGGCATGCAGCTCATCACGCCGCAGACCCCGCCAGCCGGTAAGAAGGTGCACAAGGTCCTCATCGCCGAGGATGTTTACTACCCCGGGGCCAGCGAGACCAAGGAGTACTACATGAGCGTGTTGCTGGATCGTTCCAGCGGACGCAACGTGATCGTCTACAGCACCGAAGGCGGTATGGACATCGAAGAGGTGGCCGAACACCACCCCGAGAAGATCCAGAAGGAGTTCGTGGATCCCCGCGTGGGCCTGCGTCCCTTCCAGTGCGGTAAGATCGCCACCAACTTGGGTGTGACCGGTGCCGCCAAGAAGGAGATGATCAAGTTCGTGGCCGCCCTGTACAAAGCCTACGAGGCCAGCGACAGCGCCATGTTCGAGATCAACCCCGTGCTGAAGACCAGCGACGACAAGATCATCGCCGTGGATGCCAAAGTGCGTCTGGACGGCAATGCCCTTTACCGCCATCCCGACTACGTGGAGATGCGCGACAAGACCGAGGAGGATCCCACCGAAGTGGAGGCGGGTGAAGCCGGCCTCAACTACGTGAAGCTCGACGGGAACGTCGGCTGCATGGTGAACGGCGCTGGCCTCGCCATGGCCACCATGGACATCATCAAGCTCAGCGGCGGCGAACCCGCGAACTTCCTCGATGTGGGGGGTACGGCCGACGCAGCCCGCGTGGAGAAAGCCTTCCGCATCATCCTGAAGGACCCCACCGTGAAGGCCATCCTAGTGAACATCTTCGGCGGTATTGTGCGCTGCGACCGCGTAGCACAGGGTATCGTGGACGCCTACAAGAACATCGGCGATATCCAAGTGCCCATCATCGTGCGCCTGCAAGGCACCAACGCGAAAGAAGCGAAGGAGCTGATCGATAACAGCGGCCTGAAGGTGCTCGGCGCTGTGGCGTTGCAAGAGGCCGCAGACCGCGTGAAGGAGGTGCTGAAGTGATCAAAGATCACTTCAATACCTCTATGTAGTGTCGACCCACAGGGTCACTCTACGAAGCCAAGAATTGACAACGAACGCCCGGCATCACCGGGCGTTCTTCATTTCACACACCGCCCAGGTCCACATCATCCATGCTCTCCAGCGTGAGCCACTGGCCCATCTTTTTCTGGATCACCTTGAAGTGATGTTGGTCCTCCGGGGTCACCAAGGTGAAGGCTTCGCCCGGGTTCTCCGCGCGACCGGTGCGTCCGATGCGATGCACGAAGTCCTGCGGGGAGCGCGGTAGCTCGTAGTTGATCACGTAGGGCAGGAAGGCGATGTCGATGCCGCGTGCGAGCAGATCGGTGGTCACCAGCACGCGTAAGCGCCCCGCTTTCAGGTCGGCCAGGGCCTGCTGCCGTGCGTGGTGGCTCTTCTTGCCGTGGGTGGCGCGCGCGTCGATGCCGTGCTTCTTCAACTTATCCGCCACATGATCGGCACTATGGCCCGAAGCGGTGAAGACGAGCACCTGCTGCATGTCCAGGCTCTTGATCAGGTACCGCAACAGCGGACCTTTCCGCTCCGGCGAGATCCGGAACGCCCGCTGTTTGATCAAGGTGACCTCCTGCGGTGCGGTGGTCAACTGGATCACCTCCGGTTTGTGCAGCAGCAACTTCGAGATCCCATCGACCGCTGTGCTCAACGTGGCCGAATAGAGCAGGTTCTGCCGTTTGCGCGGTAGCAACGCCAGCAGCTTATCCATCTCCTCCTCGAAGCCCTGGTTCAGCATCTTGTCCGCTTCGTCCAGAACGAGCATGCGCACTTCCGCCAGGTGTACGGCCTTCGCGTTGAGCAGGTCCAACAAGCGGCCCGGCGTGGCGATCAGCACCTGCACACCTTGCATGCCGATCATTTGCGGATTGATGGAAACACCGCCGAACACCGCCATCGTCTTGATCCGTTCCGGCAGGTGCGGTGTGAGTTCATTGAAGACCGTTTCCACCTGAAGCGCAAGCTCGCGCGTGGGTACCAGCACAAGCACCGGCACGTGGCGGTTAGCCGTGGCCCAGCCCCCTTCCAGCAACCGCTGAAGGATGGGCAACGCATAGCTCAACGTTTTCCCTGACCCGGTATCGGCGATGCCCAGCAGGTCTTTGCCGAAGAGGACCGCTGGGATCGCTTCGCGCTGGATCGGCGTGGGCTGCGTGAGGTGCTGTGCGTCCAACGCTTTCAGCAGCGAAGGGGCAAGGCCGAGCGGTTCGAATGACGACGTGGAACTATCCATTCAAGTGGAACAACGGCCGTTGAAAGCCGCGACAAGGTACCGAAGTGGATGCCATGAGGCCTTTTATCCTGTCCTACTCGGCGCGGCAGTGCTGAACAGTGTCACCTAAAGGCCCTCATCAACGGGCCGTTCGGCAACCAGGCGTTCGAAGACCACATCGATCACCTCGTCGTTCGCATTGTTGTTGATCACCACGAAACTCTCACCGGTCTTTTGGTCGGCGAATGCGTAGGTGATGTAGCTCACCTGCCGGCCAGTATGTCCGCGGAGCCTGCGCCCTGCGTATTCACGCTCGAACAACCCGAGGCCCATGCTGCTTTTCGCGGTGCTGTCGAAGGTGCTCATCTGAGCCAGGCTCTTCTCATCCAATAGGGTCTTGTCGATCAAGAGCGCGCGGACGAACCTGTTCAGGTCCTGCACATCGGACACCACGTTGCCGGATCCTTTGGAAACCAGTGCGCCGGCCATCTTGGGCATTTCATGCAGGTCCTCCCCGTCAAGCATCGGATGGGCGAGCCCTGGTATGGTGCGCGCATGGTAGGCGAAGGTGTTCTTGAGCCCCAGCGGGCCGATGATCCGTTCATTCAAGTTCGCTTCGAACGAGCGGTCCGTGATGCGCTCCACGATCTCGGAGAGCAGGAAGTAGTTGCTATTGCAATACGATGAACGGGTGCCGGGAGGGAACGCGGGAGGGCCGATGTGCCCGAAAAGGACCGGGTCGGAAAAGTCGCCGTGGGGGTTCACGAAGGGCTCGTTCAAGAATCCGTTGTCCAGCATTTCACCAAGGCCGCTCGAATGGTTCAGGAGCTGGCGGATGGTGATCGCACTATCGATGTACGGATGACTTGGCAGGAAGTCCACCGCGCGTCCATCGATCTTCAACAGACCTTCTTCCTGCAACTGTAGCACGATGACCGCGGTGAACATCTTCGTACAGCTGCCGATGCAGAACCGGTTGTTCACCGTGAGATCCACGCCAGGATGCGATACACCTACCGCAGCGGTGTCAAGCCGCTGTCCATCGTCCCAAAGGGCCACGATACCGTATCCCTTGACGCTGTCCTTGTACTGATCGAGGATATCGGCACTCCTGTGTGTCGACCGCACGGAGTCGCTACAGCCAATGATCAGGATGGCCATAGCACAGGTGAAGAAGAGCACATATCCCTTCATCGTAACGTTGGATGCAGATCCTGAATGACCTCCATCAGCTTCGTCGAAAGTAGCGAGATGCCTGGATCCTGGTTGATCAAGCTTGGGACGCGACATCATGACGGACCATCTTCCACCTTGAGTCTTGCGACCGCGGCCTAACCCACCAACCGCTTCACGATCGTCTGCACCGGCTCCACGGCCTTGCTGTGCTGGATGCTAGGACCCGCTACCCACACCGTCTTGTAGGTCACCTGCTGCGCCGCCACCTCCGTGGCCTTCATGCCGATGTAGAAGCGGAACATCTTCACCCACTTCTTCAGCTTGCGGTTCTTGTTCAACATGCGCTCCAGCCAAGGCGACCGCAGGCCCACCTTCTGCACGTAGGGCGTGTTGATCACCGTGCAGGGCGTGCCGCTGATGCGCTCGGTGAGCACGATGTCCTGCGCACCGTACTGCACACATGCTTGCTTGTAGTCTTCCGTGATCGGTGCTTCCACCGAGGCGATGAAGGGGCTGCCCACCGAAACACCTTCGGCACCGTAAGCCAGCATGCGGTCCATCTCCGCCTTCGTGCCCACACCACCAGCCGAGATCACGGGTATGGTGCAGTGCGTGCGGAGTTGCTCGATCAGTTCTTTCGGTCCCAGATCACCGCGGTGTCCGCCCGCCTCGTTGTTCACGGCGATCAATGCATCGGCGCCTAAGGCCTCCACTTTCTGGGCGAAGCGCAGGTCCGTTACATCACAAAAGACCTTGATGCCCACCTGGTGCGCGGCGTTGATCGTCGTCTCCGGACTGCCCAAGGAGGTGATGATGAAATCACAACCCTCGGCGCACAAGGTCTCCAGTTGTTTCGCGGCCTTCGGGTTGCTCTTGTTCACGATCAGGTTGAAACCGAAAGCACCTTTGCCATATTCGGCCTTGGCCGCCTTCAGCGCCTGCGCGGCTGCACGCAATTCTTCGATCGTCCGGTAGTTCAGCGCCGGTATGCAGCCCGCCACGCCACAGCGCATGCCCTCCTTCACCATGGCGACATTACTCACCAGGAACATCGGTGCCATGATCAACGGGTGCTCCAGGTGGAGCATGTCGGAGAGGCGGGTACGCATGGTGTAAAGATGATGGAAGAACGGCGAATACGATTGGATCGTTCACGCCGCCTCCGGCATGCAATGGTGCAGCGCTGCCTATTCCTGGTCGCGGTGCCGCTTCAGTTGCTCTATATCCACTCGGTCCTTCGCCCTCGATGATCGTAACTTGTCCTCCAGCAGGTCGTCAAAGCCGATGTAATGGATGGGCACACCATCCCACTGAACGGTCTCCTTCCGACCATAGGCCTGCATGAAAGGGATGTTGGCATGGATGGACGGAAGAGCGTCCAGCGTGAATTCACCTAGATCGAGCTTGAAGAAGGATCTTGAAGGGTCAGGGTTCGATTCACTCCTGAAGTCCGAGACATCACAGCCCATTTCTTCCAGGGCTTGCAATAGACAGAAGTAGTTCTCGTAAGTAGGCGCGAACCAGATATCGAGGTCGGGCTTGTCCGTTAGCTGACCTGTAGGCCCCATGGAGTGGCGGTAGTAGCCATGTAGCGCGACTGCGGCTCCCCCCACAAGCATGTATCTCACCTGATAGCGTTCAAGTGTACTGCATACAGCCAGGAGATGATCCTTCAAGTCACCTTCCATTTCAACGACGCGGTCTTGTTCTGACGCGAAGGATGTGCTCCCGAAGTACCGCCATCAACCGCTCGAAGGCACGGTGTCTCATCAACACGGTGGCCGGCACATCCTTGGCCTTGTTGAGCTCTGCAGCCTTCAACTCATCGAACGAGGAGAAGCGTCGTATGGGGTTCATTCGAACTGCGGTACTTGGTGCCACCAAGATACGCCAGATGCCGTGGTGTCGCGCAGATCCATCCCCTATACGTCGGTCGCGGATCCGCTACCGCGTTGATGGTTCAGTGAAGGGGTGAAGCTAGCCGAGCCCTGGCGCAGGGCCTTCTTCGCCAAGGCCAAGTCGCCCCATAGGAGCGTCGGTGCCGCGATGATCGGGTGGAACAAGTGGAGCATGTCGGTCACTCGGTTGCGAATGGTGATCCTCTTGTTCATGGTGGAAGAATCTCTTCGGAAGCATCCCATCACCTACCGATGAGCGCACCGTATTCCGCCGGTATCGCCACGCCCATGAACCCATTGGTGAGGCCGTGGAGCAGGATGACCGTGAACACGATGCCGGAACACAGCAAGCCCTGCGCCTGGGTGTTCGGGGTTAGACCCCATACCGTCCGCTCCATCTTTCGTGCATGGATGCTGGCTATGTGAGCGAAGAAGGAGATCACGGCAAGCGCGTAGTAGGGCACGAAGAAGAGCGCGAACGGGAAGGTGTTCAGGCCCGCCACACCGAAGTAGAAGTTGGTGTCCAGGTGCAAGACCGTTCGGCCAACCAGTACCGCTCCAAGGTGGATCACGAAGAAGAACGCCAGGTATAGCCCGCTCCAATGTTGCAAGGCCTGCCAGCCCATCCGCTTACCTGTGCCGCTCTTCCTGTGCAACCGGATGCCGGTGAATACTTGGTTCAACACTGCCACTAAGAGCAGCGTTTCGGCCACCGGGTGCCGATAGAACTGCCGTAGGAACGCCATCGTGGCGATGTGGCGTTCGGCTCCCACCAAGGCCATCGCGTGGTTGAAGAGGTGCAAGGCGACGAACGCCGTAATGGTGATACCCGAGATGCGGTGGAAGAGCCTGAGCCGATGTTCCATGCGGATGATGGTGCAGGCAAATATTGGTGTGCCTCCAAACCCTTACTCCCGCGTGCAGGCCGAATCGCGCATGAACTCCGTGATGCGCGTGCCGTTGCCCACCAACCAGAGCAGGTCGTTCGCTTCGAACCGCAAAGTGCTTTCCGGATTCGGCAGGCGTTGGGTGTTGCGCTCGATCCCCGTGACCAGCGCCAGCGCCTTCTCGCGGATGCCCGATTCGCGGATGGTCTTGCCCACCAAGGGGGAGCGCGGCTGGATCCGGTAGTGTCCTAGGCGGACGTCCTCCTTCTCCAGTTCAGGTAGTCCGTTGATCACCAGCTGGGTGTCCAGATCCTTGTTCGCTGCGGCCAATTGGTCGTCCGTGCCGATCAAGAGGAGATTGTCGCCGGGTAGGAGCCGCTCATCCCGCACGGGTACGGGTATGGTGCGCTCCCCGCGTTCGATCAACGCCACGTTCACGCCGAAACGCTCGCGCAACGCCAGTTCTTGCAAGCTTCGACCAACGGCCACGGAATCCGGTCGCAGTTCGATCTCCGCCAAGTGCATGTCCCACGGCGCCATCTCGGGCCGCTGTTTGCGCGCCTCGCGTTGGTTCAGGTTGCTGAAGAACCGTTGTTCAACACGACCATAGAAGTGCTGCAATTTGCGGCGGAACACAACGGCGGTGACGGTGAAGATCACGATCGCCAATACCAACGCCAAGCCGGTACTGAAGAACTGGTTGACCAAGATGGCGAGCATCACCACCGCCATGGTCACCCGGGCCAGCTCCACCATCACCAATGGCCCCCGCAGTTGTCTCCGGTTCAGCCACAGATGGCGGTAGGCATCGCGTTTGATCCGCCGGAACGACATGGCCCAGATGAAGGGGATCACCAACAACAGGGTCACAGTGCCCGCGATCAGGTGCTCATCGAACCAACCGATGCCATCGCCGAAGAGCCGCGGCAGCCAGCGATATCCTAGGATGATCACGGCGAGTGACAACACACCGAACACCACCGCGTTGAGGGCGTAGGCCCGGAGCAGGATCCGCCAATCACTGGTCACCTTCACCTGGTCCGTTTGTGTGCTATACCGCGCCAACCCTTGCACCCACTTTTCAGGCAATACCCGCGTCAACCAGGCCGCGAAACCAGGCGAGGCTTGGATCATGTACGGTGTGGTGAAAGTGGTGATGGCCGACACGGCTACAGCGATAGGGTAGAGGAAGGGGCTCGTCACGTTCAACGTGAGGCCGAGCGTGGCGATGATGAAGGAGAACTCACCGATCTGCGCTAGGCTCATTCCCGCTTGTACCGACCGTTTCAGCGGCTGCCCGGCGAGCAACGCACCCGAGGTCACACCGATCACTTTGCCGGCCATGATGGTGATGGTGATCACCAGCACCGGTGCCCAGTGCTCCAGCACCATGCGCGGCGCGATCAACATGCCCACCGACACGAAGAAGATGGCTGCGAAAAGGTCCTTCACCGGCCGGGTCACGTGTTCGATCCGTTCGGCCATCACTGTTTCGGCGAGTATACTGCCCATGATGAAAGCGCCCAAAGCCGCACTGAAACCCACCTGCACGGCGAGGTAGACCATCACCAGACACAAGGCGATGGAGACGATCAGCAGGGTTTCGTCCGTCATCAGTTTGCGCGCGCGATGAAGGAAGGAGGGGATCAGGAAGATCCCTGCGAGGAACCACAACACCAGGAAGAATCCCAGCTTGCCGATCTCGAAGAGGAGGGCACCTCCTTCGAATTGTTGGCTCACCGCTACGGTGCTCAGGAACACGAGCAGCAAGACGGCCACGAGGTCTTCCACCACCAGCACGCTGAAGACCAAGCCGGCGAATCCCTGCGTCTTCACGCCCAACTCATCGAAAGCGCGGATGATGATGGTCGTTGATGAAATGCAGATGATACCACCCAGGAAGATGCTGTCCATGGTGCTCCATCCCAAGAGTCGGCCGAGGAAGAAGCCAGCAGTGGCCATCAACGTCTGTTCGGTCAGCGCGGTCACACCGGCCGTACCGCCCACCGCGACCAGTTTTTTGAAACTGAACTCAAGTCCCAAGCTGAAGAGTAGGAAGATCACACCGATCTCGCTCCACGTGGTGATGTTCTTCTCGTCGGCCACCGTAGGGAAGAAGCCAACGTGTGGTCCTACCAGCAACCCGGCGAGGATGTATCCGAGGACCAGTGGCTGTTTGATGCGTCGGAAGACCAACGTTGTCACAGCGGCCACGGAGAGGATCAGGCCCAGGTCGGCGATCAGGTCGGGGAGATGGGTCATCGGTTCCAAGATAACACCGACCGTGTCCGGCGCCGGACAGGGGTATCCTTGGAAGGCAACATCCCAGAAGGGAATTCGTTCGTACGTTCAGATCAACGCCATCGTCACCACGAAAAGCAGCGGCTTGTAGATGTACGTGAGCATCAGGGTGTGCACCACCGCCAGTGCAACTCCCTTGAGGGCTGATCGCCAGCGCGGCTCCAACTGTACCCGATGCATCAAGACCGCACCATACACGGAGAACAACGTCAACAACGTCATTCCCAGGATCTCTTCGTTCACCTCTTTTCGCGCGATTAGGATAACCCCCCAGACCACGAGGGGCGCGATCAGGTAGAAGGCCAATAGGTAGAAGGCGTTCACTTCGGTGGCGAGGACCAGATCATGGTACCATTTCCGCTTCTTGCTGATGAGCAATACACGAAGGATCGGTGCGGTCAACGGGATGAGCAGCAGCAGCAAAGCCTTGGAGGTGGTGCCAGAGCGATGGTCGAACCGTTCTCCCACTTCTTCAACGGTCATTCCACGAGCCTCCGCTTTCGCCTCGATCATGGCGGTGAAATAGCTTCCCGCCTGCATGTGCTCGTAGGTGGTCATCCGCATGTTCAGCCCTTGGAAGAGCGGGAAGAGTAGGTACAGGACCACCAACATCAGGAAAAGCGAGATGGGCTTGTAGTAGCGTTGCCGCACCCCGTTCGCATGATCCACTGACAGTTGTCCAGGCCTGCGGAAGATGGTCTTCAACGTGGTCAGGAACTTGCCCTCGAAGTGGGTGACGAAATGCAGGGCCTCCGTGGCCATGCCACGCACCGAATCATCCTTTTCGGTAGACACTTTCTGCCCGCAAGAAGAACAGAAACGCCCATGGAGCACTTCGTCGCAATTCTTGCACCGGGCTTCCGTGATGGGTTTCGGTTTGGGCATCTGCGACCGAACATAAGTGTTCGCGCATGCAAAGTAGCCTGTATCCAGCTTCCTCTGCTTCCATCCGGAACCAGCGATCAGTATTGGGCGATCAGAAGCCGAAGCCCACGCGCCCACCGTTCGGCATCACATGGTAGAACCAGGCCTTTCGTTGCGGGTCCACTTGACGATCCTCCATCATCAATACACCGACCTGTCGCTGTTTACCACGCTTGTTCGTCACCCTCCCTGTCACCTTCATGCGTTGCACGGTGGAGACGAAGGTCTCGCCGACACTGTAGGTGCCCACCAACTTGCTTTCTCCCGCGGGCAAGACGAACTTGCTTTCTTGCAAGGCGGGCGAGGGATCCCTTGGCTCCACCGTGATCTCTACCGGCCAGCTTGATCCGTTCACTACGAACACCTCGTTCACGAAGAGTCGCTGGCAAGCCACATCCTCGGCCTGCTTGGGCGGGGTTACCACAGGGGAGCTCGGCTGCTCACGAAGGGTGAACGGACCGCTTGGGCTGATGAGATCCTCGTGGCTATCCTTCCAGAAGCCGGTCTGGTCGCCTTGGTCATCGAAGGTGGTGGTACTGCGGTACCATTGGATGCCCGCGTCCGGTGCGTCGCTCGACTCGGCCCTACTTATGGCGCCATTGGGGTGGTAGCTGAAGTGGACACTGGCATGCCCCCCGATACGCCGTGTGCCGAAGCGGAAGATCTCCTTGCCCGAACGGTCGTACGCAGTGGATAGGCCGAAACGCTCGGCCACGTCCATCCACTCCAGCGTGCTCACCTCGCCCGTCTTGAAGTGGTGAAGCACCACAAGACCCGTGTCCGTGCGCAGTTCCTTGCGACCAAATTGACCATGGACCACGAACGGGAACAGCACCAGTAGGAGAGGTAGACAGGGGCGCATGCGAGGGCCGACCCAAAAGTCGGGCCAACCTTCGCATCTTCGCACTCACCGAACGATCAGATGGCCCACAAGAAGATCCAGAAACTCCTCGTCGCCAACCGCGGCGAGATCGCCCTTCGCGTCATGCGCTCCGCCCGCGAAATGGGCATCAGCACCGTGGCCGTGTACTCCGAAGCCGACCGCAACGCTCCCTTCGTGCGCTTCGCCGATGAGGCGGTGTGCATCGGGCCCGCTTCAAGTAAGGAGAGCTATCTCGTGATCGATAAGCTGGTCAAGGTCTGCAAGGACCTGAAGGTCGATGCTGTTCACCCCGGATATGGCTTCCTCAGCGAGAATGGTGAGTTCGCCCGGGCCTTGGAGAAGGCGGGTGTCATCTTCGTGGGGCCCTCTCCGCATGCCATGAAGGTGATGGGCGACAAACTCGCCGCGAAGGAAGCCGTGAAAGGCCATGGCGTTCCGCTCGTTCCAGGGACTGAAGGTGCCGTGAGCGGCTTGGATGAAGCCATGAAGGTGGCCAAGACCATCACCTTCCCCATCCTGATCAAGGCCGCGGCGGGCGGGGGCGGCAAGGGCATGCGCATCGTGGAGAAGGAGAGCGAATTGAAGGAAGGACTGGAACGGGCCATCAGCGAGGCCCAGAACGCATTCGGTGATGGCAGTGTGTTCATCGAGAAGTACGTGGCTGGCCCGCGCCACATCGAAGTGCAGATCATGGCCGATACGCACGGCAATACCTGCTACCTCTTCGAACGTGAATGCAGTGTGCAACGCCGCCACCAGAAGGTGGTGGAGGAGGCCCCCAGTGCTGTGCTCACGCCCGAACTGCGCAAGCGCATGGGCGAGGCCGCGGTGAACGTGGCCCGCAGCGTGGATTACGTGGGTGCGGGCACCGTGGAGTTCCTCCTCGATGAGCGCAGCGACTTCTATTTCATGGAGATGAACACCCGCTTGCAGGTGGAGCACCCCGTGACCGAGATGATCACCGGACTGGACCTGGTGAAACTGCAGATCCGGGTGGCCGAAGGGGAGAAGCTGCCCTTCACCCAGGATGAACTGAAGATCAACGGCCATGCCATCGAGGTGCGGGTGTACGCCGAGGATCCTTCCAACAATTTCCTGCCCGATATCGGCACCCTCACCACCTACCGCCCTCCCCAGGGAGCAGGCGTTCGGGTGGATGATGGCTTCGAGGAAGGCATGGAGATCCCCATCCACTACGACCCCATGATCGCCAAGCTGATCACCCACGGGGCCACACGTGAAGAAGCCATCGCCCGCATGGAACGGGCCATCGACGATTACTCCATCTCCGGGGTGGAGACGACCTTGGGCTTTTGCCGCTTCACCATGGGGCATCCCGCGTTCCGCAGTGGTAAGTACGATACCCACTTCGTGCGCGACCACTTCAGCCCGGCGGTGCTGGAGGGGAAGGATCCGGACGAACAATTGGCTGCTGCATTGGTGGCCGCCGCCTTGGCTGGTGAGCGCGAACAACGCCCCAAACCCGTTCTGGAAGGCGCCTCTACCGTAAGTGCCTGGAAACTAAAGCGACGCTGAACCGTAAGCAGGGAATAATGGCCCGTGGTTTGCGTTATACCTTCACGTGCCGAAAGGCTTGAACGATGTTCAAGAAGGCTTTGCTCTCCTTGGCGGTGCTAGCCGCTGCGCAAGTGCTCCCCAAAGAGGCACAAGGCCAGGCCTATGTCGTGCACGCGGTGGTCGAAGGCGCCGATACCATCCCGCTGATCTACCTCGGTGAAGCCCAGATCGAAGGGCGTTGGACACCGCGCGACCGGCGCGACGCGGAGAAGTACGATAAGCTGATGCGCAACGTGATCAAGGTGTATCCCTATGCCAAGATCACGGGCCAGCTCCTCTCCGAATACGAGACCGAACTGCAGGCCATCGAAGGCAAGTCCGACCAGGACCTGTACGTGAAGATCGCCGAGGCCGAACTGCGCGCCGAGTTCGAGGCCGAAGTGAAGGACCTCACCGTAAGCCAAGGCAAGGTGCTCGTGAAACTCATCGACCGAGAGACCGGGCAGACCTCCTATGAATTGGTGAAACAGCTTCGGGGTTCGTTCGTAGCCTTCATGTGGCAGGGTCTTGCACGGTTGTTCGACCACGACCTGAAGACCGAGTACGACCCAGAAGGCGACGACGCGACCATTGAACTGATCGTACAGCGCATCGAACGCGGTGAATTGGCCGTTGCTGACCGCTCGGCCCGCACGGCCAAAGCTCAAGCCAAGTTGGAAAAGCGCAAAGCGCGCCTGTACAAGAAGTACGGGCTCACCCAGGAGCCTACCTCCGCCAACTGATCCTCACCACTCCCGCGGGGCGATCAGGTCCTCCACATCCGCGTCGTATCCGTACGCCTCAGCGATGAAGGCGATGTCGCCACCGATGTTCTCCCGAGCCACCGTTTCCAATTCGCTGTCCGCCGCCTCGAATTCCACCTGCAAGGCATTGAATGCCTCCGTGGCCCGATGTGTATGGGTGTACAGGCCTTCCAGATCGCCGGGTTTCTCTCGTTCGATGGCCTGGCACAGTTCAACGAGCACGCCGCGGCCCTTGTCCACCAAGTGATCCGGGAAATAGTCGTCCGAGGCTATAGCGGCCAGGAACTCATAGGTGCGGACGCGTTCGTTCGTGAGGGTGTTCTGGTCCATGGCGGAATGGGTTGCGTGGTCGCCGCAGGAAGCGAGGAGGAAGAGGAAAATGGCACGGATCGATGGTGGCATGTTGGAGCAGGGTTCAGCTTCTCCGTCGGAAGCCCAGACGGACCAACGCAACGACCAGCAGGAGCACCAAGCTGATCGCTAGCAAAGGAAGGAACCAGGCAAGTAGGCTTAATACCAATGCTCCGCCGGTCTCCACGGTGGCCACCACAGGATTTCCAAGCCCCGCGGTTTTCACCGTACTGGCCACCCGAGCCGTGGCTGTACCAGCACTGATCAGTCCCGCCAGTCCGCCTCCGGCGATCAACGCGAGTCCCCAGGAAAGCACCGGTGGCAGGTCCACGAAGGTGCTCATGGCCACCAAGGTGCCCGCCACGGTGGAGAGCGGCACAGCGAGCATATCGAGAAGATGGTCCACGAAGGGGATGTAGTAAGCCAAAAACTCTGCTACCGAGGCCACTCCGAGCGCGATCAGCGCGGGCCATTCGGCCATCCATCCGAAGCCATCGCGCAGCCCAACACCTCCAACATCGAAATGGGCGAAGACGCTGGCTACGAAAAGAGGCAGGAAGACCCGCAGGCCGCACGCTGCAGCCAAGGCGATGCCCACGCCGATGGAGATCAAGAGGTCAGGCCAAGCGCCCATCCCACGAATGTAATGGTCAGGCCAGCCGTCAAGCCAGGTCCAGCCGCATCACATGGTCGTCCATCACGAAACCACTCCCGATGTCGATCACTTCATCCCGGATGATGCGGAAACCTCGGCGTTCGTAGAAGCCACGCGCCGGATTGAACCGGTTCACGTTGAGTTCCACGGCTGCGTCACCGTGGCCTTTGGCGCGTTCGATCACATGCGTCATCAAGCTTTTACCAGCACCCGTGCCTTGGGCCGATGGCAACACGTAGAGCTTATGTAGACGTGTCACCAATGATCCGTTGTAGCCGGTCTCGAACCCGGCGAAGCCCTGAGCCACGCCTTCGATCACGGCGAGGGTGAACCGATGGTCCTTCACCGCGAGTTGATCACGCAGCGCTTCTTCGCTGTACATCAACTCCAGCATGTAGTGCAACTGGGCTGTGGAGAGGATCGCGCCATACGCGATCGGCCACGTTCTGTAGGCGATGTCACGGATCACCGGAACATCGATGACCGAGGCCTCCCGCAGGATCACTTGCTGAACGAGGGGGCCACGACCAACTCCTTGCTGCCAGCGGTATACTGATAGAAGCCCTCGCCGCTCTTCACGCCGAGTTTACCCGCCGTCACCATCTGCACCAGCAGGGGGCAAGGCGCGTATTTCGGGTTGCCGAATCCTTCGTGCAGCACGCGCAAAATGGCCAAGCAGGTGTCCAAGCCGATGAAGTCGGCCAGTTGCAAGGGACCCATCGGATGCGCCATGCCCAACTTCATTATCGCGTCGATCTCCGCCACGCCGCCCACACCTTGGAACAACGCTTCGATGCTCTCGTTGATCATCGGCATCAAAATGCGGTTCGCGATGAAGCCCGCGTAGTCGTTCACCGTCACCGGCACTTTTCCGATCGCGGCGCTCAGGTCGACCACCGTCTTCGTCACCGCATCTGTTGTGTCGTACCCGCGGATCACTTCCACCAGTTTCATCACCGGTACCGGGTTCATGAAATGCATGCCGATGACCTGCTGCGGGCGCTTCGTGACGGCTGCGATACGCGTGATGCTGATGCTGCTGGTATTGGTGGCCAGGATGCAACCCGCCGGTGCATTCGCATCCAGGTCGCGGAATATCCTCAGTTTAAGGTCCACGTTCTCCGTAGCGGCCTCCACCACCAATTCCGCGCTCTTCACTCCCGCAGCCATGTCCGTGCTCGTGGTGATGTTCTTCAACGTCGCGGCTTTCTGGTCTTCGGTCAAGGAACCCTTTGCCACCTGTCTATCCAGGTTCTTGCCGATGGTGGCCAGGCCTTTGTCCAAGTTCCCCTGCGCGAGGTCGATCAACGTGACCTGATGGCCGCTTTGTGCGAAGACATGGGCGATGCCGTTGCCCATCTGGCCGGCACCGATGACAGAGATGTTCATGCGTGTTCGATTGCGGTGGCAAGGTAGGAGGGGATCGCGATCCTCGTCTACTTGCCGTCGCCTTTGAAGATGATGATCACCGTGTACGCCAGGATCTTCAGGTCCATGGCGATGCTCATGTTCTCGATGTAGAGCACATCGAACTTCAAGCGACGCACCATCTGTTCCACGTTCTCGGCATAGCCGAATTTCACCTGCCCCCAGCTCGTGATGCCCGGACGCACTTTATGCAGGTGACGATAGTGAGGTGCCACCTCCATGATGGCATCGATGAAATGCTGCCGCTCGGGGCGTGGACCGACCAGGCTCATCTCGCCTTTCAGCACGTTCCAGAACTGCGGCAGCTCATCCATGCGTGTTTTCCGCATCCAACGGCCGAACGGGGTGATCCGCGGATCCGAGGTGCTGCTGAGCTGTGGTCCGTTGCGTTCAGCGTCCGCGTACATGCTTCGGAATTTCACGATGCGGAAGGGCCGACCATGCTTACCGATGCGCTCCTGCCAGAAGAATACGGGCCCTGGGGAGGAAAGCTTCACGCCAATGGCCAGGATCAGGAAGATCGGCGATAGGATGAACAAAGCCAGCGCACTGGCGAAGATGTCGATGCCTCGCTTCATGCTGAATTGCCAGGCTGGCATGATCAAGGGGTTCACCTCGATCAAAGGCGCACCGAAGAGGCTCGTCATCTTCACCGAGCCGGAGAGGATGTCGTACATGTCCGGGATGATCTTGATGCGCACGCCGGTGCCTTCGAGTTCGTTCATTATCCGGCTGATGTGCTCATGCTCGCCGGAGTCCACGGCGATGATGGCCTCTTCCACACCATGCTTGCCGATGACCTGCCGAAGCTCGTTCCATTTGCCCAGGCGCGGCAGACCCACAGAGGTGAGCAGCTGATCCCCCCCGTTCACGTTCACAAAGCCCACGAACCGATTGCCCGGTGATTTGCGCATCGCCTCGATCTCGGCATGGATGGCCAACGCCCGCTCGTTCCCACCCACCAGCACGGTGTTGAACCCGATGCGCCGGTCGTGTACCCTACGGACCGTGTTGCTCGTGAGGATGAACCGCAACGAGAAGTTCAGGCTGAAATGCAGGATGAAGAGCGCTAGGAACGAACGATAGTAGAACCGGTAGTTCGCCACCTCATCATCGAGCAGGAGTACAAAGAAGATGATGACCACTCCGAGGAAGCTGATCAGCAGGGTCTGGCCCAATTCCATCGTACGGTAACGCCGGTGGATCTCCCGATAGCCACCCATCACCGTGTAGAGCCCGAACCAGAACAAGGGGATCAGGATGAGACCCTTGTAATAGTTCGCGTCGAATTCCACCGGTACGGGATAGCCGAATTTTATGGGCTCCAGGACCATCTTGCGATAGAGGTAGAACAAGGTCCACGCAGCCGCACTACTCACCAGATCGGCGAGGACGTAACGGGCCACCATGAGCCTTGTGTTCACCATCACGCGGGTCTTACGATCTTCAGGTTATCGAAGTAGCCGACCGCAGAGGTGCGTCCGCCCGAGAGTTGAGCACCGATGTAGATGTCGCGACCGGTTATGCCGGGTAGGTTGAAGAGGCTCGAAAGCTCCACATAGACCTTGTTCCAACTGACCGCCCCGATCGATGCTGTAGGCACCAACACGAGCCAAGGTTCGTATTCCGTGATCCCTTCGGATTCGTAGGTGAAGCCGATGGTGAGATCGATGTCCGTGCTGTAGTCCATCTCCAGGTACACCGGCCCCGTTGCACCCGCGAAGTTCTGCTCCGTCTGTAGAGCGAGCCTGTCATTCAACGCATCCAGCACGAATCCGCCGCATTGCGTGCCATCGAACACGGCCTCAGGTCGATCAACGGGAGAGATCAGGAGTAAGGTGGTGTCGCTCTCAGGAACCGCTACCAATTGGCTCCCCGCATCGTTGAAGCGCTCGAACCAGATCGTGCTCGGCTGGTATTGCACCACTGGGCTCACCCGAGTAGTGACGCCCGGCTCCAAGTCAGCACTGCCGCTCCAACTCGTGTAATACGGATACCGCAGTCGATCATCGAAGGAACCGTTCCGCTGGATGCCGGCCGTGATGCCGATGCTCCTGACGCCTTCAGCAAGGACCGGAATACGCGCTGGGAGCTGCCATACACCCACCGTTCGTTCGTTCACCGTCACCCACACATCGGTGACCCGGCTGCTATTACCACCTTGTTCGTCGGTGGCCGAAACGGACACGGCATCAACCTCCAAGTAGGCTGGTACGGACTCGGTCTTTCGGCAACCGGTCAGTACGATCGAAAAGGTGATAAGGGATAGTATTCGGATCATGCTATGCATGCACAACGCGGCGGACGATGGATCAGTATCTAGGGGTGCAGATGACGTTGCATATCATCCAATATGGCATGTGCTACATGTAACGCGGCCACGCCATCCTTCAAGGGGACTTTGGTCGGTGCGCCGGTCCGGATGCTGACGGCGAAGGCCCGCAGTTCCTCGCGGATGGCATTGATCGGCGTGATCTCCGGTTTCTCGAAGCTGATCTCGCGCACCCCTTTCCCTTCGCCAAGGTCTATCGTCACGGCGAACGGATCCGCATCCCCGGTCACCGTGCGCATCCGCACGATCTCGGTGCTTTTCTCGAGCATGTCCACGGCGATGTAGGCATCGCGCTGGAAGAACCGGCTCTTCCGCATGTTCTTCAGGCTGATCCGGCTCGCGGTCAAGTTCGCCACGCAGCCGTTCGCGAACGCGATGCGCGCGTTGGCGATGTCGGGCGTGCCGCTCACCACGGATACACCACTCGCATGGATCTCCTTCACGGGGCTTTTCACCACATGGAGGACCAGGTCGATGTCATGGATCATCAGGTCCAGTACCACGCTCACATCAGTACCCCGCGGGTTGAACTGCGCCAGCCGATGCGACTCGATGAACATCGGATCAACGAGGTAGGGCAGCGCGGCTTGGAACGCCGGATTGTATCGCTCCACATGGCCCACCTGGATCTGACGTCCACTAATTTCGGCCAACCGCATCAGTTCATCCGCTTCCGCAACGGTCTGCGTCACTGGCTTCTCGATGAATACATGTAGACCCCGGCGTAGGGCCTCGGTGGCAAGTGCAGCATGCGTCACGGTGGGGGTGACGATATCGATAGCATCCACCTGATCAAGCAAGTGGCCTGCCTCCTCGAACGCCCGCACATCGAACTCCTGGCTTAGAGCCGATCGCTTCTCCGGATGGGGGTCGTGGAAACCGATCAGGTCCCATTCAGGCAGTTCCTTCAACTGCTGGATATGGATGCGGCCCAAATGACCACCACCAAGTACGCCGATCCGCATGGGCTTGGACATCGTGTTCGCTGACTTAGTGCAGGTGCATTTTTTGAACAGGGCCGCGAAAGTAACACGCGCCAACTCCATGGCCTTAGGCCATTACCTTCGCACACCTCAATACGGATGGTGAAGGACGATTATCGGCATCAGGGCCTGCGCAAGCGCTTGGTGGACGAACTCAGGAACAAAGGGATCTCCGACCCTCAGGTGCTCAAGGCCATCGGGGAGGTTCCGCGTCATCTTTTCATCGATGACAGCGCCTTCTTGGAACTCGCCTACCAGGATATCGCCTTCCCGATCGGATGTGGACAGACCATCAGCCAACCCTATACGGTCGCCTTTCAGACTCAATTACTAGCCGGTAAGCCGGGGGCTAAGATCCTCGAGATCGGCACGGGTAGTGGCTACCAAACGGCGGTGCTGGTTAAAATGGGCTATAAGGTCTTCAGTATCGAACGCCATAGGCCCTTGTACATTAGAACCAAGGAGCGGTTGGTCGGTATGGGCTTGAAGGCCAGCCTTTTCCATGGCGATGGATACCTCGGGGCCCCAAAAGAAGCCCCATTCGACCGGATCCTGGTCACCTGTGGGGCTCCATTCATCCCGGACGACCTACCCGCCCAACTGAAGCCTGGAGGCTGGTTGGTGATCCCAGTGGGAGAAGGGGAGGAGCAACGCATGATCAAGCTTGATAAACAGCTGGATGGTGCACTGGTTCACCAGGATCTAGGGGCTTTCCGCTTCGTACCCATGCTGAAGAATAAAGTCTGATCATGCGTCATATTGCACGGATCTCGCATATTTGCACCGCGAAACGGAACGGCACGATAGTTGGCCTGTTTTGCTCGACGGATCCACGTGGATGAACAACGGACTGTGCATAGAGTGAAGAAAAGTTCATAACCTTGCACCGCGAACCGCACTGATCTTCGTCCCGCGGATCAAACCCAAACAAGAACCAAACACGCACCTAAACAATAAACCATGAAGAAGCATGTACTGTTCTCGGCAGCCATGGTCGCTGCCATGACGGCCTCCGCCCAAACGGGGGAGATCACCAGCAACCGCGGCGAAAACTGGCTCAGCCAGAGCGGTGACTGGGGATTGACTTTTGACGCTACCCCACTGTTGAACTACACCGGTAACCTGTTCAACGGCAACACCAACAACGGTGGTGTGGGCCTGAACAACTTCTTCGGCAGCACCAGCGGCAACGGATCGCAAGTGGTGATCGGTGGTAAGAAGCTGATCGACGCTAACACGGCTTACCGTGGTCGCGTTCGCATCGGATTCGGTAGCACTACGGAGACGGACCTGGTGAACCAGATCCCTCAGCCCACTACGCCTCCTCCGACCCCTTTGCTCGTTGAGGATGTGACCAAATCGAACTACCTGGCTGTGCAATTGGGCGCTGGTCTGGAGAAGCGTGTTGGTAGCACCCGCGTGGTAGGTGTGTACGGTGGCGAGCTGAACATCGGCCTCGGCAGCGGTAAGAACACCTTCGAGTACGGTAACCCCCTCAACAACGACAACCCGATCAGCCGTACCACGGAGTCCAAGCAGGGCAGCGTGTTCTCGGTCGGTCTCAACGGTTTCGTTGGGGTGGAATGGTTCGCAGCTCCTAAAGTGTCCCTCAGCGGTGAGTACACTTGGGGCCTCGGCTTGAGCAGCACTGGCCACACGGAGACCACCACTGAGACCTGGGTGCCTAGCACTACCGATCCTACGACCGGTTCTGTTCAGACCGTAACGGTTGAGGCTGGTACCAAGCGCAGCAACTTCGGCATCGACACCGGCGTAAGCGGTGCTCGTATCGGTGTGAACTTCTACTTCCAGTAAGTAGTTGGTTCTAAATGGAATGGGCCGCCTTCGGGCGGCCCATTCGCTTTTATGGTGGTCAAACACACCTGAGGAGGATGGACAGGTGTTCCTCATTCCAGTGTATCGCTTCGACTCACGATGTATTATGAACAGAGCGTTCGGATGAGGTCAGATCCAGCGCATCATTTATCGAACCGACCCTCGCCGAGAAGGGCGTTAGTATCCTCTTAGACCCAAGGTGTTCGTGTGACCCAAGCGCGTGGTGCCCCGGGGTGCTTTTCCAGGGGTAAAGCCAGTAAGTGTGGGTTGGTCATTGCCCTCGGGAGCGATCAAGCCAGTCGGCATCCGCATGTTCAGCTCTCTGCCGTTCTATCACCGCAGTTCGTTTCGATTGCGTGGCATTAGATCCTTCAGAACGACAATCGGCTGGCATGGGTGATCCGCGTTGATGATGCGGACCTTTCAGATCGGTGGCTACCTCGCGTGACAGACCCGGACAACAGGTGCTTGAAGGCGGACGACAGTTCTGGATGCTGCGACTCCCCAACTCATTCCTAATGAGCCTCTTCTGACCCTGGTATAACGAAGAAGGGGCCGTCTCAAACGAGACGGCCCCTTCTTGGAACTAGGTCACATCAGCTCACTCCCAGAACATCACCTTGAACTCCACGCGGCGGTTCTTGGCACGGCCGGCACTGGTCTTGTTGTCAGCGACAGGCATGGTCTCACCATGACCCTCGGAGCGCAAACGAGCAGCGCCAACACCCTTATCGGTGAGGTACTTCTTCACTGAAGCTGCACGATCATCGCTGAGCTTCAGGTTCTTAGCATCATCACCTTGGCTATCCGTGTGGCCGTGGACCTCCAAGTTGTACTCGGTGTTCTCGTTCATCACGGCCACCACTTGGTCCAGGATCGGGAAGCTCGTCTTCTTGATCACAGCGCTACCGGTCTCGAACTGGATACCCGTGAGGGCCTTTTCGAAGAGCTTCTTGGTCTCTTCCTTGATGGCAGGGCAACCCTTCATTTCAGGCACACCGGCCACTTTGGGGCACTTATCCACATTGTCGGCGATACCGTCACCGTCGCTGTCAGGACAGCCCTGGTTGTTCACAGGACCAGCCAGATCCGGGCAGGCATCCATCTTGTCGGCCACACCGTCGCTATCGCGGTCCGGGCAACCACCAAGAGCCTTCACACCAGCCTCATCCGGGCAGTTGTCCTCTTTATCGGGTACACCGTCCTTATCGCGGTCGTCCTCTGGACGAAGGCGCAGGGTGATGCCATCGATGTAGTAGTAGGCGCGCTGGTTGTCCGCTCCTTCGATCACGCTCTTCTTCTCCATGTTCGGGCCGAAGGCACCGATCACGAGGAACTTTTCGTCGCCATCGGCCACGAAGGTCCCTTTCACTTCAACCCAGTCCTTCTTGTTCTCAAGCACTGCATCGCTCTTCACATCAGCCAACTCGGCCAGGTGGTGGCGGTGGTTTTAGGCGAGTTGGGTGGGGGAGCAATACGCGCCGATCCCGTTCACCGCGCGGTCGCTCTTGTCGGAGAGCTTTACCCAGAACGAGATGTCGTACTTCTGACCGGGTGTTAGCGGTGCGCTGATGGCGGTCTGGATGTACTCGCTGTATTGGTTCCAGGCGGCTTTGAATGGCTTTTCGTCGCGGCCGTTCATCAGGCGCTTGAAGTTCGGACGCATATCGTCCTTCCATGCCACGAAACCGGCGTAACTCTCGCCTTCCTGCGCGGTGCTAGAGCCCAGATCATTGTCGGGGATGCCGACGTTCTTCGCCGTACCCATCTTGCTGAACACATCGGCAGAGCCGCCGTTGGCATTGTTCCATCCCGAGGCTTGGTCCAGTTGGTCCCAGGTCTTCACCTCTGGGGAACGGGATTCGAAACCTCCGTTGTTCACCAAGTTCGGCCCTCCTTCCTGCGCAATGGCAAGGCTAGGGACCAGCACACTCGCCAGTGCGAATCGTAGCGCTACTTTCATGTTGATAGTGGTTTGTGGTTCTTCGTCGTGATCGTTGACCGGGAGAGGCCACGAAAGTAGTTAGGGCTGAGCGGTTCTTCGCTGTCTTTGCGCATAGTTCCGTCCTGGGATCCACTTTTTTTGCTTCGCGACGGAATGCGCGCCTGCTTTCTCTTCGTACTCCCTTCGGTATCGGCGTAGTTTCGACGCTAAAGTCCTTCTCAGGTCACACATGATCCCTGTCCTTTCCAACAAGCAGGTCCGCTCCGCCGAGGACGTTACCATTAAAACTGGTGTCACGGCTGAAGAGCTGATGGACAATGCAGGCCGAGTAGCTGCCGACAGGATCATTGAGCTGGAGGAAGATGGCCACTTCGGCCTTGGACCGAGCTATGTCATTTTGGCCGGTCAAGGGAATAATGGGGGTGATGGTCTGGTGGTGGCCAGCCGACTCCATGGGCTTGGACGCAACGTTAGGGTCGTCGTTATCGGCCATCGTGCTGAAGGACCTAGCGCCCTTGGGGCTCGACTCGAGGAGGTTCCGAAGGAGATCCGAATTGATCGATCCGACACTTTACTTAATACCCTTCAGTTCTCTGATAATGAAGTTATCATCGATTCCATTCTTGGGTCAGGATTCACCCGTCCGGTGGAGGGTGAGCTTGCGCTTTTGTTCGCACAGGTGAATGCCAGTGGGCGCTCTATTGTGGCGATCGATATGCCCTCCGGAACGATGGATCCTTCTGAAGGGCTTGGAACCGGTCCGATGATCCAGGCGCATCATACGATCACGTTCCAAGTTCCTCGGCTGGCACTTTTGCTCCCAGAGACCGGAGCCGCGGCAGGTTCTTGGGTCGTGAGACCTATTGGACTGACTCCTAAGGCATTGGAGTCCAGTGAACGGGTAGGGAACTGGGTGGAGGAGTCGGATATCCGACGATACTTGATGCCTCGAGGTCGGTTCACCCATAAAGGCTCACATGGCCACGCATTGGTGATCGCTGGAGGCCTCGGATGTTATGGCGCAGGAGTGCTCTCGGCTAGCGGCTGTGCCCGAAGCGGTGTCGGGTTGCTCACGGTGCATGGGACGGAAAGGACCCTTCAGCTTATCGGGTCGGCGCTGCCTGATGCCATGACCTCACTGGATGCGAATGGAGATCATGTTGGACAACTACCTGATCTTGAGCGATACAGTGCTATCGCATTTGGACCTGGAGTTGGGGTCGTTGAAGGTGCGAAGGACGTGCTGAAGAACTTGCTCAGGAGCTGGACCGGAGCGCTCGTACTCGATGCGGACGCCTTAACCATGCTCGCTCAGGATCGTGACTTGCTGAAGCAACTCACCTCCGGGACCGTGCTAACCCCGCATCCCAAGGAGTTGGATAGGTTGCTGGGATCTTCATCGTCAAGTAGTTACGATCGTTTATGCCGGGGCCAGGCCTTCGCTCGAGAAATGGGTTGTACGGTGGTCATCAAAGGGGCGTACACGGCGGTCTGCTCACCCAGTGGAAGGCTATATTTCAATTCCACAGGGAACGCCGGCATGGCGAAAGGCGGCAGTGGAGACGTGCTCACAGGCCTTCTTGTAGGACTTTTAGCTCAAGGTTATGAAGCGCTGGAATCCAGTATTATATCTAACTATATACATGGCCTAGCAGGTGACTTAGCCGCCGCTGATCTCGGTGCCGATTCCATGCGAGCGAGCGATCTGGTGCGGTACATGCCGCAAGCTTGGATGCGACTTCGCCGACCCTAAAGCAGGCCATCTACCTCGCCTTTACCTACGCGAAGCACCGTCGGCTCCCCGTTGGAAAGGTCGATAACAGTAGAGCCCAAGAGTCCACCGATGCCCCCGTCGATCACCATATCCACCTGATGTCCAATATGTTCTTGTATCCGTTCGGGGTCGGTCGTATAGTCCACTACCTTGTCAGGGTCGTGTACGCTGGTGACCACCAGGGCGTGCCCGAGCTCTTTCACCAAGGCCAGTGGGATCGGGTGGTCGGGGACCCGGATACCCACGGTGCGCCGGTTGTTCTTGAACAACTTGGGGATCTCGTTACTGGCCGGTACGATGAAGGTGTAGGGGCCGGGCAGGGCCTTCTTCATGATCCGGAAAGAGGCCGTATCGATCGCTTTGGCGTACGTGCTTAACTGGCTGAGGTCTTGGCAAATGAGCGATAGATCCGCCTTCTGCGCTTTAACACCTTTGAGGCGGGTGACCGCTTCGATCGCACGCGCGCTTTGGCTGCTGCAGACGAACGCATAAACGGTATCTGTCGGGCAGACCACCACGCCCCCATTGAGCAGGGCTTCCACCACGGTTCGGATCTTTCGTGGTTCCGGGTCCTTGGGGTGGATGGTGAGTAGCATCTACGATCAGACCTTCGCGCTGGCGGCGGCCTTCTTGTGATCGGCCAGGAACTTCTCCAAACCGATGGTCGTGAGCGGGTGGTCGAAAAGAGCCGTGATGGCGCTGAGCGGGCAGGTGGCCACATCGGCACCCACCTCAGCGCATTGGATGATGTGCATCGGGTGGCGGATGCTCGCCGCCAGGATCTCCGTGCCGTAGCCGTAGTTGTCGTAGATCGTGCGGATCTGATCGATCAGTTGGATTCCGTCGGTGCTCACGTCATCCAACCGACCCACGAAGGGAGACACATAGCTCGCTCCCGCCTTCGCTGCCAACAAGGCCTGTCCCGCGCTGAAAACCAGCGTGCAATTGGTCTTTATCCCTTTGGAAGTGAAGTACTTGATGGCCTTTACGCCGTCGCGCGTCATGGGCAGCTTCACCACGATACGTGGGTGCAATGCGGCCAGGTCCTCGCCTTCGCGCACCATGCCCGCATAGTCCGTGGCGATCACCTCCGCGCTCACATCGCCCTCAACGATGTTGCAGATCGAGACGTAGTGCTTCATCACCGCATCGGTGCCGCTAATGCCTTCCTTGGCCATCAAACTGGGGTTGGTGGTCACGCCGTCGAGCACGCCCAGTTCCTGGGCTTCTTTGATCTGTGCCAAGCTGGCGGTGTCGATGAAGAACTTCATGGTCTGTGGATGTGTGCCCAAAGGTAGAAGCTAACTGCACGCCTGTTCGCGTTATCCTTCGGCACGGTGCTTGGACCGCGCGGCTACCTTTGTGGCATCCATGTGGATAAGAACGCTCTTCGCCCTCTTGGCACTGACATTCGCTGTGTCATCCCTCGCCCAGCCGCCGGATGCATCGACCCTCAACGGTACCGATGCCAAAGGGCGTAAACAAGGCGCGTGGAGCAAGACCTGGCCGAATGGCAAGACCCGCTACGTCGGGCAGTTCAAGGACGACAAGCCGGTGGGCACCTTCAAACATTACGATGAAGAGGGGAAGCTCACCACTTTACAGGAGCATGCGGGTGATGGACGGATAAGCCGGGCCCGCCACTTCCACGACAATGGAACGCTCATGGCCACGGGCAAATACGTAGGTCAGGAAAAGGACAGCCTGTGGAACTATTACGGTCCCGATGGAAAACTTCGGAAGGTGGAGCGCTTCGCCGCCGGCCAACTCGACGGTGAACAGGTGACCTATTACCCGGATGGCAGCGTGGCCGAGAAGGAGAACCGGAAGGCGGGCCTGTTGAACGGTGCCCATACCAGCTGGTTCGCCAACGGCAAGCTCAAGTCCGAAGCCACTTACCAGAACGGTGAGGCCGAAGGTAAAATGGTCTTCTACTACCAGGATGGCAAGAAGGAGATAGAGGGGAACGTGGTGAACGGGGACCGCGACGGAACATGGTACTACTTCAACAAGGACGGTAGCCTGCAGCTCCAAGTGCTTTATGAAAAGGGCCAGCTGATCAAGGAACGCAAGGAGAATGGCACCTTCAAGGAGTATTACGACGACGAGCAGCTGATGTCCGAGGTCACCTACAAGAAGGGCAAACGTGAAGGACCCTTCGCCGAGTACTACAACAACGGCAAGTGGGAGGCTCGTGCATTGGAACCCGATCCGGTGTTAGGTACGCCTGGTGATCTGGAGCGTGTATTGAAAGGACAGACAAAGAAGAAGGAAGGCACCTACGTGAACGATCTGCTGGAAGGAGAGGTTAAGGAGTATGATGAGAAAGGGAAGGTCGTGAAGGTGACGAAGTATGTGGGAGGAGTGGAACGGTGAGGGAGTGGACGGTGGACAGTCGTTAGTGGCCAGTGGTTAGTCGTTAGTTGACAGTGGGACTGTGGACAGTCGTTAGTGGTTAGTGGACAGTGAGATAGTGGACGGTGGATAGCGATCAGTGGAGCAGGGAGGTATAGCGAGGACTGTAGCGTCGAGCCCGAATCAGGGAGTCCAGAACTTCAGGTCTGGAGCG
>ERZ795056.942-NODE-942-length-35285-cov-7.539739_pt1 | contig 35285 bp, 33 predicted proteins | sample MGYA00375140_ERZ795056 | MGnify/ENA primary metagenome ERZ795056 (study PRJEB30185, sample SAMN05720227) | activated sludge metagenome | isolation source: Anaerobic digester | place: USA | collected 2015-03-09 ...
GTGATACGCAGATGGTATTGCCCACCGATACCGTGATGTACCAGGCGCAGGAAGTAGCGGCGGTTATAGCAACAAGCAAGTATGCGGCACGCGACGGCCGTGATGCGGTAAAGGTTGATTATGAGCCAATGAAGGCGCTGATTGATGCCCATAAGGCAATGGATCCTGCTTCGCCGGTGTTGCGTTCCGATAAGCCCGGCAAAACCGATAACCATATCTGGCATTGGGAAGCCGGCGATAAGCAGAAAACAGAAGATGTATTTGCCAGTGCCGATGTTGTGGTGAAAGAAGATATGTATATCCCCCGTATTCATGTGGCTTCCATTGAAACCTGCGGTTGTGTGGCCGACTACAACAAGGTAGATAATCACCTGACCGTTCACCTCACCACGCAGGCCCCGCACGCCATTCGTACGGTTATTGCGCTGGTGGCAGGCCATGTGGGTTTAACCGAAGAAAAAGTACGCGTGATTGCGCATGATATCGGTGGGGGGTTTGGCGGGAAAGTACCGGTGTATCCCGGTTATGTAATTGCCATTGCCGTCTCTTTCCTGGTTGGTAAGCCGGTTAAATGGATTGAAGACCGCAGCGAAAACCTGCAGGCCGACAGCTTTGCCCGCGATTACCATATTACGGCCGAAATGGCGGGAACAAAGGATGGAAAAATACTGGCAACCCGCTTTAAAATTCTGGCCGACCATGGCTATACCGATGCATCGGCAAACCCGAGCAAGTTCCCAACCGGCATGTTCAGCATTGCCACCGGAAGTTACGATTACGACACCACCTATATGGAGTGTGATGCCGTGTACACCAACAAACCCCCGGGTGGTGTGGCTTACCGTTGTTCATTCCGCGTAACCGAAGCGGTGCATGCCATTGAGCGCATTACCGATCGGTATGCCTTTGAAATTGGCAAGGACCCTGCTGAATTGAGGATGAAGAACTTCATTAAGAAAGAACAGTTCCCCTGGCATTCGCCCACCGGCTGGATTTACGACAGCGGCGATTATCATGCAGGTCTGCAAAAAGCCCTCGACGCCGTTAATTATGATGAACTGCGTAAAGAACAGGCGGAGAAGCGTGCAAAAGGTGAACTGATGGGAATCGGCCTTTCTACCTTTACCGAAATTGTTGGGGCAGGTCCTTCAAAAGACTTTGATATCCTCGGCATTAAAATGTTCGACAGTGCCGAAATTCGGGTACACCCAACCGGAAAGGCCATTGCGCGCTTTGGTACCAAAAGCCAGGGGCAGGGCCATGAAACCACTTATGCGCAGATTATTGCCGAAGAATTGGGTATTCCTGCAGAAAACATACAGATTGAAGAAGGCGATACCGATACAGCTCCTTACGGACTTGGAACATACGCAAGCCGCAGTACACCTACAGCCGGTGCCGCTGCCGCTATTGCCTCCCGCAAATTGCGCGATAAAGCCCGCAAAATTGCCGCCTACCTGCTCGAAGTAAGCGAAGATGACCTTGAATGGGAACCAGGCAAATTCTTTGTAAAAGGTGCCCCGGAAAAAGTGAAAACCATCCAGGAAATCGTGTTTGCATCCTATACCAATCATCCGCAGGGGATGGAAGCCGGCTTTGAAGCTACCCATTATTACGATCCCCCGAACCTTACTTTCCCGTCGGGTGCGTACATCTGCGTGGTGGATATTGATAAAGAGACTGGCGCAATAAATGTTCGTCGTTTTGTAGCCATTGACGATTGTGGTAACATCATCAACCCCATGATTGTACAGGGACAGGTGCACGGTGGATTAACACAGGGTATTGCCCCTGCCATGTACGAAGAACTGATTTACGATGAAGCGGGTAATATTCTGAACGGTACGTTTATGGATTACCTCGTGCCAACAGCGGTTGAATCGCCAAGCTGGGAAACCGGGCATACTGTTACGCCTTCCCCGCACCATCCCATTGGTGCCAAGGGAGTAGGTGAATCGCCAACTGTAGGTGCTCCTCCGGCCATTGCCAATGCCATTGTGGATGCCTTGTCGCCATTTGGTATTACGCATATGGATATTCCGATTACGCCATATAAAGTTTGGAAGGCGTTGAAGGAACATGGAGCGTATGATTAACCACCGGAGGCGTTCATTTAACGTAGGCGCGCACGGCCGTGCGTGCCTACGTTAAATGAACGCCTTATTTAATTTTCAATAAAAAGATAATAATGAACATAGCAATAACAAAAAATTTCACCGTTCCCCACCCGGTTGATGTGGTTTGGGAGAATATCACGAATCCGGAGAAAATTGTTCCCTGTGTACCCGGCGCATCGCTTTCCGAAATGGTGGATGCCGATAATTTTAAGGGAGAAGTGGAATTAAAATTTGGTCCGGTTAAATCAAAATTTGGCGGAGACATCAGTTTTCTGGTACGGGACGATGCCACCAAAACCATGAAAATGAAAGGTATGGGTACCGATGTAAAAGGGAAAGGCGGTGCTGAAATGATACTGGATGGGGTGCTCACAGAAAACAATGGAAATACCGATGTGCAAGTAACCATGGATGTTTCGGTAATGGGCATTCTGGCGCAATTTGGCAACCGCCTTGCTTCTGATGCTACCAACCACATATTTGATCAGTTTATTAAGAACTTTAAGGATCAGCTCGATGGTAAAGAAATCAATTCTTCGCTGAGTGCAGGTTCAATGGTAGGCAGCATGGTAAAAGGGTTGTTTGGAGGAAAATAAATGCATCAGATGCAATCATTACAACATCCTGCCGAGCTGATCGCTTTTCTCGACGAACACAAATATGTGGCCGACGATGAAATGGTGACGGCCTTGTTTCTTTTACTGAAACTGAATAAGCCGTTGTTGCTCGAAGGCCCGCCGGGTGTTGGTAAAACCGAAATCGCGCTGGTGCTTGCGCAGTGGCTCGATGCCCCGCTGATACGCCTGCAGTGCTACGAAGGACTTGACGTAAATGCAGCGGTGTACGAATGGAATTATCAGAAACAATTGCTCGGTATCCGTTTGCAGGAAGGCAGTGGTCTTAGTGTAGAGGAAAAGGAACACCATATTTTCAGCGATGAGTATTTACTGAAACGCCCGTTGCTTCAGGCTATTTCGCAAACCAATCAATCACCTGTATTGCTGATTGATGAACTGGATCGCAGTGATGAGGAGTTTGAGGCCTTCCTGCTTGAATTGCTTTCCGCTTTTCAGATCAGTATTCCCGAAATTGGTACCATAAAAGCAACGCATAAGCCTTATGTGATTCTTACCTCTAACCGTACACGAGAGCTCAGCGATGCGTTGAAAAGAAGGTGTCTGTATCATTGGGTGGATTACCCCGATCTGCAAAAGGAAATGACGATTGTACAAAAGCGATTGCCCGGAATTGAACAGGGTTTGCTGGAACAGGTGGTGACTGCGGTACAAAATTTCAGAAAGCGTAAACTGGTGAAAACTCCCGGTATCAGCGAAACCATTGACTGGGCGCAGGCATTGATGACCCTGGGTTACCGCGCCCTTGATCAGGAGGCGCTTGAGCGTACGCTTGGCAGCATACTGAAGTCGGTGGAGGATATACGGATGGTGAAGGAAGAAGGGGTGGCAGCATTGGTATAGTCGTCATGCCGACGAAGGAGGCATCCCGGCTCAGGATTCGGGACTCCTCCTTCGTCGGAGTGACGGACATAAAAAGAACAATCATGAAACAACAGGCATTTGCAACACAAAGTATCACCGAAAGCATTGTAGCCTTCGCGCAGTTTGTGCGTAGCCATGGGCTGAATGCGGGGATACAGGAAACACAGGATGCTTTGCTTGCCGCGGAAAGCGGATTGATGGCCCAACGTGATTCGATGAAAAACGCTTTTAAAGCGATTTTTTGCCATTCTCCCGAGGAGCGTTTGGTGTTTGAAAAACTGTTTGTGCTTTTTTGGGATACCAACCCCATTGACATGGAAGAGGACCGGAAAAACAAAACAAAAATCCAGGGAAAGGTAGAGAAGAAAGCCAACCCATCGCTGGTAATGATGGGTTTTGGCGAAACAAAGGCAACTGAAGAAGAGGCAAAAAGTGTTTCCGGAGCCAATGCAACTGAAAGGCTGAAGCGAACCGACCTGAGCAAACTGGGTGAAATGGAAGCCGAATGGCTGGAAGTAATTGCGGCAAAACTTTTCAGGGAAATGGCATTGCGCATGAGGAGAAGAATGAAACAGTCGCCCAACAGGGGAACCATCTCTTTACGTAATACCATTCGCCGCAACCTGAATAAGGGTGGTGAACCGATTGAACTGATGCGGCGGGCTCAAAAGCCATCCAAACAAAGGCTGATTGTACTGCTCGATATCAGTGGTTCTATGGACAAATACAGCTTTCTTTTGCTGCGGTTTATTTGTACCTTACGGGATTATTTCAGGCAACTGGAAGCCTTTGTTTTCAGTACGCACCTTGTAAGAGTAAGCAAGGCATTAAAGCTTACCCGCATTGATAACGCGCTTGCCCTGATCAGTGAACACGCGGAACACTGGAGCAGCGGAACTAAAATAGGCGAATGCCTCGAACAGTTTACCGGTAAATACGGCAAGCAATTACTGAACGGTTCGCCTACCATCATTATCCTGAGCGATGGGCTTGACACCGGCGCTCCCGGGCAGGTACAGGAGCAACTGATGCGAATGCGCCAACGGTGCAAGCGCATTATCTGGCTCAATCCGCTAAAGGGCATGACAGGTTATGCACCCGAAGCAAGGGGAATGAAGGAAGCCCTTCCCCACCTTGATACATTCAGCAGTGCGCATTGCCTGCAAAGTCTTTTGGAACTTGAAAACATCCTGGCCAATGCTTGAAATATTTTTAACGAAAACCGCCGAACTGAAAAAGAAGCACGAGCCGTTTGCCATGGTTACTGTGGTGCGCAGGGTAGCCCCAAGCAGCGGAAAGCCGGGCGATAAGGCAATAATTAACCGATTCGGCGAAATGTTTGGCTGGGTAGGCGGTGGTTGTGTAAAAGGTATTTTACTGAAAGAGGCCGAAGAAGCCATGAAAACCGGAAAGCCCCGGCTTGTAAGGATTGGTAAGGAGCTTGAAAACCTTTTTTTGGGTGAAGTGAAGGAATATAAAATGACCTGTCAAAGTGAAGGTATGGTAGAAGTATTTGTAGAACCGGTGGTACCGCAGCCGCACCTTGTTGTAATGGGGAGTGGTTTGATTGCCAAAAGCCTTGTCAGGCTTGCCAAAGCCTCAGGCTACCGGGTTACCGGCGTTGCGCAGGATGCTAATTTGCAGACCTTTGAAAAAGTGGATGAACTGATTACACAGTTGAAGCTTGAAAATGTAAAAACCACGCCTGCTTCCTGCATCGTGGTAGCCACACAGGGCGAACAGGACGAAAAGGCCCTGATGGAAGCACTACGCAAGGATGCGGGTTATATTGGATTTGTTGCAAGCCGTAAAAAAGTGCAATCATTGCTTTCATATCTTGTGGATGCCGGTTTTGCTGCAGAAAAAGTAGCGACCTTGCATTCACCTGCGGGAATTGATATACAGGCAAAGCAACCCGAAGAAGTAGCCATCAGCATTTTGGCGGAGATTATACAGTTAAGAAATACCGGGGCTTTACCACAGGCTTTTGAGGGGTATGTGGAACAAAAGGATACCCCTATTGATGCGCCGAAATGGTACATTAACCCGGTTTGCGGGGTACCGGTGGATATGAACCATCCAAAACATATTGTGGAGTTTAACAACGAAAAGGTGTACTTCTGCTGCGATGGCTGTAAAGTTAAATTCGACAAGGATCCGGCGAAATACATTAAAATGCGCGAACTTGGGCTTCAGCCTGAGGGAATGTGATTTTTTTCCCACTAAGGCCACAAAGTTCACGAAGCTGTTGGTGGGAATTTAACTTTGTGTTCTTTGCGCCTTTGTGGGAAAATAAATATTGAATCATCATTAGCTCTCTTTGTCCCTTTAATTGAAAAAACGATTGTGAAAGAGATTCGCGAAATAATAAAAGCTTACGATGCAGCAGTGCATGCCGGGAAGAGAAGTGCCCTTGCTGCGGTGGTTCATCTTGACGGATCCTCGTACCGGCGGCCGGGCGCGCGTATGCTGGTAACCGACGAAGGTGAACTGACCGGCGCCATCAGCGGCGGTTGCCTCGAAGGCGATGCATTGCGCAAAGCGCTGCATGTACTTTCGCAGCAGCAAAGCAAACTGGTTACCTATGATACAAGCGATGAAGAAGATGCGACAATTGGTATTCAGTTAGGCTGCGCTGGAATAATTCAGGTGCTGTTTGAACCAATAAAGGCGGTTGATCCAGATAATCCCATACAATTGCTGCGCAAGGCGGTTGCCATCCGGCAAAAGTCAGTTTTGGTTACCCTGTTTTCGCTGGAAAATAAACGCAATGAACAACCTGGCACCTGCCTGCTGATGGAAGCAAACGGCAACATCAGCGGTCAGATTCCTTACCCAGAACTGGAAAGTTTTATTTTGGAAGATGTACGCGCTTCCATGGAGGCTGAACAGTCTTCCTTTAAGCAATATGTGGGTAATGACTTTAACGTTACCGCCTTTATTGAATTTTTGCAGCCGGCCGTTTCGCTTGTGGTAATCGGGGCTGGCAACGATGCCATTCCCATGATGCAATTAGGGGATATGGTTGGCTGGGATGTAAGGGTGGTAGATGGCCGCAATACACACGCAAAGCCTGAGCGTTTTGCAAGCGCCTGCCAGATACTGGTAAGCAAGCCCGAAAAAGTGCTGGAGCAGATTCCCATTGACGGTCAAACGGTTTTTGTAATGATGACGCACAACTACAATTACGATCTTGCTATGCTGAAGGCCCTGCTGCCACGCGATGTGCCTTATATTGGCATGCTCGGGCCAAAAAAGAAGCTGGACCGGATGATTGATGAGCTTCGTGAGGAAGGCATGGAAATAACCGGTGAAATGCTGGAAAAGGTATTTGGCCCGGTTGGTCTTGAAATAGGAGCGGAGACTGCGGAGGAAATAGCTTTGAGTATTATTGCGGAAATAAGGGCTGTATTGAATGCCAAGCCGGGTGGCTACCTGCGGTATAAAAGGGAGGTTATTCACGCGCGCAGCGAAACCCGTATCCAGGAAAAAAGGCTGAACTAAGATGGCGAACTGCATACACCATTATGGCATTGTAATACTGGCCGCAGGTAAAAGCAGCCGTTTGGGAAGTCCCAAGCAATTATTGCCCTACATGGGAGGTACATTGCTCAGGCATTCGGTACAGGAAGCCATAGATGTTGATTGCGGTCCGGTATTAGTGGTAACGGGCGCAAATGGTGAGGAAGTGAAGGATACGGTGAAGGGCCTTTCGGTGGAAATAGCTGAAAACGGGGGGTGGGATGAAGGCATGGCTTCCTCGCTGAGGGTTGGGTTGCACCAAATGTTAAAAAGCCACCCCGATACCGACGGAATAATATTTATGGTTTGCGACCAACCATTTGTGACCAAATCCGTTTTACTTTGTTTAATAGAAACACAGGAAAAGGAACAAAAAGGTATAACAGCCGCAGGATACGGTGGCAAAGCGGGAACCCCTGCATTGTTTCACCGGTCTTTTTTTGACAGGTTAATGGAATTGAAGGGCGATAAAGGTGCACGCATGCTGATTGCATCCTACCCGGAGGATGTTACCGTAGTTCCTTTTGAAGACGGTGCGATTGACATTGATACAAGGGAAGATTACAGGCGATTGATTAACTTACAGAATGAAAAGCAATGATTGTTGACGGATTTAACAGGGTACATAATTATTTGCGGATATCACTTACCGATAATTGCAACCTGCGTTGTTTTTATTGCATGCCTGAGGAAGATTATGATTTTACCCCGGCAGGCCGGCTGATGCAAACCGATGAAATTGTAGAAATATCCAGAAAGTTTGTGGAGCATGGGGTGAATAAAATTCGCCTTACTGGCGGTGAACCGCTGGTACGAAAGGATGCAGCTTCAGTTATACTTCGTCTCGCACAACTACCCGTAAAACTAACGCTTACCACAAACGGTACCCGCCTGCACGACTATGTGGATGTGCTGGAAGATGCAGGGATTACCTCGCTGAATATCAGCCTCGATACATTACAGAAAGATAAGTTCAATTTGATGACCCGCCGCGATCAATTTGACCAGGTACGCAGGAATATTGATTTGATGGTCAGCCGTGGTTTCCATGTTAAACTAAATGTGGTGGCCATGAAGGGATTAAATGATAATGAGATCCTTGATTTTATCAACTGGACAAAGCACGAACCCATTCATGTTCGTTTTATTGAATTTATGCCCTTTAGCGGAAACAAGTGGAACAGCAACCGCGTAATTTCCTGGCAGGAAATACTGGAAATAGCCGGAAGTGAATTTGATATTATTCCTTTGGAGCGCGACAAACACGATACCGCCAAAAAATACATAGTACCCGGTCATGTGGGAACCTTTGCCGTAATCAGCACCATGACAGCCCCTTTTTGCAGCGATTGCAACCGGATGAGGCTAACTGCCGATGGCAAAATGAAGAACTGCCTTTTTTCACAATCCGAAACCGACCTGCTAACCCCCTATCGAAACGGGGAGGATATTGTTCCGCTCATTTACCAAAGTATCCGCGATAAGAAAAAATCGCTCGGCGGGCAGTTTACTGCCGATCTTGCCCATGTAGAAGCCGGAAAAATTGAAAACAGAAGCATGATAACCATCGGGGGATAATTTAGCGTTATGGAGTACATGATTTCCGTTGAAGAGGCAAAGGGTATTATCAGGGAAAATGCCTGCAGGTTGAACCATCAAAGGGTTCCCTTACTGAAAGCTACCGGCAGGGTTTTGGCCCGTGATATTATTGCTCCTTACAGCATCCCCGCTTATCCGCAATCATCCATGGATGGTTATGCCTTTGCTTTTCGGGCAGGCTACCGCACTTACAAATTGGTTGGTGAAATGGCAGCAGGAAGTACTAAGGAGTTTAAGCTTAAGGAAGGGGACGCTATCCGCATTTTTACCGGGGCTGCAGTACCTGCGGGTGCCGATACGGTACTGATGCAGGAAAAGGCGCGTATTGAGGACGGGTTACTCATTATTGAATTGGACGGTGTGGTGCCCGGCGCCAATGTGCGGCCCGTTGGCAGTGAAATTGAGGCAGGAAGCAGGGCATTGCCTGCAGGGGCATTACTTACCCCTGCTGCCATTGGTTTTCTTGCAGGTGCCGGCATTACTGAAGTGGATGTTTACCCACTTCCCAAAGTTTCCATCATAGTTACCGGAAACGAATTGCAAACGCCCGGCGAACCGCTTGTTTACGGGCAGGTGTACGAAGCCAATTCGTTTACCCTTGTTTCGGCGCTTGGAGAATTGGGTATTGAGCCACTTGGGTTATACAGGGGTGCGGATGACCCGGTTCAACTCACCGAAATATTATGGAATGCCCTTGAAGAAAGTGATGTAGTGCTGATGACCGGTGGCGTAAGTGTAGGGGATTACGATTTTACAACCCTCGCATTTGATGCATGCGGTGTGCAAAAGGTTTTTCATAAAATTAAACAGAAGCCGGGCAAGCCGATTTTGTTTGGGGTGAAAGACAAAAAACTGGTTTTCGGGCTGCCGGGCAATCCTGCTTCGGTACTTACCTGTTATTATCAGTATGTGTTGCCGGCTTTCAGCATTATGGAAGGCACTAATCTTAATTTACCGGTAATAAATGTTCCTTTAAAAAACGCTTATAAAAAAGCGGCCGGGCTTACCCATTTTCTGAAAGGATATTTTGATGGGGAAATGGTTGAATTACTCGGCGGACAGGAATCGTACAAACTGAACAGTTTTGCCAAAGCGAATTGTCTCGCAGAATTTGCAGAAGACATTACCGGGCTGCAGGAGGGTGAAATGGTAACTATTCATTTGTTTGCAAAAGGCTATTGAGGAAATGGATACAACTATTCTCTTTTATGGTTTGTTGCTTGTGGTTGCGTTTCTTTATGCTTCGGTGGGGCATGGCGGCGCAAGCGGATACCTTGCGCTGATGGCCATATTTGGTATGGCGCCCGATGTAATGAAACCAACTGCCCTGCTGCTGAATCTTTTTGTTTCTCTCACGGCATTTATACAGTATTACCGGGGAGGGCATTTTAAGTGGAGTATTTTCTGGCCGCTTGCATTGGCCTCGGTACCCTTTGCCTACCTGGGAGGGTTGGTAACCATTGATGCCATTATTTATAAAAAACTCCTTGGTTTTTTGCTCTTGCTGCCTGTTGCACGGTTTCTTTTTTTCAGGAACACAGAGGTTAATGAATTAAAGCCGGTAAAACCATTTTTGTCGGCAGGTATGGGTGCAGGCATTGGCTGGCTTTCGGGATTAATTGGTATTGGCGGCGGCATAATACTTTCCCCCATTTTGTTATTACTGAAATGGACCACGCAGAAACAAACGGCTGCCATCAGTGCGCTGTTTATTTTTGTAAATTCGGTGGCGGGTTTAATGGGACAGGTTAGCAAGGGAATTAAATTTACACCGGATATGGTAGGATGGGTAGCGGTTGCTTTTGCCGGGGGATTGGCCGGCGCGTATTTCGGGGCGCTCAAGTTTAATCAGAATATCCTGAAATATTCGCTTGCAATTGTACTTGCCGTTGCTTCTTATAAATTGATTTTTACCACCGCCTGAAGGAGGTTAAAAAAACGGGAATATGGAAATTATTTTATTTGGACAGCTTGCTGATATTGCAGGGGCATCAGCTATCAGGGTAGAAGGTATGCAGGATACAAACATGCTGAAAGCAAAACTCGAAGCCATGTTTCCCGGGTTGGAAAAAGTGAAATATATGCTTGCGGTAAACAAAAAAATGGTGCAGGAAAATTTGCCGCTTTCCGGAAGCGAAGCCATTGCGCTGATGCCGCCATTTTCCGGAGGATAAACACATGCAAACGCCCGATACATATAAGCGATACCAACGGCAAACCATCCTTCCCGGTTTTGGGGATGCGGGGCAATACAAATTGCTTTCGGGCAGGGTATTGGTAATAGGTGCGGGCGGCCTCGGTTGCCCGGTGCTGCAATACCTTGCCGCAGCCGGGGTGGGTGTAATTGGTATTGCCGATCACGATACGGTTAGCCTTTCCAACCTTCACCGGCAGGTTTTGTACACCATGGAGGATATTGGTAAACCCAAGGCAGAAATGGCTGCTGAAAAACTGCGTGCGCTTAATCCTGAATTAATTTACCGGGTATTTAATGAAGCAGTAACCACAAACAACATCATTCACATTATCAAGGAATTTGATGTGGTGGTAGATGGTACCGACAATTTCGCTACCCGCTACCTCGTAAACGATGCCTGTGTATTGATGGATAAACCCCTGGTATTTGGCGCAATCAGCCGTTTTGAAGGGCAGGTATCGGTATTTAATGTTCCATCCGGTTTGGATGGGGCCTGCATTCATTACCGCGACCTTTTTCCGAACCCGCCAAAAGAGGGCGAAGTATTGAATTGTGCCGATAGCGGTGTTTTGGGCGTGCTTCCCGGCATTATAGGTTCCTTTATGGCCAATGAGGTCATAAAGCTGTTAACGGGACTTGGTAAAGGGCTAAGCGGCACCCTGCTCACCTTCAATGCACTTACCAATGAAAGTATGAAGTGGCAGTTGCAAAAGCGTTTGGACAGCGATGGATTGGTGCCATCTTCGGTTGCTGCTTTACAACAAAGGGATTATAGCTGGGAATGTGGCATGCCATCGGATGGCATAGAAATAGATGTGGCTACCTTTGAAGTGATGCTGAAAGAAGGGAATGTAGCATTGATAGACGTGCGGGAGTTGGATGAAACACCTGAACTGAAAAGGTGGGTGCATCAAAAAATTCCATTGGGCACTTTAATGAAAGGTGAAGGAACTTTTTACGCGAAGCAGATTGTGTTTATTTGTCAATCGGGTAAGCGAAGCCTGACTGCAGCCAATTGGGGGAAGGAGAAATATGCAGATAAGAAGTTTTATAGTTTGAGCGGGGGATTGGTGGCATTGTAAGATTGAGTTGTGGTTCGTGAGGACACGAACCATGGCGGAGTTGGTGTCCCCACCAACCAATAATAAGCAATTTCAAATTTTTAAATTTCAAATTTTCAAATGGAGCGAAAACCAAAAAACATATTCCGTGAAGGGCCTATACCGGCGGCTTTTATTGGGGAGAGTATTGCCAAACATGCTACCAACCATAAAATTGGCGGGCACAGTATTTTTCTGGGTCAGGTAAGGGCTGATTTAATAGAAGGGAAGCAGGTTCAGGCAATAGATTACACTGCCTATGAAGAAATGGCATTGGAAAAAATGCATGAGATCCGGGAGGCTATTTTTGCCAAATACCCGCTTACCTGTATGCACGTTTATCATAGTCTTGGTGCCGTACCGGCAGGTGAAATCTGCTTGTTTGTTTTTACTTCTTCAGCCCATCGTAAACCGGCTATAGATGCCTGCACCGAATGTGTGGAGCGCATCAAGGCCGAGCTCCCGGTTTGGGGGAAGGAGATTTTTGAGGGAGAAGGGTATCAGTGGAAGACAAATGTTTGATGTTTGGGGTTTCGGGTTTGATGTTTCGGGTTTAAGGTATTGGGTTTTAGTTTTGGATTTCAATTGCCGCCGGATGGAACCTCAAACCTCAAACTTCAAACAAATTCATGGTGTTAAAGAAAACGAGCTTTTCATTTAGAAACAGAAAGTATTTCAGGATATGGTTAACATAACACATAAATCAACCACGCTGCGCCAGGCTATTGCGGTGGGGGTATTGCGCGTATCGAAGCAGGAAACGATTGAGGCGATTGTAAACAGGCAGGTGCCAAAGGGTGATGTGTTTGAATTCAGTCGTGCGGCGGGTTTACTTGCGGTAAAAAAAACCTGGGAAGCCATACCTGATTGCCACCCCCTTCCGATAGAATACACAGCTATTTCGCATGAAATTAAGGGGCTGGAAATTAACATTAGGGTTGAAGTGCATACGGTTTACAAAACCGGGGTTGAGGTGGAAGCGATGCATGGCGTAATGGTAACAGCACTCACGATGTATGATATGCTGAAGCCCATTGATAAAGAGATTGAAATTGGCTCCATCCGGCTTGAACAAAAAAAGGGTGGTAAAAGCGATATTAAATATGCTTATCCCGATACAGTAAAATGTGCCGTAATTACCTGCAGCGACAGCGTAAGCAAGGGACTTAATACGGATAAGAGCGGGGATGTAATTGCCCTGCGTTTGGAAAAACATGGATTAAAAGCGGACTATCGGGAAGCGATTGCCGATGAATTTGACCTGATTCAGGCCAAAGCAAGGCAATTGATGGCGGATGGATTCGATTTAATTTTATTTACAGGTGGCACGGGGTTATCGCCCCGCGATGTAACACCCGATGCACTTCGTCCGCTGATTGAAAGGGATGTGCCTGGGCTGATGGAAGCCGCCCGCAATTATGGGCAGCAGCGCACGCCATACGCCATGCTGAGCAGGGGCATTGCCGGATTTGCAGGAGATTCGCTCATGATTACCTTACCTGGTTCGCCACGGGGAGCAGAAGAAACCATGGACGCGGTGTTCCCTTACATCCTGCATGTTTTCAGGGTGAAGGAAGGTGTGCGGCACAATTGATTGCCTGAAAAGTTGAATGCCTGCATGCTTTCCCGGGCTTTCAATTATCCCCGTTTACAACGGCCGGATCCAGATATTGCGAAAACCCACGAGGTCACCATGATCCTGCAGCATAATGGGTAGGATAGGGGCATGTTTTTCATATTTGGCAATGCCAATATACTGGGTGCCACCCCAGATTGTCGTGTTGTTTTGAATGAGTACGCCATTGTGCAGAACCGTGATTCGGGCAGCCGATTTCACCCGTCCGTCTTCATAAAACTCCGGTGCCGTAAAAAGGATGTCGTAGGTCTGCCATTCGCCGGGTTTGCGGCTTGCATTTACCATTGGAATGGTTTGCTTGTAAATGCTGCCGGCCTGACCATTACTGTAGGTTTTGTTGTTGTACATATCCAGCACCTGCAATTCGTATTGTCCCATCAAGAAAATGCCACTGTTGCCACGGCCTTGTCCTTCGCCTTTTACTACCTCGGGGGCCCGCCATTCAATATGCAACTGGCAACTGCCAAATGCCTGTTTGGTTTTAATACCTCCACTACCAGGCTTCACAGTCATGGCATTGTCGGCAATGGTCCATGCGGTAGCACCCCCCTTTTCACTTTCCCAACTGTCAAGGCTTTTGCCATCAAAAAGCACAATGGCATCTGAAGGGGCATCGGCGGCGGTTTTTCCCGGCGTAACCACAGGTGCTTCGGGCTTCCATATTTCAGTGATTTTGGGATCGCCCTGCGCCCGGGTTTGTATGGAAAAAAGGGTTATACCCAAACCGGTTACAAAAAGGACTTTTTGGATCATACAGCAATATTTGGGGGCAATTTAGGAGATTTTGCTAATGCCTGATACCTCTAATATCGTATGACATCATAAATCCGTCCATCTTTTGCAATGTCAACCCCACCTCCGGGAAAATTGTAAGTTAATCAAAAGTGCAGAATCATTCCATCGCATGGAGTTATTTGTGAGATTAAAGGATAAATTTGAAGGAATCAGGATAAGCATATTTTTGGAAGGACCATCACGTTGTCGTTTAAGTAAGTTGTCCCAGGAATAGGAGATACTTGAAATTTTTATTATTTTGTCAAAAAATCAACAATGAAAACCTGTTTCACAATGGGAGTAGCGCTCCTTTTTACACTATTTTCCTACGCACAGCGCGTAGGAATTGGCACTAACCAACCTATCTCCAAATTGTCCATTGACAGCGGACTGAACATTGACCAGGCCAATGTAAACGGCTTTGCACTTGAAAGCGCCCTCACTTTTGGAAACAACAAAAAAGTGGGGATAGGTAGCAGAAGAACACCCGGCCCCAACCAGGCAGGTCTTGATTTTTATACCCAGGGTAGCCGAAGGATGGTCATAGATTCTTTTGGAAACGTGGGTATAGGCACTACCACACCTTCTGCCCGCCTGGATGTTTCAGGATCCACCAGCATTGGCGGTTCAGCTTATGTATTTGGGTATTTGGGCATTGGAACTTCAAGCCCGGACTATGCCTTTGACAATAGGAACGGGTATAATTACATGGCTTATGGTTTGGGAATTGGTATCCTTCCTTCAGGTTCCTATAAGCTTGATGTGGATGGCGGCCCGGTAAGGATGAGGCAGGATGTAAGGATAGATGGCATTTTAAACCCCAATAACGCACTGACCATTGGAAACAACGCCACGGTTGACGGAAACCTTACCGTTACCGGGTCAGTTACCGGAGACCTTACGGTTTCGGGAGATTTAAAAGTGAATGCCAATAAAGGAATTGTGCGCAGCCATAACAGTACACAGGTAAAGGTGGTACGTACCAGTGTAACCCTTTCGGCAAATATCGGGGCAGGTGGGGCTGTTGATAGCGGCGATTTTGGGTTTGAAGCTTTTAGCGTTGCTCCGCAGGTATATGTAGGAAATATGATCAGCGCTAACAACAGTTCATGGGCGAGTCTTGAGTTTATTCCTTTTGACGTGGATACCAATTCCTGCAAATTCAGGGTTTTTAACCATGGCTCAAGTTCAGTAAACGTGCAGGTATCCTATTCTGTTTTGATTATTGGGCCTGAGTAACCTGATATTGATATGGGTTTAAAGCCCTTCCTCACTATTTTTTCTTTAGTTGAGCCACAGGTTGCCGAACTTTGCCTGACCCTTGTATAAAAAGGGGCATTCTTATGATCTTTATTTTTTTGGGAATCATTATCCTGGTGGTAACGGCCCTTGTTGGCAAGCAAAACCCTGCTGCTGCCCGTTTTATTCCTACCGGACGTATTTTGGGTGCCATTTCAGTTGCAATAGGCATTATGATTGCCTGTGTGGTGCAAATTGAAGCCGGTGAGGCTGGTGTAAAAGTATTGTTTGGAAAAGTACAACCGTTGGTATTAGGCAGCGGTCTTCATTTTATTAACCCGCTGATGGAGGTAAGAACCGTAGATGTTCGTACCCAAAACTACACCATGAGCGGTATCCACGATGAGGGCACCCAATCGGGCGATGACGCCATCATGGTGCTTACAAGCGATGGACTTCAGGTAACCATTGACCTAACCGTATTGTACCGGGTGGTGGCAAGCGATGCGCCAAGGCTGCTCCAGGAAACGGGTTTTGATTATGAAAACAAAATTGTTCGGCCACAAACCCGTACCAAAATACGGGACAATGCCGTTTACTATCAGGCGGTTGAACTATACAGCACCAAGCGCGACGAATTTCAAAACCGCATTTTCAAGGGTATTGAGGAGGATTTTAAAAAGCGCGGGCTGATGCTCGAACAATTACTGGTAAGAAATATAACCCTTCCGGCAAGTGTACGGGCTGCCATTGAGTTGAAAATAAATGCCGAACAGGAAGCGCAGAAAATGGAGTATGTGCTCCAAAAAGAAACACAGGAAGCCGAACGCAAGCGGGTGGAAGCAAGAGGTATCAGCGATTATCAGCGCATTATTAATGAAAGCCTTACCGACAAGCAACTGCAGTACGAAAACATTAAGGCATTAATGGAACTGGGAAAAAGCCAGAATGCAAAAATTATTATTATGGGAAAGGGCAATACGCCGGTTATACTGGATGGAAAACAGTAGTGTAAGGGTTAAGTTTTCAAAAACAAACTATTAAAGGCAACCAATTTACTTTAGGCATCGTTTGGGGCAATATTGGATATGGATAACCTGATCAAAAAAAATAATATCAGGATCCTTCTTCTTTTTACCTCAGCAGAAGTTTGTAAATTGACTATATGCCGGCTGCCCACATTAGAAATATCAGATCCGAAATACAACCTGTTTCAGATGCCGCAAAGAATTTGCTTTCTGTATTATTGTATTTCGATATTTTCGACTATCCGCTTACGGCTTCCGAAATTATTGATCGCTCTTCAATAATTTCAAAAACAGAGGCATTAAAGGAAATTTATGCCCTTACCGAAAGGGGGGGCATATACCGGTATGGTGATTATTACACCATTCAAAATAATGGAGCGCTTGTAAATCGCAGGATAAAAGGTAACCTGCTGGCAATTAAATACCTGCGAAAAGCAAGGCGGATCAGTTCCCTGATCAGTTATTTCCCCTTTGTAAAATCTGTTATGCTTTCTGGTTCCATCTCTAAAATGTATATGGACGAAAATAGTGATATTGATTATTTTATAATAACCGAACCCAACCGCCTGTGGATCGCAAGGTTCTTTTTTGTACTTTTCCATAAAACCCTTTTTCTTAACAACACCAAACTGTTCTGTTACAATTACATGATTGCATCCGACCATTTAGGCATTGCCAAAATGGACACCTATACCGCGGCAGAAATTGTAACCCTGATCCCAACTTATGGATCTGCATGTTACCGCAAATTCCTGGAAGCGAATACCTGGACAAAGGCGTTTTTCCCTAATTTTCCTGTGCCGGTAACAGAAAACATAAAAGAAGGACGAAGCTGGATCAAGCAGTTGCTTGAGAAAATATTTTCCGGCAGGCTTGGCGAAAACCTGGATATCTACCTGATGAAACATACCGAAAGGCGCTGGCACCGGAGGCTGCCACCACACCTGTTTGCTGACCCCGAAGCCTATATGAGTTTAAAACGGCATACGGCAAAAGGACATACACATGACCATTATCCCCGGATTTTAAAAGCATACCAGGATAGAATAAGGAGCTTTGAAATCAGTCATGGTACTACTTTGTCGCAAGCATCAGCAAATAGTTTTCATAATTAAAAAAGCCATGGTTTTTTGTGAAAGTACTTTTTACACATTCCTATTTTTACCGGTTCGATGAAAAGCAATGGCGGCTCAGGAGGCCCTATCCTCCCTATGGTACTATGCTTGCTGCTGCCATGGTAAGACAGGCAGGATTTGAAGTTGCCATTTACGATAGTGGGCTGCAGGAAGGCCCGGCGGGTATTAAGGAGAAAATTGAAGTATTTAAACCCGACGTTCTTGTTCTTTTCGATGACAATTTCAATTACCTCAGCAAAATGTGCCTGACGGTTATGCGGAAGGCGGCATTTGAACTGATTCAATATGGAAAGGAAGCCGGATGCAGGATTTTGGTAAACAGTTCCGATGCCACCGATCACCCGGAAATGTTCCTGGAAGCAGGTGCTGATGTTGTAATGCCCGGCGAATCGGAAATGACCCTGCTGGAATTGCTTACAAAGGATATTGCCGAAGCAGCATTTACCGAAGGAATCGCCCTTGTTAAGAACGGAAGCCTGTTGAAAACCAAACGCAGAACTGGTTTTAAAGAATTGGATTCGCTTCCGGTTCCTGCCTGGGACCTGGTAAACCTTGAACCGTATAAAAAAATCTGGCAGGATGCCCATGGGTATTTTTCGTTGAATATAGCAACAACCCGTGGCTGTCCGTTTAAATGTAACTGGTGTGCCAAACCTATTTATGGAAACCGGTATCAATCCCGGTCTCCGGAAACGGTGATGGAGGAAATGAAGTTGCTGATGACTGGTTATGGCGCAACGCATTTTTGGATCTGCGACGATATTTTCGGTTTAAAGCCGGGTTGGGTAAAAAGCTTTTCAGGGCTGCTTCAACAAAGCGGGCTGCATCCAAAATTGAAGATACAATGCCGTGCCGACCTGCTTTTAAAGGAGGAAACCATTGACGACCTGGTTGCTGCCGGGCTTGATGAAGTGTGGATGGGCGCAGAAAGCGGTTCTCAAAAAATACTGGATGCCATGGATAAAGGCACTACGGTGAAACAGATTTATCTCGCCACCAATCTCCTGAAATCAAAAGGGGTGAAAGTTTGCTTTTTCCTGCAATACGGCTACATCGGTGAAACCAAGGCCGATATTGACCTTACGCTTAAAATGGTGAAGGAACTAATGCCACATGATATCGGCATTTCGGTTTCTTACCCATTACCCAACACCGGTTTTTATGAAAAGGTAAAAGCACAGTTTAAGGACAAGCAAAACTGGACCGATAGCGATGACCTTGCCATGATGTACCAGGGAACTTTCATCGCAGATTTTTACCGGCAACTCCACCGGCACACCCATTTTGTTTTCCGGCAAAGGTTTAGCGCTATTAACCTGAAGCGAATTTTAAGGGCTCAGTCTTTGAGTATTTCTACCATGAAGTCGGCCATTAAATTGCCTTACTTTTTTGTAGCCGAAATGGTTAGCCGAAGAAAATTAAACGCATTGGAAAAAAGATGACTGTCGCATTCGACCATATTGCCCATAATTACGACCGGGAGTTTTCCTGGTCGCCCATTGGCGTGATCCAGCGAAAAATGGTCTGGCGTTTTTTGGGAGAAACATTAGATGGTAGTCATGCTGCTGAAATACTGGAGTTGAATTGCGGTACCGGGGAAGATGCATTATGGTTTGCAAATCATCATCACCGGGTTCTGGCAACCGACCTTTCGTTTGAAATGATCAGGGTTGCCAGGAATAAGGCTATCGAAAATCAAATGGGGGAGAAGATTACTTTCGGGGTAATGGATTTGCTCAAGGCATCTGAACAGGTTGCCCGTAAAAGGTATGACCTGGTTTTTTCCAACTTTGGTGGATTTAATTGCCTGGATGAGTTTCAGTTTGAAGGATGGCTGAAAGAGCAACTACCTGCTTTATTAAAACCGGGTGGTAAATTTGTGGCAGTGCTGATGTCGAAATTCTGCGCATGGGAAACGCTGTATTTTCTTTTGAAATTTAAATCCGGCAAAGCATTCAGGCGGTTATCAAATGGGCCTGTGGAAGGAAAACTACATCCTGAATCGAGTGTGCTTACCTGGTATTATTCCCCCAAATGGATAAAAAGTCATTTGCCTGAAGTATTTACTGTAACTGCGGTTAAACCCATCGGGCTATTTATTCCACCCTCTTACCTGAACCGTTTTTTCTCCCGGAACATGAAGTGTTTACCGGTGCTGGAAAAACTGGAAAAGGTTACCCGGAATATAAGCGCTGCGGCTTTTGTTAGTGATCATTACCTTATTGAAATTCAATTAAACCCGCTATGATTCTTTTAACCCATGGTTATTTTCTTTGCGAAGATGTGCGGGAAAAGGCCGTCATGAAACCATACCCCCCATTGGGAATTCTGTATATTTCAGGCTGGCTTGAACAAAAAGGGGTTTCACATGAAGTGTTCGATACCACTTTTTCATCCAAGGCTGTTTTTTACCAAAACCTGCTCCAAAAAAAGCCATCCATCCTGGGCATTTATATAAACCTGGTAACCAAACTGAATGTGCTGGAAATTATCCGGTTTGTAAAATCAACTGAGGCTTTGAGCGAAACCACCATTATCCTCGGGGGCCCCGATGTTCGGTACAATGCCGAAAACCTGCTGGAAGCGGGAGCCGATTTTTTGGTAATTGGCGAAGGGGAGGAAACCTTTTATGAACTGACACAGGCATTAACCAATCATGAGCCCTATGACCAGATTCCGGGTATTGCATACGGCCATTCTGATTGTGGGGTATACATTACAGAAGGAAGAGTGCAAAGAAAGGACCTTGATGAACTGCCTTTTCCCAACAGAAAGAAAATAGATTTTACGCCCTATCTTGAAGTATGGAAAAAGCACCATGGCAAAAGCGCCATGACGGTAAGCACCATGCGTGGATGCCCTTATAGCTGCCATTGGTGCAGCAGGGGTGTATATGGAAAATCGTACAGGCGCCGTTCTGCCGAAAGTGTGGTTGCAGAAATTATGCAGATTCAGGAGGAGTATAACCCCGACAATTTATGGTTTGTAGATGATGTTTTTACCATCAGCCATAAATGGTTGCAAAGCTTTGCAAACGAGTTGAAGGCAAAGGGGGTAAAACCGGTGTATGAATGTATAACCCGGGCCGACAGGTTAAATCCGGAAGTTATCCGGTTGCTGAAAGAAACGGGTTGTTTCAGGGTGTGGATTGGCGCTGAAAGTGGCTCCCAGAAAATTATTGACCTGATGGACCGCCGGGTGGATGTACAAACCGTGAGGGAAATGATTAACGAAGCCCGCAGGGCCGGGCTTGAGGCAGGAACCTTTATTATGGTGGGTTATCCGGGTGAAACCGAAGAAGATATTAAGGAAACACTCAGGCACCTGAAAGCCTCCAATCCAACCTTTTTTACCATTACCATCACTTACCCCATAAAGGGTACTGAGTTGTATAATGAAGTTGAATCGTTTAGTACCGTAAATCAGGTTGACTGGGAAAGCAGTACAGACCGGGATATTGATTTTAAAAGGGCATTTTCAAAAGGTTATTATCAACAGGCCGTTCAATGGATTATCAGCGAAATGGCCTTTTACCAGCGAAAATCAAAGAACCTTGGCCTGAGGCCATCAGCCATGGCAAAATTACGGTCGGTAAAAGCAAGGTTGGGCATGTGGTGGTATAAGCAGCAGGAATATAATGGTTAGGCAATTTAATTGATTTTTCTTACCCAGGCAGCATAGACAAACAAAAATATTAAGGAAAATGTATGAGAGGTTTTGCCTTTTTTTGGGTATGTTCAATTTTGTTTTTGAGTTGTAAAAAGCAAAAGGATATTGAAGTAATTGTGCCGGGTATGTGCAATGAGGCGAACAGAAACTGCCCCGTTTTTAAAGGGTTCGAACTTATTATGAACCCTTCGGGTAACGCCCCGTTAACAGGTATTATCAAGGTATCTTCTAACCGTCCATTTAGGCTTTCGTATACCGTTACTGGAAAAGATGGGGAAGATTTTACTTTTTCAAACAACAGCCTGAGTTATGGAAATGATACCTCTGTAAACCTTTATGGATTGTATCCCGCATCTATCAACCAGGTGGTAATATCTATTCAAAGCAAGGAGGGGTGGATTGCACAGAAAACTATTGAAGTGCCTACTCCTGATCTGAATCTTGATATGCCTCAAGGGGGTGAAATAGTGGTAAATTCAAGAAAAACAGGAATGGTCAGCCAGTTTATTATGCTTTTTCCCAACAAATTCAAGGCAGTTTCTGCTTCGCTTGGCGCCAATACAATTGCAATTGACCGGTTTGGAAAAATAAGGTGGTTTCTCTCCAATGCAATATTAAAAGGTAAAACCACTGTTCCTTTAAAAAACGGAAACTGGATGATATTGCTGCCCAATGCCTTAGTTGAATTGGATTTGATGGGTAATATCATCAGGAATTTTCCCCTTTCAAACCGTAGCCACCACGATGTTTGCGAGGCAGCAAATGGCGACCTTTTATACCTTGGTGAATCAAACCTGAACAATACCATTGAGGACAAAGTATATCGGGTGAGTTACCAAACCGGGGCAGTTATCGACTCCTTAAATATTTTCAATATACTGGATCCTTTCAGGCCACAATTGCCTGTTGGTCCTGCTAACGATTGGCTTCATTGCAACAGTATTGCTTACAATGAAACCGACAATTCCATCATGGTATCGGGCAGAAACCAAAGTGCTGTTTTTAGTATTGACCTTGGGTCGAAACAACTCAAATGGATTTTGGCTGATTCAACCGGCTGGAAAAATACCCTGAAACCTTTTCTGCTAAAGCCCACCGGGGCTGGGTTTGAGCAATGCTGGGGTCAGCATTCAGCCATTTTTAAGCCGGGAGATAATAATACCATTCTTGTATTTGATAACGGTAATGAACGTAGTTATTCCAATCCGTTGCTTCCAACCGCCAATTATAGCCGATGTGTGGAGTACTCCCTTAACGCAGGTGCAAAAACTGTGACGCAGCATTTTGAATTTGGAAAATCCTATGGGTCAGCCTTGTTTGCCCCTTTTATTGGAAACGTGCAATATTTAGCCAATGACCATGTACTTGCAGTGTATGGGGGCATTTATAAAGACCTGAATAACAAAGCAATAGAATTATCCGACCCCAATGGCCAAACCCAGATCAGGATATTTGAAACGGACAAAAACCAGCAGGTTTATTTTGATATTTCTATTAAAAACCCGGTTTCACCCGATCCGTCGTTGGTTGGTTTCATCTCGTACAGGGCTTATTCCTTTAGCTTTTAGTGAATGGTAGAATGTTTCAAATATGGGTTTTGTCCAAGCATCAGAATTACAATAGTTGACATAGAAGTTGCAGCCAATTTTCCTTGTAAACCAAATGTTTGAAAGAGTAAATTACCTAACATTGACCAGTAAAAAAACAACCTGTTAATGGCAGTAAATTTCTTACTGTTAACCAAAAAATAATGAAGCGCATAAACCCTGTACCTGTAGGCGGTAATTATTTTCAGCCGGTTTTCCGGCGCATGATGATGCCAAACAAAAGCCCCGGTAAGTAAATGAATGGGTTGTGGTTCCGGCAGGTTGTGCGTAACGCCATAATTATCGCCAATGCCGTTGGGCACTAATTTTTCTTCAAAGGGGCTGGCCAAAAGCCATTCCTTTTTTATTAATGCTGCACCAAGCGTATATACTGCGGTGCGGGTAACCGGGCATGTAAAATTGGTTAGTAATGGCCACCCGGCAAGAGAATAGGTATTGCCTCTTTTTTCATACCATTGTTTAATATACCGCAGCAAAGGGGCCGTAATAAAATTGGCCTTTATATCCTCAAGGTCTCCCCAGCAACTTAGCTGGAAAATAAAATGCCAGATGCACTTTAATAATGAAGATGTTCTGTACTGATATTCCCATTCGGCATTTTTATTTTTTTGCAGGAAAAGCCCCGTTACAATGCCGGCTTCTTCATGAGCTGAAGTATAGGTGGTTAATTTTAGTAAGTAGTCCTCCGGCATTTCCACATCATCATCGCACAGTAATATATAAGGACTTGTTGCCATTTGTATGCCCAGGTTTCGCTGTACACAAACCGAAGGCCTGCTTGTAAAATAGCGGATTGGCGCCTGTGGAAAAGCTTTGGAAAGGGTTTCAAAGCCAATGGGTTCGTTGCCGGCATCTACAATAATTATTTCTGCGGCAGGGTACAATTGCCTTGATGCGGCCTGTAAGGTTTTCAGCAGGCTTTCTTTGCGGTTGCGGGTAGGAATTACGATGCTTACCAGGGGCTTCATGGTAAAAAGCGGTTATACAATTTTTCAAATGAAGCTGCCATGTTGGAGGCTGTATTTTCCATGGCCCATTTCAATGCATTTTGCTGCAGGCGTTCGTATTCAGCAGGATTTTCTATTAAACCAAGAACTTCATCTGCCAGGGCTTCATAATCGCGGCATTGTACCGGCCTGCAGCAGTTATTTCCCCAGTCGGCAATTAACCCCACATTGGTGCCGCAAACCACCACGCCACAGGCCGCTGCCTCTGCAAGCACTACACCCTGCCCTTCGTAAAGTGAACTATGCAGCATGAAATGCGCCCATTGGAGATGCCCGGGAAGTGATTTATTGGGTACGGCGCCTGTAAATGTCACTTTTTCTCCAATTCCTAAACTTTCAGTAAGAATTTTAAGCAGGCCCATACTTTCCCCATCGCCAATTATTTTTAGCCGGCAATCTACTTTCTCCGCAATCAGTTTAAAAGCCTTCAGCAGGGTAGGCTGATCTTTTACCGGGTTAAGGTTGGCAATGTGAACAAGGTGGTAAGGTGGTTTTAAATCCTTCTTTTTAAATGCGAAAACCGATTCATCTACCCCGTTTGGAATGATTTGGACATCGGCCCGGTTCATTCCATTTTTCTGCAGCTCCTTTAGCTGAAACCTCGTTAGCATGGTTAGTGCCGATGCATTCCGGCAAGTCCAGAGTGTAATATTCCTGATGCGGGGCTCGCGCATATTTCCGTAATTGATTTCCGGCACATTGGCAGCCTCCCCTCCACGGATGCTTACCACCGACGGAATGCCAAATACCTTACCAAGAATCACCGCCATTCTGCCGGGTGGATGCCCCCAAATACCATGCACAAGATGGTACCTATTTTTAAAGAAACCTAAAATAAACTGAATACTGCAAACAAAAATCCTCAATAAAACGGATCGCTTATGGGATAGCCCTGTATGTTGTAGTAAGAAGTTTTTTGGCAGGTAGGCCGGGTCGGTTTTAATTAAGGAATAAACCGTCACCTCAAATTTATCCGATAGCCTTTGTACCAGGTCTTCTACCACCGGTATGCCCTGTAAAAAATACCCTCCGCCAATGCCGCCCGGAATAATGATGGCTATCTTTTTTTTCAAGACTGTTGATTAATTATTTGTTGGTTAATGCATGGTTTGGAAAGTTCCGGGCCAATAATCTCCTGCGCTAAAGCGATCATTGCTTGCGGCGTATAGCGGCTCAGGCACAATGCCGTTTCGCCAAATTTACATGCCGGCAAAAAACAATCGCCGCAGGGCAAATCGGTTGAAGTAAGAAATCGGGCATGGCTGCCTCCCATGTTCATCCTTGAACCCGGGGTGGACCCAAACATGGCAATCGAGGGTACTTTTTGCACCCATGCCATCCAGTATAGACCCGAGTCTTCTGAGATCATGAATTTTACCTGTGAGAGAATGCTAAATGCTTCTTCCAGCGTTGTTTTCTGGTATAGATTAATCAGCCTGTTACCCAATTGTTCTTTTAAAAACCCTGCCTTGCTTTCAATACGTTTGTCGCCCATCATTAAAAATTGTGTTTCAGGTGCAAGGGATAGCCATTGTTTGGCAAAGCCCACATAGTTTTCAATGGGCCAGTTCCGGCTTTTGAATAATCCACCCGGATTTAGCACCACCAACGCCGATTTACCATCCCAATCGTTTTTCAGCAGCAATTGGTTGCCTGCAAGCGGGTTGGTTAAATTAAGATCGGGGTATTGGCTGGAAATCTTTAATCCTGATGCCTCTACAGCGTTGCGATATCGGACTATCGCCGGTTCCAAACCCTTCCGGTCAAATTCGGCCCAGGCAATGGGTCTGAGTAATCTGCGTAATCCGCAGCTCGGCTTATTATACTGAAGATCAATAATTACATCATATTTTCTTGAAATTAAATAGGGCATGCGAAGGGCAATATCCAATGTCTGCCGCCAAATACGCTGACTATTGGTAATAGCGATTACCTTGTGAATAGCTGTAAGGTTTTTTGAAAGTTCACCCTGAATATGGCGGGTCAGAAAATCAATTTCCATATCCGGGTATTGATTTTTCAGCGCCTGTACCAGGGGAAAGGTGAGTGCTACATCGCCAATAGCCTGCATCCGGACAATCAGTATTCGCCGGGGGTTGCCCGAAGATATCCACTTCCCTGCATGATGTTTCTCTATTGGGCGGATATTCATTTTTTCTGTTGAACCATGATTATTTACTCTGCCTTAACTGGAAATTCCACATAGCCTTCTCCAAGGTATTTACTCAGTGTAGTTTTGGCTGCATACGCTATTTTTACCTCGGGCAATACCATCGGGTGCGGAATATCGCGCAACGCAAGACTTTGGCCGCAAATAACCATATTTACCCCGGCGGCTGTTAATTGCCCGAGTATATCCAGATTGGGGTTGGTGGCTTTGTATTTCTGCTGGTAAAATTCATTTTTCATCACGCTGAGAATAGAGCCTGAATGGAAAACAATTACCGCTTTCAGCTTTTCTTTTTTTACCCCCGCAGCAATGTGCAGGTTTAAAACCCGGGCCACTTCTTCCAGTCCTTCGTTTATTTTATTGGCCTGGTTGCCTGTTGAGGTGGATTGGGTAAAATCGAAAATCAGTTTCACTTCTTTATTGGGATCTGGCTTGCTTGTGATATCCTCCACCGGAATTACCCCGCACATGGCACCCCCTTTTATAAGCGGAAAGATCATTTTGCTTTCCTGTTTTTTAAAAAGCTCTTCCCGGGTGGGGGGTGTTGCCTGGCTGAAAGCAATATTGCTGCAGCATACGAAAAAAAGGATGGAAGAAAAGGCGGATTTATGCTTCATAGTTTGATTATTTTTTTGATTGGCTAAAAATAGGGTTAATACTTCAGTTTCAAAAGTGCCGGCATTTATAACCATTTATTTGCCTTGGCTTACTTTTGCCGCCTTATGCCAGCACTTTCCTTTCAACTTCAGCATACCGACAGCCATTCCAAAGCCCGCGCTGGTATCCTTACCACCGACCATGGTGAAATTCTCACGCCCATCTTTATGCCTGTAGGCACGGTGGGTACGGTAAAGGCCGTTACACAGCAGCAACTGGTGCAGGATGTAAAGGCGCAGATCATCCTGGGCAACACCTACCACCTCAACCTGCGGCCCGGCCTCGAAGTGCTGGAAGCCGCGGGTGGGCTGCATCAGTTTAATGGCTGGCACCGCCCCATTCTTACCGACAGCGGCGGTTACCAGGTGTTTTCGCTTGCCGCACAGCGAAAAATAAAGGAAGAAGGCGTAACCTTTCGCAGCCATATTGATGGCAGCAAACACCTCTTTACCCCCGAAAGTGTGATGGATATCCAACGCACCATTGGCGCCGATATCATTATGGCCTTTGATGAATGCCCGCCCTACCCAAGCGATTACAAGTACGCGCAGGACAGCATGCACCTTACCCACCGCTGGCTCGACCGCTGTATAAAGCGTTTCGAAGAAACCCCACCCAAATTCGGATACGACCAAAACCTGTTCCCCATTGTGCAGGGCGGCACTTACAAGGACCTCCGAAAAGCGTCTGCCGAATACATCAGCAGCAAAAATGCCGTAGGCAATGCCATTGGCGGCCTCAGCGTAGGCGAGCCCCCCGAAATGATGTACGAATTCTGCGCCTGGAGCTGCGAGCACCTGCCCTGGGAAAAACCCCGCTACCTGATGGGGGTTGGTACTCCCTGGGATTTACTGGAATGCATCAGTTATGGTATTGATATGTTCGACTGCGTAATGCCCACCCGAAACGGCCGCAATGCCATGCTTTTTACCAGCAAGGGTACCATAAATATTGACAACAAAAAATGGGAAAAGGATTTCAGCATATTAGATGATGCATTGGAGAACGGAGTTAGTAATTATTACAGCAAAGCCTATTTACGCCACCTGTTCAAAGCCGGCGAAATCCTCGGACTTCAATTGGCTTCTATTCATAACCTTTCGTTTTACTTGTGGTTGATGGGGCAGGCAAGGGAGCATATTATTGCCGGTGATTTTGATGGCTGGCGAAGGGAAATGATACCGGTGCTGAAGACGAAGATGTAAATTTTCTTTGATGTAATTTCTGTTTATGATTTTGGTCATAAAATAACTTGTTTGGTTAAACTAATTTCGGTTTCATCCCAAAATTGTTTGCCATGACTACCGTAGCCTCCGTTCTTGCGCTCAAGCCACGTCCGTTCAATTTTATTGAGCCAGATGCAAAAGTGGAAGATGCCCTGCACCTGTTGGGGGCGGTAAACCTGAGTTATCTTGTGGTAATGCATGATGATCAGTTCAAGGGGGTATTTTGCGAGCACGATTATTGTGCCAATGTAGCCCTGCGGGGATGGGATCCGGCGATTTGCACGGTTGAAGATACCATGACGCACAACCTGCCTACGGTAAGCCCCGGCGATTCAATGGAAACTTGCATCAGGTTGTTTAACGCGCATAAAGTGCGCTACCTGCCGGTGTTTGATCAGTACCGTTTTGCCGGGGTAATTACCCAGGCCGACCTTATCCGGGCGCTTATCCGCGAAGGCAACCGTGTTTTTGACGGACCAATTGCCAATGAATTGAAGAGTGAATGGTACGGAACGGTTTTGTAGGAGTACAATTATTCTAAAAATTCCAAATATTTAAATCCCCTTCGACAGGCTCAGGGCAACGCCAAATTCCAAATAATCAAATCTGAAATCATAAATCATAAATCATAAATCCACCTACTTAATCACCACCTCCTGTATCGTTCCTGCCCCAAGCAGTTCATTCACCCTTTCTACAATAATTTTTTTCTGGTAACCCAGTTCCTGCTTCAGCGGGCCAATGTTGGTATGTACAAACAGGGTTTTGTTTACCACCTGCAGTTTGTCGGTGTATTTGGCAACGGTTTTGCCCATTATCTGCTCCCAGGCATCCTGAATTTGCAGGGCCTGTACACCGCTTCTGATGCGGCTTTTTTCAAGATAGGCTTTCATTGCCTCGCCCAGGTTTGCTTCTCCCATTTTTCTATTTATTTCCTTGTGAAGGTATCGCATTTTAAAGGGTGATAAGGCCAAAGGGTACCCTTATTTTTTCGAGGCTTTCTTTCAACCGGTCTTCATGTGTATCGGTAATAAACACCTGCCCCTTCTTTTCAATACAAACCTCCGTCAGCAGGTTGTGCATCCGGTTATCATCGAGTTTTTCAAAAACATCATCAAGCAGCAGGATAGGAGGGAAGCCCTTGCTTTTTTCAAGCCATTCAAATTCGGTGAGTTTCAGGGCAAACAGCAGGCTTTTCCGCTGTCCCTGGCTGGCTGTTTGCTTAAACGGCTGCCCCATCATGGCAAATTGCAGGTCATCGCGGTGTATGCCGGTAGTGGTTCGTTGCAGGGCTTTGTCGCGGGTAAAATTTTGGCGAAGCAGGTTCAAAAACCGGTCTTTCACAGCAACGGTTTCATCATTTGAGGCTAGCTGACTTTCATATGCCAAAGAAATTGCATCCTGTTTACCTGCTATTTTGCTGTAATGTTCAACCGCTTTTTCCAGGAAGGGCCGCAGTACCAACCGTCGTTTTTCAAAAATAAAGGATCCTCTTGCGGCAAGCTGTTCGTCCAGTATTTCCAGTACACCCGCATTTATTGCCGGATTTTCGGCCATTTGTTTCAACAGGCTGTTTCGCTGTTGCAATATTTTATTATATGCCATCAGGTGGTTCAAGTAGGCTTCATCAAGCTGGCAAAGCATGGCGTCGGCGAGTTTCCGCCGTCCCTCGCTGCCACCGGTAATGATTTCCACATCATCGGGGGCAATAACCACCGCCGGAAGTTTGCCTATATGGGCTGAAACCCTTGGGTAAATTTCTCCTTCCCAACTCACTTCTTTTTTGCCGTTTTCCCTTAAAATGGCGGTTACTTCCCGGTTTTGGCCGTTGTTATCCAAAAAATTTCCCGAAATCCTGAACCCGGCACATTCTTTTTTAACCAATTGCGCATCGGTACCCGAAAAATAACTTTTTGTAAAACAGAGGTAATAAATGGCATCTAGCAGGTTGGTTTTGCCGGTGCCGTTCAACCCGCAAATGCCGGTAATGCGTTCAGGAAAATCATACCCGGCCTGCCCGTAGTTTTTAAATTGTACCAGCGAAATATTCCTGAGATGAGGCATTTCGGGCAAAATTGCAGATTTTGGACCTATTTGTTTCTTAATGCAATAATTAATTAAGGTATTAGGCTATAACAAACTCAAAATATATAAACGAAATCAGGGTCCATATGTCCGGCACTACAGTAGTACGAAAGTTTAATCAGGGAACCAACCCGTCTCTACGATGTAGAGAGGGTTTTAAGCGGCGGGTGCCCTTTTTGGGTACCTTTTTGGGCAAGCAAAAAGGTACATAAGCCCATATCAGGGCTTAAATGCGCTTCACTTCAGTAGCTCAAAAGCCTAAGCAGGGCTCTGCCCGTAACATGGGGGTATTAAATGCCTGTCAGCAGACAAGTAGCGGCTAGGGCCCTTTTTTGGTCCTTTTTTGGGCATCCAAAAAAGTACAGCACCTTAGGTTATTCCCAATCCTCCTATATTTGCAACTCATTTTTAAAGGGTATGGCCAAAAAATTCACCAAAGAGACCTATCTGTATTGGTACGAGCTGATGCAATTGATTCGTCAGTTTGAACTCAGGGCAGAAGAAATGTATAAAATGGCGGGTAAAATCCGTGGTTTTTTCCATGCCTACATAGGTCAGGAAGCCATTGCGGCAGGTTGTATGACTGCCACAAGGATGGAAGACCCCTATATTACGGGTTATCGCGATCATGGACTGGCAATTGCAAAAGGCATTAGCCCGCAGGCATGTATGGCCGAACTGTATGGTAAAGCAACAGGCTGTGCCAAGGGAAAAGGTGGTTCTATGCACTTTTTTGGTAAGGAAAACTACTTTTTTGGCGGTCACGGGCTTGTAGGTGCACAAATAGGCACGGGTGCAGGGTTGGCTTTTGCTGAAAAATATAAGGGAACTGACAATGTTGCGTTAACCTTTTTTGGTGACGGTGCTGCCCGGCAGGGTATGCTGCACGAAACCATGAACATGGCCATGACCTGGAAACTGCCGGTGGTATTTATTTGCGAGAACAATAATTACGCAATGGGTACTTCGGTGGAGCGTACAAGCAACGTTCGGGATATTTACACCCTTGCCGATGCTTATGATATGCCCGGCGCACCGGTGGATGGCATGCATCCTGAAGCGGTTCATGAAGAAGTTGAACGTGCCGTAAAACGTGCCCGCGAAGGTGGCGGACCCACCCTGCTCGAAATGAAAACGTATCGTTACAAGGGCCATTCCATCAGCGATCCGCAGAAATACCGGACCAAAGATGAGGTGGAGGAATATAAAATGCGTGATCCAATTGAAATTGTGCTGCAAACCATACGGGATGGCAAACTGGCAACCGAAGAGGAAATTGCGGCCATTAATGTGCGTATCAATGCTTTAATTGACGATTCAGTAAAATTTGCTGAAGAAAGCCCATGGCCCGATGACAGCGAAGTACTGAAGGATGTATATCATGAGGATTTACCGGAATTATTTGTAACAGACTAGATTAATGGCATAATGCAAATTTTATATTGCAAATTGCCAATTTACCAATAACCTTTCCCTCAATTTGAAATTTGAAATAAACAATTTGAAATAAAAAAATGGCAGATAAAAAAGACGTGCAGTTTGAAGAAGTGCAGGCAAACGACCCGGGAGAAAAAGTGATTAACCGCGCAATAGGATTTTGGGAAAAATTCAGCCGACCCATTATTTACGGCGGAAGCCTGCTTATTTTGGTGGTTGGCGGATACTACGCCTACGATAATTTTTATAAAGCGCCACGTGAAGAAAAGGCAGCCGATGCAATTTTCTATGCACAGCGCTATTTCGAAAAAGACAGCCTGAACCTTGCCCTCAATGGCGATGGTCAGCACGCCGGTTTCGAAAAAATTGCCGGTAGCTACAGTGGTACAAAGGCAGGCAATCTTGCTAAATTTTATACGGGTGTTTGCGCGCTTAACCTTGGCGATGCCAACAAAGCAATCAAATTCCTGAAAGATTTCAGCACCGATGCCAAAGAAATTCAAACGATAGCTTACAGCCGGATAGGCGATGCTTATGCTGAATTGGGTAAAAATGACGACGCCCTCGAGTATTACGAAAAGGCGGCCCATCATTATCCCGAGCACGAGGGCCTTTCATCTGACAATCTTTTTCGTGCCGGTATGCTTTGCGAAACCCTTGGAAAAGAGGATAAAGCTGCGGCATATTATAAGGAAATAAAGGAAAAATACGCCCGTACCGAAAAAGGATATCAGATTGATAAATACCTGGCAAGGGTTGGTATAGTAGAATAATTCTTTTTGCTCAATATCTTAAAAATTAGCCGGTATTATGATACCGGCTAATTTTGTTTTAATTTCGCATTACTATTATTAATGGCAACAAAAGGAAACACCAAACTTACCCAACAGGAAAAGCCGCTTGATATAGCCGGGGCAAAAGTGGTGGTTATTAAAACCGCGTGGAATAACCATATTACCGATGAACTTGCTTTGGGTTGCATCAGGGTATTAAAGGAATATGGGGTTAAAGTGGTGGAACGTACGGTGCCGGGTGCCGTGGAACTTACTTACGGCGCACAGCATTTTATCAATAATCATGCAGGAACCAATGCCTGTATTGTTCTTGGTTGTATTATTCGTGGCGATACCCCTCATTTTGATTATGTGTGTCAGAGTGTAACCCAGGGCATTACCCTGCTGAATGCTCAATTGCCTGTGCCGGTAATATTTGGTGTACTTACCGTGAATACCGAAGAACAGGCGCTCGAAAGAATAGGTGGCATTCACGGCCACAAAGGCGAAGAAGCAGCCATGACCGCCCTGCAAATGATTGATTTTGAAAGAATGGGATAAAATCCGCTATAGAATCCTGACTTTTGCAAAACATGAACGTACAATTATTTATACCCTGCTTTGTAGATCAGTTGTACCCCACCGTGGGGATGAACATGGTGAAGGTATTACGCAAAGCGGGTTGCACGGTAAGTTATAACCCAGCCCAAACCTGTTGCGGGCAACCTGCCTTTAATGCAGGTTTTTGGGAAGACGCAAAAGAGGTTTGCAGTAAGTTTCTGAAAGATTTTGAAGGAGAGGGATACATTGTAGCACCAAGCGCGAGTTGTACCGGTTTTGTGCGCAACTATTACAGCAAGTTATTTGTGGGGCAGGAATATGAGGAAAAACTGCATGCCGTTACATCCCGCATGTACGAGTTTACCGAGTTTATGGTAAAAGTGCTGAAGGTGGAAAATGTGGGTGCTACTTTTGAAGCAATGGCCACTTACCACGATAGCTGCGCCGGACTGCGTGAATGCCATATTAAGCAGGAACCACGCAGGCTGCTTGCCAATGTAAGCGGTTTAATGCTCAGAGAAATGAATGATGTGGAAACCTGCTGTGGCTTTGGTGGCACTTTCGCTGTCAAATTTCAGCCAATCAGCAGCGCTATGGCCGATCAAAAAGTGGACAATGCCCATGCAACCGGGGCGGATTATATTATCAGTACCGATGTAAGCTGCCTGATGCATATACAGGGTTACGCAAAAAAAGCAGGCAAACCTGTAAGGTGCCTGCATATAGCCGATGTGCTTGCTATGGGGTGGTAAGCCTGTCTTTTTTTGAAGTTTGAGGTTTATAGTTTACCTTCTTGCGTCAGCCAACCTCAAACCTCAAACCTCAAACCCGTTTTATTTAAAAGTATCCGACATCAGGTTGGTAAACCACTTCTCCATGTCCTCAAAATTCTCCGAATTGGCGCCTTTTGATTCTGTAACCCCGTTACCAGTTGGTACCATCGTTTTACTTACCGGATCGTATTTATAAACAACCGACAGCCAGGAAGCGGTGGTTTTTGTAATGGGTGTAAAACAGGATGAGTTGGTAACCGGTTTTTGATTGACCGGTTCTCCTTTCAAAAGGTGTACAATGGCATCGGCACATACCTTTGCTTCGGCATTGGCAATATGACCGGCTTTTGGCTGTGTAGTAGCCGAGGCGTCACCTATAATATGTATAAAGGGCACCGCAGTACTTTCATAGGTTAACACATTTACACCGGCCCATTTGCCGTTTCCGGCATTGGCAAGACCTATGCCTGAGTTGGTTATCAGCTTTCCGGCCTTATGCGTTGGTATTGCGTTTAATACTTTTCCCGAAAAGGTGCCGGCATTGGTAACCACTGTTTTGGTATTGGCATCAATGCTGCTGATAATGGCATTGGGTACATACGTAATAATCCCCTGATGGGTAATGTTAAAGGCACGGGTAAAGTTTTCCAGTTCCGCCTGAATGCCATTGTTTGCATCCAGCACCACCACCCTGCCACCACCTTTCACCCTTTTCAGGTAATCGGCCACCACACAGGCCCTTTCGTAAGGCCCGGGAGGGCAACGGTAAGGTTTTGGCGGAATGGTTAAAATAAAGGTATCCTTATTGGTCATGGAATTGATCTGGTTCTGAAGGGAGGTCGTTTGAGAACCGGCCTTCCAGGCATGTACTATTTTATTTTTATTGGCTGTGGTACCCACCATCGGCAAGGCCTCAAAATCAATCCCGGGAGCCAGTACAAGCCGGTCGTAGTATAAAACCGTTCCATTGCTGAGGCGCACTTTTTTGCTGGAGGGAATAATAGCTGTTACCGATAAATTTTCAACCTTTACCCCATATTTAGTAATCAGGGTCTGGTAATTATACGATAATTGGCTCAGGGTTCTTTCTCCTGTTAAAACCATATTACTGAAAATATTGGAGTAATAAGTTGCATTGGGCTCCACCAGGGTAACCTGCAATCCCGTTCCGCCCCAAAGACGAAGGTATTTTGCAATGGTGGTTCCAGCCATACCACCGCCAACTACCACCACTTTTCCTGTGGCGTCACCAATCATTTGGTCGTAATCAAGTAATCCTGCAGCCTGTGGGCCAAATTCTTTTGCAAATGCTGATTTTAAAAATGCCAGGCTTAACGCGGTGGCACCGGTATTGCGAAGGAAGTTTCTACGTTTCATATTTTTATATTTTTTAGCAATGTCTCCCTGACGAAGGAAGGGGACGTTGCGATTATTTTTTAGCAATGTCTCCCTGACGAAGGAAGTGGACGTTGC
>ERZ795056.944-NODE-944-length-35224-cov-7.100287_pt1 | contig 35224 bp, 25 predicted proteins | sample MGYA00375140_ERZ795056 | MGnify/ENA primary metagenome ERZ795056 (study PRJEB30185, sample SAMN05720227) | activated sludge metagenome | isolation source: Anaerobic digester | place: USA | collected 2015-03-09 ...
CGAGCATGACCTCGAAGCCGTTGACCCGCGGCAGCAGGTGCTCGCGCACATAAGCCTGCCAGAGCTCGAGGCGGCGGGCGGGGTCGTGGCCCGCGTGCACATACTCCTGCATCATGGTCGCGTGGATCACCTCGATCACGCGCAGCAAGAAGGTGCCGGTGCCGGTCGCCGGGTCGAGGATCTGCACGAAGGGCTCGTGGGGGCCCACGCCCGCGGGGATGGGGATATTGCGGGCGCGGGAGAATTCGGCCCAGGTGGTGGTGTCGGCGAGGCCGAGGCGCAGGCCGAAGCGCTGCTGCAGCGCGGTATGTGCGGTATCGACGATATGGGCCACGACCTCGTCGGGCGTATAATAAACGCCGCGTTGTTTGCGGAGCCGGGGGTCGTACTCGTCGAGGAAGGCCTCGTAAAAATGGATCGCGGGGTCGCGGATCGGCGCGCCGTTCGGGCCGGCGAAGACCTCGCGCACCGGTGTGTCGGCCAGCAATGTGATGATGTCGGCGACGATCTCGTCGAGCTCGGGGCCGAGGCTGGCGCCGACGAGCCGCTCGAACAGCTTCGCGAGGAAGGGCGTGGTCGTCGGTAGCAGCGCCGGCAGGTGCTCGCGGGTGAAGGGCAGCGTGGCCGCGTGGGACAGCCAGCGCGCCGCCAGCAGGCCGTAGGCGAGGGTCTGGGCGAGGTCGTCGACGAAGGCCTCGGCGCCCGGTTGGGCCGGCGAGTTCGCAAACGAGGCCCGCAGCGCGAGCAGCTCGCCGCTGCCCGCCAGGGCCTCGGCGGCGAGCTGGCGCGCGGCGATCCGCTGCAGCTCGCGGGCGCGCCGGGCCAGGGCCGCGGCGAGCTGCTGCGGCCGCGAGATCGCGCTGCTGCGGCCGCGAGAGGTGGACGGGGGCGGCATGGCGTCGCTGGCCATCTTATGCGCATGGTCGCGCGCGGCCAAGCGCCGCGAAGTGACTATCCGTGTTCGCGGCGGGCGGTGCGTCGTGACAGCGAGGCGATCACGGCGAGCAGCTCCAGCGGCTCGACCGGCTTGGCGACGTGATTGTTGAAGCCGGCGAGCAGGGCCCTTGTGCGGTCCTCGGTGCGGGCATAGGCGGTGAGGGCCACGGCCGCGACGTCGCCGCCGGATTCGGGGCTGCGCGCGCGCACGCCGGCGATCAGCGAGTAGCCGTCCTGGTCCGGCATGCCGATGTCGGAGATGAGCAGGTCCGGGCGCCACGACTCGCACTGCTGCAGGCCCTCGGCGACCGAGGTGGCGAGGTTGACGTGGGCCCCACATTGCTCGATCAGCGTGCGCAGCATCTCGCGGGTGTCGGCCTCGTCGTCGACGATGAGAATGCGCAGACCCGCGAGCTCGGGCGGGATGGGGAAGCCGGGGCCGAGCCGGGACGGTCGTGATGGACTCGCGGGGCTCGGCGCGCAGGGCCCGGCAGCGGCCAGCGGCAGCCGCACGGTGAAGCTCGCCCCGTGACCGTCGCCCTCGCTGTATACGCCGACCGTGCCGCCGTGCAGCTCGACGAGCTGGCGGACGATCGAGAGGCCGAGGCCGAGGCCGCCGTGGGTGCGGGTGGTGGCGCCGTCGGCCTGGCGGAAGCGCTCGAAGACGTGGGGCTGGAAGTCGAGGCCGATGCCGCGACCGTTGTCGGCGACGGTGAGCTCGATCGATGCGTCCAGGCGCTCGACCAGGACCTGGACGCGGCCGCCCCGGGGCGTGAACTTGACGGCGTTGGAGAGCAGGTTCCAGACCACCTGCTGGAGGCGCTGGGCATCGCCCATCACCGGGCAATTCGCGGCGGGCATGGATTGCAGGCGGATGCCCTTGGCCTCCGCGGCCGGGCGCACGGTCTCGAGCGCCGCCTCGACGACCGACTGGAGGTCGACGACCGCGACCTCGATGCGGAGCTTGCCGGCGATGATGCTGCTGACGTCGAGCAGGTCCTCGATGAGCTGGGCCTGGGCCCGGGCGTTGCGCTCGATCGTCTCGAGCGCCCGGTCGCGCTTGGCGGGCTGCAGGCCGCCGAGCCGCAGCATCTGCACCCAGCCGAGGATCGAGGTCAGTGGGGTGCGCAGCTCGTGGCTCACCGTCGTGAGGAACTCGTCGCGCAGGCGACTGGCCTCCTCGGCCTCGCGGCGGGCGATGCTCTCGAGCTCGAACAGCCGCGTGCGCTCGGCCTCGACGCGCCGGCGCTCGCTGACATCCTTGAAGACGACCGCCACCTGGCGCAGCGTCGGCGGGCCGACGCGACTGGCATAAACCTCGAACCATCGGTCGAGGCCGGCCGCATAATCCTCATAACGCGCGGGCTCGCCGGTGAGCGCGACGCGCCCGTATAGTTGGTACCAGGCCTTGTCGAGCTGGGGCATCAGCTCGTTGGCGGTCCGGCCGGCGGCGCCCTGGAGCCCCGTCTGAGCCGCGAATGCGGCGTTGGTCTCGATGAAGCGATAATCGTAGGGCTCGCCCGAATCATCGAACAGGATCTGCAGGAGGCAAAACCCGTCGTCGATGGATTCGAAGAGGGTGCGGTAGCGCTCCTCCGAGGCGCGCAGGGCCGCCTCGGCGAGTTGCCGCCGGACCTCGGCGCGCACGATCTCGGTGACGTCGTTGCCCTGGGCGAGGATACCGGCGACGTGGCCGTCGATATCGCGGATCGGCTGATAGATCAGGTCGATGTAGGCCTCGCTGAGCGGCGCGCCAGGCTCGCGCTGCAGGTCGACCTTGAGGCCGCGACCGACAAAAGCCTCGCCGGTGGCGACCACCCGGTCCAGCAGCTCGAAGTAGCCCTGGCCCTCGACCTCGGGCAGCGCCTCGCGGACCGGCTTGCCGAGGATGTCGCGGTGACCGACGAGCTGGAAGTACGCGACGTTGGCGAGCTCGAACACGAGGTTCGGGCCGCGCAGGAAGCAGAGGAAGCCGGGCGCCTGCTGGAACAGGCCGAGCAGGTGCAGCCGCTCGCGCTCGGCGCCATCCTGGCGCTCACCGACATATCGACGCACCGAATCGGCGGTCGCCGCCGAGATGCAATCCGTCAAAATTCGCAGCTCGCGCAGGCCCGGCTGCAGCTCCGCCTCCTCGAGCATTTCGAAGATGCAGTCGCGCAGCAGGCCGTACTCGCAAACCACGGCGTCGAGGTCGAAGCCGAGGCGCAGGCGCTGGGCACCGTGGGCCACCGCGGTGCGATTGATCCCGAACAGGCGGTCCGGCGGCCAGCCGTCCTGCTCGAGCGCCAGGACGAGCTCGTGCAGGAAGTCCGGGAAGTGGTCGATGAGCTCGCTGCGGCTCAGCGCGGTCGGGGCGAGCGTCACCTGCACCCGCCGCGAGAATCGCTCGATGAGGGCGTCCCGCCGCGCCGCGAGGAATGCTGCGAGCACCCTCATCCCTGCGCCTCTCGCGGGCGCGACCCGAGCAATTCACCGCTGTCGATATCTGACTTCAAGGTCCCTCGAACGCCGTCCGGCGGCAGTTCACGGTCGGTCACCCCCGTCGATCTGTAAAGGGCGCATTGCCCGCGCTGGCGCTCAATGGGTCGCCACGCCGAGCACGAGGCCGAACTGCGGCATCGGGACGCACTCGCCATAACCGACATTTCAGCCGAGTCGCGTGACCAGCCCACGTCTTCGCTTGCTGATATGCCATGCCTGCACCGCGGCCGCGATCACGGGCACGTCGATCCGCAGCGCGAGGCCGCCGCCGATCGTGAGCAAACCCCTGACCTCGGGCCCGAACCCGCGCATCGCGGTGAGGCAGTGTCGCTGCGGTCGGCGAGGCCGCCACGGCCGAGGTGATCATATCCGGGGCCCATACCATCGGTGTGCGCAGCGACGATGGTATCGTCCGGCGACAGAGACATGGTGAAGCACTCCTCGCAGATTTTATGTGGCTTGTTCCTCTTGAGCGTGGTGTCGGGCTGTACTGAAGACAACGTGGACCCGACCACGGATACCGGGAGCAGCAGCGGCAGCAGCAGCAGCAGCAGTAGTACGACCGACGTCGGGACCGGGGCGACGGTGGATCCGCCCACGACGGGGGAGAGCACGAGCACGACGGACGCGAGCACGACGGATGCGCCGACGGGTCCGGGTACGACGGATGTGTCGTCGACGACGGATGGGTCGACGACGACGGATGGTTCGTCGACGACGGATGGGTCGACGACGGATCCGGGCACGAGCACGGGCGTGATGTCGGTGTGTGGCGACGGCAACGTCGAGGGGGCCGAGGTCTGCGACGACGGGGTGAACGACGGCGCTTACGGCGGCTGTGCGGCAGACTGTCTGGCAGCGGGGCCGAATTGCGGCGACGCGATCGTGAACGGGCCGGAGGCTTGCGACGACGGCAACCTCGAGGAGGACGACGGGTGCACGAGCGCCTGTGCGCCGCCGAGCTGCGGAGACGGCATTGTGGAGATGGGCGAGGAGTGCGACGGCGACGACCTCGGCGGGGCCGACTGTCTCGGGCTCGGCTTCATGGATGGCGCATTGAGCTGTGCGCCGGGCATGTGCACCTTCGACGTGAGCATGTGCGGGTCCGGCTGCGGCAACGGGGCGATCGAGGACCCCGAGGTATGTGATGGCGCCGATCTGGGCGGCCAGAACTGCGTCGGCCAGGGCTTTTTGGGCGGCCAGCTCGCCTGCGCGGCGACCTGCGACGGTTTCGACACCGCGATGTGCAGCAACTGCGGCAACGATCAGCTCGACATCGGCGAGGTGTGTGACGGCGCCGATCTCGACGGCAACAGCTGCGAGGCCGAGGGCTTCACCGGCGGCACGATCGCGTGCGCGGCGACCTGCGACGGCTTCGACACCTCGATGTGTTTCAGCTGCGGAAACGACAAGATCGATGGTGCGGAGGTCTGCGACGGCGCAGACCTCGGCGGCAAGGCTCTGTGCAGCGACGCCGATCCCAATTTGTATGCAGACGGCAATGTCAGCTGTGTGGCGACCTGCGACGCGTTCGACACCAGCCAGTGCGACTCGGGCGACTGCTGCGACGCCAAAGCCGACAACGGGTGCCAGATCCCGACGATCGAGGCGTGCGTCTGTACGCTCGATGCGTTCTGCTGCGTCTCCTCATGGGACGGTCTCTGCGCGTTCGAGGCCGAGACGAATTGCGGGGCGGTCTGCCTGTGAGCCGGCGGGCTCGGCCCCGGCGATTCATCGATCGCCGGGGTCGAGTGGATCGTCAGGGGCCGATCATGCCGTGGGCGAAGGCATAGCGGGTCAGCTCGGCGCAGCTGTGGGCGCCCAGTGAGCGCATGAGGCTGGCCTTGTGATACTCGACGGTCTTGCGCGAGATGTGCAGCACCTCGGCGGCCTGCTGGGCGGTGCGGCCCTCGGCGACCAATTGCAGCACCTCGCGCTGGCGGGTGGTCAGCTTGTCCGCCAGGGTGCCGTTCGCGGGCGCGGCCTCGCTGAGCAGGGTGCTGAGCTCGGGGGTGATCGCCTTGCAGAGATAACGGCGCCCCGCGAGCACCTCCTGCACCGCCAGTAGCAGCTCCGCGAAGGGCGAGCGCTTGATGACATATCCGGCCGCGCCGGCGCGAAAGGCCTCGCGCACGAATGCGGGCTCGTCGTGCATGGTCACGAATATGGCCCGGGTATGCGGACATAAGCGGGCCAGCTGGCGCACCACGTCCAGGCCGTTGAGGCCGGGTAGCGCGATTGCGAGCATGACGAGGTCGGGCTGCAGGCGGGTCACTGCCGCCAGCAGCGCACGCCCATCGGCCACGTCGCCCACCAGCTGTACGTGCCCCGCGAGCAGGTTGCAGAGCCCGTGGCGCACGAGGGTGTGCTGCTCGGCGACCAGGACACGGGGCAAGGTCGCGGACGTCGAAACCGCCTCGCTATCCTTTGCTCGCTCCTGGACCTCCACTCGATTCTCGGTAAGAGCCGTCGTGATACTCATGAGGGGCTCCTCCCCCGCATCGGCAGAGCTCGCCAGGAGAATTGTTGAGTTTCTCGCGCCGTAACCGGGGATCGGTGTTCTGTCGGGGAGAAATTGGGTGGATGCGCATGCTCCGCAGAATCGACGGTGTGGCTGGAGAACGGAGATTCCAGGGAAGTTCCGAGGTCGCGGGTCAGCTCGCCTGCGCGCGGGTGTATAAGCGGGGCATGTCTCTCACGTTCTATTATGGGTCCGGGTCGCCCTTCGCATGGAAGGTCTGGCTCGCGCTCGAGCACAAGCAGCTGCCCCACGAGTTCAAGCTCCTGAGCTTCGACCGCAAGGAGCACCGCACGCCGGAGTTTTTGGCCATCAACCCGCGAGGCAAGGTCCCGGCGCTGGTCGACGGCGAGCTGGCGCTGTGGGAGTCGGGCTCGATCCTCGAGTACCTCGAGGAGCGTTACCCGGAGCGGCCCCTGCTGCCGAAGGACCCGGCGGAGCGCTGGCTGGCGCGAAGGATCGCGGCGGAGGCCGACAGCTACCTGCACCCGGCCCAGCGCACGCTGTTGATGGCGACGCTGTGGACGCCGGCCGCCGAGCGGGACCCCGCGGCCATCTCCGCCGCCCAGGACGCCGTGCTCGCCGAGTTCGAGCGCTTCGCCGGCTATCTGCATGGCGAATGGTTCGCCGGGGCGCTGTCGATCGCGGACTTTGCGGTGTACCCGTATCTGCGGCTGATCAAGCGGGTCGAGGAGCGGCTGCCGGAGTTCGCGTTCTCGGGGCGGTTCCCGGCGAAGATCTCGGCGTATATGGAGCGCTTTGCGGCGCTGCCTTATGTCGAGAAGACTATGCCGCCGCACTGGAAGGCGTGAATGTCTGGGCCGTGCGCTTGCGGGCGTTTTGCCGGAATTTGCCTTGAGAGGGCTGGTGCATGCGAGGGCCGCCAAGTCCTCGCGCTGGTGCTTCGCTTCGCTCGCAACAGCGCTGCGGATTGGCGGCCCTCGCATGCACCAGCCCTCACACGGAAAGTCCGTGAAGCGCGCGCTCGCCGGCCTGGCCTCGCTTTGACGGTGTGGTAGCCGGGGTGGGCAAGTCGAGGAATAGGCGGGCGCGCCCGCCTATTCCTCGACCCTCCCGCGTAACTACCCCGGCTCGCGTGTGTGTCGTGTTCGGGGGTTCGGGTGCGTTACTGCTTGTAGGTCACGCGGGTGTCGATGTTGGGGACGGCTGGCGTGTCGACCTGGCCGTTCGGCCAGGTGATCTTGATCTTGGTGATCGAATCGGCTGTGCCCAGGCCGAAGTGGCATTCTGGTGAGCCGCCGGCGCCGAGGGACGGGTTGGGGGTGCGAAAGCAGGTTTGGGTCGGCCCGGTGGGGGTCTCGACTTCGACGATGCTGCCGAGGGCGTCGCGGTTGGAGGTGGTGCCGACCAGGTCGACGGTGAGCCAGTGGCCTTGCGGGGCGGGGCGCTGGTTGTGATAGACGCGCAGGCGGTCGGCCCAGCGGGCGGTGGCAAATTCCAGGGCGCCGTCGCGGTCGAGGTCGATGAGGGCCGAGCCCTTGCCGGAGCCGAGGTCGTCGAGGCCGGCGGCCCAGGTGACCTCGGTGAAGCGAGGGACGGCGTCGGCGGTGGGGCCGTCGTTGCGCAGCAGGGCGTCGGGGATCTTGGTGGTGTCGTGGATCGGCCCGCCGGCGAAGTAGAGGTCGAGGTCGGCGTCGTTGTCGTAGTCGAAGAGATGCACGGCCCAGGTGATCGATCGCTTGTCCCAGGGCAGCACGCCGCGGCGCATGCCGGACATGGCCGAGATGTCCTCGAAGGTGCCGTCGCCGCGGTTACGCAGGAGATAGTTGGGGCCGATGTTGGAGAAGGCGATGTCGGGGTAACCATCGTGGTCGACGTCGCCGATCGCCAGGCCCATGGCGTTGACGCCCTCGCCGCTCGCATCGGCGGGGATCGCCAGACCCGCGGCTGCGGCCACGTTGGTGAAGCGCCAGGCGCCGGGCTGGTCGCCAGGGCCGTCGTTGCGCCACAGCGCGTTCGGACCGCTGAGGCCGGCGATGTGATCGTTGATCACGATCAGGTCGGGGTCGCCGTCGCGCTCGATGTCCAGCCAGGCCGCCGAGAAGCCGAGCGCCAGCAGCGGTGAGCCGGGACCGAGCGCGAGCTGGGCGCTGATCTCCGTGAATACGCCGGCGTCGTTGCGATACAGGTGATCCTGCGGGCGCAGCTCGCTGCCCTTGCGCGGGAAACACAGCGCGTGGTTGACGACATATAGATCGAGGTCGCCGTCGCCGTCGTAGTCGCCCCAGGCCACGCCCATGGTCCGCTGGCTGTCCGCGCCGAGGCCGACGGCGGCGGTGACATCGAGGAAGCCGGGCTCGCCGGTCTCGACGAGCTGGTTCTTCATCAGCACATTGGCGCCGCGACGGCCGATGAAGAGGTCGCGGTCGCCGTCGTTGTCGTAGTCCATGAAGCTGGCCATCGACACGTTCTCGACGCCGCCGAGGCCGAGCGCGGCGGTGACCGGGACAAAGTCGGGCAGGCCGTCGCCGTTGTTGTCGCCGTCATTGCGCAGCAGGCGCCCGGCGCTGCCGATGTTGCCGACGTAGAAGTCGCTGTCGCCGTCGTTGTCGTAATCCGCGAATGCCAGACCGGTCGAGCTCCACGCACAGTCGGTGGGATGACCGCTGATATCGTGGGTCTGCAGCAGACCGGTGGCCTCGGCGACATCGGCGAAGATCGGCGCGGCGATCGTGATGATCGCGGCGTCGCTGTCGGCCGCGGCGCCGCGGCTGCGTACCCGCAGCTCGTGCTCGCCGGGCTCGAGGTCGCGCGGCAGCGCGAACAGGCCGCCGCCGACCCCGTTGAAGCCGCCGCCGGTGAGGATCGGTGGAGCGGACAGCGACGCGCCGGCGAGCCGTAGCTCGACGCCGGCGATCGCCACGTCGGTCTGCACATACAGGGTGCCGCCGGGCGTGGTCCGGGGGGTGGTACGCTCGATGCGGGGGCCGTCGATGAAGCCTTCGCCGTCACCCGTGTCGGGGCCCGCGGTCGCGCCGGTCGGCTCGCTTGTGCTCGCGGTTTCGGCCGTGGTAGCGACCGGCTGGCTGCAGCCTGCCAGCAATCCGAGCAGCGAGATCGCGGGGCGTCGCATCAGTCGCATCAGTCGCATCATGAATCCGCCGGTGGAGCCGCACGATAGCCGATCAGGCGGCCGCAGTGGCGGCGGCGTTGCGGGGGGGCGGTGAGCGCCTGTATGTCGAGCGGCAGCTCGGCGTCGGCCAGCGGCCCGAGGGCTCCGTGGGCCCCGGCGCTGCGCCATGCTCGCTCGGCGGGCCGACCGGCGCGCGCCGTGATGTCGCGGCAGCGACGGCCGCGCAAGCGAGGATGACCGCAAGAACGACGGATGGATCGCAGGGCCCTGGGGATCGCCCGGGGAAGATAACAGCGCCGCGACTGCGGGCCCGCGGCGCCCGAGAATCGTCCGGTCATTCGGCGACGAATGGCGCCCGTCTCGCATTTGTCGCAGTCGATCGCGACCGTTTGCGAGCACAGGTTGCCGATACCGGTGGAGGCTATCCACACTCGGGCCATGCGCTCACTCCGGGTCGACGCGATCGTAACAATGTTAGTGTGCGTGACGGCGTGCGCGACGCTGCCGACCGAGGTCGATTCGGGCGCGACGAACAGCGTGGTCGCGGCGCCGCCGGCGAGCCTGTGCTTCGCGGACAGCCAGGCCCGCGCGGCCGGCCCATTCTTCTGTCACGGTCCGGGCGGCACCTATATCGCCGGTCTGCCGGCGAATCACGGCTGGAAGCCCGGCATGCGGATATATTTCAAGAAGGACAGCGACACGATCACGATCTCACGCGACCTCGGGGCCGCCTGGGTGGTCGCCGTGCACGAGCAGGCCGCCGAGATCCGCGTGCTCATGCAAGCGCCGGAGACCAGCCTGCTGGGCACCACGGCGTATCTCGCCGGGCGCGAGCAGAGCAGCCTCGCGGGGAGTTTTCTCGCCCGGGTGACGAAACGAGAGGGCGCGCTGCTGACCCTCGATGTCGGCAGCGCGGACGGGGTCAAGCTCGGCGATGTGTACGAGGCGAGGGACGCCAAACAGCGGGACCTGCCGATCGGTCGCGCGGTCGTGCGTACGGTGCATCGCAGCCACGCGATCGTGAAGATCATCGACGAGGGCCAACCGCTCGACCAGGCCGAGTGGGTGCTCGGCGGCAGCGAGGCGAATTCGCGGCCGCGAGCGATCAAGGTCCTGGTCGTGCCGTTCAAGGTGGCGAGCCCGCAGCCGAACCTCGCGCGCGTGCGTGAGGCGCTGGCGGCGGTCAAGAAGCTGGTCGGGACGGTGCCGGTCCACGTCGTGGAGGCGAAGCCGGTCGCGGTGGATTCGCCGGAAAAATTGCATGAGACGCTGATCCAGCGGGCGCGTGCGCAGGGCGCCGATCAGGTCGTCTGGGTGCCGACCGACTGCACCGGCGAGCACTGTCCGCAGGCCCTGCACGCGGTCGTCCCCGGGTCCGGCGCAGTGTTGCGTCCGGAGCCGCTCGTGCTGCCGGTGAAGCCTGGTTTGAATGGTATCGATGATGCGCGGGCCACCTTCGGCCAGCTCGCGCACGCGGCCGGAATGTTGGAGGAGGCGAGCTATCAGCTGCGGTCATGGGCCGGTGGTCGGGCCGCGGTGCCGGCCGACGCGCTCACCCGCCTCGCCCAGATCGAGCTCGCGCTCGGTCAGCGCGAGCGGGCCCGCCAGTGGCTGTCCGCGGCGGCGTCACACAAGGGCGGGCGCACCTATCTGGCCCTCGCCGACGTGGCCTGCAACGACGCCGAGGCGAGTGAGCTCGCGGGGCTCGAGGCGTTCCTGGGCAAACAATCCAGCGCGACCCCCGAGCTCCGGGCGGCCCATCTGGCGGCGCTGCTGTGCACCGTGGCGAGCCGCCTGCAAACCGGCGTCGATCACCCGCGCACCGACCGACTGATCAAGGACGGATTGGCTTTGAGCGCGACGCTGGGCGACAAGGCGGCGCAGATGACCCTCAAGCGGTATATGGGCCAGTCGCTGGCGGCGCAGGGTCACTTCGCCCGGGCCGACCAGATGTTCGCGGCGGCGCTCAAGCTCGCCACGGCCGCGAGTGACCGGCCGATGCAGGCCCGCATCGGCCTCGAGCGGGCGATCGTCCGCGAGCGCTCGGGTAATCCGCTGCAGGCGGACCGCCACGTGCGGGCGGCGTACAAGCTGTTCAAGGCGCTGCGTGACGAGCAGGGCATCGGCGATTGTGTGCCCGTGCTCGTCCGCCTCGAGCGCCGTCTGCACGGCATCCAGGCGGCGAAGCTGCTGATCGAGGCCGAACGCGCGGCGCTGCGCGGCCAGCACCTCGAGCGGGTCATGTTCGTGCTCGGACAGGAGAGCGCCGAGCTGGCGATCGAGCGCGGTGAGCTCGGTCGGGCGTCGACCGAGCTCGGCAGCCTGAGCGCCGCGGCCCGCAAGCACAGGCTCGTGGCCGAGGAGGCGAGCTTGCAGGGCATATTCGCCGAGTATTATCGACTGAGCGGTCAGACGCGCAAGGCTCGCGACCTGCTCGATGCATATGCGCGGCAGGACGGCGCGGATCAGCGGGGTCCGGCGGCGGCGCGCATGCTGCTGTCGTATGCGCGGCTCAGGCTGCAGGAGGGCGACTCGGCGGCGGCGCGGAGCCTGGCCGGGAAGGCGCTGCGCAGCTACATGGGCATCGGCGACGCCACGGGCGCGGCCGAGGCGCAGCTGGTGCGGGCCGAGGTCGAGCGCGAGTACGGGGAGCGCGAGACCGCCGAGTTTTATTATGAGGAGGCGAGGCGGCTGTTCATGCGGATGCAGGACGCGGAGGGCAACTACAAGGTCGCGCTCGGCAAGGCGGCGCTGGCGTTGTGGCGCGGAGGGGCTGCGAAGGCGGAGCCGCTGTTTCCGCCGATCATTCGTTACTTTCAGGGGACCGGGAACGTCTTGCTGGAGCTCGAGGCGACGTTGTTGTTCGAATGGGCGGCGTTCGAGCGCACGCACGACAGCGACAAGACGCTGCAATCGCTACGGGCGATCAAACAAAAGGCGACGAAGCAGAGATATGCGCGCCTGGAGGCCGAGACGCAGCTGCTGATCGCCTGCGTGCATCGCCGGGACAGCGACCACATCGTCGCCGAGCAGGAGCTCGCGGCCGGCCAGAAGCTGTACGCGGCGATCGGGCGGCATGCGCAGCGCTGGCCGTGCGACGGGGTCGAGGCGCGGGAGCCTTCTCCGGGTCCAGGCGCCGGGTCGCGGCGGACCGCAGCGGCGCGGGGGCGGCCGAAACAGCCGTGATTTGCGGCGGATGAGGCCGCGGGTGTCAGTTGAATAGGCGGGCGAGGATCGCGTCGAGCAATGCTCGCAGGCCGCCGGCTTCGCCGACCGGATAACTGTCGTCGTCCAGCTGCCAGCGCGGCTGGCCGACGCGGACCCAGGCGCTGGCCTCGGCGCGGGGGTCCTCGCTCTGGGTGGCAAAGACGACGCGGCCGCGTTGTGGGGCCTCGTCCCAGCTCGTGATCGTGCCCAGGCTGACGCGGTGGTGGGCGAGGTCATCGGCGAGGGTGAGGGCCATCAGGCGCGCCTCCTCGTCGGCGGCCTCGCGGTCGCCGGCGCTGCCGACTCGCCAGCGCAGGTGCAGCTCGGCGCCCGCGGGGCCGAAGACCTGGACCATGTCGGCTTGCAGGCGCAGGGCCGCGGCGTCGACGAGCACGAGGGTCTGGGCGGCCAGCTCGGGGTGCTTGTGGCGCATCTCGAGCGGGCGATCGATGGTGAGCGTGATGCGGCGGCGCTGGTCGAAGAGCGGGCTCTCGTCGCGGGTGTAGAACAGCAGCTCGCCCTGCGCATAGCGGACGTCGAACAGGTCGATCGCGCCGAGCTCCTCGCGGGCCTCGTCGACGTAGGCGACCTCGCTACGGACCAGGTTCTCGAAGCGGCCGCGGGTGCTGAGCGCGTCGAAGCCGCCCGCGGGGTAGTGGCTCGCCTCCTCGTCGTCGACCGCGACCTCCTGGGCGCGGCGGCGCACCAGCAATGCGATGCCCGGGCCGACCGGGCCGATCGCCGCGCTGGCGGCGTGCAGTTCGCGCAATGCGAGGCGGGTCGACTCGCTCGGTAATGCCGCGAGGTGACGCAGCTCCCACAGGTCGCCGGGCGCATAGAGCGGGCCCTCGGCGAGCAGGGCGACGATGCCGGCGGATTGCTCGATGGCCCAGTCGCGCCATTCGGGATCGACGGGCTCGATGGCCACGAAGTTTGCTGGCCAGGCGGCGAGCAGGGCCTGGGCCTCGCGCCAGCACGAGCGCAGCAGCGCGGGGTTGCCGGTGCCGAGCCCGGCCCGCCGCGCGGCTGTCCCGAGGGCCAGGCTGATGGCATGCGCGATCGCTTGCGGGCGCAGCTCGGCGGCCAGGCCGGCGATCGTCAGGTGGGCCTCGGCGACGCTCGGGTCCTGCGCCCAGCGGCCGAGCACGCGGTCCTCGTGGGCCAGTCGCACGCTGCGCTCGTCCTCGGGCCAGTCGCCGAGGTCGCGGCTCGAGGCGAAGCGAAAGCCGCGGCCCTCCACCAGCAGCGTGCCGAGGTCGTGCACGAGGTCGAGCGGCAGCGCATCGTGGCCCTCCTCCCACAGCGCGCGCAGCCAGCCGAGCGCGGCTTGCATGGATTCGGCCAGCTCGCCGCCGTGGCCGCTGAGATAGGCCCAGGCGCGCAGGGCCGGCAGCAGCTCCTCGCGGGTGAGACGCCTTGCCATGATCGTGCTCGAGCGGTCTTCAGCCGCTGGCGAGGCCGAGCAGCGCCTTGACCTTGCTGGCGACCACGGCGAGCTCGTCGCGGCGATTGCCGACATAGGCGAGCAGGCCGAGGTCGGCGTGTTGCACGGGGCCGCCGTGCACGAGGAAGGCCTGGGTGCGAATAATCTTGTAGAGCTTGACCAGCTTGCGGTCGCTGACGAGCACCTTGTCCTCGGTCTCGAGCGCGCGCACGATGCGGCGCAGCTCGGCGAAGACCGGGCGCGGGAACCATAACTCGCGGTCGCGACCTGGCTCGCGGGACATGCCGAAGCTCAGGTCCATGAAGCGCTTGAGCTTCAAAAAGTCGTCGAGCGAGGCGGCGCCGCGGGTCCATGGTTTTTGGCCGCTGGCGCGGTAGGCCTCGTTCATCACGCCGGCGTCGATCAGCTCGGAGAAGTGGCGGTCCTTGACGGGCTTGGTCTCGATCTTGAGGATGAAGCGGTCGGCCATCGCCTCGAGCTCGGTCTGATCGGGGATGTCGTTGGTGGCCGCGAACAGCATGATCAGGCGCACCGGCGTCGGCTGGCCGTCCTGGTAGAACTTGCGCTCGTTCAGGATTGTCAGCAGCGTGTTCAGGATCGCCGAGTTCGACTTGAAGATCTCGTCGAGGAAGGCGACGCGGCAGTCGGGCAGCATGCCGCGGGTGCGGCGGAGGTAGCGGCCCTCCTTCAGCACCTGAATGTCGATCGGTCCGAGGATCTCACTCGGCTCGGTGAATTTCGTGAGCATGTATTCGAAGTAGTCGCCGGCGCCGAGGCCGAGGCTCTCCGTCAGCTTGACCACCAGGTCGCTCTTGGCCGTGCCGGGCGGCCCGACGAGCAGCAGCGGCTCCTGGGCGACCGCGCACAGGATCGCCAGGTCGATCTCCTCGTCGCGGGCGACGAAGTACTCCTTGAGGCCGCGCCGGTGCTGGAGGATCCGCGCGCGGATGTCGTCGATCTCGGGCTCAAGCTGCTCTAAGGTCCACATAAGGCGCTCCAGTCGGTGACGATGCGGCGCCGCAATGCGTGCTCCTCGTGATCGAGGAAGCCCTGCACGCGGTCGCTGTGGCGGGTGCGGCTGTCCGCGAGGCTGTCGACGATCGCCTCCAACATCTGGATGCGATGGGTCTCGAACCAGCGGCTCGCCGTGAAGGTGTCGCGGAACACGTCGAGGTGGTCCAGGAAGCGGCGGAAGCGGTCCACGCGGGCGGTGTTCGGCCAGTGGCGCAGCGCCCCGGCGACCGCGAGGCCGGCCTGCGCGCGCCCGACATAATCGAGGCTGCCGCCGAGCACCAGGTCGCACAGGCGATCGAGCATCGTATCGGCGGTGCGCTCCTCGCCGAGCTGCACGAAGCCGCTGGCGACCGTCGAGAGCAGGCGGATGCGGTCGCCCGAGGTCAGGGCCTGCACGCCCGCGAGCGCCTCGAGCAATGCGCGCGCCGGCTCGACGCCGCCGAAGCGGCGCATGGCCACGAGGCCGCGCATGGTCGCGTGTGTCAGCTCCTGGGCCGAGCCGAGCTGCTTGTCGCGGGCGATCGCCACGAGTGCGTCGAGCAGGCGATTGAGCATTGCGTCGTCGCCGAGGCAGGCGGCGCCGTGGATGCATGCGGCGATCGCCTCGGCGCGGTGACTGAGGATAGTAATCGCGGCGAGGCCGGGCTCGGCGCTGGCGAGCACGTCGGCGACGATCGCGTCGCTGCCGCTGGCGAGGGCCCGACGCATACACACGTCGACGGCCTCGGCGATCTCGAAGTCGAAGAGGCCGTTGCCGGGGCCCAGCGCGCGCGCGAGGTGCTCGGCCAAGCCGGCGCTGTCGAGGTCCTGCGGCAGCACATAGCGGATCTTGCGGGTGACGGTCGACTCCTCGGCGTCGACGCGCAGCCACAGCGAGCGTCGCTGCAACCACTGGGCGCCCTGACGGTGCTTCGGGTCGCGCACAGACTCGAGGCCGCGTGCGACCTCGGCGGTCCAGGCCTCGGCGCTGCCGCCCGAGGACTCGTGGGCGAGGCGGGCCATATACAGGCGAAACAGGGCGCGATTGCAGGGATCGTGCACGTCGAGCTCGAGCTCGATCGGGGCGATGAGCTCCTGGGCGAGGCCGCGAGCGCCGAGCCGCGCGAAGCCGATGGCGAAGATCAGGCGGAGGTAGTTGCTGCGCGCGTCGAGCTCGGGGATGCCCGCGAGCTCGGCGGTGTGCCACAGGGCGTCGAGCGCGAGCAGCTGGCCCTGTTGCAGGCGATCGCCGCTGGCGGCCGCGTGCGGCTCGCTGGCTTCGGTCTCACTGTCGTCGGCCTCGCGGCTCAGGGCCTGGCGAACGAAGCGCGGCAGGTCGTGCAGCTCGCTGAGGCCGCGCTCGTTGATGCCGCCGAGCACCGACTCCTTGGCCCGCGTGACGCCGAGGCGATCGTGCGCGTGATGATGCCACGCGGCCAGCACGGTCCACGCGAGCCGCCGCGGCACCGGCAAGCGGGGGTCGGCGAAGATCGGGAGCGCGAGCTGCATGACCTCGTCGGGCGGTGGTCGTCCGGCCGCGAGGCGGTCCACGATCCACGCGCCGAGCCGGCTCGACTCGGCGGGCGTGCGGCGGTCGGCGATCACGAGCTCGGTCAGCAGGTCGTCGCTGCTCGCGGGGCCTCGGATGGTAGCGACCAGCAGCGCGGAGAGCTCGCGCGGGTGAGGCGTGCCGGCGTGCAGCAGGGCGAGCTCGAAGCAGTCGACGGCCTCGTCGGACTCGTCGAGCCTCGCCTTGACCTCGCCGAGTTCGCGCCACACCTCGACCTCGTCGCAGCCGCCGACGATCACGCGGCGCTCGAGCTCGCGGGCGCGCTCGCGCAGGGCCCGGAGCCGGGTCGCGAGCTCGGCGTCGGTGGTCGGCTCGGGCGTGGCCACGACGGCCTCGGCGCGGGCCGGTGCGCGCGTCGAGAGGCGTGGGCCGCGGGCCTCGCGGGGCGCTCGCTCGGGCACGGGCCGCAGGACCTCGGGCCAGGCGATCGAGACCTCGGGGAACTCGAAGACGCTGCGCTCGAGCAGGCGGTCGAGCTCGAGCCGGCGGTCGGTGGCGACGTAGTCGATCCAGCGCTGCAGCGGCGCCTCGTCGACCTCGGCGATCGTGATCACGCGCGGGCCGTCGCGGTCCTCGGTGATCACCACGGTGTGCGCGCGGTCGAGGCCGAGCAAGGTGCGCAGGTCGTCGCGGCGCAGCAAGGGCACCAGCTTGCGGCCGGTCGGGATGTATAAGTTGTCGGCGCCCGCGACCTTGGCGTGGCCCGCGAGGCCGAGGGTGTCGCTGACACGAATGGCCATGCGCGTGGCGCCGGGCCGCACGCGCTCGCGCAGCAAATAGACGGTGCCCTCATTGCCGGTCAGGCGCGCGACGGTCAGGCGGCCGAGCTCGTCGCTGGTGCTGGCCTCGATCAATGGTTCGAGCTCGAGCAACTGCTGCGGGCTGAGCAGCCACAGGTCGGGCTCGGTGACCGGGCCGGGCGCGAGGCGCAGGCGCACTTGAAAGCGTACATCGGGCTCGGCCGGGTGCAGGTCGATCTGTAATGCGGGCAGCTCCGGCGCGATCGCGTCGTGGATGCTGCGCAGGCGCCAGTCGGGGCCGGTGCGATGCCAGACGCCGTCGCGGTCGACCAGCGCCTGTTGATTGGCGCGGGCCAGGGTCGCCGCGGCGTGCTCGGCCAGCGGATGATGATAGGACCAGGCGACCCACAGCGGTCCGTTGCCGCGTGCATAAACATCGACCTCGTCCTCGCCGTCGCGTGCGGTCATCAGCAGATACAGCGGCGGCCTGGTGACGCGCACGGCGAGGCGCTTCGGGCCGTCGTCGCCGGCGAAGTGGCAGAACTGTGCGTCGCCTCGCTCGAGCAGGAGCAGGCGCTCGAGCAGCTGGCGTGGCGCGGGCGAGTCGGCGCGCATCACGAACACGGCCTCGTCGACGAGCGGCTCGCCGGGCAGCCGCGACGGTCGCAGTGCTTCGAGCAGACGCGGGGCCTGGCGTGCGCGCCATGCCGGCCACCGCCGTGGTTCGCCGACCAGCGGCGATATCACCAGCGCGCCCTCGGACTCGGCGACGGTCACGAGCGGGAGGCCGCGACGCTGCAGCGGCTCGATCCACGTGTCGGTGATGGCCTCCGAGAGCAGCACGCTGCCGGGGCCGTTCAACTCGAGCACCACCGACCACGGCGCCTCGGCAAGGCGCGGGGCCGCCTCGACCAGCACTGCCAGAGCAGCGCCATCGGCCGGCGTGCCGGCGAGCTGGAGACCGACGAGCACCGGGTGTCAGCTCCGCTCGCGGGTGGCCGCCGGGGCCCGCTCCTCGGTCGCCGGGGCTGCGGCCTCGCCGGTCTTCGGCGCGCGCTCGACGATCACGCGATCGACCTCGATGCCGCCAAGCAGCTCGCCGAGTGGTTGACCGAGCAGCGCCTCCGCGAGGGCCCGGTGGTCGCGCTCGTGCTCGTGGGGCAGCAAGTCGCTGTCCGACTCGTAGTGGATCACCACCTCGCGCTCGCCGGTGCGGGGGTTGTGGCGCAGACGGATCGTGACTTCAGCCATGGGCTCCTCTCTCGGTCATCGCTCGCAATTCGGCGCGGTCGAGCACCTTGCGGACCAGCAAGGTCTCGACGAGCGAGTCCAGCAGCGAGCGATTGGCGCTCAGCAGCGCAGTGGCCCGGGTCTGCTCGTGATCGAGGATCTGCCCGACCTCGACATCGGTGCGCTCGCGGCGGCGCTCCGAGACCCCGACGTCGCCGCGATGCTGATGTGGATCCTCGAGGCGGACCATCACGCCGGTGCTCGCGCCCATGCCGTACTCCTCGACCATCGCGCGGGCGATGCGATTGACCTGCTGCAGGTCCGTGTGGGCGCCGATCGAGACCTCGCCGAGCACCAGCCGCTCCGCGCACAGGCCCCCGAGTCCGACGCAGATGTCGGCGCGCATGTCGGCGCCGGTGATCGCGTAGGGGCGGGCCCGGGCGGCGCGCAGCACATAACCGAGGGCGCCCTCCATGTCGGCGGCGATCGAGATGCGCTCCGGCGGGGTCGCGTGTTCGACGAGCATCGCCAGCAGCGCGTGGCCGGCCTCGTGGATCGCCACGACGCGCTCCTCGGCGGGGCTGAGCACGACCTGGGCGCGGGTCTTGCGTTGCAGGGCGCGGTCGATGTCGGCGGCCCCGAAGTTGCGCTCGCCGGTGCGCAGCTGCTGGCGCTTGAGCGCGCGACACACTGCATAGATATGGTCGCCGGTGAACGGCAGGCCGCGCTCGCGCTCGGCGAGGCCCTCGGTGCGGCGCACGAGGTGCTCCTGCAATTCGAGCGAGAGGCCGAGCTCGAGCTTGCGATCGTAGATCGCCACGATCTCGCGGCGGTCGTGCACGTTGGGCGCGGGGATCTCGATCAAAAACTCGAAGCGGCCGGGTCGCAGCAATGCGCCGTCGAGGCTCTCCAGGAAGTTGGTGGTGCCGACCACGAACACGCTCTCGCTGCCGCGAAAGCCGTCCATCTCCGTCAGCAGCTGATTGACCATCGAGTGCTCGACGCCCGAGCCCTGATAGGTGCCGCGGGCGTGGGCGAAGGCGTCGATCTCGTCGAAGACCACCACCGCGGGGGCCGAGCGGCGGGCCTGGCGAAATACGCGGCGCAGGTTCTCCTCGCTCTCGCCGACCCACTTCGACTTGAGCTCCGGGCCGGACACGATGATCACCGTCGCGTCCATCGCCGTCGCCATCGCCTTGGCGAAGTAGGTCTTGCCGGTGCCGGGCGGGCCGTGAAAGATGATGCCGCGCGGCAGCAAGGACTCGAGCTCGCGCAGCTCGCCCTCGCTGCCGAGGCTGTCCTTGCGCTGCAGCAGGTCGAGCAGCTCCTCGCGCAGGCGCAGCTTGACCTCCGGGTAACCGCCGATGTCGCGGCCGAGGTCGACGTTGGGGAGCTCGACGTCCTCGCTGACCGTCTGGCGCCGCAGCTCGCGGTAGACCGCGGCGGCTTGCGGGCGTCCGGGCAATGCCTGGCGACGCAGGCCGACCGCCGCGAGCAGCCGGCGCAGGCGCACGGGGTTGAGCCCCGACACGTACTTGTATAATGCGAAGGGGTCGAAGCTCTCGGCGTCGATCGCCTGGGCCTCGCGCTGGGTGACAATTTTTACGAGCGCCTCGCGGGGCACGCCGACGATCTCGCGCTTGACCGCGAATACCCCCTCGATCACGCGGGGCAGCGGGAAGCTCGGGTCACGAAAGCCGAGCAGCACCGCCTCGGGGTTCTCGTAGAGCAGCGGGATCGCCTCGCGGGCCTCCATCGTCAGGCTGGTGTGCGTGGTCGTCAGCACGTCGAGGTGCAGCAGTACGATGATCGTGCGCTCGACGCTGCCGCGGATCGCCGTCGTCAGCTGGGTGAGCATGCGGGCCAGGTTGCCGCGGCCCTCCTCCTCGCCCTCGCCGGGTCGACCGTCGACGACCACGATCCTCGGCGCGCGCTCCTTGCCGCCGGCGCCGCGGCGGAGCCGGCTGCGCACCGCGAGGTACACGTGCAGGGCCAGCTCCTTGTCGCACTCGACGAGCACGCTCATGCCGCGACGCAGGCGCTCCTCGATGTGGTCGACGTCCTGGGCGCAGGCCATCTCGACCGCGTCCTCGACGCGCACGTCGATCGGCAGCGTGGCGATTGGCACGCTGCGCTTCACGGGACTCGCACCTTGATCGTCAGCTCGAGCTCACCGTCGGCGCCGCGGCCTTCGTGCACGCTCTCGATCTGCCCGAGCGACGCGGCCTTGCGCTGCAGCGCCTCGACGTAGACCTTTTGCAGGGCGGCTTGCAGGGCCGCGCGGATGTCGGCCTCGGCCGCGCCGAGCTGCTCGGCGGCGGCGCGCGACAGCTGGCCCTCGGCGGTACGCGAGGCGCGGGCCAGTCGTTCGGCCGCCTCGGCCTCGCTGGTGGCCCGCACCTTGACGTCCTTCGCCACGGTGGCTCGCGCCGTGATCGTGCGGCCGTCGGCGGACAGCTCGGCCTCGACCGCGCCGAAGCTGCGGCGCATCGCTCCGTCCTGTCCCTTCGACCAGCCGTCCTCGGCGAGCCGCTCGCGCAGCAGCGAGGCCATCGCGGCCTCGGGAAGGATCTCTAGCAGGCCGACGTCCATCGCCATCGCGTCGCTGCTGGACACGCGGGTGGTGCTGTTACGCCAGGTCGGTTCGGGCAGCCGTACGCGATATCCTCGACTCATGGCGACTCCTCGCGGGCGGCTATCCTAACCGACCGGTGCAATGATTGACCAGCGCGTCCAGCCGCCGGTGGTTCGGTCGTAACAGGGTGTCGTGGATCTCCAGCCACAGCTGGGCCTCCTCGTAGCGCGCGTCGCCGAAGCGCTCGCGGGCCAGCGTCTCGCGCAGGGCCAGCAAGCGCGCGCCGAGTTGCACGAGCCGCGCCAGGGCCCGCAGCAGCGCGTCCTTGTGGGCACGCTGGACCAGGCCCGCGCCCGACAGCAGGCGCTGCGCCACCACCTCGGGGGCGCCTGCCCACGCATCCTCGAGCAGGCGCGCGAACGCGAGGCACAGCGGGCGCGCGAGGTCGAGTCGGCCGTGCTCGTCGAGGCGATCGATCCAGCACTCGAGCACCGCGGCCGCGCCGGCGAGTCGCTCGGTGCGTCGCTCGCCGTGACCCGTGCGCATGCACGCGGCGATCTCCTCGCTCCACTGCGAGGCGAGCAGGTCCTCGAGGCACTCGACGAGCACCACCGTCGAGCCCGCGAGCAGGCGCGCGAGCCATGCGGGGTTGTCGTCGCCGAGGTCCTCGAGCGCGCACAGGCTGGCCAGCGGCGAGCCGTGACACAGGCGACGGCCGAGCTCGTCGCGGATCTCCGGGGGGATCGCGGCGCGGGCGAGGTTGCGGCGGGCGAGCGCGTAGAGCAGCCAGTCGCCGGTGTCGGTGTCGACGATCTTGATGATGCGACGGATCTGCCGGCGCGCATGACGTGAGCCGCCCGCGCCCTCGACCACCTCGGAGACGCGCGCGATGTCGGTCAGGCGCTGGGTCGCCTGCACCCACAACTCGTGGCTCGCGGCGGTGAAGCGCAGGCGAAAGCCCTCGCTCCTCGCGGCGTCCCAGATCCTTCCCCGCACCCTCCTTCCATCACGCAGCACCACCCGCTCGCGCCGCCCCGACTCGGTGAGCGCCCGCAGACAGGTGCTGGCGATCCTTCTCGCGGCGAGCTCGGTCAGCTCGGGACGCGGCTGGGTCACCGGCTCCGACGGTGTGATGCGAACCGCACGGCCGCGACACAGTAGGTCGAGCACCTCGAGCGCGTGGCCCTCGTCGACGCTGATCCGCAGCGGCATCATGAGTTTCTTTGAACCACCCGTGTGCGCGGCCCGAGCACCGGCCAGCCGTTGAGCGTGATCTCGCCGCCGCGCAGCCGCAGCTCGAGCGTGTTCGCGGCGTGCAAGCGCGGGTCCTCCGGCGTGTAACGCGAGGTCAAGAAGTGCAGCACCTGATTGTCCGAGCCGATGTAGCGCCGCGTCGTCGTCCGCCGGCTCGCATCATAACGTCCATCGACCAGCAGGTCGGTCGCGGCCAGCAGGCGCGCCGCATCCGGGCCCTGCTCGCGCAGCTCGGCCAGCGTGTAGCCCGAAAAGATCATCACCGACAGGCCGCGCGCACGGACCCCCTCGGCCACGAAAGCGAGGCCCGCGGCCTGCGCGAATGGTTCGCCGCCGAGCAGCGAGACGCCCTCGACCCCGGCGGCGATGGCCTCGGCGACCAGCGCGTCCGGGTCGCGGCGGTCGGCGGATTTTTTAAAAGCCAGCATCTCGGGGTTGCAGCAGCCGACGCAGCGCAGGGGGCAGCCCTGGACCCACACGGCATAACGTTGGCCGGGGCCCTCGGCCTCGGTGCGTGGCACGATCATCGCCACCTCGATCGCGGCCTGCTCCGTCGCCATCGGCCGGCAGTGTATCATCGCCGCGGCGCGCGGTGCCGCGCCGATCATGCCGACTCCCGCGACCCGCGAGCGACTGCTCGCCGACCTGCACACCGACCGCGCGCTCGCCCGGCCACGACGCCTCACGCCGGATCGCGGGGCCGTGTTGCCCGGCGGCCAGCTCGACCTCGAGGGCCTCGCCGACGCCGAGTTGCTCGCGGCGCTCGGCCCCGAATTCGCGCTACGCGGCCTGTGGCTGGCCGACAGCGGCCTCGGCGCAGTGCACATCACGGCGCTCGTCAGCCTGCTCGCGGCGCACCCGGGGCTCGTGCACCTCGACCTCTCACGCAACCCGATCGGCCCCGAGGGCCTGGTGATGCTGATGCCGGCGCTCGCCGCTCACCCCGGCCTGCGCTCGCTGGGCCTCGTCGGCACTGGCCTCGACGTTTCATCGACATGTCTCATCGGACAGCTTTTAAAAAAGGAGCACCCGCTCGCCCACCTGCGACTCGGTGATGCGCCGGCCGACGCGAAACTCTGGGCTGGACTACTGCGTGAGGACCCGGCCCTGGAGAGCCTGTCCTTGCGCGCCGATCCGGCGCCGCTTATCTCGGCCCTCGCTGACAATACTCACCTGCGTGGCCTCGACCTCGGGCCGGATCTCAGCGCGGCGCAAACCACGGCCCTGCGGGCGCGCCTGTGCCAGAACGCCAACCGCAGCCGCACCCGCACGCCGAGCTTCGACCTCGCCCGCCTGCGCCGCGACCTGCCACCCGTCACGCCGATCCTTCCACTTCCTGAACCCATCACCGCAGCCGACCTCGAAGCCAGCCTGCGCCTGCTGGCGATCTTGTCCGATCGGCCAGATCTTTTTTTAGAACATCCGGCGTTGCACCTGCTGCGTGGGGCCGTGCTCGGGCTCCAGCGCGACGATCGCCGCGAGCAACGCCTGGTCGCCCGCGAGGCCCGCGTGCTCGCGCGTCGCATCGCCCGCGAAGCCGCCCAGCGCGCGATGGTCGACGCCGCGGCCATCCGTCAGCGCACGCAGGGCGTCGCGGCCACGCCTGTGATCGTCCCCGACGACCCCTCGATCCGCACCCTCGATCCGCCGCGCCCCTGTTACGCGTGCAAGTCCTTATATAACCGCCTGCACTTCTTCTACGACCGCCTGTGTCCGGCCTGCGCGGCCGAGAGTTATGCGCGGCGCTGCGACACGATCGATCTGCGCGGCAAGGTCGCCCTGGTCACCGGTGGAAGGATCAAGATCGGGCATCAGATCGCGCTGCGCCTGCTCGGCTGGGGGGCTTCGGTCATTGTCACCTCGCGCTTCGCCCGGGACACCGTGCGTCGCTTTGCCACCCACCCCGACTTCGCGAGTTTTCGTGATCGCCTGCGCGTCTACCCGCTCGACCTGCGCGCGATCCCCCAAGTCGAAACCTTCGCCAATCACCTCGCCCAGACCTGCCCCCGCCTCGACATTTTGATCAATAACGCCGCGCAGACGATCCAGCGTCCGCCGGCCTATTACGCGGCCCTGCTCGCCGACGAGGCCGCGCCCGCGGCCTTGCCCGCCGCGCTGCACGAGCTGCTGCCCGCGCTGCCGATCGCCAGCATGCCCGCGCCGGACGAGCACCCGCTGTTTCCGCAGGCCAGCGACGACGGCTTCGGTCAGCCGCTCGACCTGCGCGAGCACAACAGCTGGCGGCTGCGCCTCGACGAGGTCGGCACCGTCGAGCTGCTCGAGGTCCAGCTGATCAACGCGGTCGCGCCGTATGTGTTGAACGCTCGCCTGCGGGGTCTGCTGGCGCGCGCGGGCGGACCGGCGTTCATCGTCAACGTGTCGGCGCCCGAGGGCCGCTTCGACCGCGACTACAAGGCGCCGTATCACCCGCACACCAACATGGCGAAGGCGGCGCTCAACATGATGACGCGCACCGCCGGCGAGGATTATGCGAGTGACAATATCTACATGACCAGCGTCGACACCGGCTGGGCCTCGAACGAGAACCCGGCGCCGATCGCCGCGGCGATGGACGCTCGCGGCTTCATGCCGCCGCTCGACCTGGTCGACGCCGCCACCCGCGTGTGCGACCCGGTCGTCCGCGGTCTGCGCGACGGCGAGCTGCTGCGCGGGATCTTTTTAAAAGACTTCAAGCCGATCACGTGGTGATCGGTGTGACGCCGAGGACCCGGCCCATGCCCGCGCTGCCGGCCCAGCGCGCCGGTGCGCCGCGGGTCATCGGTCCCTGATTACCGTCGCGGATCAGGAAGGTCATGCCCGGCTCGACGTACACCGGGGCGAATAGCTCGGCCCGCAGCTGCGCGCTCGCCCCGGGCTCGAGGCGCTCGTGCGTGCCCATGTGCAGGCGAGCGCTGATCACCGTGGCACCGAACAGCAGCGAGACCCGGTGACCGTCGCGGATCGCCGTGTGTCGGCCGCCGTCCCGGGTCGCCAGCAGGTCGGCCTGCACGCTCAGGATCTGGCAAGGTCGCGCGTCCCGCTCGCACAGGGCCACGCCGGCGCGCACGGCTCGCGGCCCGCGATTGCTCGTGCCGAGCAGCACGCCCGCGAGCTCGCCCGCCGAGACCTGGCCGACTTTTTTCTGGCGGTCCACCTCGAGGTCGTCGATCGTCACATCCAGGTCGTATCCGTGGCCGGTCAGCTGCAGACGATCACCGCGACGGAGCTGGCCGCGGCGCACCCGGCCCTCGATGAGCAGCTGCTTGCCGCCCTCGGCGTTGCTCGCACCAAAATGCCGGCTGAACAAGCGGTGCACGTACAGCAGCGGCGCGCCGTCGACCGCGTGCTGCGGCACGTCGATATCGTGCTCGAGCGCCTCGACCAGGTCGGCCACGCTCGTCTCCCACGGCGAGTCGGCCGCGAGCACCGGCAGTGCCGCGCCGCGGATGATGCGAGCCGTATCACCGTCGAAGCCGCAGCGCCCGAGCAGCTCGCGCAGGTCGTGCTCGACGAGGTCGAGCCACTCGAGGTCGCGGACCAGGTCGCACTTGCTGATGAACACCACCAGGCGGGTGAGGCCGAGCGCGCGGGCCAGCAGCAGGTGTTCGTGGGTCTGGGCTTGCACGCCATCGGGGCCCGAGACCACCACGATCAGCGCATCGACCAGTGCCTGGGCGCGCGCGGCGTTCTTCAACCATGGCCGCCGGCCGGGGCTGTCGATGTGAATGAAGGTCCGCAGCGCGGTCGCATAACGGACCTCGCTCGCGGTGATGGTGAGGCTCTGCAGCTCGTCGCCCTCGGCGACGCCCATGATATGACGGTGCCGCGGCGAGGGGATCAGTCGCTCCCCGTGGAGCTCGAGCGGCGGGCTGCCGGTGCGCGCGTCGATCATCGCCGGGCTGACCGGCTGCACCGCACCGGGCGAACGGCGGGCCAGCAGCTGCGTGATCGCGGCGGTCAAGGTCGTCTTGCCGTGGCGGTGGTGGCCGATCGTGGCCACCACCAGGGTCGGGCGAGGCGGGCGGTTGGTGTCTCCCGGATCTGACATGCCGCGGCCACGGTATCACGGAGGGCCACTCGAGGGCGGGCAAGATCAGTCGGAGAGCTCGCGGACGAAGTCAGCCAGGCCGCGAGGGCGACGAGCGAGGATGCGAGGGCGCAGCGCGAGCATTTGGCGAGTCTACAGGTCCGTGCAAAGGCGCCAGGCGGCCCTGATGCTGCGAGCAAGTCGGACGCGCGCAATTACTACGGTGTCGAGTCCACCGCGCCTGCATTGGCGGCGCGCAGCTCGGCGCGTGCGCGCATCAGGGCCTCGCCGAGGCGGTTCTGGCCGAGCCAGTTGGCCCGGTCATGGATGCGTGGATCGTCCGCCCGCAGCCCGACGCCCCAGATCTTGTCGAGCGGGCTGGCCTCGACCAGCAGCTTGTCGCCGGTCGCCAGCAAGGCCACGAGCATGGCCGGGTTCTGGCCGAACTTGGCGAGGTTGCCGCACACGACGATGTCCATGCACGCCTGCTCCCACACCGCGGAGTCGAAGTTGGCGACGCGGCGCCCGAGCGCCTTCTGATCCCGCGGCGACGGGCTGGCGAGGATCTGCGCGCGGATCGCCTCGTCGCCGAACAGCCGGGCTTTTTCTGCCATCATGAATTGTTCGGCGCAGCGATAGCTGATCCCGTCGATCACGAATTCCGAGTCCGTCCATTGCCCGAACACCGCGGGCGGCTGCCAGAACAGCACCATGGTCGCGGTCTCGATCACCAGCGAGCCGTCGAAGTCGTCGCCCTTGCCCCGTGTCATCCGCGTCATGGCGGCGACAGTACCATCCGCGGCGCCATGACACGGGCTCAAAAAGTCACGCGCCTCGTGTATGCTCCCGCCCATGCCGAAGCGCGTCAGGCTCTCGTTCGCCCTGTGTCTCCCCCTCGTGGTCTCCTGTGCCGGCGATCCCGCCGGTGAGACCGGCACCGATGACACGGGTGGCACGGGCAGCACGAGCAGCACGACGAGCGACCCGAGCGGCGTCACGACCTCCGTCACGACCGGCGACACCAACCCGGTCACGACCGGCGGCGGTGACGAGCACGTGATCCCCGAGTTCGGCAACAACTTCACCGTGGTCGGCACGGCCGAGGACGGCCTCAACGTGGTCCGCGATCTCGCGTTCAATCCGGGCGTGCCGGGGCAGCTGTGGACCTTCAACATGCTCTCGCACGGCACGGTGATCTTCTTCGATCCCGGCACCGACAAGCAGACCTCCGAGGTGCGCATCGACGCCTACGGCAAGCACTTCATGGCCTTCGTCTCGTCGGCGGCGTTCGGCGACAACGGCAACTTCGCCAGCTGTCAGGAGTCGCGCGACGAGTGGAACGTCGGCGACCAGGCGCCCGACGACTTCATGGGTCCGACGCTGTGGCCGTCGGACCTCGACATCTTCGCCAAGGTCGGCCAGGCGTTCCCGCCCGCCAATATGCTGGAGGGCAGCCACCTCGACATGCTGCACCAGAGCCCGCTGTGCATGGGCATCGCCCACGACGAGGACAACGTCTACTGGGCGATGGACGGCAAGCGCGGCAACATCCTGCGTTACGACTTTCAGCTCGACCACGGCCCCGGCGGCGGCGATCACAGCGACGGCGTCATCATGCGTTATGCGGACGCGACCGTGACGCGCACCGCGAACATTCCGGGTCACATGGAGCTCGATCATACGAGCGGCATGCTCTACATCGTGGACACCGGCGGCGGACGGATCATGCGGCTCGACACGAAGACGGGCACCAGCACCGGGCCGCTGCAGGGCGAGTGGGACGGGGCCGAGTACACCGGAATGGCGGGGGCCGACTATCAGGTCGTGGTCCAGGGGCTCGTCGAGCCCTCGGGCCTGGCGCTGCACGAGGGTCGACTGCTGGTGTCCGAGCACGGGACCGGCGATATCATCGCATTCGACCTCGACGGCAAGGAGATCGATCGAATGACCACACCGGCGGATCGCATCATGGGCATCACGATCGGGCCGGCCGGCGACCTGTGGTACGCGGACGCGGGCGCCAACGAGGTCGTGCGCGTCGACCCCTGAGCTGCACCGTCGGGTGATCGAGAGCGCCCGTGAGGGGTCGAACGCGCGCGCTCCGAAGCCATGAGATTCGCGATATGGTGGCGCTCATGGCAGACAGCACCAACGACATCAGCTTCGACGAGGCCCGCGCGGCCGTCCCCGTCTTGCGTCGCGATCTCGGCGCTGGCAAGGAGGGCCGCGACGTCGCCCGCCTGCAGGCCGAGCTGCGCCGCGCCGGCTTCGCGCCGGGCTCGATCGACGGAATCTTCGGCGACCGCACGGCGACCGCGATCCAGGAATTCGCGGTTCGTAACGCTCTGCCCGCGCCCGGCGGGGTGGTCGACGCCACGCTGTGGGCGGCGATCCTTCGCGCCAGCGCGGCGGCCCAGGCCGATGTGCACGAGGCCGTCGCCCGCGCCCGCGAGCAGGCCGCCGGGGCCCCGCAGGACGCGGCGACCGCGTCGCAGAAGCTCGCGGTCGACAAGCGGGCCCAGGCGGTGCCGGCGGGCGCCGACGAGGAGCAGGCCGCGGCCTCGCTGCTGCGCGCGGCCCAGCTGTGGCGTGCGGCGGCCGACAATTGGCTGGCGGCTGCGGCCGTGCTGGCGCCGCACGCCGACCCCGAGGGTCGCGGTTTTCGGGCCCAGGCGCGGCAGCTGCGGGCGCTGGACCTGGCGCGCAGCCTGGCGGCGCGGGTCGTGAATTCGCTGGCGCTCGCGGGCCGCGACCTCGACCTCGGCGGCGGCACGGAGCATCGTGAGCGGATCGCGGCGGCGACGCTGGCGGCGCGGATCTTCGCGGTGGAGTGAGTCCGGGGCATGATCGCGCTTGCGCGGCGACCCCTGGCCGTGGTCTATCGCGAGCATGAAGGGCGTCGAGATCGTCGCGGACCAGGCCTATTTTCGTGGCAGCACGGCCGAGCTGCAGCGCGCGCTGACCGGCGGTGCGCTCGACCGCTGCGGCTCGCTGGTGGTCGAGGGCAAGCTGAACGCGCTGCCGCCGGAGATCGGTCGGCTGAAGCGACTGCGCGAGCTGATCCTCGACACCGATACGATCCAGACGATCGACGAGGCGCTGTTTCAATGCGTGGGCCTCGTCAAGTTGGTCGTGCTGTCGAATCAGATCAAGCAGCTGCCGGCCGGCGGCTGGGCCCGTCTGGTCAAGCTCGAGCAGCTGGACCTCACGACCTCCAATGCATTGCGCGAATTGCCGGCCGACCTCGGCGAGGCGCCGCGGCTCGTCGGTGACCTCGACCTGAGCCAGCAGACCAAGCTCGCCGCGCTGCCGCCGTCGTTCGCGCGCCTGGCCGGCGTGACGCTGCTGCGCCTGCCGCCGGGGCTGCCCGCGCCGGAGTCCATCGCCGGCATGAAGGGCCTGCGCGAGCTGCAGCTGCGCGGCGTGGACCGGCTCCCGGATGACCTCGGTGAATTGAAGGACCTGCGCCTGCTCGATGCATATGAGTGCCCGATCACGGCCTTGCCGGAGTCGATCGGCGGCGCGACCCTGCTGCGCGCGCTGGCGCTGGCGCGCACGAAGCTGACGGCGCTGCCGGACAGCCTCACCGAGCTGCGCGCGCTGCGAGACCTCGACCTGGCCCAGACGCCGCTGGTCACGCTGCCGGAGGCGATCGGTCTCGTGCCGCTGACGCGGCTGCGCCTGCAGAACACATTGCTCAAGCGCTTGCCGGAGAGCCTGGCGACGCCGGCGGGCGACCTGCGAATGTACTTACCCCGCGAGCAGCGGGACGTGATCGAGATGACCTCGATGCCGGTGCTGCGCGCGCTCGGAAGCCGGGTGGTGTTCGAGTGAAGGCGATGGCGCAGGCGAGCTGGGCCCAGGGTGAGCCGCTGCGATTGATCGAGCTGCCCGACCCCGAGCCGCGCAAGGGCGAGCTGCGGGTGCGGGTGCGGGCGATCGGCGTCAACCCGGTCGACTGGAAGATGCGCGCCCGCGGGCCGCTGCGGCTCGCCGCGCGGCTGTTCGGGCCGCCGCCGCCGGTGGTGTTCGGGGTCGACTTCGCCGGCATCGTCGACGCGGTCGGGCCCGGAGTGACGGATATTCGGGTCGGTGATGCGGTGGTCGGCGGCACCGACTTCTCGCGCAAGCAGCGGGGCAGCCAGGCCGACACGGTCATCGTGCGCCCGGACCAGGTCACGACATTGCCGGCGGGCTTCGATATGCAGGTCGCCAGCACCTTGCCGGTCGCCGGGGTCACCGCATATATGTGCGTGATCGAGGTCGGCCGCCTGCAGCCCGGTCAGCGCGCGCTGATCCTCGGCGCCTCGGGCGGGGTCGGTCAGTTCGCGGTGCAGCTCGCCCGCCAGCACGGCGGCAGCGCGGTCGGCGTGTGCTCGACGCGTAATCTCGAGCTGGTGCGCGGGCTGGGGGCCGAACATGTCATTGATTACACCCTCGGCGACCCGCTCGCGCAGGCGCGCGCCCTGGGGCCGTTCCAGGTGGTCGTGGATTGCGTCGGCGGCCATTCGGGCGCGGCCTGTCGCGCGCTGCTCGGACCCGGCGGACGCCACATCATGATCGCCGCCGAGACCGTGGGCGAGACGATGAACATTCTGGTCCCGCCGTTCTCCTCCAAGAGCGTGCTCGGGCGCGCCAATACGACCCGCCTGCGCGCGGTCGTCGAGGCGGTGGCCAGCGGCGCGGTCCAGGTCCGCATCGCCGAGACCATGCCGTTGATCGAGGCCGAGCGGGCCCTCGCGCTCAGCAAGGCCGGGCGCCTGACCGGGAAGATCGTGCTGGTGCCGTGATGCGCTTTGTCGGTAGTTGCTGCGGCCCGGACGTCGAGGGTCGCCACCGGCCCTCGCCGTGAGGACCGGGGCCGGTCTGCGGGCGGCTTGACGCGTTCTCGCGCAGCCGCTAGCGTGCGGGCATGCAAAATGCCCTGCGCTTGTGTGTGTTCACGGTCGTGCCGCTGTGTTTGCTGGCGTGTGGCGACTCGAGCGGGGGCATGTCCGACTCATTCTCGGCGTCGGCGAATCCGCCGGGGACCGACACCGGCGTCGGGCCCGGGAGCTCCAGCAGCGGCGGGGTCACGCCGACGTCGACCGGCGGCGCGACGGGTGGGGGCACGAGCGGCGAGGTGTCGACCGGCGGCACGACCGAGTCGCCGACGGGGGGCGGATTCAAGCTCGATGTCGGCGCGGTGCCGGATGTCGGCACGGGCGAGTGCACGTCGATGTGCGGGGTTTCGGACTTCAGTTACATCTGGATCGCCAACAGCCTGGAGAGCACCGTCAGCAAGATCAATACGCGGACTCTGGTCGAGGAGGGCCGCTACCTGACGCGAGACACGCCTGGTAATCCTTCGCGCACCTCGGTGAGCGTCGACGGGCGGGCGGTGGCGGTCGCCAATCGCAACGGCGGCGTGGTCAAGATCTGGGCCCGGTCGCAAGACTGCAAGGGGCCGAATACGTCGACCGGCCCGGCCGATGTGAAGCCGTGGGGCACCGACGATTGTGTCGCCTGGTACACCGCGTTCCCCGGGGCCCGCAGCCAGCGGCCGGTGCAGTGGACCACCGGCGAGCTGAACCCGGTCACCTGCCAGTGGGACAATCAGAAGATCTGGACCGCCGAGGGCCGCGACCCGTCCGACCCGCAGGGCGAGGGCGGGTTTTGCAAGGACGATCGCGTATATGTACACCGGCTCAACGGCGACACCGGCATGATCGAGGATACCGTCGAGCTGCCGTTCCCGTGCACGACCTTCGGGGTCTATGGCGGCGCGGTCGACTCGACCAACGACCTGTGGCTGTCGCGCCTGTTCGAGGGCAGCCCGGGGGCGATCCGCGTCGACTTCGACGATCTCACCTACGAGGAGATCGGGCCGTTCTACGGGTATGGCATCACCGTCGATCACAAGGGAAGGATCTGGGGCGGCACCGGCGTGCCCGGGCGCTGGGACCCGATTGCCAAGATCTGGACCTCGATCGCGGGGTCCATCAATAATGCCGGCGTCGGCCTCGCGGAGGACAACGTCAATCGCATGTGGGTCGGCATCATCGGCGGCATTCAAGCCATCGACAGCGAGACCATGGCCCTCGGACCGGCGGTGATGTTCGCCGGCGAGCAGGTCCAGTGCAAGGGCATCAGCGTCGATGTCGACGGCTTCATCTGGGCGGTGCCCGACAACGGAGATCGGGCCTATCGCGTCAACCCCGAAGACCTGACGTATGAGAAGATCGGCGGGCTGGTCGGCGCTTATACGTATTCGGACATGACCGGCGGCACGCTCAAAAGTGTCGCGTGCAATCCGCCCGGGTGAGCTTGGGCCGCTCAGCGGCCGGTGAAGCGGGCCTCGCGGCGCTCGACGAAGGACATCAGGCCCTCGCGGGCGTCGTCGCTGGCCATGATGGTGCGCACGTCCTCGAGCAGCGGGGCGAGGGCGGCCGCGGTGCCCTGTTCGACGGCGGCGCGGGCCGAGCGGAGGGTGGCTTGCACACCGAGGGGTGCCTGGCGGGCGATGGTCTCGGCGATGGTGATGGCGCGTGGCAGCTGTTCACCTGGCTCGGTGAGCTCCTGGACGAGGCCGATGCGATGGGCCTCGGCGCCGTCGAAGGAATCTCCGGTCAGCAGATAACGCATGGCATTACCCCAGCCGGCGACCTGGGGCAGGCGCAGGGTGGCGCCGCCGAACGGGAAGATGCCGCGCTTGATCTCGATCTGGCCGAAGCGGGTGTCGCGGGCGGCGACGCGGATGTCGCAGGCGAGCGCCAGCTCGATGCCGATGGTCAGACACCAGCCCTGTAGCGCGACCACCACCGGCTTGCGGCGGACCCGGCCGAACAGGCCCAGCGGGTCGACGCCCTCGGCGGGGAACAGCGGCTCACCGCGAGCGACCGCGGGGCCGACCTCGGCGAGGTCGAGGCCGGCGGTGAAGTGCTCGCCGTGGCCGAACAGCACGGCGCAACGCAGCTCGGGGTCGTCGTCGAAGCGGGTGAAGGCCTCGGCGAGGCCGCGCAGCATGGCGAGGTCGAAGGCGTTGCGCTTCTCGGCGCGGTGCAGGCCGATGAGCAGCACATGGCCGCGGGTCTCGAGGGTGATGCGCGAGGTGGTGTCCGACATGCGCGATCGATAACATACCGGCGCGTGGCCGTCATGCTGGTCTGTATGTCAGCCGGTCGGCGGCGGGTCTCAGGGCGCGGGGATGTGGAAGTATGGGTCGAGGGTGCGCAGGCGGTCGTCCTCGATCCGGCCGCCGACCGTGAAGTGATAGAGGCTCTGCATGGTCTGGCCCTGCAGGCCGAGCAGGGCGTGCATGCGGTCGTCGAAGAAGCAGCCGATGCCGGTGGCGGCGATGCCGAGCGCCTCGGCCTCGAGGTAGAGGATCTGGCCGATCGCGCCGGTCTCCCAGAACAGGCGGCGGTACAGCCACGGGGCGTTCGGCAGGTCGCGCAGGTCGGCGAGCATGGCGAGCGCAAAGCAGCCGTCGGCGGCGATCGCCTGGCCGCAAGAGATCTCCGCGGCGAGCTGGCGGCCGTCTCCGGCGCGCAGCAGCCACAGGTCGAGGTCCGCGGGGCAGGCCGGCGGCCGGGTCCATACGAAGGTCGGATCGGCCGCGGCGCGCCACAGGGCGGCGCGTGCGGGGTCACGCAGCAGCAGGTAGAGCCCGGGCTCGAGGCCGTCGACGCGGTGCACGAACAGCGCCAGGTCCACGCGAGCCGGGCCGGACAGCGCACCAGTGACCAGGCCTCCGGGACATGTGCTTCGGAGCATGTCGTAAAAGCCAGCTTTGATGAGGCCCGTGCGCCCGTCCATGGCGACGGCGCTGCGGCGGCCGCGGATCAGCGCGGCGGCCGGGGGCGAGGCGGGGTCCGGTGGTGATTCGAGTGAGGTGGGTTCGACGGTTGTGGATTCGACGGTCGTGGATTCGGGCAGGGCTGCCGCGGGTGGGCGCCGCGTGGCGCGGGCGACCTCGTCGATGACGGGCCAGTCGTGGTGGGCCTCGCTCAGCTGGTTGGGCTCGCCCGATAAGGAGGCCGCGGCCAGGTCGGTGAGCGCGGTCGGGGGCGGGGTCCAGGTCGCGTATGTCCCGCGGGACATGTGCTTTGGAGCGAGCACGAGCAGGGTCTCGGGTAGCTCGGCCTCGGGGCCCTCGCCGTGGCGCAGGCCGAGCAGGGTGGCCAGCGCGTCGTCGCCGGCCGCGGGCAGCTCGTGGGCGCGCCAGCCGAGCAGGGCCGCGGAGACCGCGAGGGCGGCGACGGCGTGGCCGAGGTCGTGCTGGCAGTAGCGAAACGCTCGCTCGCCGTACTTCCAGGCCTCGCGCCAGGCGATCGAGGATAAGCCGACGAGCACGCAGGGCTGCGGCAGGTGATTCGTGAGGGCGTGCCAGGTCGCGGCCGAGAGCGTGGCACGGCGCTCGAGCGCGTGCAGCAGCGGACTGTAGTGATAGAGGCCGGGCGCGTCGCTGAGGCCGGTGATGGCCGGGAGCAGCAGGTAGGCCTCGGTCGGGTGGAGGTTGCCGCTGGAAGGATTGACCCGGAGCGACCAGCGTGAACTGCCGGTCTGCTTCCAGGCCGACAGGGCGAGGCTGTGGAAGAGAAAGGTATCGAGCCACTCGAGGTCCAGCGGTGTCGCGGCGACCGTGCCGCGCAGCACGGCCTCGAAGCTTGAACCAGGGCTTTGTGCCCGGCGCGGCAAGGCCAGCGTCTCGGCGCCGGTGTAGATGCGGAAGGGATTCGGCTGGCTGTCCCAGTCGAGGTAACCGAGCGCCGCGGCGTAGCGGCCGGGGTTGTGTTTGCTGCGCGCGTGGTAGGCCAGCACTCGCTCGTGATCTTCGGACACGCCGCGACCCTATCAGCGCATGGCCCGGATGGCCACCTGCGGATGTCAGTGCGCGGCGCCCCAGCTCGGGCCGACGCCGATGCTCACCTCGAGCGAGACGTCGAGCGGGTAGGGGCGCTCCATCACGGCGCGCACGAGCTCGCTGGTGGCGGCGACCTCGGCCTCGGGGACCTCGAACACCAGCTCGTCGTGGACCTGCAGCAGGAGGCGCGCGTGCGGGGCCACGGCCGCGAGACCGCGATCGATCTGCAGCATCGCCAGTTTGCATAGATCCGCCGCCGAGCCCTGGATCGGGGTGTTGGCGGCGATGCGCTCGCCCGCGGCGCGGTCGC
>ERZ795056.956-NODE-956-length-34670-cov-10.056594_pt1 | contig 34670 bp, 23 predicted proteins | sample MGYA00375140_ERZ795056 | MGnify/ENA primary metagenome ERZ795056 (study PRJEB30185, sample SAMN05720227) | activated sludge metagenome | isolation source: Anaerobic digester | place: USA | collected 2015-03-09 ...
TCAACGTATCCTCGGAGGCATCGCCCACCAGAGTGAGCCCTAGACCACCGGGTTCGGCGTTGTAAGGACCACCCGCATGAACGAGTATCGCGGTCTCGGTCCCGATGCCGGTGATCGGAGCGTTCACCTGTTCAACCAATGTTGCGCTACCCAGGTCGATCGTCCCATTGTTGATGACCGTCGCTCCCGGCTCCAAGGTCCATGTGAGCGGATCCGTGAAGGTGATCCGTGTGCCAGCTTCGATGATCATGGAGCCATTGGCCAAGGACATATCCTGCGCCATGGCCACGGGTACGGCAACAGGGGCGATCAACGCCAAGAGTAGGAGGTGGTTCGATCTTCTCATCGGTCGATCATTGCGGATAGCAGCATCGGTACGTTCTGGTCGGACCGATGCTTGCCGTGGTACCGGCTTGGTGACAATCAGCGCCACCGGCAACACGTACGAAGTTATCCTCGTTGGCGGTATTCCCGGTCCACTCCAGGTTATTGGTCATATTGGCAAGACCCAATTCCGAACGTTGCTGGCAGCCAGCCACGAACTCGCCCCAACTGCATAGCCGGGCACCTGCATCAGCGCAGGTGAGGATGGCCTGCTCAAAGGATGCGGCTGCGCGTTCTGCGGTCTCGATACAGATCTGGCCACCGATGCTCGACCAGCCGGATGGACAGGTCCGGCGCACGTGCTGGTCACCATTGAGAAGTTGGAAACGGGTCCCATCGAAGACCACGTACAAGATGGCATCCGCGGGTATTTCGTTCGCTCGTAGTGTGTCCATCGTGGAACGCATCACCGCGAAGGGGCCCTGATCATGCACCGATAGTAACACCGCTCCGACCGCACCGGTTGGTGGTTTCACGAGCAATGTGGTTCCAGGGGATGGGCCATCGGGAAGGGCTTCCAGGTCCAATTCCCAGACGGTCCCCGGATCGGGAGTGGCGTTGCGATGGACACCTGAGCGCTCCAAGCCCAGGGAGAGCAGTGCATCCGGTCTGGTCGTAAGTGCCAGACCGGTGATCTTGCCTGTTCCTTCAGGGGACAACTCAAGCGGTCCGGTGATGAGCACCTGGGATCGGGTCTGCAGGACCGAACACAGGACGAACGCTATGGCACTCCAGAGTTTCATCGTGCGCGATAACAACAGCGTGTACCTCCTGTCAGGTTCGGTCCTGCGGAGCGTTGGCTCAGGCACGTCGTGCGCCCGGCCTGGTCAACGGTATGCGTATGGTTGGACGTGTCATTGATCCATTCCCAATCGTCGAACAATCCGGTCAAGCCGGAGCCTATGCGAAGGCATGCCGCAGCGTGATCATCCCATGAACATAGCTTGCCACCTCGCTTGGCGCAATGCGCCGCAGCTTGGTAGAACGTGAACCCGGAGGTGGAATTCACGTCGACGCAAGTGGAAGCGTTCATCCGCACCGTATTGGGAGGACAGGACATGATGCCAGTTCCTTGGAGGATGCAGGCCCCATCGACAGTGATCGTTTCGAACACACGTCCTTCGGGAAGGTCCATCGCCGTGGCCGCCATCCCATCGGAATGAAGCAAGGGCAGCACCGGGTGGTCGTGGATACGGATGTGGATGGCTCCTGTGGCTTGACCAGGCATCAGGCCCCTGATCAAGAGGCCGGTCCGAACAGTGGTTTCTGGCGGGTCCGGTACAAGTACCACGGTATCTCCATCCATTGTAGCGATCGCCCAGTGCGCCATGCCGATGGTGGCTGCTTCCACACTAAGGCCTGCATCCAATTGTTCCGGAGTACCCACGCCAAGTAACACCCGCGAACTATCGGGTCCGGTCGTACGGACCGGAACATCGACGCGGATCTGTGCATACGTCACAAGGCACAGCGACCAGACAGGCACCATGATCAACGTTCGATACAGCATCGGTAAGGTGCGTTGTTCGTCGGTAACCTGAGACCGCCGTAGTCACATCCGGTGCCTGCACCGCTGTACCCGTTCTCACCAACACCGATGATCTTCGCATAATCGTCGCTGTTGGCCGCGTGATCGATCCATTCGGCCTGTGGCACAATGTCCATGAATCCGGGGAGCAAGGTGCAGGCCGAGGTCCATTCAGCGAACGTACACAGCCGAGCACCGCTCTCAAGACAGTTGTTGGCCGCTTCGAAGAAGGTGGTCGCTGTCCGTGGCGCCGTTTCGATGCAGGATGCGGCCGAGAAGGTCCGATATCCAGCAGGACAAGCCGATCTGACCTTGTCCAGAACGATGTAATGTGTCGCCGTTCGAACCACGCGTAGCGGCCTTCCAGCGGTGATGGCCGCACTGTCCAACCCACTGCCTTTCCAGCCCACCAAGGGCAATGCACCGGTTCCATTCACATCCAGTGCCACCCCTGCAAGGTTCGTTGTAGGCGCGATGAGGTCGATCACCATGCCCTCTACCACTGGCGTGCCTTCAGGTCCCAGGGCCAATTCCCAGATCGCCCCGGCATCGACCGCCGAGGCCAATGTGGCACTACGCATGCGCAGGTCATCGAGCCGCAGGGCATCACTTTCATCATTCGCCGGCCCCAAGCCCAGTACTTGCCGCTGTGCTTCGTCCGGAGCGTTCAGAACGATCGGGCCGGGTACCGACCATTGTGCGTACCCCAGCGTCGCAAGGACCATGCACGACCAAGAGGCCAAGGACCGTGCTGCGGCGCTTCGAGCGAAGAGGGTGTTCGGGAACACAGAAGCCATGAACGGTCACGAAGTTACATGCCAACGCTGCTACGTGCACCGTGGAAGGTCGCAGGAGGGTCAACAAGTGGAAGAGGTGCATTGTGCGCCAAGGATGTTCCGATGCCTGGTGCCCATGGTGTGCGGTGGTCCTGGGAACCGGGCAACAAGAACATCCGAAAGGTGGGATGGGGGGAAGGGCAGTAGATTTGGCAGCAAACCCGCACGCATGGACTTCACTGGATTCGTTGTGGACCACATGGGCCATTTCACCCTTTACGACCTGCCCGGCGCTGCCTTTGCTGTCGTGATGGCTGCGGTGCTCACGATCGTCTTCACGCTGGTGGTCGGCGGGGAGGCCCGTGCTTCCTCAAGGGAGTTGGTGCTTTGGTCGGCTGGTGCGGCACTGGCATTGGTCATGGTCCGGGGGCAGTTGCCCGTGGCCGTGGCCTTCCTCGCGTTGGTCATGTTGGCCAAGCCGGGAATGGAAGTACGGACACGGGGCAGCATCTTCTTCGGTGCGCTGATCATCGGTATGGGTTGCGGCAGTGGAGCGGCATTGGTGACCGCCGCATTGACGGTACCGTTCGGGCTGGTGGGCCGTTGGGCGGGCAAGGGGGCATAGGTAGCGCATCCCATGTTCGGTCGCTCATCCACGAACTCACTCATCATGCGCTTGGCCGCGCTTCTTGGAGCGGCTGTGCTACTGGGAGGATGGTTGCGAGGGCCTCAAGCACCCCGTGTGAAGGATGTCGGGTCCGCTCGCGTGATCGTGGTGCCTGAGCGCGGAAGGGTGGAAGTTGGATCGGCCGTCATGGTCGATGCTTCAGATGATCGCGACATATTCCGATCCCCCCCTCATCGACCGGACCTGGGCACCATGCATGGCACAGGTTCCGCGGTGACCCTACGGCCGGACCTGCTTGGCACTTCCCGGCTGCTTACTACTCCCACTGCGATGCAATGGCGACGGCCACATGGCGATCTTCCTTCGGCCATTGTGAATTGGTTCAGTGTGAGGAACGCGGACGGCACCATCTCACAGCCAAGGCAACACACACACTACCCCACTGACCACGGTGGACTAACGGTCTTATCGTTGACCGCTCATCCCGGTGCGTGGGCCGATCCGGATACAGGACTGCTTGTGGTGGGCCATGGCATCTTCAATGCACCGCAGAAGGTCGCGAACTACTACGCCAACGATCCCCGGTGGTGGAAGTATCCAGGCAATTTTCATGGGCGTGGCAAGGAATGGCAACGCCGCGGACACATGGAACTCATCGCTCCGGACGGGAAGTTGCTTCTGGAGGCATCCGTAGGGGTCCGCATCAATGGACAGATGACCCGCGGTTTCCCGCAGCATGCGTTCCGGTTGCTGTTCGATGATCCGGTGGATGTTCCGCTCTTTCCGGATGGAGATGGTCCGGGTACGATGGCGTTGATCCTACGACCAGCAGGAAATGATCAGGTGAAGGCCATGCTTCGGGATGCCTACCAGCATCGGCTTTGCCAACAGCTTCCTTTCGCCACCTCGCAAGCGATCACGTGTGTGACCTACTTGAACGGTGCCTATTGGGGGGTGCATCACCTGCGTCAACGAATGGATGAGCATGAGATCGCACGTCGCTACGGGATCAAAGCAAAGAAGGTGGCCTTGCTCGAGGATCGCGCACGCCCTGTGAATGCCGATACCAGTGGATCATTGGCGTTCATGCGCTTGGTGGTCGGCACGGAACGATGGGATGGTCGCTCACCGTCATGGATCGATACCCTTCACCAACGGATGGACGTGGATGGGTACCTTACCTACATGGCCTCCCAGATGATACTTGGAAACATGGACTGGCCCAGGCAGAACGTGAAGTGGTGGCGGTTCTCGGGCAAGCCAAGACCCGAACCGCCCTTGGACGGCCGCTGGTATTTCATCATGGGGGATACCGACCTGAGCTTTGGTGCCAACGCCCCCGTGGATGTGGACCTGTTCGCTCAAGTGAAGTTGGCCAATGCACCGATATCCCGCCTGTTCATGGCCATGTACCGGAACGACACCTTTCGAGCAAAGTTCCTGCTGGCGGTGGAGGCACTCCTGGATGGTCCGCTTTCGGCAAAGCGTTGTACCTCCGAACTGGAGACCATGGTCGCGCTTATGACACCTGAGATGGAAAGGCATACTGCGCGCTGGAGAAAGCCCCTGGACCGTGAGGCCTGGGAGCAGGAGGTGAACGTGGTGCGTGCCTATGCCAAAGGGCGCGAAGCGGCGTGCAGGGAACAATTGGCCCGGTTGAGGGATAAGCATAACGCTGAGTGATATGCTGACCTACCTGCGCGACAGCCTCCAGTTCTTCCTGCTCATCATCGTATGGGTGGTGGTAGGCATCTATACCGGTCCGTTGTTGTTCGTGGTCCTTCCACTCACCGTGTTCCTGCTCAAATCACGGGAGATGTGGGCGGAGATGGTCTTCGGGTTCCTGATGATCCTGGTCCTTTCGGACATGACACCCTTGCTCACCAGTATGAAGGTGGTCAAGGACGCCAAGAACACCTACATCGTTGCGCTCACCTTGATCTTCGCGCTGGAGCGCTACCGGTTCTTCCCCTATTCCCGGCTGTTCAACATCTTTCTGCCGTTCTTCCTGTACAGCTTGTTCCCGTTGGTCTTTTCCAACAACCTGGCCGTTGCGTTGCAGAAGACGCTCTCTTTTGCGCTCATGTATTTGATCGTGCCGAACTATGTCCTGTACAACTTCCGCAACCAAGGTTGGCCCTTCTTCAAGAACCTGGTCTTCTTCATGTGTGCCATTCTTGTGGCCGGCTTGGGGATGAACTTCATGGGCGACTTCTGGGCCTATGTCGGAGGGCGGTTCCGTGGGTTGTTCGGCAATCCCAATGGAATGGCCATTTATTGTTACCTGGTCATCGTATTGTCCACCGTGGTGATGAGCCTGAAGAAGGACCTTTTCACATGGAAGGAGAAGCTGGTGGTGTTCGGCATCCTCACGTATTTCCTGCTCGCTTCTGGTTCCAGGGCATCCTTGGTCTCATCGCTGATCTTCCTGATCTTCCATCGTTTCTTCTCCGCATCGCCGTTCATCGGGTTCATCGGTCTGATCGCACTCTTTGGTGTCAGCGAAGTGGTCTCCAACAACATGGAATCCATCGTGATCGCGTTGGGAATGGAGAAGTATTTCCGCTTGGAAACGCTACGTGATGGCAGTGGTCGCTACTTCGCATGGGAATTCACGTGGGGCCACATCCAGGACTACTTCGTTTTCGGAGGTGGGTTCGCCAACGATGAGCGGATCATGCGCAAATGGCGGATCTTTCTGGAGCGCATGGGACACCAGGGAGGAGTGCACAACTCCTACCTCTCCATGTGGCTCAACGTGGGTATTGTCGGGCTGGTGATCTACTTGCGCAGTTTCCTGCTGCTCTTCTTCAAGTCCAGCAAGCTCGCCCCGATCAGCCTCGCGATCATGTTCTCCGTGCTCTTCTCGATCATGTACGAGTCCTGGCTGGTGGGTTCGTTGAATCCCTATACCATCGTTCTGCTGATGATCATGACCATGGTCTCGGAGGAGGAGATCGCCGGTGCGGAACGGTACACGTCCGAAGAGGAAGCCGTGGAGCAGGAGGAAGGGACTTCAGGGCTCGAGTTGCGGACCGCATAGTTCCACGGGGTTACTTTGCGGCGCCATGAAGAAGAACATCAAGCCAAGGCGAAAGCGCTGGTTATGGCCCATCGTAGTGGTGGCGGTACTGGGTGTGGTAGCGTGGTTCGCCGATCGGAAGATCAAGCAACGTGATCACCCCGGGCTGGTAACGTTCGTCCGGCAATGGGCGCGGAATTATCCTGCCTCATTCGCGGTGGAACCCCTGTCCTTGGAGATGAATGTGGATGCGAGCGATATGGCGAGGTTGGAGCAATTCGTGGAGGAAGCACGAGAACGGGGCGTGATCCTGCAGGAAGGCAATGAACCCGTTTCCGCTTCCTTGTCCGGTCCGGACGGGACCTTCAAGGCCAAGGTGCGCATCAAAGGCAAGCTGACCGACCACGTGAAGGGAAGCAAGTGGTCCTTCCGGGTGATCGCCAAGAAGAACGAAGGATTCCTGGGGATGCGGCGGTTCTCGTTGCAGCATCCCGGCACGCGGAACTACCTCTGTGATTGGCTGTTCCACCGGATGATGGAAGGGGAGGGTGTGATCGCCCTGCGCTATGGTTTCATCAGGCTTGGTCTCAATGGGGACGATCTCGGTGTGTACGCCTACGAAGAACATTTCGGACCAGAACTCTTGGAGAACAACGGGCGCGTCGAAGGCCCCATCTTCCGGTTCGACCCGTCCTTGTTCTGGGAGCACCGCCTCAATATGATGAACAAGGTGCGCTATAACGAAGCGTTCGCCGCATATCAGGCCGCCGAGATCGATGCGTTCGGTTCAAGTGATCTGGAGAAGGACCCGAAGGCAAGGGCCCTGTTCGAGGAAGCCGTTACGCTCATGGAGTCCTTCCGACGTACCGAACGCCCCGCATCGGAGGTCTTTCACATCGACCTGATCGCTCGCCGACACGCTATGCTCGACCTCATCGGGGGCCACCATAGCATGGACTGGAGCGACGTGAAGTTCTACTACGACCCGGTCCTCCGACGCATCGAACCCGTGTCGTACGAGAGCTTCAGTGCTTTCCCCTTGTCCACGCTGGCCGGCAGCGATCGTTGGGTGGGGCGACAGGACCCCGCGCAGGAACTGCATGATGCATTGTTCAATGATGAAACCTTGTTCAGGGCCTACGTCCACCACTTGGAGCGCATGTCCGCACCTGCCTATCTCGACAGTGTGTTCACAGCGCTCGGACCCGCCATCGACAGTGCTTCAGCCACCCTGTACCGCGAGTTCCCGTACAAGGAGCTGGATCGCTCGATCTACTACAAGAATCAACGGGTGATCCGACGGATGCTCGATGTTCCCAAGCCGTTCCACGCGTTCTTCGGCGGTGTTTCCAGCGATACATTACGAGTGACGATCGTCCCCATCGAGGGTCTGCCCATGGAGATACATGGAGTGAAGTTGCCTACGGGTACGACGGTCCCACCAATGACAGCGACCATCATCCCGGTGCGACGCAAGGGCCAACCCGGGCAGCCGGTCGAAGTGCGTTTCGTGATACCTATGGACGCGGGTGGAGTGAACGCGTCGGACATTCGAGTGGTGGCATCCGTGCTTGGCGCGTCCAAGCAACGCGAAGTGGCGGTGGCAGAGCACGCCTTCATCCTGGCTTCCGAGCGTACGCTTGGTCTTCCTTCCCCTTCCGACCTGACCAAGGTCCCGTTCCTGCGCGTGGACGGGTCACAGCGTACGATCACCATTCTTCCGGGCTCCTGGTCGCTTGCCGAGGACCTGTCGTTGCCAGCTGGCTACACCGTGTTGGCGACGGCACCGCTTCGTCTCGTGCTTGGTCCAGGTGTACGCTTCATCAGCCGATCGGCGATGGAATGGAAGGGGTTACCGGAGTCACCCATCGAAGTGATCGGTGGAGGTGGACGAGGCGGGCTGTTCCTGTTGGATGCTGGAAAGGCCTCTGCGTGGAAGCATGTGGCGATCGATCGCGTCGGGGAAGTGGTGGTGCAAGCAAGTACCCTGCGCATGGACCAGGTGACCATGAAAGGTGATGAGGGATCCAACGTGCTCCAAGTGGTACGTTCCAAAGTGAACATGACCGATGGGGCACTTCAGGGTGGCTCGGACCAGATGGAGGTCCAGGCCTCGACAGTGGTGATGGATGCGATGCGATTGGAGGGTGCTGCTGACGATGCCTTGGTGGTTCGCGGTGGCAGCGTGGAGTTGAAGGGTTGCCAGGTGGCGGCCGAGAACGGGCTTGCTGTGAAATGCTCGGTTCTGGCTGAAGTGCATGTCCAAGGGTCGCAATTGAAGGGTGGCGGACAGGGTGTCATCATCCAAGAGGGTGCCCGGTTCATCATGCAGGGTGGCGCCGTGCATGCATCGAAAGTGGCGGTGAAGTTGGAGGACAGGAAGGGTCTCCATGGACCAAGTACGTTCCGGTTGGAACAAGGTGATCTGGACGCTCCCACACCGATCGAGCCTGGTAAGGGGAATACGGTGCACCAGGTAGCCATCGACCCATCGGCCAACGAACACTGACCATGCGTTCATTGGCCAATGTTCTCCTGCTGTCCGTCAGCTTGATCGCTACCGCTCAAGTGTCGCCCTATAACCATAGACCTGCGCAACAGCCGGACAGCAGTGGGCACTACCGCTTGGTGTTCAGTGGACATTTCCACGGGTCGAGCAGCAGTTCCAGTGGCTATCCGGCTGCCACCTTGTTGGCTGGCCTCGACCTGATCAATGGTCTGGATGCCAATGCGCTTGTGAGCACCGGGGACCTGTTCCTCAACCCTGATCGTGACAGTGCCCGGTATCGCCAGGCGCTCTTTCAACGGTTGATGCCCGCCTTGTTCAACGCACCGGGCAACCATGATCGGGAAGGCCATGCCTATAGCGGTGTGAAATTCCCCATCGTGCTGACATTCGGGCCGGATGCCGTCCTCTTGCTGGATACGGAGGTGGCGGACAGTGATATCGAAGGTGCCCAACTACAGGCGTTGGAGCAGCTGGCCACCGAAGGTCGTTGGAGAAGGGTGTTCATCGTAAGCCATCGACCGGTCTGGGCAGAGGAGGATCCAGCGTACGGACCCTTGTTCAAAGGCAACACGCGATCGCTCACCGGCTGCAATTATCGTCGAGATGTACTTCCCGTGCTGGAACGCATGATCTCCCGGACCGAGGTGTTCTGGATCAGTGGAAGCATGGCCGGTGGAGCGCCCGCTAGTGTGTTCTTCCAACCACATCTTCCGAATCTGACATTCATCCAGACCGCCATCAGGGATGAACTACGCGATGCGGTCCTGGTAGCCGATGTGAGCGGGCAAGGGATCGCGTGGAGGTTGGTTTCGCTCACAGGTCAAGCGGTTCAGCCCGTGGAGTCCTATGATTCTGCGTGGTGGCGAACAGCCAAGGCCCAAGGGACCCAGGGGTTCAATTGGCGCTTGGTGCCTTATCTGGCGCGAACGGTGATCACCGATCATGCGTTCTGGTGGGGTGCAGGAGCCATGTTCGTACTGTTGCTCTTGTTACGCGCCCTTTTCCGACGCTGGCCGTAAGGCATTTCTATCTTTGTAAGCCTAATCGATCCCTGTTCATGTCCCGTATCCTGGTCACCGGAGGCGCCGGTTTCATTGCTAGTGATGTCGCTGCCAAACTGGCCTCCGATCCGGGCAACGAGGTCGTAGTGGTCGACAATCTGCTTACCGGAGAACCGGCGAAGATCCCGGAAGGTGTCCGGTTCATCAAGTGTGACGCCAATGATTTCGATGATATCAGCGGGGTCTTCTATGCGTATCGGTTCGACTACGTGTTCCACTACGCCGCTGTCGTAGGGGTGAAACGAACGACGGACAACCCGGTGATGGTCCTTCGGGACATCGACGGTATCCGCAACATCCTCGACCTCTCGAAGAATACGGGCGTGCGACGGGTGCTCTTCAGCAGTAGCAGCGAGGTCTATGGTGAGCCGGTGGAGATCCCCCAGAACGAGCGGACCACGCCATTGAACAGTAAGTTGCCCTACGCCATCGTCAAGAATATCGGCGAAGCGTTCCTGCGTAGCTATCAGAAGGAGTTCGGGCTGGACTATACGGTATTCCGGTTCTTCAATACCTACGGACCCAAACAGAGCAGGGACTTCGTGGTATCGAAGTTCATCCGTTCGGCGTTGGCGAACGAGGATATCACCCTTTATGGTGACGGCTTGCAGACACGCACTTTCTGCTACATAGACGACAATACGGAAGCCTGCCTCAACGCCTTCCACAAGGGCGAGGTACTGAACGATGTGGTCAACATCGGATCCGATTCCGAGATCACGATCAAGGAGCTCGCACAGGTCATCATCGAATTGACCGGGAGCAGCAGTAACCTGGTCCATTTGCCACCGCTGGAAGAAGGTGACATGACCCGCCGCATGCCCGATATCGCCCGCATGCGCCAGTTGCTCGGACGTGATCCCATGCCACTGCGTCAAGGCTTGGAGCGTGTGCTCGCTGCCTGGAACGTGCGGGGCTGATGTGTGGCATCACGGGCATATTCGGACTGGAAGGGCTCACCGATCCCCGGCAGGTGGTGGCCGCCATGAACCGGGCTCTTGCACATCGTGGACCCGATGCCAGTGGCGTGTGGGCGGATGACCACGTGGCATTCGGTCATCAGCGCCTCAGCATCATCGATCTTGGACACGCTTCCGATCAACCGTTCCTTTCCCTCGATGGACGCTACACCTTGGTGTTCAATGGAGAGATCTACAACTACCGGGAGCTACGGGCCCAGCTCGAGCCTACCGGGTGGGTTTTCCGGACCGCCTCCGATACCGAGGTACTACTTGCAGCGTTCGCTACTTGGGGAGAGGCTTGTCTACATCGGTTGTTCGGCATGTTCGCGTTCGCGCTATGGGATGCGAAAAAGGAGGAACTCTTCCTTGCCAGGGATCGGATGGGGATCAAGCCACTCTATGTGGCGCGTGGTGATCGGCATTTCGTATTCGCGTCCGAACTGAGGGCGGTATTGGCATCAGGGCTGGTCCCACGCAAGGTCGATCGGGAAGCGCTCATCGATCACTTGCGTTATCAAACGGTACATGCGCCAGCCACCATGGCCCGCGATGTACGGATGTTGGAGGCTGGGCATTGCATGCGGATCACCGATCAGGAGGTCACCTCATGGCGCTGGTACGACCTCGTGGCCCAAGTGGACAAGCAGGTGGAGCACCTGCCGTTGAGGGAGGTGCATCGTGGGGTCCGGGAACGATTGGAACGTGCAGTGGAACGCCGGTTGGTGGCCGATGTGCCGTTCGGCGCATTCCTATCGGGCGGCATCGATTCGAGCATCGTGGTCGGCTTGATGGCCCAAGCTTCATCTTCACCGGTCCATACCTTTTCGGTCATCTTCAACGAACCCGAGTTCTCCGAGGAACGATACGCTCGCGTGGTCTCTGACCGGTTCCGCACGGATCACACGGCGATCAGGCTGCACCCTCAGGATATGCTGGAGACCTTGCCAGCAGCGCTCGCGGCCATGGACCATCCCAGTGCCGATGGGCCCAACACGTTCGTCGTCTCGAAGGTCACTCGTGCGGCAGGGATCACCATGGCGTTGAGCGGGCTTGGTGGCGATGAGGTCTTCGCAGGATACCCGGTCTTCGAGCGTACCCTGGCGCTATGGCAGCGACGCTGGATCACACAGTTCCCGGCATGGGCACGTGGTATCGCTGCCCGGGTGATCTCGATCGCCAGGCCATCCATATCGAGCGATAAGCTTGGAGAACTATTGCGCCTGCCGTCCTTTTCGGTGGACGATACGTTCCCGGTGTCCCGCATCACCTTTTCGGACAGGGAGTTGGCGCGCTTGGTGCGAGCGCCACACCTTCCCGCCAATGCCGTGGGGCGGGCAATGCATGACCTGATCAGGGACAGGAAGGGGCACGAGCTGCCGTTGCTCTCACAAGTTTCGTTGGGAGAATTGTCCACCTACCTGCAGAGCGTGTTGCTGCGCGATACGGACCAGATGAGCATGGCCCATGCCCTCGAGGTCCGAGTGCCCTTCCTGGATCATGAACTCGTGGAGTTCGCATTGGGTGTGAATGATCGGCACAAGTATCCACACACGCCGAAGAAGCTGTTGGTCGACTCCATGGGCGATCTGCTTCCCCCGGAGATCGTCAACAGACCCAAAATGGGTTTCACGCTGCCGTGGGAACCATGGATGCGGGGTGAGCTCCGCTCCTGGTGTGAGCAACGTGTTGTGCAGGCCGATCAGCGCCCTTGGTTCAGGCCCGGCGCCGTGGCTGAACTCTGGAACCGGTTCTTGCGGCATGACCCACGGGTGAATTGGTCCCGGTTATGGTCATTGATCGTGCTGGAGGATTGGCTTGCCCGCCACGGAATGGAGGAATGATCTCCAATGGAACATGAAAAAAGGGGGCGGAAGCCCCCTTTTTCAGTTCAGGTAATCACCGCCGGATCAGAACTTGGCACGTGACTTCCGACCCACCCGCTTCGTCCCACGGATCCAATTGTACCGCTGACGGTAGAAGTTGGATTGACCGCGAAGCACATAGCTGTAGGTGAAGGTCATGGTCAAGTAGCTGTCGTTGTGCGTTGGGTCGCCGCGGATAGCACCGGCCGTGTAGTTGTTCGGATGAGGGAGCGTGGGGTCCAACGCATAGGCGAATGCGGTCTGGTTGGCAAGGGCCACGGCATCGGCTCCGCCCTCTGCTGCTAGCGCCGCTGGATCGGCATACACGGTACTGGCATCATCCAGGTAATCGGTGAATGTGGTGCGCCAGCCCATATCCCATCCGAACCGATGGCGGCGCTTCTTGGTGAAGTGGAATCCGATACCGGCCGGGATGGCCACGCTCAAATTGGAGTAATCCACCAATTCCGTCCGCAATGGCTGAAGGTCGTAGAACGAACCTTCACGGTTGATCTGGCCCTTGGGGCTATGGTAGAGTGCCGCTATTCCGACGTAACCGAAGAGCCGGAAATCGGTCTTGTACCGACCCCTTCCTCCGAGATCATTATCCTGGAAGATGGTGAACTCGGGCCGCACGTAAAGTTCGAACATGTCGTTGCGGAAGTTGAGGTTCCGACCCACGCGTGGACGATAGGTTGAAAGTGCATCCGCCCCTTGGATACGCATGTACATGAGGCCACCGTTCACCGAGAACATACGATTGATCTTGCGGCGAGCGAACCCTCCGATCGCCCAACGTGTCTGGCTGAGCTTCATATCCCATACGAAATCACGGCGGGGTTGGTCCTTTCCTCCCATTTCACCCAAGTAGTTGGCAGCCCCCACATGGATGCCGAAGTCCCACGCATACTGCGCATGGAGCTTGGGCTGGGTGAGGAACAGGCCGACGATCGCGGCTAGTAGGAGTATTCGACGTTGCATGAGCGCTCTTCTTGATCCGAGTATACCCGGCAAACTTAGCAAAGATCCTGATGCTCATACGTATGATCCAACCACTTGGATATCAACAGTCTGTTGGTTCCGCCCCCACGGTGTCCCGAGAAGTCATTCCACGCGCTTGAACGGATAGCTTTGCGCGATGCCCAACCCTAACGCGATCACGCGACTTTTCGGGATTGAACTACCGCTTGTCCAAGCCGGTATGATCTGGTGCTCCGGCTGGAGATTGGCGGCTGCCGTGAGTGAGGCCGGGGGCCTTGGTGTGATCGGGTCGGGTTCAATGTATCCTGAGGTCTTGAGGGAGCATGTGCGCAAGTGCAAGGCAGCAACAAAGCGTCCGTTCGCCGTGAATGTGCCACTGCTCTATCCGAACGTGGAAGACCATATGGCCACCATCATCGAAGAACGCGTGCCCATCGTTTTCACTTCCGCCGGTGATCCGCGGACCTGGACAGGGAAGCTCAAGCAAGCCGGTATCACGGTGGTCCATGTCGTCAGTAGCGTACGATTCGCGCAGAAGGCAGAGGCATCAGGTGTGGATGCCATAGTCGCCGAAGGATTCGAGGCCGGAGGTCACAATGGCCGTGAGGAGACCACCACGATGGTGCTCATACCCATGGTTCGGGAGGCGATTTCCATCCCGCTCATCGCCGCTGGTGGTATCGCTTCGGGCAAGGCCATGGTGGCTGCCATGGCGTTGGGAGCGGATGCCGTGCAGATAGGGAGTCGGTTCGTGTGTTCGATGGAGTCCTCTGCCCATCCTGCCTTCAAGGATCGTGTCAACATGGCGAATGAAGGTGATACGGTGTTGACGCTCAAGGAATTGGCCCCGGTCCGGCTCATGCGGAACGGATTCCAGAGGCAGGTCCAGGAGCTTTATGTACAGGGTGCTACAGTGGAGCAGCTCAAAGCACTGCTGGGCCGTGGCCGCGCCAAGAAAGGAATGTTCGAGGGTGATCTGGAGGAAGGAGAGTTGGAGATCGGCCAAGTAGCAGGGCAATTCAACGGGATCTTGCCGGCGGGCGATATCGTGCGTTCCATCATGGCGGAATACCAGAGCACGATCAAAGACGTTTCCTCCTTACCCACCTTTGCAGGATGATCCAACAGGGTGGCAACAGAAGGGGTGGCAAATGCGTCTTGTTGGTAGGATGATAACGTTCATGGTTCGACCCGGGCTGTTGATTTTCGTCCTTGCACAGGCATTGGTCGCTTTATCGCAGCCTCCTGGCCCGCCCTCATTACGGTGTGCCTCGGTGAATGTGGCTGGCGATGTCACGTTGACCTGGGCACCGACCACCGATCCTGCCGGTCTGTTCAACTACTATCGGATCTATCGAGCGGATGCAGCCACGGGGCCCTTCCTTCCGCTGCCCGTAACGGTCCCTGTCCTGGGTCAAACCACGTTTCTGGACCTGGGTGCGGCAGCAGACGTTGCATCGAGGTACTACTTCATGACCACGGTCCACAGTTCGCCGGAGGTGGAGAGCACCCCTTCCGATACGATCGGTACGCTATTCTTGGAGCTGGACCAGAGCGTGCCTGCTGGTTCTGCGGTATTGTCGTGGCTGCCTCCGGATGGAACCGCTACCTCCGGTACTTCACTTTCCGTGTGGATGGAGTATCCCGTAGGTACTTGGTCCCAGATCGGCAGTACACCCTTGGCCACGTTGGAGTTCGAACATCTCATCTCCATTTGCGAGGATTCGCTCACCTTCCGCGTCGGACTGCAGGATGCGTTGGGATGCATCTCGTTCAGCGATCTCGAAGGGGATGTGTTCGCGGATGTGACACCTCCCTCCTCACCGGTCATCACGTTCGTCTCGGTCGACACCTTGACCGGCCTTTCAACGATCACGTGGGACCCGTCCCCGGAACTGGACACCGATGGCTATATCATCCTCTGGAACACCCCAACTGGAGGCGTCATCCAGGACACGGTTTACGGCAGGACGAATACCACCTACACGTGGCCGAACAGCCAAGCAGGATCCCGGGCCGAAGGTTTCATTCTTGCCGCGTTCGATACGTGCCTGGTGGGTGTGCCTCCTAACCTGGGGCCCAATACGAGTCCCACAGGTGGGCAACATGTCACTATCCATCTTGCCCCGGTGTATGACCGATGCGCGGCCACGGTCACCTTGGAATGGTCGCCTTACATCGGTTGGGATGTTGGTCTATGCAAGGTGTTCGTGAGTACATCAGGAGGTCCGTACGCGCTATTGGCAAATGTCGCCGGATCCACGACGTCCTTCATCCACCAGGTCGAACCGGAACGCTCCTATTGTTATGTGGTCCGGGCTGATCGACAAGGTGGTGGCTCCGTATCGCTTTCGAACAAGTTCTGCCAGTTCACGGATTATCCGCCACTTCCCGTGGGCAACTACATCCGTGGTGTGTCGGTCTCCGGTCCGTCACGGATCACAGTGGTGGACAGTGTGGATATCACAGCGATCACAACGGGTTACCGATTGGAGCGGTCCGACAATGGTGGTCCCTATGCGACAGTGGCGACTTTTCCGAGCACGTCGGGTCCGCTCATCGTCTGGGATGACCTCGATGTCGAACCAGCGTCTGTGGGATACCGCTATCGCATGGAGGTGGCCGATGGCTGCGGTCGTAGTGGGCTGATCAGTAACGTGGCAGGGAATATGGTCCTCAAGGCAATGCCCGACCTCTACGGTAGGAATACGCTTTCATGGAACGGCTACTCACAATGGGCTGGGTCCGTATCGGGTTACATCATCCATCGGAGTGTGGATGGCCTTCCGTTCGTCCCCATTGCGTTCGTTCCTGAACCCACATGGACGCTCGTGGACGATGTGAACGCTTTCGCGGCCGGTACAGGTCGAGCCTGCTATTATGTGGAGGCGGTCGAGGTAGGGGGGGCGCTCGGTATCAACGCCACCTCGCTCAGTAATGAAGCGTGTGCTGTTCAAGAGGAACTGGTCCATATTCCAAATGCCATGGTGGTGGGAGGGGCCAATCCCATCTTCCAGCCGATCCTCGCCTTTGTTGACGTGGCTGAATACGAGTTGTCCATCATCAACCGGTGGGGTCAGGTCATATGGACCACCAACGACCCGAACACCGGTTGGAATGGACGGGTGGGCGGTTCAGTGGTACCCATCGGTATCTATGCATACTACTGTACGTTCCGTACTGGCGCGGACAAGGTGGTGGAGGAACGGGGCACGGTGACGCTCCTTACCGCGGAGTGATCCAACGTTCGGACCCGTTGTGTACTTTTGTGCATGGAACGATCCTCAACACGCGCTGGATCGAGCGCGTCCAACGGCCATTCACTGAAAGGCCGACCATCCAACGATAAATTCGTCGGGGAAGGGCTCACGTACGACGACGTTCTACTTGTGCCTGCGTATAGTGAAGTGCTGCCACGTGAAGTGGATATTCGTTCGCCTTTCACCCGCAACATCACGCTGAACGTACCCATCGTATCGGCAGCAATGGACACGGTGACCGGGGCCGAACTGGCCATTGCCATCGCACAACAAGGCGGCATCGGCGTCATCCACAAGAACCAATCGATCGCGGAGCAGGCGGCAGAGGTGCGTCGCGTGAAACGGTCGGAGAGTGGTATGATACTCGACCCGGTCAAATTGCTCCGACATGCGTTGGTGGGCGATGCACTGAAGCTCATGGCAGAGAACCGCATCGGAGGCATCCCTGTGGTGGATGAGGAGGAGCATCTCGTGGGTATCGTCACCAACCGTGACCTGCGCTTCGAGAAACGCATGTCGCGTCCTGTGGCCGAGGTCATGACGAGCAAGGATATCATCACGGCCAAGCCGGATACCACCATGGCCCAGGCCGAGGACATCCTCCAGGAGCATAAGATCGAAAAGCTCCCAGTGGTGGATGCCAAGGGCGTGCTCGTGGGCCTCATCACCTACAAGGACATCATCAAGTTGAAACAGCGCCCGAACGCGTGCAAGGACCGCATCGGGCGACTGCGTGTGGCAGCGGCCATTGGCGTGACCGGCGATTCATTGGACCGGGCAAGGGCACTGCGGGACGCCGGTGTCGATGCGTTGGTCATCGATACCGCGCATGGTCACAGTAGGGGTGTCATCGAGATGCTCAAAGCCGTCAAGGCGGAGATCATTGATGTGGATATCATCGTGGGTAATATCGCCACCGCCGAAGCCGCGCTCGCTTTGGTGGAAGCCGGGGCGGACGCAGTGAAGGTGGGTATCGGACCGGGCAGTATCTGCACCACGCGGGTCATCGCTGGGGTTGGTGTGCCACAACTCACAGCCGTTCTTGAGTGCGCCCAGGCCATCGCAGGTACCGGTGTTCCGGTCATCGCTGATGGGGGCATCCGCTATACCGGGGATATTGTGAAAGCGCTGGCGGCAGGGGCGGGTACGGTCATGGTCGGAAGCATGTTCGCCGGTGTGGAGGAAAGTCCGGGTGAGACCATCATCTATGAGGGACGTCGGTTCAAGGCATACCGAGGCATGGGTTCGATCGAGGCCATGCAACAAGGTAGCAAGGACCGTTACTTCCAGGACATGGAGGATGACATCAAGAAGCTCGTTCCTGAGGGCATCAGTGGCAGGGTACCCTATAAAGGGAAGCTGGCCGAGGTCATGCACCAACTTATCGGGGGGCTTCGTGCCGGAATGGGCTATTGTGGCTCAGCCAACATCAAGGCCTTGGTGGATGCACGGTTCATACGGATCACCATGGCAGGGATGAAGGAGAGCCACCCGCACGATGTGTACATCACACGGGAGGCTCCGAATTACAGCCATCACTGATCGCCAGGGCCAACGCCAAGGGGCTCCGCCCCCTCATTCCAAGGATCACCTGCTGACCAGGTCATCCAATGCACGGATGAGCGCCGTGGACGCAGGGTGGTCCAACTTGCGAGCGAACAGCTTCCCGGACCGCTTGATGGCATCCAGATCACGCATGTCCAGCACAGCCGGGTTGTTCCCGTCACGTGGCGTCCAGTCCATGTAGCGGAGATGGTCGTTCACCACGAAGGAGGCGAAGGGGCTGTTCATGACCAGTGTGGGGAACAGGACCTCCTCGGGCACATGTGTCATGCTCAGGCTGCGCAAGAGGTCCGGTCGTGCATCCACTACGCGAAGTACCTCCTGCACACAGTTGCGCGTCAGGCTCCACCAGGATGAGCCACCGAACAAGGGGGGTAAATGAGAGATCGAACGGGATATGCCGAGGCGTGATTGCACCTCAAGGAACAAGTCGCGAAGACGTCGTTGACGATCCGACCGAAGATCCAGCAGGTCCAGTGGATGATAACGGGTCAACCGGTCCAGCCCGCCTCCTTTCCAGTATGGCGTGGGAAGCGGGAAGTGTAACAAGTACTCAGCGGTCGGCCGTTGCTCGAAAAAAGCGCGGAAGACGGCATGCGGAACCACAGGGCGATCGCTCCCACTGATCAGGTGAAGTCGTTCAGCGCGACCTTCGGAGACTGCGATCCGAGCGAGGTCCAGCATGGCCAAGAGATGCGCTCGACCACCCCAACGTACCCGGTATTGGCGGCTCACGTACCTCACCGTGGGATATTCAGACAAGGCCTTGAGTTCGTCGGCCGAGAACGATGAACGGCGGTCGATGTGAAGGTATACCGGTCCGGAAGGATCCAATGACCGGAGGAGTTCCAGCAGGGCTGCCGGGTCCCGGTAGGCGGTGATCAGGAAGGCGTGCTTCACCATCGGCCAAGGGATGGTTCTACGCTGTCCCTCGGATAACGCCAGCAAGGTAGGTGGCAAGTCGGTGATCTTGATCAATTTAACGCCCCACGGTTCATACATCAGGCGGGGTGATCGGTTACATTTGCCACCCCTCAAACGACCTTATTCTTAGGAACATGGAGAAGATGAAGTACATGATCGCTGGTGTGATCGGCCTGTTCTGTGGTGTGCTTTCAGCGCAGCCCGGTGTTCAGGACCCGGTGCTCATGACCGTGGATGGCGTTGTCGTCCCCCGGTCCGAGTTCGAGGCGATATACAAGAAGAACAATAAGGATGCTGCCGTCACCAAGGAGGCCCTGGACGAGTACCTGGAACTCTTCACCAACTACAAACTGAAGGTGCGCGCGGCAGAGTCGCTCGGGATGGATACGGTATCCAAGTTCAGGAATGAACTTGACGGATATCGAAAGCAACTGGCACGACCATACCTGATCGACCGTGAATTGAACGACGCGTTGCTTCGCGAAGCACATGATCGTTCGCTTACCGAGGTTCGCGCTTCACACATCCTGGTGTCGGTCGCGCCTGAAGCCTCTCCCGAGGATACGCTTGCCGCTTGGAAGAAGATCACGGCGATCCGCGAGCGGGTGGTCGGTGGCGCGGATTTCGCATCCGTCGCGAAGGAGAAAGGTGGCTCGGACGACCCGAGCGCTGCCAAGAATGGTGGCGACCTGGGTTACTTCACCGCGCTTCAGATGGTCTATCCCTTCGAATCGGCCGCCTTTGCGACGCCAGTAGGTCAGGTGAGCATGCCCGTGCGCACCCGCTTCGGATACCACATCATCAAGGTGGTGGACAAGCGTCCGGCTCGCGGTTCCATGAAAGCCGCCCATATCATGCTGCGCAGCACGGATCAGGATACCCCTGAGAAGCAGGCTGAAATGGAGAAACGGGTGCGCGAGATCCATGCCCAGATCACGGATGGCCGAATCACATTCGAAGATGCGGCGCTCAAGTACAGCGAGGATGAAAGTTCCAATACGAAGGGTGGCGAACTACCACAGTTCAGCACAGGAAAGATGATCGAGGAGTTCGAGGACGCGGCATTCGCCCTTGCTGCCAATGGTGCTGTCAGCCAACCGGTGCGATCACGTTTCGGCTGGCACATCATCAAACGGCTCGAACATACTCCTCCTGCCAATTTTGATGCGGCCAAGACCGAATTGAAGAACAAGATCTCACGTGATAGTCGCTCCGAGCGTACGAAGAAGGTATTCCTTGACCGATTGAAGAAGGAGTATGGGTTCATCACGTACCCTTCCGCATTGAAGAAGGTCCAGGCGTTGTTGGACACCAACATCTTCCGGAAAGGCACCGCAGTGAACGACACGCTCGTGCGAAAGGACCTGGTCGAAGGTCCCTTCATGAAAGGGAAGCTCAACTACCGTCGTGAGCTGATCGGCGCCATCAGCGGTGGGCGACTCGTCGCTGTTCGGAGCCGTCAGTACGAGGAAATGACCCAGACCATGTCCGATACCGTCGTCGTGCGCGAAGTGGCGGAAGGCTGGGCCTATGACCGCAAGAAAACAGTGAAGCTTACCAAGCCCGTATTCTCGTTCGCCAATGTGACCGTCACCCAACGGGACCTGCTCGACCGCTTGGAGTCAGCCCAGCGTCGCGAGCGCCAAGTTGATATGAAGGAATATGTGGAACAACGCATGCAGGAGTTCGCCGATGAACGAGTGCTGGCCTACGAGGATTCACGCTTGGAGGAAAAGTACCCGGATTTCCGGATGCTGATGAAGGAATACCGGGATGGTATCCTGTTGTTCGAGCTCACCGACCAGAAGGTCTGGGGACGCGCGGTGCGCGATACGGTCGGTCTGCAAGGCTTCCATGCTGCGCACTTGAACGATCATATGTGGCCCGTCCGGTACGACGCCGATATCTACACGTGCGCGAATGCCAAGGTCGCCACTCAACTTAGGGGCCTATTGAAGAAGGGGAAGCGCGGTGGTGACCTTACCGCTGTCATCAACGCGAAGGATCCCTTGGCCCTTTCCATTGATTCGGATTATTTCACGATCGAACAGAAGCCGTTCCTGTCCCAGTTGAACAAGGTGGGACTCAGCAATGACCTTTCGGTCAACGGCCAAGTGATCGTGGTGGATGTGAAGAAGATGATGGAGCCTGCACCGAAAGCACTTGAGGAGGCACGTGGAGCGATCACTGCGGCATACCAGGACAGCCTCGAGAAGGAATGGATCACTGAATTGCGATCGAAGTACCCCGTAACGGTGAACAAGGACATCCTGTATTCCATCAAGTGATCAGGTATACCCGGGGGCCTTGGTTACGGGACATGCTTGTCTTCGCCGTGCTGGCCGCGCTTGTGGTAGGGTGCGTTGATGGGGATGAAGGTGGGGACCCGGTGGTGGCGACAGCTTACGATGAGCGATTGCATTGGAGCGACCTACGCCAGGTGATACCAATGGACCTGGACCCGGTGGATAGTGCAGCGATGGCTTCGGCGTACGTGACAAGTTGGTTGCAACAACAAGTGGTCCTGCACAAGGCAGAGGAGAATATTGCGGAGGCCGACAAGGATTTTGCACCCAAGTTGAGGGATTACCGGAACTCGCTGCTCCTGTTCGCCTATGAGCAGGAACTGGTCAACCAGAAGCTTGATACCGTGGTGACGATCGGGACCATGGAGGCGTATTTGGAGGCCAACAAGGTCGATTTCGAGTTACAGGAGAACATCGCACGTATCCGATGGCTCAAGCTGAATGTGAGTGACGATCGCACCAGGAGGAAACTTCAAAAAGCCTTCGAACGCGGCGGGCCCGAGGACATGCGTGAAGTGGAACTATGGGCGGCTCAGAACGGTGTGACGATCAATGACCGCTCCGATACCTGGACCGCTTGGTCGGATCTGCGTGGTGAATTGCCGATCACGCTCCAGGACCGTGCTGATCTGCTGGAACGCGACCAACGACAGGTGTTCCAAGATGGTGACCAGCTCATTTTGATGGAAGTGTTGGAGCATCGCGCGAAAGGCACCTTATCACCGTTACCCATGGTGGAACAGGATGTGCGTGCCATCGTGTTGAACCAACGTAAATTGCAGTTGCTTGAACGCATGCGACAAGACCTATACCGTGAAGCACTTGACCGACAGGATATCCGCATTCATTGAGCGCTTGGCGCTGGCACTGTTCGCCATGCTGCCATTGTCAGGTGAAGCACAGCCTACAGGGCTTCTCATCGATCGCGTAGTAGGCGTTGTGGGCAGGGAGGCGATCCTCCATTCGGACCTGATGGGACGCATGGAACAAGCCACACAGGGGGGAAGGCCTGCCACGCAAACCATGATCTGTGGGGAACTGGAGGACCTGCTCTATGAGAAGTTGCTTGTGGAACAAGGTCGTCTGGACAGCGTAGTCGTTGAACAAGGTCAGGTCGACCTTGAACTCGACCGGCGGATACGCTACTTCTCACAACAATTGGGAGGCGATGAGAAGTTGGAAGCCTTCTATGGCAAATCCGTGACCGAGATCAAGGACGATTTCCGCCCACAGGTGCATGATCAGCTGCTGGTACAGACCATGCAACAGAAGGTATCAGGAGATAGCAGGTTGACCCCACGAGATGTACAGCGTTTTTTCGACCGCATTCCCGAGGATAGTATTCCTTTCATCAATGCAGAGGTGGAGTATGCCCAACTGGTCAGCATTCCCAAGCCAAGCGAAGAGGAGGTGAGAAGGGTGCGTCGTAGGATCGAGGAGTACCGCGAGCAAGTGGTGGCAGGAACAAAGGACTTTTGCACGGTGGCCATCCTCTATTCGGAGGATCCCGGGTCCGCCAAGGAGTGCGGGGACCTCGGCATGGTGCCAGCTGGAGTGATGGTGCCCGAGTTCGATGCAGTGGCGATGAGCCTGAAGGAGAACGAGGTTTCCCAAGTATTCGAAACACAATACGGATGGCACTTCATGCAACTGGTGGAAAGGCGAGGGGAGCAGTATCACGCCCGTCACGTCCTGATGAGACCACAGGTGAGCAGTAGCGATCTGCAACGATCACGCGATCTGCTCGATAGCTTGGCCACTGCCATTCGGTCGGGTGGGATCACCTTCGCACAAGCTGCGGCTGACCATTCCGACGACGAGGAGAGCCGATCGACCAACGGCGTCATGATCGAACCCAACAGTAATTCCGCACGTTGGGACATGGCCTCGCTGGACCAACAGACCTTCTTCGTCCTTGACAAGTTGGATAAGGGGGCCATTAGTGATCCACAGTTGGTGGTGATGCCCGATGGGTCGAAAGCCTACAGGCTCCTGCAATTGCTTCTGCTGACAGAACCCCACAGGGCCAACCTGAAGGACGATTATCGCCTGCTGCAACAGGCTGCAGAGGGTGAGCTTCGCAAGAAGGCCATCGATGATTGGGTGAAGGACCGTCTACAGGCCACTTACGTACGTGTCTCTCCCGACCATGCAGGATGTCATTTCCTGCATCAGTGGGTTCCCTTGGCCACCAAGGAGTGAGCATCCCATCCTCAGTTCCACCTCCGATCCGCACAAACCAGCCCGATGACAAGCAACAATGACGTTCGCGCAGTGGAACTCTTCGGCCAGCACTATGCGCGGTTGAAGAAGGAGGTCAACAAGGTCATTATTGGACAGGACGAGGTCGTCGATCAAGTGTTGATGGGCATCTTTTCCAAGGGGCACTGCCTTCTGGTCGGTGTTCCCGGCCTTGCCAAGACACTTTTGGTGAACACCGTGTCACGCGCGTTGGGTCTGACGTTCAATCGGATCCAGTTCACTCCTGATCTGATGCCAAGCGATATCATAGGATCGGAGATCCTTGATCAGGACCGCCAGTTCCGCTTTGTGAAGGGGCCCGTTTTTGCGAATATCATCCTCGCCGACGAGATCAATCGTACCCCACCGAAAACACAAGCGGCTTTGCTGGAAGCAATGCAGGAACGCATGGTCACTGCGGCAGGTCAGACCCATACGCTGCCCGACCCATTCTTCGTGCTCGCTACACAGAACCCCATCGAGCAGGAAGGGACCTATCCGCTTCCCGAAGCGCAGTTGGATCGCTTCATGTTCAACATCTGGGTGGATTACCCCACGTATGAAGAAGAATTGGCCGTTGTGAAGGCCACGACCGGTGCTGCTCAACCCATTGTGGAACATGTGCTTTCAGCAGCTGAGATAATGGAATATCAAGGCTTGGTGCGACGTGTGCCTGTCACTGACAATGTGATGGAGTATGCTGTGAAGCTGGTAGGTCGCACACGACCCGGCAGTCCTACTACGCCTGCTGTGATCAATGACCACGTGAGTTGGGGGGCTGGACCCAGGGCTTCTCAATACTTGGTGGTCGGGGCCAAGGCACATGCCTTGGCGCGAGGTCGTTTTTCGCCGGACATCGCCGATGTTCAAGCGGTGGCGCTGCCCATTCTGCGCCATCGTTTGGTGCGGAACTACAAGGCAGAAGCGGAAGGGGTGACCGTGGAGCGGATCGTGGCCGCGATCCTTTGATCGGGGGGGCGATGTGATTGTGCGAGAAGCCCCGTTGCTCTACCTTTGGAAGGGCGGGAACATGAACTACCGCCCTGTCACCGATGAAATTCAGTTCCTGCATATTGCGTTCCGGTCTCGCCTGCTCCACGTTGGTCTTGGGCACCATGGCCGCTGCTCAGTTACCGCTAGTGGACGTCACGTGGTCCGTGTTACCCACCCAGCAGGTGGAAGTACGCATGCGTCCGGATGGACCTTTCAGTTCACTGTTCTCCTCTGAGGTGTTCACCGTCCGGTGGTTGGATACGGGAGAACAAGGCCTGGGTGCCATCTCCCAGGATCCCGAGTACTTCGTTTGTGTCCCGGTGAGCAAGTCGGGTCCGGAGCAGGTTTCCGGCATTTATCGGTACCAGATCTTCCAAGGAAGTTCGCTCACCACGTTTGCCGATGCTGAGTTGAACTGGGAGGCGGACCAGGAATATGTCATCGCGCGGATCGCCATACTCAATGGATCAGGGTTCTTTGAGATCGTGAATGATGAATGGACCGGAGAGATCACGAACAATGGTGACTACTATGTTTCACTGGAAGGTCAGGACAGGACCGGTGAGATCTACAATTTGTTCACGGAGGTCGATCATTTGGATCAGGTAGGGATCGATGTGGACCTGATGCCGAACCCGGCTACAACAATGACCACCCTCAGGACGGAAATGGCGGTTCCGATCAAAGGAGCCGAGCTGCAGATCCTCGACGCCACTGGAAGGGTCATATGGAGCGTTCATCGTGACCTTCCCGCCGGCGCCTACCAAGAGGTCATCGACCTGATGGGCGCATCATCAGGTGCATATTTGCTGCGGGTGCAGCATGCGACGGGCGTCATTGCGCGCCAGTTGATCATCACCGAACGCAGGTACTGAATACCAAGCCATCATGAAAAGGGCAGGACTGGCACTGGCAGGTTCATTGGCCTGTTCGGGCCTTTCCGCTCAAGTTGACTCCTTCTGGTCCGTTCCTTCTCCTGGCAGGTCGGAGGTGAATGCGGATCGGCAGTTCGTTCCTGAACAGGCTCTGGAGATCGACTTGTCGTCCGATCGTCTGGACCTCCTTTTCGGCCGGAATGTGCAAGGTGTTCATGAGGTTACGTTGCCACACCCCTCGGGCACGGTTGAACGGGTACGTTACTGGCCGAACGAGGTCATGCATCCCGAACTGGCAGCCCGCTATCCAGGCATCCACACGTTCTCCGGCGAGAGTTTGGACAGGCCCGGTGTGCAGGTCCGCTTGGACTTGACGGAACATGGCTTCCATGCGATGGTAATGGACGATGACCAAGGCTGGTGGTTCATCGATCCCGCTGCACACGGCATTCAGGGTCGAGCCATCGTGCGTCGAAAGGCGGACCGAAGCACAGGTGCGGTCACTGCTCCATTCCAATGTACATATGACGAGGTGAACGATCTGACCGCCATCGCGCAACAGACCCGTGCATGGATCCAGGAGATGGGAGCGGATCGCGTAGGGGATTGTCAGGTACGGACATACCGACTTGCACTTGCATGCACCGGTGAGTACGCCAACTTCCACGGCAGTAATACCACGAACAATAACAAGGCTCCTGCCTTGGCCGCCATGGTGACCACCATGAACCGGGTGAACGCACAGTTCGAGCGCGATGCCACGTTGACCATGGTCCTGGTGCCGAATACCGACGCGCTCATATACCTCGACCCTGCGACCGACCCCTATACCAACGGCAGCGGGTCCACCATGCTGGGCCAGAACCAGAGCACCTGCGACGCGTTGATCGGAACGGCGAACTACGACATTGGGCATGTGTTCAGCACCGGCGGCGGTGGAATTGCCCAGCTGAACAGTCCGTGTAGTTCATCCGGCAAGGCCCGTGGCGTGACCGGTTCGAACTTGCCTGTGGGTGACGCGTTCGACATCGATTATGTGGCGCACGAGATGGGGCACCAATACGGCGCCAACCATACCCAGAACAATGCATGCAACCGGGCCAGTGCCGCCGCATTCGAGCCGGGAAGTGCCAGTACGATCATGGGCTATGCCGGCATCTGTGCTCCGAATATCCAGGACAATTCCGATGCCTATTTCCACGCATATAGCATGCTGGAGATGGCCGCGAACATCACCGTCGGAACATCCAGCACCTGTCCTGTTGTCACCGCAACAGGCAATTCGGCTCCTTCGGTCAACGCGGGTATGGATCGTACCATTCCACGAAGCACACCATTCGTCCTTTCGGCCACAGGGAGTGATCCGAATCCAGGAAACGCACTGAGCTATTGTTGGGAACAGATGAACAATCAGGTTTCGACCCAGCCCCCGGTCGCAACAAGTGCTAGTGGGCCGAGCTTTCGATCATTTACGCCGACGACCAGCCCTGATCGCCATTTCCCCGCGCTAAGTGCCGTTGTTTCAGGCAGTACACCGACCTGGGAGGTCCTTTCTAGCGTCGCGCGTACCTTCAACTTCAGGGTCACCATGCGGGACAATGTAGTGGGAGGAGGTTGTAACGACCAGGATGATATGACGGTCACCGTGGCTGGAAGTGCCGGTCCTTTCCTCGTGTCCCAACCCAATACGAACGTGAGCTGGCCTGCGAACTCCACACAGACCGTCACGTGGGATGTTGCAGCTACCAATACCACGCCTGTGAACTGCGCCAATGTGGATATCCTGCTCTCGTTGGATGGAGGATTCACCTATCCGTTCACCCTGCTCGCGGCCACTCCGAATGATGGCAGTCAATTGGTGCTTCTACCGAATATTCCGGCCACGACCACCGCACGCGTCATGGTGAAAGCGAGCGGCAATATTTTCTATGATATCTCGAATGTCGATTTCGCCATAACCGCGAACAGTTCCCCGGACTACATTCTGAACATCTCCAATACGACAGTTGCCGCGTGCCAATCGGGGAATGCGGTGTACGACGTTCAGACCGGGTCGGTGTCAGGCTACGTTCAACCAGTGATCCTTGGAACAACGGGGCTTCCCAATGGCCTCACAGCCACATTCGGCACGAACCCGGTCATCCCGGGTGGCACTACGACATTGACGATCTCGGGAACGCAGAACCAGTTGCCGGGCAGTTACGGGTTCGATATCACGGCATCCTCCGCTAGTGGGAACCGAAGCGTTCCTTTGGTGCTTGAGTTGAAGAACGTTCCAGGCACGGTGCTTCGAACGGCACCGCTCGATGGGGCAGGAGGGGTCACCCCAGGCAGCGATCTGAGCTGGGCTGGCACCACGAGTGCTGATACTTACGCCCTTCAGATCGCCTCTGATGCGGGAATGGTCAATATCATTGAAACCGCTCAAGGGATCAATTCCACGAGTTACACACCAGGTAGTGCCAGCGATCCGTCCACCACCTACCATTGGACCGTCCAAGCAGTGAACGCATGTGGTTTCGGTGAGGTGACGACCCCGTGGTCGTTCACTACCGCAGCGTGTATCCCGGTTCAAGTGCAGGTCACCATCGATCGATATGGTGATGAAACGACGTGGGAGGTGGTCCAAGGTGCCACCGTCGTCGCTTCGGGTGGTCCATATGCCCAGCTACCTGCGAACGGGGTCCAGGCACAAGCCCCCTTGGACCTCTGCCTGACTGCGGGTTGTTACGAGTTGAAGGTGTATGACAGTTTTGGTGACGGTAATTGTTGTGCGTACGGCAACGGTTTCGTGCGTCTTCTCGACGGGAGTGCCACGGTACTGGCGAACGTGAGCCAGGATATCAATGCGGGTGCACCCGCAGTGGTCCCTTTCTGTCTGACCGCACAGGTGAGTTTGAACGCCCGTGTTTTCCTTGAGGGGCCCTTCGTGGTCGCGCAATCCGTCATGCATGACTCGCTTCGGGTCCATGACCACATACCGCTGCAGGAACCATACACCTCCTTGGGTTTCGCTCAGTTCGGTGGCGGTGGAGAGAGCACGACACCACAAGTACTCGCTACCACGGGCAATGATGCGATCGTGGACTGGGTCCGTATCGAGCTTCGAGCGGCGAGCAATAACGCGGCTGTGGTGGCCACCCTACAAGCACTTCTTCAGCGTGATGGGGATGTGGTGTCGGTCGATGGAACATCCCCATTGGTGTTCAATGTTGTTCCCGGCAGCTATTACGTTGCCATACGTCATCGCAACCACTTGGGGTGTATGACACTTGCTACCCGCACCTTGGGAGGTACTCCGACCATGATCGATCTCACCTTGAACACGACCTCCACCTTCGGGACCGAGGCCCGAAAGGTCATTGGCGGGAATTCGGTGCTATGGAGCGGGAATGTCCTGGTGGACGATCTATTGAAGTACTCCGGAGTCGATAATGATCGAGATCCGATCCTACAGGCGATAGGAGGTACGGTCCCCACGGCTACCAGCAGTGGGTACCTGTCGGCCGACGTGAACATGGATGGCCTGGTGAAGTACAGTGGGGTTGGCAACGACCGTGATCCCATTCTCTCGAATATCGGTGGTACGGTACCCACCAATACACGGTTGGAGCAACTACCATGAGGATCGTTGTGCACCTCTTGTTCTGGACACTGGTAGGGATCGCTGGCACGCCCAACGCGATGGGCCAACAACTCTGGGAGGTGTTCGATATGGCTACGAGCGGACTACCCAGCAATACCATCACGGACCTGGTCCAAGACCATCAAGGTGATATTTGGGCGGGCACGGATTGGGGTCTTTGTCGTTTCGATGGAACTGCTTGGGAGGTCATCCAAACGTCGAATTCCGGTTTGCCCGGCGATGATGTGTCATGCTTGTCGGTGGATGCCCAAGGGCGCCTATGGGTAGGCACCGTATCGCATGGCATCGGGATCCTGGAGGACGGAGCATGGAGTTACTTGGACAACACCAATAGCCCCATCGTGACGGAAGGGGTCAAGCATATCCTGCACGACCACCGGGACTGGGTGTGGATCAGTACCGAACTTGGACTCTACTGCGATACAGGGGAGGAATGGAGGCACTATGACCATACGCCTGAAAGTTACGCGGGGTTCACCTTCTTCGGACCGAATGTTCGTGCCGTGGACGTGCGCGAGGACGGTCTGGTAGCCGTGGCCACCATGAACGCTGGTCTGACCTACCTCACCGAGAGCGAGTTCATCTATTATACGGCTGCCAGCAGCAACTTTCCGGACAACTCGATGAATGATGTCGCGCTCGACGGGAACGGGGATCGATGGCTTGCTTGTCCAGCAGGTGGCCTGATCTGGCATGCATCCACGTTCATGGGTGGGCCTTGGTTCCAGTATACCGCTGCGAATGTGGGACTGCCTGATAATACATTGCTCTGCATCATTGTGGATGAAGATGACAGGAAGATCATCGGATCGGAGACCGGGGGGGTCATCATATTCGAGGGTCCGGGCACATTCTCTGTGCTCGATGAAGCCAATTCAGGCCTTCCGGATGATCATGTGCGGTGCGTGATGATGGATGACGAAGGAGTGTTATGGGCAGGAACGAACATTGGCGGTATTGCCAGGTTCGACCCGACCATGAGGCTGGAAGAGTACTCCCAAGTGCCGGATATCAATGTCTATCCCAATCCCGCTACGGAGATCGTTCATATTCGCCCATCCCATGGCTCCGGAGGCATGCAATGGCGCGTGATCGATCCAACTGGCAAGGTCGTTCAGGAAGGCACGACCAGGAGCGAAGAGGAGGTCATTGTGGACCTGTCGAACGTTTCGTCCGGCGTATATGCGCTCAGTGTCCTCCAGTTTGGTAGGATGACCACCCTACAGGTCATTAGGAACTAAAGAGTTCGACCATACGGGGTTGACGAGCGGACCGCGATAGGATACCTTGCGTGACCTTGCTGTAAAATCCCCACATCGATATGATGGTACGTTACGTGTTGACCGTATTGGCCTTTGGTGCGCTGATGGCCACCTCATATGGCCAATGCTCGCTCACCAATGCCACGAGTTGTCTGTGCCGGAACACGGGTGAGACCACCTGTGACCTGAAGCCGGACATCACGATCTCCTGGTATGCACTTCAGACCTACCTGAGCGGACCTACGGAGAACCCTCAAACGGGCACACAGGCCGGCCGCTTGAAGGTGTCTGGGTCAACACCCAACATCGGATATGGTCCGTTGGAGGTGCGAACCGCCGATCAATCCAACCTCCGTCATTTCGTTTGTGGGACGGATACGTTCACGGTTGGAGGCCAGACCGGATTCAGTTGCCCAAGTGGTCAGAATCCGAAGCAGATCATCTTCCAACAGGTATATCGTAAGGAGGGCAATACCATGGTCCGGAACGAACGGATGGCGGGTAGTATGACCTACCATTCAGCCCACAATCACTATCACGTGAATGATTGGACCACCATGGACCTGAAGCTTCAGGACCCATCGGAGCCCGATCCTCGGAAGTGGCCAACGGTGGCAACCGGTGCGAAGATCGGGTTCTGCCTGATGGACTATGGCGCTTGCAGTACCTACCCCGGTCACTGTCGCACTTCGCAGAACTATAACGGCGGAACAGCGCTCAATACCAGCGCCAACTTCCCGAATTACGGACTGAGTGGTGGCTACGGTTGCGGTACGAACGTGCAGGGTATATCGGTGGGAAGGACGGATATCTACAGCGAAAGCTTGGATATGATGTGGATCAATGTCATGGATGGGCTCTGCAACGGCAACTATTGGGTGGTGGCTGAGGCCGATCCGACCAATGTGTTCGTGGAGGAGAACGATGATAACAACTACACCGCGATCCCTTTCACCATGACCATGCAACGAAATGCAGGAAGTGGCGGTTCAGCAGGCATTGTTGCCCCCGATGGTCTGCGGGGCATTACTGGCTCTACTGTTCGACTGACAGCTACACCCGGGTATAGCTACCTATGGAGCAATGGTGCAACTTCTCGATCGATCGATGTGACGATGCCAGGCACTTATAGTGTGACAGTAACAGCGCCATGCGGGAGTTTGACATCATCAACGGTCGAGGTCACCTTCGAGGCCCCCCTTCCTGCGCCTGCTGGTATCGGTGCCACGGTGGTTGGGCCTGCTACAGCGACGTTGGGAGCTAGTGGCTCGGGCACGGAGTTCCGCTGGTACGATTCGGCTACCGGTGGTCAGGTGGTCGGTACCGGCGCCCAATTCACAACACCTTCATTGACGGGGACCACGGATTATTATGTGAGCACCCGTAACGTACTTTCCGGTGTCACCGCTTTTGGTGCCAAGACCGACCGGTCAGGAACGATCTTGAATTCGAACAGTGCTCGGCAGTGGCTGATCTTCAATGCCGACAAGCCTTTTGAGCTTGTGTCGGTGAAGGTACATGCCACGGGTAATGGTGATCGCCATTTCGTGTTGAAGGACAATGTGGGTAATGTGATCGAGGAGCGCTATGCTTATGTGCCTGCCGGAACGCAACGGGTCCAGTTGAATATGAAGGTCCCCGCCGGTACTGGCCATATGATCACCGCATACGATGATAACACCGAGATCGTACTCGCACTGCATCGTGACGATACCGGGGTGAGTTATCCCTACCCGGTCGGTGGTGGGTTGGGGTCGATCACAGGAAGTACGGGAGGTGGTTCACTCTATTATTACCTGTATGATTGGGAGGTCCGGACACCCGATCTGATCGTTGAGAGCCCCCGCACCGAGGTCACTGCTACGGTGACCGATGGTGTGGTCGTGGACCTGCGCGTGTTGCTCGACGGTCCTTTGGATCCCTCCACCGGATTGATGAGCACGAACCTCCGCGATCTTGGACTCCTGCCGAACGCAGAGCCATACACGGGATTGGGACATGTGTTCGTGGGGGGGGGGAATGAAGCGTTAGCACCGGCCGTATTGGCCCAAACGGGTAGCAACGCAGTGGTGGACTGGGTTATCGTGGAGCTTCGAAGTACTGCACAGCCCGGGACCATCCTGGGCTCCAAAGCCGCAGTGGTCACCAGTTCCGGACAAGTGATCGGAGCAGGTGGTACACCGCTCAGATTCGCGCTACCCAACGGGAATTACCATGTTGCGGTCCGCCATCGTAATCACTTTGGTTGCATGACCGCACTACCGGTGTCCTTCTTGGATGGGACGCCGGTACTTGTTGACCTGTCGTCCCTAGGCGTGGAAGCCCATGGTGTTGAAGCTCGAAAGACCGTGAACGGAAAGGCAGCGCTCTGGGCGGGCAACGTCGATGGGAACAGCATTCTACGATACACTGGCACTGCGAATGACAGGGACCCCATCCTTGCTCAGATCGGGGGGCTCGTGCCGACCAACACGGTCACGGGCTATGACCGCGCCGATACGAATCTGGATGGATCGATCCGGTACACCGGTAATGCGAATGATCGCGATATCATCCTTTTCAACGTTGGGGGAGTGGTGCCTACCAATACCCGTAACGAAAGTTTACCCTGAGATCCAATTGGTTCTCCTAACTTGCCCGACTGTTGACCACTTCATTTCGATCACCAACCATACGAACAATGTTTAGTTCACTTACGCGTCTGCGGAACCTCCTTCCAGGATTGTTCCTCGCCGGACTACTGGCTCCCTCGGCCACACTGGCCCAGCCCACAACCGTGGACATCGACCTGGTGCAGGGGCCGACTGCCAACCAACTTGACGTCAGATTGCGTGCCAACGGTGCGTCCTTCACCGAGGTGATCAGCAACTTGGTGTTCACCGTGCGCTGGCCCAGTACCTCTCCGGCAACACTCAGTATCGGTTCCAGCCCTTGGTGCGCTTCGAACCAGGCCTTCCCCCTCGGGCCTTCCGCACAGGTGACCAACGGGTCGTTCAAGTACAGGACCTATACCTCGGTTGGTAATGCCCAGATCGGCTGGTTGATCGATGACGGCGGTTGTGAGCAATCACTACCTGCTGATACGTGGGTCACGGTCTTCCGGATCAACGTGAACAACAACACGGGATGTACCCCGTTCAACATCACCAACGATGCGTTCACGCTTGCGGACAACCGGGATTTCTTCATCTCGCTGAACGGTCAACAGGTACCCAATCGTACAGGTACCATTGACGCTACTGGAGTGAACATCGGTTCGTGTACGGTTGATTGCCTAGGTGTGGTAGGTGGCACTGCGCTTCCTGGAACCCCATGCAATGATGGTAATGCTTGTACGGTCAATGATGTATACACAGGTACGGCTCCTTCCTGCGGTTGTGCGGGTACATTGGTGGCTGCTCCGGTGATCACGAACACGAGTAGCAATAGTCCGATCTGTGCCGGTGCGACCCTGAGCCTCACGGCCAGCGCTACGGGTTCCGGAACCATCACCTATTCTTGGGTCGGACCCAATGGTTTCAGTTCGGGTGCTCAGAATCCGAGCATCATCGGAGCTACTGCAGCTGCGACAGGTTCGTACACAGTGACAGCGAGCAATGGGTGTTCTTCGTCCCAAGCTAACGTCTCTGTAACGGTGAACCCCAACCCAGCCACGCCAACGATCAGTGCGGGCGGTCCGTTGACCTTCTGCGCCGGTGGTAGCGTAACGCTGACCAGCAGCAGTGCTACGGGCAATGTGTGGAGCACGGGCGCCACGACCCAAGCGATCACGGTGAGCACCTCGGGCACCTACAGCGTGACGGTGACCAATGGCAATGGATGTAGCGCGACGAGCGCGGGTACGACCGTAACGGTGAACCCCAACCCAGCCACGCCGACGATCAGTG
>ERZ795056.961-NODE-961-length-34610-cov-22.464593_pt1 | contig 34610 bp, 32 predicted proteins | sample MGYA00375140_ERZ795056 | MGnify/ENA primary metagenome ERZ795056 (study PRJEB30185, sample SAMN05720227) | activated sludge metagenome | isolation source: Anaerobic digester | place: USA | collected 2015-03-09 ...
GAAACCTGAAAGTGACGTAAAAAAAACCTGCTATCCCTTCCTGGAGGCAGGTTTTTTTGAATTATGCAACACCCTCTTCAACAGCGCGGGGGGTATTCCAAGCCGTGAACAACTGCGCCGCTTTGAAGAAGCGAAGGGTTTCAATCGCTTCAACAGCGCGGGGGGTATTCCAAGCTACGCCTCGTCATTGGACAAAAGGAAAGCGCTCTTGGTTTCAATCGCTTCAACAGCGCGGGGGGTATTCCAAGCTTAGCCAACGGGCTGGGCACGGTGGTGGAGATCAGTTTCAATCGCTTCAACAGCGCGGGGGGTATTCCAAGTCTTGTTCGGAATTAGCTGCCTTGCCGGCGCCGAAATGAGGTTTCAATCGCTTCAACAGCGCGGGGGGTATTCCAAGCGTGAAGGACGTCAGTGACGACAAAGAGCTGTACATCCAGTTTCAATCGCTTCAACAGCGCGGGGGGTATTCCAAGCGGTGCTTCCAATTTGCCACCTCGTAATCCTGCCAAGTTTCAATCGCTTCAACAGCGCGGGGGGTATTCCAAGAGACCAAGACCCTGCTATCAGGGAATCCCTTGTGTGGTTTCAATCGCTTCAACAGCGCGGGGGGTATTCCAAGAGCTGTGTTAGTCAACCTGTCAGGCGAGGTGAAGTTCGTTTCAATCGCTTCAACAGCGCGGGGGGTATTCCAAGACAGCAAGCACCTCAACTACCGCATTCGGCGGCCAGTATGGTTTCAATCGCTTCAACAGCGCGGGGGGTATTCCAAGTACCTGTCAAAAAAGAAGCCATTGTGGCCATCATAGTTGTTTCAATCGCTTCAACAGCGCGGGGGGTATTCCAAGCCGCCCCTGTTGCCATTCAACAGGATGTTCCTGTTTTGTTTCAATCGCTTCAACAGCGCGGGGGGTATTCCAAGGAAAAGGAAATGAAGAAGTTTATTCTTGCTGTGTGCAGTTTCAATCGCTTCAACAGCGCGGGGGGTATTCCAAGACTGTACCAGTCACCAGCACCTTCCTAATCGAGGTTGAAGTTTCAATCGCTTCAACAGCGCGGGGGGTATTCCAAGGGCAGGCTGTGAATTTGGAGGAATTATGGGAACTATGTTTCAATCGCTTCAACAGCGCGGGGGGTATTCCAAGCCCCTCAGCAAGAAGACCTGCGCGACTCGTTGGTATTCGTTTCAATCGCTTCAACAGCGCGGGGGGTATTCCAAGTGAGACCGAGTATGCCAATATGATTGCTGGAAGAAGAGTTTCAATCGCTTCAACAGCGCGGGGGGTATTCCAAGTTTCAGGAGGTAAAAATGAAAAAGAGTTTTTCTTTTGAGTTTCAATCGCTTCAACAGCGCGGGGGGTATTCCAAGAAGGCATTGAAGACTTTGGTATGGCCTTTATCTAGTTTCAATCGCTTCAACAGCGCGGGGGGTATTCCAAGCCATATCTGCCGGGCTTCATCCACACTCCACGGCAGGGGTTTCAATCGCTTCAACAGCGCGGGGGGTATTCCAAGATTTGTGCAGCTCGTGCAGTCCATGATCGTCGTCCTGTTTCAATCGCTTCAACAGCGCGGGGGGTATTCCAAGAATTCTTGCTAGCCTTCTTTCGAAGTCGGACGAAGCAAGTTTCAATCGCTTCAACAGCGCGGGGGGTATTCCAAGTCAAGTTCGAAGAGGTCGCTTTTCCGAGCGACCTGTCGGGTTTCAATCGCTTCAACAGCGCGGGGGGTATTCCAAGACTATGGATGTATTGATCGCGCAAGTGGAACGTACGAAGTTTCAATCGCTTCAACAGCGCGGGGGGTATTCCAAGCATTGCGGCTCCGGCCCCCGCTGTGGTGGCCCCTGTGGGTTTCAATCGCTTCAACAGCGCGGGGGGTATTCCAAGCCCCGCCCCTGCCCCCCGCGCTGGCGACGCCCCCCTGGTTTCAATCGCTTCAACAGCGCGGGGGGTATTCCAAGACTCCTGTCCCCGCGCCACATCGCGCGGCGTTTGTCAAAGTTTCAATCGCTTCAACAGCGCGGGGGGTATTCCAAGCTTCAACGGACAGAATATGTCCACCTTGAAGAAGATCAGTTTCAATCGCTTCAACAGCGCGGGGGGTATTCCAAGTGAGCAAGACCCGTTGGATAGTGTATATCTTGCATGTTTCAATCGCTTCAACAGCGCGGGGGGTATTCCAAGAGGTACATTAAAATTTGATGAGAGGCATAAAAATGGCTCAAAAAATGCCTCAAAGTGGGAGAAAAGTGCCACTTTGACCTCCGAAACCCTCACTTTTTTATTATAAACCATAACAAAAAATACCGCAAATGGATTCGCCATGAATTTGTCCGCGAAAGGCCTTTTTGGTGCGCGTTAACGCACTTTGTCCATAAAATCTGGATTTTTCTCTGACTCTGCACGCGCTATACTTTTGGTTAATCAATCTATTGGGGAGGGAAACATGCTGCCAGCTTTTATTTTATTGATATCTATCATCAACGCCATTATTCCAGCTCCACCGCGCGCAGCGGCCGGCCTGTGTGTGGTGCTGCTGATTGACGACAGCGGCTCGATGAAATCCAGCGATCCGGCATTGCTGCGCTACCAGGGAGCCCGCCTTTTTATCTCTCTGCTCGATGAGACAGACCGCGTGGGCGTGGTTCATTTTTCTGGTTCAGCCCGACGGGGAACCGAAGGCCTGCGCCAGAGATCAGATCAGGACTTGCAGCCGACGCTTCAGCCGCAGGCTCCGGATGGATTCACGGATTTTCTGGCGGCTTTTCGCGAAGCAGAAACCCTGCTGAGGGGTGAAGACTGCCAGCCAGGGCTGCGCCGAATTATCCTGTTGACCGACGGCAAACCCGAATTGCCTGGAGGCATTCCCCTGGATTATGAAAATCAGACCTTGCTCCAGGCCCAGTCGCTCAATGCGCCGGTGATCAGCATTGCCCTCACCCCTCAGGCAGAATCCCCTTTGCTGCACCACCTGGCCGGGCAAATTGCGGGAGGGCAGGTGATTCCAGCGCGCACGGCCTCAGATCTCCTCGACGCCTACCTGCAGGTGCTTTCGACACTCAAAGCAATCACCATTCACGGTGCAGGGACAACGGATCTGCCAGGCGCGGTTTCGTTTGCTCTTGATCCGGCACTGACGCCTTACCTTCAACGCGCTGTTTTTGTCGCTGCTGGCCCTGCTGGTCTGCAAGCCAGTCTGTCTGCTCCTGGCAGAGTCACTTGCGCTGGAGAATGTCTTGTTTTTTCAAGCCAGGGTTTGGGGTTCGGCACTTTTGCGGTTGCTTCGCCCACGCCGGGGTCCTGGCAGGTGGATCTTTGGGGAAATGGAAAATCGACCGTCAGGCTCATCCTTTATTCAAAGCTGCGTCTTTCCATCCTGCTTCCCGCGCCTTACCATGCGTTGGACGAGCCGCTGCATGTGGAGGCCCAGATCAGTGGAGAAGATGATCTGGGAAGCGCGGCTGGGCTGATTGGTGAAGCAGCCCTTTCGGCCTGGCTTCAGGCCCCCGACGGCAGCCAGCTCGCGCTCGACCGGCTGTACGATGACGGCACCCACGGCGACCGCCTGGCAGGAGATGGTATTTACGGCGGTGATTTTCCTCCTCCGAAGCAGGCAGGATATTATCGTCTCAGCCTGCGGGGCAGCAAAGGTCTGGTCCCTCTGGCAGCTGCCGCCGGGTTGTGGGTGGAGCCTTTCCCGCAGCTGCAGCTGGGTTTTGCCCGCGATCAACAAGCGGTTTACAGCACCCTGCCGCTGGTTTTCCAGGCCCGCCTGGAAGGTGGAGACAGCGGCGCTTTTTCAGGTGCGGCGGCGGTCGGCTGCACCATGTCTGGTCCGCAGCAAGCAGCCGAGGTTCTTCAGCCCGCCCCAGCTGGAGATGCCTGGCATCTCACCTATACGCCGCAGGCAGATGGCCGGCACCTTCTGGAATGCAGAGCTGTTTTTAATTACCGCGGTCAGGCATTGGAAAGGCAGACCTCACAGGAATTTTTCCTTCAGCGGATTCCTGTGCTGCAGATACAAAGCGCCGCGCTCGATTCCGGCAGGATAGAAAAGGCCGGTCTCGCATTGGGGATGCCCTTTTCCATTTCGCTTTCGCTGCAGGCTTTCCAGCCGAAGCAGGTCGTTTTGCAGTTGGAAGACCTGCCGGCCGGGCTGAGGCTGGAGCCGTCCACGGCCTGGCTGCACCCGGGGGAAAACAGTCTTTCCGGAATGCTCAGGGGAGATGTCTCCGAAGGAGATTTTCACGGCTGCCTGATTCTTTCAGGCCAGGATGAATTCCTGAAGCCCATCTCGCTGCCAGTACATCTACAGGTGGTGGAACCGCGGCTTGAGGTGATTGCACAGCAAAGCACCTTTAACATCCCTTATGGACAGGCGAAGGCAGTGGATTTTCCTCTGGCGGTGACGCTCAACTCTGACCGGGTGGAATGGGTGGAACTGGCCTTTCAGGATGATTTTCCGTTGCAGATTGTTCCCGGACGTATTTTGCTTTTTCCAGGACACACGGATGAAATGCGCTTTCGATTTATTCCGCGAGATAACCCACCCCCCGGCCAGTATGCCGGTTTGCTGACCCTGCACGGGCGCAGCGGGTTGAAGCTGGCACCGCAAAAACTGGAAATCAACCTTGCGGTGATGCCTGAGCCATTCTGGGAGCGCTGGGGGCTGCCGATGGGAGGGCTGGGTCTGCTTTCAGTGTGCTCAGCCCTGGCCTTGCCGGGGCTGAGGCGCAGCCGCCGGCGGCCCACAGGCTATCTGCGGCTGGTGCGGGCGCCTTCGCGTGCTGGAAGCCCTGCGGCGGGGAGCGACTTTTCTCTGTCTGCCCGGGCCGGGGGATGGTTCGATCCGTGTGTGGTGCTGGGCAGCACAGCAAAAAGCCACATCCGCCTGCCTGGCCCGGGAATTCTGCCGGTTCATGCGGTTCTGAAAGCCGGGGTGAGCACGGCGCCAGGCCGGAAAGGCTCTGGAATGCGGGCGCTTCCGCAGCGGGTGCTGTTGGTGGAGAACCCGCATGGCGGTGTGCTTCGAGTGGGCCGCCAGCCCGTCGGCCGGGCAGCCAGTGTGCCGATCAACCCCGGAGAGCATCTGGTCATCGGTGAATATGAGTTTGAATATCGCCGCTGAAAACCAAATGATCCAGAAAAACTGGATGGGTAAAAAAAGCCCCTGAAGGTATAAATAATGCAGGAGGACATCAATCATGAGCGAACAAAACTTCAACCCAATACCGCTGAGCAAGCTGATCCCTGGAATGGCCGCAGAGCCGTTTCAAAACGTGGATATCGAGCACACTTCATACCGTCCCACCATCGTCATTGGCCTGGGCGGCACCGGCCTTTCGGTGGTGCGGCGGCTGAAAAAACTGCTGCGCCGTTACTACCACGGCGATGAGATGGATATTTTCCAGTTTGTGGTCTTTGATACCGCCGCCCAGGAAGTGCCAGAAGGTGAGGAGCCGCTGGAGGCGGGAGAATTTGTGCACCTGGGCGCCTTTGATGCTGCGGATATGATCCGCCACCTCTCGGAGAACCCGGTGATTGCCCGCTGGTGGCCGGGCGGGGTGGAAAAACCCTACCGGCCTTCCTTTGCCGGCACCGGCGCGAACCGGGTGCGGGCAGTGGGCCGGCTGGTGCTGTATAACTACCTGTCATCCACCATCATCCCCCGCCTGGAAGCCAAAATTGACCGCGCTGTGCAGATCAACGCCCAGCACGGCATGGGCGCCACCAGCATCAAAATATATGTTATTTGCAGCCTGGTGGGCGGCACCGGCTCGGGCATGGTGGTGGACCTGGCTTATGTGGCCCGCATGCTGGGCCTGGCGCGCCAGCCCACCGCTTATGTGACCGGTGTGCTGGTGCTGGATGACGCCTTTTTGCCCAAGGCGCACACCGAATATACCCGTGCAGAATTTCGCGCCAACACCTACCAGGCGCTGCGCGAGATCAACCATTTTTCATCCACCTGCTACTTTAAGGAAGTGTATGACGACATCACCAGCACCCAGGATCTGCCGGCAGGGTTCCGCCCCTTCGACATCACCTACCTGCTGGGGCTGCACAATGCCGAAGGTCAGGCACTGGAATCTTTTGATTCGCTGGCTGATATGGCCGCTGCTGAGGTGATGCTGGAAATTGCCTCGCCGCTGCACGGCCGCACAGAAAATGTGCTGGATAACGTGCGCGCCAATGAACGCAGCATTGCCGGTCAGCCTGCGGCCTATTCCTCCTTTGCCCTTTCTTCTCTGGTATTCCCCCTGCAGGGGGTTGCCTCATGGTGTGCGCTGGCCACCTATCCCGAATTTGTGCGCCGCGCCTTTCTTTCGCCGCTGGGGCGGCAGGGCAGTCTGGATGCGGATGTGACCGCTTTCATTCAGCGGGCTGGGGTGGAAAATCGCCAGGATGAGCGCCTGGTGGAGCGGCTCAACCGCGGTGCTTCTGGCGAGGCAACACCGACGCCAGCGCTCAGCCACGAGCAGGCTTCTTTGCTGCCAGCTGATCAGGTGCTTTGCGAACTGCAGCGCATGGAAGATGCCGCCCTGGGTGCGCTGGACCGCATCAAAGACGATATCGGGCTGGCTGTCGGGCCGCTGCAGCGCACCTTTGCGCAGGATCTGCAGACCGAAGCTGATGCTGCTTTGCGGGATCCGCAGCGCGGGGTGCAGTATCTGCTAGATTTTCTCAAACGGCTGGAGGAACAGCTTCAAGCTCAGCGGGAAAAACTGGCCGGCGACCAGGCGGCCTGTCACGCCGCCATGGATGGGCGCGAGGCCGCCTGGCGGGCGGCTGGGGATGCACTGGGACACACCCTGCGCCAGCCGGGCTGGCTGCCCTGGATTCCCGCCCAGCAGCGCGCCCAGATCGGCACGTATGCCGCCGCCTTCAACGCTTATCTCAATGCCGCCCACCAGCTTGAACTGCATGCGCGGGCTGTGGATTGCTGCAACGATTTCATCGAGCAGGCCCGCCGTATTTATGCAAGCCTTTTGCGGATGGCCGGGGAATGGGAACGCACCGCGCAGAATGCTGGCCAGCGCGCGGCCACCAGCTTCACTCAGGAACGTGCCATGGAAACAGAGTACAGCCTGATGCACAGCATCATCACCCAGGATGAACTGGAGCGGCTGCGGGAACGCTGGGCTCCGGATCTGCAGGATGAAGGCGTGCTTCAGCAGATGGTGGCAAGTTTCTGGGATGCCTTCTCGCGGCGCTGCCCGGGCTGGCAGATGGGCGGTCAGCAGGAACTGCAGGGTGAGAACCATCCCCCCGCGCAGTCTTATTACTTCCTGGCGGAATGGTACGCCCGCCGCCTTTCCGGGCAGACCCTGCTGGAGCGGCTTCAGGAAATATACGGCCGCGACTGGCGGCGCGAGATTGAACTGCGGTTTCGCCAGACTTCGCCCTTTTGGAACTTCAACCTGTCGCGCTTTGGCAGCAAAATTCGCAACAACCTGCAGAACGAACCGCGCCTGGTGGGTTACGGCGAAGATAACCTGTCTGCCTGGAGCGCCGAGATCAGCCGCTCAACCGGCGAACCGGTGGACGGGGTGAACAACAAAAATCACCAGGAGATGATTTTTCTGAACACCTCTCACGGGCTGCCCCTGTTCGCCCTGCGCTCTATCAGCCAGAACATGCGCACTGCCTACCAGTACCTGCAGGGGCTGTGGACAGCCGGAAAAAGCGAAGGCAGCAACCCCATTCCCCTGTTCATCTCATCTGAATGGGAAAAGGAAATGGGCGACCTTGAGCCGCGCACGGCTGAAGAGCTTCATCCGGTTCCCGGGCTGATGGACCTTCCGGAGGCGGAACCTCTGACGCCGGCGCCGCCGCCCAACGGCCACAAGCCCCAGGCAGAGCCTGCTGCTTGAAGGCCGGTGAGGAGAGAAGGGGTGAGCGATGACGAGCCCTGTATTAGTGCTGGGTGTGGGTGAATTTGGGCGCTGCGTTGTTGACGCGCTGGCGCAGGCGGCGCTTTCTCGTCCAATCTGCGGCCTGTCAACGGTTCTGTGCACGCCTGACCGGCCGCAGTTGGACCGGTCGGACCTGCTGAAGGAATGGAGAGGCGGGGAAGATAGCCCGCCGCACCTGGTGCTGGCGGCCCATCTGCAGGATCCTTTCGGCCGGCAGGCCTGGCGAAAGCTGTTGGACCAGGCCCGCCGCCTCTTTGCTCCTTACATGCATCCGGAAATCACCCTGGTTCTGGCAATCGATTCCATATCCTCAGACGATGATCCAGAGATGAGCCGTATTCTGGACCAACTGTTGGAAGAACTGCCTGCTTTGAGCCGCGACGATGCCCCTGCCTGCTGGTGTTACCTTCTGGACAGCCGCGATCTGCTGGGGCAGCCGGCGGCGACGGATGGAACTGAGGCGGTTCTCTTCCAGGCGCACCAGGCTGCCGAACTGGCCATGGCCCTGGCCGGCGGCCTGGCCCATTTGCCAGCCTACCGGCGCGCCGCGCTGAATGAAATGGGACGCAATTTTCGCGGCGGGCCGGCAGCGGTGAGGGCGGCGGCGCTGGGGGTGTGTACCCTGCGGCTGGCGGTCAGAGGCGCGGAAAACAGCGATGCCATCTTTCTGGCCAGCGCCTTGCTGGAACAGTATTTCACTGGAGATGACAGGCAGGATGATTTTGGAGAAGCGCAGCGGCTGTGTTCAGCCTGGCAGGAGGAATGCGGTCTTTTACCCCCGATGGTGGCGGCGCTTTTGCGCCGGGATGACAACGGCCGCCCGTGGACTTTTCCGCTGTACCCGCCTGATTTCAATCAGTCTGGACCGCTGGACTGGGCCCGCCTGATGAAAGACTGGCTGACCGGTCTGGAAAAGCGTTGGGCCAGTGAGCAGTCTCCGGCTGCTCGGCTGGGGCAGGCTGTGCAGGGCAGGCTGAAGGGCAGCCGGGCCTGGCTCGAAGGCCGCATGAGTGCTTTGCTGCTGGAAAGACCGGAAGGCGCTCGCACAGGTCAGGCCTTCCTGCAGCAGGCAGCCGCAAATCTGCTGGTGCTGCAACACCAGCCCGGCCTTCTGCCCTTCCATGTGCATCCGCAGCGCACCTGGGCTGACCGCCTCAAGGGAATTTGTCTTGAACTTGCACCGGTGGATGATTTGCCGGCCTGCCGCAAAGCTTTTGAGGCAGCTGACCGGGCTTACCGCAGTTTGCTTAAAGATCTGGAAAACTGCCGCGGTCTGGCACGCCTGATCAGACCTCTGCGCCTGCCGCATCTGCTGCAACTGAGGTGGCGGTTGAGGGCCTGCGCGGATCAGGTAGCGGCAGCTGCGGGCATGGATTATATCCGCCGGATGGTAAAGGCACAGCAAACCGCCCTGGCGGAACTTTGCGAGGGTTTGAAGGAGGTTTTGGAAGAATGGAAGCCCCGGTTCGAAGGGCGGCTGCGGCTGCTCGCTGAAGCGGCTGCCCTGCTTAAGGAATGGCAGGATATTCCAGATGCGACTCCCCTGCCGCATCCCCTGCTGACCGAGCGCACCCTGCTGCCTGAGAATAGGGATGAATGCGCCCGGGTTTTGCCTTCCGCTGCGCTGGCTGGCAATTTTGCGGCCAACCACGCTGAGGCGCTGGCGGGGACTGATGCCGTTGAATTGGCCAGCCAGCTGTGCCGTTTTGCGCTGGATCGGCTGGATGCCGAGGCGGCGCGGGTTCCCTTTCAGGAAAGAGCTGCCGCTCTGCTTCCGCCCAACGCCGCAGGTCTTGCGGAAAGCCTGGCAGGCAGATATGCGGCCGACCTGCTGCCCTCTCTCCCGCTGACAGCTGATGAAAGAGCCGGGCTGGCTGCTCTGCTGCCGGGAAGTCGAGGCAAACTCACCCCCGTCATTCCACTGATGTTTTATGGAGATCCCGAGCCAACAGCGATTACCGGATCGGGGCGGCACTTCAGAACGGATGATCCGGGGCGGATGACCGTCTTTTTTACCCTGCACGGACTGGATATTGCCCGGCTGCGTGTCTTTTCTCCACCAGAGGAAGAAGATGCTGAGGTTCTTCTGCCGGAAACGGAGGCAGCGGGATGAGGATTCTGCCCGGCCTTTTCTCACCACCCGACCTTTTCAGCCTGGTGGATATCGGCCGAACCCAGGTGCTGCGCGTGTATACGGATGGCTCCATCCGCCCTGAACTGGGTGCCAGCGGTCTGGCGGCCGTGGCGCGCAACACTCAGGGCCGCATTTGCGGTCTCTGGCAGCGCCGGGCTGGGGCCATGACGAACAACGAGGCGGAATATGCGGCTGTATGGATGGCATTGAATGAGCTCGTTCATTTGCACCTGCCGCATGTGGAAGTTTTTTCTGACAGCCGAGTGGTGGTGGACCAGATGACCGGCCGGGCCAGCGCGCGCGCGCCAGCCCTAAAGATGGCCTACGCCAGGCTGCTGGCCCTGTCCACCCGGTTCCGTGATCTGCAGTTTTATCACATTCCCCGCGAACATAACCGCCTGGCCGATGCGCTGGCCAATGAAATTGTGGATGGTTTTTGACCGAAGAAACACCCACCCAGGCTTGAGAACGGCCTGGGTGGGTGTTTTTTTAATATGGCTTCATCGTCACGATGATCGTTTTAATTGCCATATTGTCATTTCAATCGCTTCACCAGCGCTCATTCATTTTATCACACATGGAGACGCCCAAGAAACTCATCTCAGATATTGGGGGAGCCGTAAGCAGGGAGTTTAGTGAACAGGGATTTGCCAACATCCAGAAAAGTTGGGATAAAAATCCAGATTTACTGGATAGCCCAGGGAGGTCAAAAGTTATAAAATGGGACTGTCTGTTTGGGCGGCTGAGAGCAGCCTCCCGGCTCAAAATAACATTGTTCAGGCTTTTCTGCAGCATGCAGAAAAGAAGTGGGGTTTTATCTTTCGCTTCATGAGGAGGAAAAGGCCATGACAGTGTTGAGAGAAAGGAAAATGGCCGTTGTGGATCGGGATTGGTACGCTTGCTTTGCCTTCCGCAACCTGATGACGCGCGATCCACGGGTACGCGCAGGTAAAACCTGGGGCAGCTTTGCTGACCTTCTGGCCTGGCTGCCGTCGAGCACTCCGTGGGAGCAGCCCGAATTGTTATTCCTTTCACTGGATGGGTCTGATATGCAGACCGACCTGCCTGGTGTGCTGGCTGTGTTGGAGAAGATGTCCCCGAACTTACTGGTCATCTGCATGGCCACCACTGCAAGCAGCGGACTGGTTGAGCTGGTGCTGCACTGCGGTGCTGCCGGCCTGTTCATCAAGCCAGAAATCAGCCGCGGGCTGATTCCGGGCGGGCTGCGAGCCAGGCAGGGGAAGTTTATCTGCACACCGGGGGTGTACCAGATGGTGTGTGCAGCAGGGGAGCTGGCCAGGCGCAAGTCTGGTCAGTTCCCGCGCCCTGCTTTGGAGGTGGTGCCGGCCTGGCGGCCGGTGAGCCTGCTGGACAGCCGCATGCAGGAGGCGTTTGAGCTGCGCTATGTGTTCGGTCACAGTGCCCGTGAGACAGGCCGGCAGCTCGGGGTGAAGGACGACACGGTCAACACCTATGTCAGCAAGGCCTACGAGGCAGTGATCAACCGGGTGGATGCCGCCAGAGAAGATATGGAACTGATTGAAGAAACCTGCCTGGCACGAGAACAAAAGGCAGTGGTTGCTTATACGGCTTTACCTGCCAGCTGCCATAATCAGGCCAAAACGGTTTGACTTGAAAAGAAATTGACTGTAAACTAATAGGGCAGGGTGAATGAAATGACGATTTTGCTTTCTCTTACCGGCGAACAGGCAATTCCCAACCTCATTCCTTTCTGGCAGGCCCGGGAATATCTCTCAGCTGCTTTTGTGGTTTCTGAACGCACCGAACCGATAGCCTGGCAGCTTTCAAGGGCCATTAAGGTGGATCCTGATCTGCATCAACTGCAGGTGCTGCCGCCAATCACGGTGCAGCCCTATGATTTGCAGACTGTTCGCGGGATTCTGACCCGTTGGATCACCCAACGGCAGCAGGCGGGCCAAAATGTGGTCATGAACATCACCGGCGGCACCAAGGTGATGACCATGGCGGCAGTGCAGGCAGTTCACGATACGGGTGTGCCGATGCTGTACGTCTGCACAGAAGAGAATCAGATCATCACTTACCGCTCGGATGGGACAGAAATCAGCCGCGAAGCCATTCGGGTGAACATTACCGCCGCCCAATACATGGCCGCACACGGATTGGAAATCTCCGACAATCCGCAGTTTGACCCGGCGGCCGGCCCCGAAAGCCATCCACCCAAAGCAGGCGATGATCTTGAGCAAGAAGTATTTCAGAAGCTTTGTGATGCACATTGTTTTGATGATGTGCGAAAAAATGTGTTCATCCGCAAGCCGGTGCCTGGTGGGTGGGTCAGAAATGAACTGGATATCATGGTGGTGCGCAACGGGCGCATGGCGGTGGGCTCCTGCAAGAGCCGCAAGAAAACCGTCAGCTCGTTTGATCTGAACCGCTATCTGTATGAACTCTTCTCATTGTCCAGCCGGGAGTCCGCGGGGATTTACTGCGGCAAAGCTTTAATCCTGGCTTCGGACGTGGCGGTGCATACCAGCCTGGACCGTGCCCGTACCATGAAGGTAAGAGTGATCCGGGGAGCGGATTTGGAGCGGATTGCAGAAATATTTATGGAGATCAGCCAATAGGAAAGGAACACATATAATGTTGCTCATATCACTTATCGGCGAACAGCCCATCCCCAATCTCTTGCCAGCCAGGTACTTGAAGGCGGAAAACAATTTGTTGGTAGCCACCAAAAATGAAAAATCATATGCGGCAGCCAGGAGATTGTCCGGCCTAATTCAAGGGTGTGAGATTGTACAGTTAAAAGAAGAATACATTGTTCCTGATATTGTTAGAGAGTTGAGCCTTGCGGTAGGTGATAGGAAGGATGTCACAGTAAACCTTACTGGTGGTACTAAACCCATGGCATTAGCTGCCTTTGAATTAGCTGTGGCCAGGAAATACTCCTGTGTCTACTATCGAACAGAGGGTAAACCCCCAGCACCGCAAATTAGTTCTTTGTATTTTTATGGCATCAATTCTGCTGGAGAATTGGAATTAGAAAGAACACAACCACTTTCTCGGGATGCTATAAAATTAAAGGAATATATCGAGGCGCATTTTGGTAGTTTCACACATGGAGAATTTTCTTCTGAAGATGGGGGAATGCTTGAAAGGGAAGTGGCAAATGCATTGAAGCCCTATGTTGATGAGCTTTTTGTTGGGGTAATACCATTGGAAATGAAAGGGCAGCTTGAAGCTGATATTATTATTCGTTGTGAAAACCAAGTTGCCATTTTTGAGGTAAAAACCGGTGGTGAAGGTAGTGGAAAAAAAGCTGTGGACCAATTAACCACATTCGCTGCCCGAGAATTAATGGGAACTTATACGCAGCGATTCATTGTTACGCAATTCTCCAGAAATCCAAAACACGGATGGTTTAAACCTGTTGCAGGCGCTTTAGGTGTGTCAGTCGTAGAGTTGAATGATTATTATCCAGGTAAACCCCTTTCCAAAAGAGATGTGCAAACTCTAGTTACAAAAATTGCTAATAAACTCCCTATCCGGAGGGGCTTAGGCGAGAGTATATGACGATAATTCTCAATTTCTCACACCCTTTGACGGAAGAGAATCTGGCTCAGGTTGAAGCCCTCACTGGCAATCCGGTTGAAAGGGTGATTTCCATTCCGGTTCAGTTCGACACCAACCAGTCATTTCTACCCCAGCTTGAGCAGATGATGGGTGCTCTGTCTCTCTCATCTGAAGAATTACAGACACTGCCTGTCTTGATCAATCCACCGGCATTGAATTTCATTACAGTGATGCTGATGGCGGACCTGCACGGCCGCATGGGGTATTTTCCGCCGGTACTGCGGCTCCGGCCAGTGGCTGGAGCGCTGCCTCCGCGCTTTGAAGTGGCTGAGATCCTGAACCTGCAGGCTGTGAGGGAACAGGCACGGAAAAAGCGTTTTGGGTAAAATGATCCAGCTTTTCTGGATATGAATCTGAGTCGCTGCGGTTATCATAGTCTGTAAAGAAGGAAAAAACAACGAAATCACTTTCTCTTCAAACTGGTAAGAGAAAGAAAAGTGATTTTAGCAACGTTTTATACATGAATGTGAATTGCAGCCAGATCAGGCTGATTCATGCTCTGTTTTTTGAGCAACTCTTTATTTTGAGGAGGAGGTTAAATGATCTATTTGTTGCCACGACCTGTCTCAATACAGAAGGAGGGTCAATGAAAAAAGAAGTATTGAATTTAACCATTGTGACCCCTCTCTTACTCCATGGTTCAGACCCAACGGCAGAGGCTGAATTGCGGCCGCCTTCATTTCGGGGTGAAATCCGTTACTGGTTTCGCGCTTGCGCTGGTGCGGTTATATCCAGAACAGACATGAAAGGATTGCACACTCTGGAAGGAGCTATTTGGGGAAACACCGAGAATGGAGGTGCTGTCAGTACCCGCATTATTGCTAACCCGAACGGATTGATGAAAGGAAATCAAGTTCTGCTTCCTCATAAAAGCGGAGCTTCCCGTCCTGCCATCAGGAGTGGAAACTTCGAAATAATCCTTTCCGCTCGCCGTCCGGTAAGTAATGAATTATGGCAGGCGGCCCGGGATAGCCTGGAGCTGGCCATTGTTCTGGGGGCCTTTGGACAGCGCGCACGCCGTGGTTTTGGCGCTTTATCCCGTTCCATACCATCATATAAATCTCAAGAACAGGCAATCCTAAAAATTACTAATCTGCTGACTGGTTCCTTGAAAAATATGAGGGCATTTGCGGGAATCGTGAATGTGGATACCGGACCAATGCCGGCTGCCATTCCAACCTTTCCTTGTTTCAGCAACAAGGCCAGAATCTGGCTGGGCACACACCCCTATTCATCGGGTATAGAAGCCATCAAGGACTTTATGGCCCGCATCCAAAAATCTAATTACTTAGGTGGTATCAGCCCACGGCATTCATCGCCATTGTGGATGAAACCGGTTCAAATTAACCAGCAATTCTACCTGCTTATGACTTTCCTGCCGTCAACAACCTGTTGCCCAGATGACAGAGCATTAAAAGAGGTGGAAACGATTTTGAGTGGGTATCCGAAAGAAGAAATCAAAGGATGGGCCGTATGAGCGAAGAAGGCATTCTTGTATTTACATTCAGCCCTGTCCAATCTTTTATAACAGAAAGCCGTAGAACAGCCGACTTATACGCCGGCAGCCGCATTCTGGTGGAACTGTCGCAGGCCGCCGGGGCTGTGCTTCAAAATGAGAGTAAAAAACGGCGCCTGGTTTATCCGGCCAGTCTGGAAAGCGATGCGCCTAATAAACTGGTGGCGATTCTCCCTCTTCAGGATGGCGAAACCGCAGCAAAGGAAGCCAGGCAGGCTTTTCTGGACCGCTGGAAAAAAATGACAGATGGGGCGCGTGAGGCATTCCTCAAAAAAGCCGGCCCTGGTGCCAGGGATAATATATGGGATCAAATATGGGCGCGCCAGACGGCAGATGATTTTTTGTGGGAGTTTTATTGGACTTTTGCTCCCCTGACAGGTTATCAGGAATCATACCAGAAGATTGAGCGGGCGCTTGGCGGCGTGAAACGCACCCGACTTTTTGCCCCCTATCTTGAAGAAGGAGAGAAAGATTTCCTCAGCGGCACACGAGAAGCCTTGCATACTCAGTCAACCGACGCCCGGCGTTATTGGACAGATGTGGTCAAGAAAATGCGCTACGGGCATCTGATCCAGCCGGGCGGCCGTGAATGTCTGGATGCCATAGGGGTCACCAAACGTTTTGCCAGCTTGACGCGCTCTTCTGAGCCTTTTGCCTCCACCAGTACCATTGCCAGCCGCGCCTTTCTCCAGCTTGTTGATCTTTCTGAAAATGGCAAAGCGCTCCTTGAAGATTATGGTAATATTCTGGATTCGATGGGCATTCCAAGGATGAAAGAAAAGGACTGGCATTTCGATGGAGATTTCTTCTATGAAGAAACCCTGACTGCCAAATGTCTGGAAGACGATTACGGACTGGAAAATATTTCCCCAGAACAGCTAGAGAAAGCTTTACGAGCTTTGAAAGCCATCTACAAAGAAGTTAAATCCGCGCCCTGTTCATACTATGCCATTATCATGATGGACGGCGACAGCATGGGAGAAGCCCTGAGCAGTTGCAGCAGTGAAGCAGCCCACCGCAGTTTCAGCCGGAAACTGGAGGAGTTTTCTGCAAATGCCCAAAAGATCTTTAATGGCCATCTTGCCACGTCAGTATATACAGGCGGAGATGATGTGTTGGTGTTGGCGCCGTTGGTTGAGGCACTGCCCCTGGCAGCTGAACTGGCGGAATTATTCCATAGAATAACTGGCCAGACGGTTTCAGCTGGCATTGCTGTGGCACATCACCGCTCTCCGCTGGCTGCTGCGCTCAGAACAGCGCGCGAAGCGGAAGGTATGGCAAAATCCGTTTCAGGAAAAGGCGCGGTGTGCTTGCGCATCATGAAACGCGGCGGTGAAGAAGTTGCTGTCAAATGTAAATGGGGCGACTTGAGCTATTATAAAGCATGGGTCAATATTTTCAATGACAAAGAAATATCTACAAGGGTTGCTTATGAAATCCTCAACGAGGCGCACACAATGACCTGGTTGGAAAAAGAAGCCCGTGTTTCGGAAATACGGCGGTTGTTGAAGCGGCACAATCAAAAAACTTTAAAAGCTGATGGCCGGATTCAAGAGCAGACCGATAAGTTAACCCCGGAAAAAATAGATGCATTGGCTCAAGATTTGGGGAACTGGGCTGCCGACCTGGATAAGATAGAGGCAGATCCTGAAGATAATGGACGTGGGTTGATTCACCTGGGCTTTTGGTTAACTGTGGCCAGGTTCGTTGCCCTGGGAGGTGAAGAATGAGCATGTTGTTTATCGAACCATCAGATGTCTGGCTGTTTCGCGATGGACGGCCATTCAATATCGGATCAGGGCAGCGGGTTCAAAGCCTCTTTCCACCCTTTCCCAATGTGGTCCAGGGAGCCATCCGCTCTCACCAGCTTGCGCTTAAGAAGGTCAATCTGCATGATAAGGACAGCATTGTTGCAGCAGTTGGCACAAGTGAAGACTATGGCCAATTACGCCTGCGTGGCCCTTTTCTGGCGCGCGTTGAAAAGGATACGGCTGGAAAAGAAACCATTGTCCCGTATTTTCCGCTGCCCATGGATGCGGTGGTGAAAAACGGGGAGGTTCGGCCGGCAAGCGCCCCCAGGCAGGCTTCTGAAGTGAAGACCAGTCTTGGTGAAAACCTGTGGATCATGGGACTCGATGATCAGCCTGAAAAAATCAAGGGAAACCTCTGGCTGTCCTGCACTCAGTTGCTCCAATATCTGGATGGCAAAGCTGTCAGAATTGCCTCAACAGCAACCAGTGAAAAACATTTCTTCACCCGGGAAAACCGGATTGGGAACAGTATCGACTCCAGCCTGGGAATTACCCAGACGGGCATGCTTTTCGAGGTTGAATATATTCGACCGGAAAAAGGTGTAGGCCTGTTGGTGGAAATGAGCGGTTATGATGACTGGCCGTCATCAGGCATTTTCCGTTTTGGCGGAGAATCACGTTCGGCATCCTTCAGAAAAGTGAATGTTTCGTTTGAAATGGGTAAAGTCCAGGACCGCAAGCTTCCCAAACGTTTCAAGATCTACTTTGCTTCGCCGACCTGGTTCAGCGCAGGCTGGCGCCCTGAAAATTGGAATATCTTTTTTGAAGGTTCTGTTAAGCTCGTTTCAGCGGCGGTCGGCCGGTACCAATCCATTGGCGGCTTCGATTATGCAAAGCAATGGCATAAACCCTGCCGACGGTTTGTCCCGGCGGGCAGTGTTTACTATTTTGAAACAACGGGTGCAGCCAGCATTCGCCAGGATTTAATCCAGAATGCCCTCACAGAGTGGGGCGCAGAAATTGGTTTTGGGCAATACTTTATTACCTCAAAGGAGTGGTAGATATATGTTCACAGCTAACTCAATCATGTTCATTTACGCCGAAAGCCCCCTGCATGCCGGAACCGGACGCAGCCTGGGTGCGGTGGATTTACCCATTCAACGTGAACGCACGACCCAGTATCCCATGATTCAGGGGAGCGGCATAAAAGGACAGCTTCGTGCGGTTACTGAAAAGAAATTGGACAAGGAAGAGCACCTGTCCATCTTTGGTCCTGAAACCAGTTCTGCCTCAGAGCATGCTGGCGCGTTATCCGTGGGTGATGCGCGGATTCTTCTTTTTCCGGTGCGCTCATTGAACGGCGTTTTTGCCTGGACCACAAGTCTGGATGTGCTGGCGCGATTCGCGCGCGATGCCGCCCTGGCTGGCATCAAAATGAATGTGGATATTTCCAAAATTGATGTGCCTGCCCAGACAGCTCTGATTGGTTCAACCCAGATCCGTGCCAATGACATGGTCGTTCTTGAGGAGTTCAGCTTTGCAGCATCTGTGAGTGAACAGGTGGCAAATATTGGACGCTGGCTGGCCGAAAATGCGCTTCCCAAAACACCCGAGTATGATTATTGGCGCAAGGAATTGCCCAATAAACTCTGCATTTTGCCCGAAGACGTCTTCCGCGATTTTGCCCTCTATGCCACCGAAGTACAGACCCATGTCAAAATTGACCCGGATAAGAAGGTTGTTATTGATGGCATGTTGTGGACGGCAGAGACCCTGCCAGTCGATACGCTGATGTATGCCCCATTAAATTCAGCGGACTCTTATCGTAAAAAAGTGACTTTAACCGGAGCCCAGATTCTGGATAAACTGAAGGCAGCTCAGATTCAGCGCATTTACCTTGGCGGCGATGCCACAACCGGTCAAGGCATGGTTGCCTTGCAAATCAAATAAGGAGATTGAAAATGAGCGGTCAAATACCCTTACAAAGAACCATTGATCAAAAGCGTGCTCAGCAGGCCTGGAATGATGTAAAAGAGGCCAAGGATCAACGTGTGGAAAATTACAAAAGCCTGGTTCGTGGCATGCCGGCAGATATTCAAATCAGCGGGTTTGGTCAGGCTATGGCTTTTCTTCGCGCAAAGGGCAAAGGTGAACATTTGATGCTTTTTGGGCATATTCAGGGCTGGTTGATCCAGCAAATGAACCTTCCAGCCACAACCAACCTGATGGAATGGATTTCCACTAAAGCAACAACCGAGGAATACCGGCGTGCTACAGTTGAAGCAATGGCCTTCTTGATGTGGTTGAAGCGGTTTGCTGAAGCAGAAATAAAATAAAGGAGTAATGTTATGGCTCCTCTGAATTACCCTGTTCCTGCAACTTCCAGTAAAGGACTGGGAACCAAATGGGTGGCTATGAATCCCGGCCTGATTTTTGACCGATTCTTAGGCTATGAGGGTTGGAAAATTTCTTCCCAAAGTAAAAACGAGAATCTTGATCGAATTATTAAAGCCACTGAGCAGATTGATACCGCCCTTCTGGCTGCCGAACAGAAGCGCTGGCAGGCCATGGTGGCGGCGCAGGGAGGAAATCCCTTCAAGATTAAGATGGAATGGCGGTTCATCACCGGCATTGGCCGCAAGGGGTCTCTGGAAGTGGGCTTCGCGTTTAATCGTTATGGTTTTCCCTTTCTACCTGGCAGCAGTGTCAAAGGCTTGGCCAGAGCCTATGCTTTAGTTGAGCTGACAGAAATGCTGCATCACCACAGCATTTCAGAAGTGATGTCGCTGGTTGAGGAACCTGATCCTCAAAAATACAAAGCAGCGAAGGCAAAATTTGCATTTGATGATGCCTCAAGCCAGGCCGCTCTGATCTTTCGTAAAACATTTGGCACCCAGAATCGAGCTGGCTGCATCCACTTTTTTGACGCCATCCCGGACGGCAGCGCAAAACCCAAAATTGTGGTTGACATCATGAATCCTCACTTCCCCAAGTATTACCAGGATGGCAACAATCATACGCCGCCTGCGGATAATCAGAACCCGGTTCCGATACCCTTTTTAACGGTTGAAGGCGCCACCTTCTGGTTTGGCCTTGCCTGCGAAGATCCTCAGGATGAACAACAGAAGGTTTGTCTGCGCTTTGCCCGTGAATGGCTGATCAATGGCCTTAAGGATCTTGGCGCAGGTGCCAAAACTAATGCGGGTTATGGCTATTTTATCGAAATGGCTTGAAAAATATAACCTGCCAGACGTATTTTTGCATCCAGTAGAAGCAGATCAGACTTGTTTCTACTGGATGCACATTCCAGCCATATGGTGGAAATATGTCACAACAACCTCTTTCATGCTTTGAAGTTTTCCTCTACAACCTCACCGGCCCCCTTCCGGTGCAGGCCGTGCGATCCAAGGCGCTGAACGGCCTTTTTTACACGGAAATGGGCCGGCGTTTCCCATCCTGGGTGGACCGCATGCATGCTTCCGGACAGAAGCCTTTGCCGTTTTCCATCTCTCTGATGGTGGATAACGGCCTTGTGCAGGGTTTTCGCATTCGCACGCTTGAAGCGGACGCGGCAGAGAAGGTTGCGGAAATTTGGGGCAACCTGGCTGCTGCCCGGGCTGAAATCCGCCTGGGTTCAGCGCAGATGCGGGTGACCCATTTCCAGCCAGAAAGCGGCATGGCAAAAACCTATGCACAGTTGATAGATGAATGCCGTGATGCGCGCCGCTTGCGCCTGCGCTTCATCACCCCCACGCGTCTGAAGATGTTCGGCCACGACACCCTGCTGCCCATTCCCTACGCTCTGTGGCGGGGGTATGCCGCGCGCTGGGAGGCTTATGCGCCGGAATTTCCGCCGCCCCCGGAATTTGCCCGCTGGGTGGAGTTTCAGGTTGCGCCCATTGAGGCCCAGATTCAAACCTGCTTTGCATATGAGGAAGGGGATGTGGAATGGACCGGTTTTGTGGGCGAGGTGGCCTTCCAGGCGCACACCGACAGCCGCGATATTCCGGCCGCACGCATGCCGGATTATCTGCGCATGTGGCAGGCCCTGGCGCAGATGGCTGAATATTCTGGCACAGGTGAAAAAACAGCCCGCGGCATGGGGTTTACCCAATTTGTGCAATCCCGCAGGAAGAGTTTTGAACCTGATCCATTCCAGCTGGAAAAGGCGTGGAACAACTAATAAACCGGCAGCTTGAAAATGGCGCGCCTCAACCAGTTCGGGTCTGGCTGGTTGAACCGGACCCCTTTGCACGGTGGGGCATGGCACATTGGCTGAATACTCATTCTTACATTAGCATTTTGGCTGCTACAGCTGGACCAGGACACATTCAGAAACGATTGTTCCAATTCTCCCCGCAGATCATTTTATTGAACATGGATGATCCCATGTCTGCGGAATGGCTGGACAGTTTTGCCAGAAGCATCTCATCCTGCGCGCCGGAAGCCAGGGTGGTGTGCACTGCGGTCGGCGCTGACCGCCGCCTGGTGGATTGGCTATCTCAACCTGTCTGCAGCGGGTATCTTCTCAAAGGGGAGATGAGAGAAGCCCTGGCAGAAGCCGTGCTGGCCGCCGCAGCCGGTCATCGGGTTCTGACCCCGGCCGCAGAGCGAACCGCGGATGCTCTGGGGATGCGGCTCTCTCAGGCCTGGGTGCTGGCTTTCTCTTCTGGATCGTCCAGTGTCTCACCGATCCTGTGAAGGTCTGAACGGCTGCTGATGATGGTCAAATTTTTTTGGGGCAAATTCCGCACAGCCACCCATTCATATCGGGTCGAAAAATACACCGCCAGCGCGGCGTAGACCCAGCGCGGAAGCTTTCCGCTGATAACCACACCGGGTTTTGTCCTTTCGAAAGGAGGGATGGCAACCCGGTTTTTTTCTTCATAAATCCCATCTGGAATGCTCACCTCAAACCAGGTGTAATCTGCATATTCCCGGCGTTCAACCCTCAGGTTGCCCGGATTCTGGATTTCCACCTCGGGGACTTTAACCCAGCCATAGCGGATATCAAAGAAGCGGGTTTGTCCAGGCAGAGCACCCACGGCCAGGGCAGCCGCCAGCCAGACCGGTCCGCGCCCATCAATGGAGACGATTTTTTCCTGAGGTATCAGCGGGATAACCTGCCGCAGGTCCTCTGGATGCCATAGGATGGACTGATCTGGCTGGCAAATTCCAATTTGTTGAGCCAGGGCCTGTTCACTGATATAACACCCGCGGGCAGCCTGGCGGCGCAGGTTTTCAAGATCGTTTTTATCCGCCTTGATGACATCTGCAACCTTTTCCTGCAAAGCAGCGAAGGTGACGCCTGTTCGGCGCAAAGCCGGGCTGCGTTCCAGACCTCCAATGGTGCCCTGCAGGATGGGGCCAGCCTGGGAGACCGTTTCTGCCTGGTTTTGCACGGATTGCAGTTCGGCCAGCGGAATCAAGCCTTGATTTGCCAGATATTGACGCCATTCCATTAGCTCTTTTTCTGTCTGATACAGTAAAATGGAATGAGTGCAGGCGTTGGGAATTTGCCATTGATGGTCACGGGGCTGCCCGCCAATATCCACCAGCAGCGGCACCATGCGGTCGGATATTGCCTTCGACATGTGGTCGATGAATTTATCCGTGTAGTCATGTTTTAATTGATTGCGCAGCCGATAGACAGCAACCCGGTTATCTACAAAAAACCAGTTACCTTCACCATCAGGCACAGCTCTCAGCAGATAGTGGTCCATATCGACCGAGCTCAAAGACTGCGTCAGCTGGTACCCCAGAACAGATTTTCCGCAGTGGGGCGGGCCGGCCAGGAGAATGGCGGGAAGATTGGGTTCGGGTTTCATCATTTTATCCTTTGCGGAGGCAGCGTGTCTGAAATTAAGACCTCTTATGTAGCCACATTGGGCGGCCAGCCACAGATCATCACATTCACCCTTGATCTGCTGCTTGCTCGCAATGAAAGCATCGATCAGGTGGTGGTGATTTACCTGGCCGGCAATCCGCGCTACCAGGATTCCTTCAAGCGCCTTCAGGCAGAATTTCCGCAGGGGCAGTATCACGGCAGACCATGCCGGCTGCACGCTGTGCCGGTGCTGGCAGGAAAGGAGCCCATTGCTGATGCCTATGAGCCGACCCAGATTGAGGCCGTGCGGGCTGCTTTTCACCGCCTGCTGCATGATTTGAAACAGATGCCGCAGGCGGTGCACCTGGGGTTGAGCAGCGGCCGGCGGATCATGTCGCTGGTGGGGTTGGCTGCGGCCATGCAGTTCCTTTCTCCCACCGATCACATCTGGCATATTTATACACCCGATTCGGTGGCAAAGAAAGTAAAAGAAGAGCAATTGATGCATGTGCCGGCAGATTCTGGCGTGCGGTTAATTGAAGTGCCTTTTGTTGCCTGGCCAGCTTATTTTCCGGGCCTGGCGCCCCTTTTCCAGCAGAGCACAGCTCAGATGATCCGCTCACGCCTGCACTGGCTCAGTGATGAAGACCGCAGCCGCTGCCGCCGGGTGTGGGAAAAGCTCACCCCCCGACAGCGCGAGACTTTAACCCTGATGGCTAAAGGCGCCGACCGCAATGAGATGGCCCAGCATATGAACATTTCCCTGGCCACCGTTGATTCTCATCGAGAAGCGGCGCTGAAATGCGCCGAAGAAATCTGGGGAGAGGATGACCTGGTTTTCAATGCTCGCTTTTGGATAGAAAAATTCGACCAATTTATTGTGGAAATGTCCACTTAATCAGGATAAATATCCAGTTTTACTGGATGGCGGGGGTGTTTCTTTTCTGGCATAATGAGATAAAATCAGCATGTTGGAATTTCTTTTGAGGAGGGATAAGATGGAAATTCAGTTCACAACGCATTCGATTCAGCGCAGCGCCCAGCGCGGCCTGACGGCAGCCCAGGTCACGTATGTTTTGCTGCACGGACAGCGTTTTCACAGCGATGGGGCACTGGTGTACTACCTGCGGCGGCGGGATATTCCAGATTGCGACCGCCGGCAGGATGCCTGGATGCGCCTGGCCGGCACGGCTGTGGTGCTGGCCCGCGATGGTTCTACGATCATCACCGTGTGGCGCAACCAGCGGTCAGGTCTCCAGCATATTCGCAAAAAGGCCGGGCGGCGCTGCGAGGCGCTGGAAAGTTTATTCAACCAGCCCTGGTGCTTGTTTCTGGCAGCCGAAAACCCCGTTTGAAAACTTCCTGATGATTCATGAGAAAATTCATGACCGGTTGTGAGGCCATCAACCGGTCATTTTGTTATCCTTAACCTGCAATCACACTTTGCTGCCGCCTTTCCAATTGATAAGGAGTTGATCACTTGAAAATCATTCAACCGATATTTCTTTTTTGTCTGACTTTGCTGGCAATGATCTGCACGGGCTGCTCCAGCCTCTTTGTTTTTCCGGAAACCACATCAAAATACACCCCGGCTCCCAGCCGAACCCCTCAGGCTGCCTGCACACCCGTGCCGGATACCATGCCTGTGCCGTGCCTGCAGGAAGCTGGCTGCGCCATGATCTACAGCGATGCAGGGGAACTCAACCTGACCGTTTCTGACCTGCGCGAACCGGTCCAGATGATTAAAAACAGCCGGCGACTGGATGAATTTGTCTTACCCCCCTGCACATCGGCCAGCAGCGCCAGCACGCGCATTTTTTCCAATGAGAATGGCCTCACCATTTCCCTGGGTGTGCTCAACATGGACACACGACAGAGCGCCAGAGATATCATGGCGGAAAGGTGTGTGAGCATTCCAACACGCCTGCAGAACGAGATGCCGGAAGTCAGGGTATCAGAAATGAAGCAGCTGCGGTTTGGCGATGAATCCCTCATGCTTTCGGGCAGCGAAGACAAAATGGGCAGCATTCACATGCTGATCTTCCGGCAGGCCAATATATATGTGTCCATTGTGGTTGTTGGGCAGGGGGTCTCGCTGGAGCCGGCGGTGGAAATAATGAGGGCGATTGAAAAGAAGATCCAACAGGCGCAGGCAAGCGCCTGGATCAATTAAATATTTTTTTATTAGGAGAAAAATGAAGAAACAGATACCCCTTGTTCTGATCATTCTGACCCTGGCGGCCTGCCGCGCCTCGGCCCCAGACCTGGCCGCCGTGCAGACGGTTGTGGCTGCCACCCAGGCGGCTTTGCCGTCTGCCACGGCTTATCCGACTTACACGCCGCAGCCAGCCTGGCCCACTCATACACCGTACCCGACTTATACACCCGGGCCAACCCAGACTCCCCATGTGGTGATTGTGACCGAGACGGCCACACCCACACCGCTGTATACGGCCACCATCACCCCGACCCCGACCCAGACGCCGCTGCCTTCTCCAACACTTGATCCGTTGACAGAAGACAAAGCCCCCGGCGTTTACCTGGTGAACGTGGACATTGCTCCGGGGTTGTGGCGCAACAATGGTGTGACTGAAAACTGCTACTGGCAGCGTTCGAGCAAAACCGGCGGAATTATCGACAACTATTTTGGCCTCGGCGGAGGGACCATTTTCATCGCCGCCACTGATTTCCAGGTGGAACTGCATGTGGAGTGCGGCACCTGGACTTACCTGGGGCGGCAGTAGAGATGCGCTGATTTAGACAGGGAGGGTTTGCTTTCAGGCAGGCTCTCCTTTTGCTTTAATCGCTCATCGTGACAGCAGCACCAGCCTATCCAGGCGGAAAATGCGGTTATCGCGGCGGATGTGGCAGTAGGCCAGCAGGTAATCGTGCCCGTTGGCGTGTTCAATCATCAGCGGGGTGATATGGCGGGTTTCAGGCTTTTCACGGCCGCTGGTGTGGTAGGTGATATCCACCGGACTCTGGGTGCGGATGGCTTCCTGCAGCACGGCCAGCATGCGGGCGCGCTCTTCGGGCGAGAGGTTGGCCGGGGGAGGCGGGGCTGCTTCCAGGCGCGGCGGCAGCAGGCGGGCGGCGGTGGTTTTGGCACGGTTAAGGGCTGAGGCGGTGAGGGCGGGCTCCAGACCGGCGAGCAGTTTTTCTTTGAGGCCGGGCGGCGGCGCCCAGGCAGCGCCCGGCAGCAGTTGGGCCAGCTGCGCCAGGTAAAGCAGGTAAGCGCGTGCGGTTTTACCGGCTGGCATGCCGGCTTCTGTGTCTGGCTCCAAGATGGCGCTGGCACGTTCCAAATCAGCCTGAGAGAGCACACCGTGGCGGCAGAGTTGGCGCAGGATGGGCATGGCCTGATCTTCAGAAAGGTGCAGGTGGCGGGGCGAAAGCACATCTGACAGTTTTTTGCGCAGACGCCAGTTTTTACGCAGGCCGGTCAGTTCTGCGGGGTCGCAAAATTCCACCGTCAGACCGGTGAGCAGACGGGCCGAGGGGGTGTTTTTCAGCTTTTCCAGCAGCCAATCTGGGATGGGCTGGCCGGTTCCCCGGGCAAGGCAGCGAACCAGGGCGGGCAATTCTCCTTCGAGGTTCATTCCTTTCAATGCCCCGCGTTGAACTGCGCGGCGCAGGGCGGCCTCATCCAGGAGATACAGGCCGGCTTTCAGTGGGTCCAAATAGGTCTCCAATTCCCAGAGAAGGCTCCAATCAGGCGGGTAAGGTACGCCCAGCAGGCTGCCTGGAAGAAGGTCCATGCGCCACAAGGCCGGCGCCGGTTCTGGCGGCATGGGGGCGTTTTGCAGTGCCTGGCGTCCCAGGTCGGTCAGGCCGCTGCGGTTTGCCAGGCCCAGCAAAACCAGGCCCTGCGGAGAGGTGGTGGGACAATTCTGCTCAAGGTCCAGCAAGGCACGCAGGCGGCTGTGTTGGCGCCGTTGCGTTGAGGGTGTTTTGGCCCAGGCATAGGCCAGGTCGCGAAAACGCTGCGAAAGGGGTGCCGACAGCCAATCGGGCACCAGGGGCGTGGGCCGGCCGGCCTCATCCAGCAGACCGGCATGCCGCAGGAGCCCCAGCCAGAAATTCAGGCGCGGCAAACGCTTCTTTTGCCAGTAATGCATGCGGCGCTGCTGCAGGTTGGCGGCAGTGGGCGGAGGAGACCCCGGCTCTCCCCGGCGGCACAGACTCAACAGGTTGAAAAGCAGTTCCATTACTGCCAGACCCACATCAGCCGTGGATTCTGAGGATTGTGTGGACGGATCAGTGCAGGAAAAAGATTTCATCGCTGGTTACAGCTCCATGCCCAATCACCTTGATGCGCGAGAGATCATCGGCGCTGATGAAGTAAAAACGAATGCTGTCCTGCGGATCCACCACCCAGGGCTGGAGGGCGTGGTTCAGCCGGCGCAGTTCGGCGGGCTGCAGCAGACATTCAAAAACGCTGTACTGCACCCGCCGGCCGTAATCTTCGAGGGTCTTGGCCACCTTGCTGCGCCGCCGGTCGTTGGAGATATCGTAACTGATCAGCACAAACTGCTTCATCTCAGCATGAATGGGATGAAGGCGGGGGCCTCTCCCAGAATCATCTGCGCCATCTGGTACACCTGCAGTTCCAGCACCCGCCGATAGGTGGTTTCTTCACTTAAACTTGGATATATAACGGTTTCATTCAGGCGGTTTTCAAAGAGGGTGATGAATTTCTGGCGGGCATCGTTTTTGAGCATGATACGGGGACGGGATTCACCGGCTTCCTCTTCTTCATCCTCACCGCCGCGCGGTGCAGACTGCTGCAGAGCAAAATCTTGCAGACGCAGCAAGCCGCGGTTGGCGGCCGTCAGCACCACGCTGTCGACCAGCAGAGCGCGGAATCCTTCCTCAAGGTCAAGGGCCATGGAAGGCTTGCCAAAATCCACGCTGTGGAAGAAGCCCAGGGCTGGGTCCAGTCCGCCAATCTGGCAGGCCGCGATGACCTGGTTGAGCAGCAGGGTGTATCCGAAGGACAGCACAGCATTGATAGGGTCAGGTGGGGGATAGTAGGCGCGGGTTTCAAAACCCCATGTGGGCCCATCCGCCGGCGGGCGCAGAGCCTGGCGCATCAGGCTGAAATACTCGCGCGCGGCCGTGCCTTCAAGCCCGCGCAATTCATCGAGGGTGGCGGCGGAATCCAGACGGCGGGCGGCAGATTCCATGGCGGTCAGGCTGCGCTCGGCCCAGCTTTGCCCAACCAGGGCACGCTGCATGAAAATACGCTGGTTGTGGATTTTTCCACGCACCACGGCGCGGGCAACCACAAGTGCTTTCGCCGGATCGGCAACAGCCAGGGCCTGCTGGTAGCGCAGGCGGGTGTTGTTGTGCCCCTTGCCGTTAACGCGCGAGATGAAGGCACCGTGACTGGTCAGGTAGACCACATCAATGTTCTGCCGGGTGAGGGCGTAGAGGGCGGGAGTGGTGATGCCAACCCCCCGGCCCATCAGCACCACCCGATCCACCTTAATTAGCGGAATATCCTGAACAATTTCTCCTTCACGGCGCAAGACAATGCGCTGGCCGATTTTGTGAACCTGGAGTCCTGGTTCGGTGACATAAAGGGTAGCCATAATGAGGTTCTCCTTATTCAGAGGTCCATGCCCAACCATTCCAGGCGCTGGGCAGGCGGGCAGATATGGGTTTTTTCGGGGTGGATTTTGAGGCGCAGGTGGGCCAGAGAGCGCACGGCAGCATTGTAGGCCTCTTCGGCCTGCTCCTGGTTCGGGCAGCAAACCAGCCAGTCATCCGCATAGCGTACCAGGCCGGTTTGCTGGCGGGTCATTTCCTGATCAAAGGGATGCAAATAAATGTTGGCCAGCAGCGGAGAGAGCGGGCTGCCCTGGATAACCCCCGTGCCTGGGGCTGTGCTGCACTGACGGGTCTGGAAAAAATACCAGATGGCCGCAGCGCCTCCGGCTGCCAGGGTGACTGCGCCGCCCGCCAGGGCAGCGGTTTTGCCAAGGGATTGCCGGCCGGAAGACGATTGCAATCCCCTGATAACGGCTTCGCGCACCGCGCGAAACCCGGGTTTGAGCCAGCGTGAGCCCAGCCAGAAGGCGCCTGCAGCCATTTGGCGCGCCACGGTGCGGCCGTACCAGGCATCATTATCTTCTTCAGAGAGCATCCAACCGCGGTATTCCGGGCCGGATTCGCCAGAACCTGCCTCAGCATCAGCAGCAGCGCGGTAAAAATCATCTTCGCGAGGCTCGCTGCCCGAAAACCAGGCTGCGCCCTGACGGACGCGGTTTTCCACCTGTTCCATAATACTTGGCCGGGGGGCAGGCGCGGCTGGTGCATCCAGCACGCCGGCAGCCAGCCATTCTTGCAGCAGGTCCATCACCCGCTCATCGCCAATGCGCTGACGCAGCAGTTTTAACAGCAATGGGTGATCGAGGCTGCCGAAGCAATTGGCGATATCACCATCCACCACCCAGGCGCGGCCGCGCGACCGCAAGTCACGCGCGGCGGTTACGGCATCGTGGATGGAGCGGCCCGGCCTGAAGCCGTAGGAACAGGGAAGGAAATCGGGTTCCCAAAGGGGCTCCAGCACCTGCTGGGCAGCGCGCTGGGCCAGGCGGTCTGAGATATTAAGGATGGCGATGGGGCGCTGACCGCCGTCTTTTTTGGGCAAGAGCACTTCGTGCGGCGGCTGGGGATGATAGCGTCCTTTGAGCAGATCATGACGCAGGGCATTGAGATAGGCAGGCAGATGGGCTTCGAATTCATCGAGGGTGATGCCGTCGGGGCCGTGGGTTCGGCGGCGGCGGATGCGTGGGATGTTGGCGCGCACCGCACGCCAGGCAGCCAGCAAATTGGCCGGGGCTGCCATCTGTTCCAAAAGATGCTTTTGCGGTTGGGTAAATTGAGCTGTGGTCATGACTGACTGTCCCTCCAAGATTGAACTGAGTCTGTTTGAGCTTATCATACCGGAAAGAGAAGGAGAGGAAAATCCAGATTTTATGGACAAAGTGCGTTAACGCGCACCAAAAAGGCCTTTCGCGGACAAATTCATGGCGAATCCATTTGCGGTATTTTTTGTTATGGTTTATAATAAAAAAGTGAGGGTTTCGGAGGTCAAAGTGGCACTTTTCTCCCACTTTGAGGCGCTTTTTGAGCCATTTTTGTGCCTCTCATCAAATTTTAATGTACCTCCTGGAATACCCCCCGCGCTGTTGAAGCGATTGAAACTTGTTCCTCCAGGTTCATTTCCTTGAACTGATTTGCACCTGGAATACCCCCCGCGCTGTTGAAGCGATTGAAACTGTAACTTTCCTTTCCACGGCGCACCTGGACGCGACGGGCCTGGAATACCCCCCGCGCTGTTGAAGCGATTGAAACATCATGTCCTGCCATTACCGGACTCCGGGTTGTTGTACCTGGAATACCCCCCGCGCTGTTGAAGCGATTGAAACTGTATTATCTTGTTTCGTTTTAAATTCATCAATTGAAACCTGGAATACCCCCCGCGCTGTTGAAGCGATTGAAACAAAAAGGTTGCTCAAAGTGCAGAGTTCCTCAAAAGTGCCTGGAATACCCCCCGCGCTGTTGAAGCGATTGAAACCCTCATCACTCACGCGGTAGTCTGGTGTGAGGACAATTCCCTGGAATACCCCCCGCGCTGTTGAAGCGATTGAAACTATATCACGACTTAGTGTATAGTGCACACTTATTTTGAGGCCTGGAATACCCCCCGCGCTGTTGAAGCGATTGAAACGATTAACCCACACAAGACACAGAACAATAACCCCAAAAACCTGGAATACCCCCCGCGCTGTTGAAGCGATTGAAACTCGAAAGATTCTAATTTATCCATTTTACTACGCTCCTCCTGGAATACCCCCCGCGCTGTTGAAGCGATTGAAACATCATCGCCCCCATGAGGACGACGATCATGGACTGCACCCTGGAATACCCCCCGCGCTGTTGAAGCGATTGAAACAAAATTAAACGGCATAATGTGTACCTCCAATCAATTGCCTGGAATACCCCCCGCGCTGTTGAAGCGATTGAAACTTTAGCTTCGCTTCAACCAGAATCACGGCTGAACGACCTGGAATACCCCCCGCGCTGTTGAAGCGATTGAAACAAAATCCGAGTCCCTTTTCCTTCAGGGATACATACTTCCTGGAATACCCCCCGCGCTGTTGAAGCGATTGAAACTTGAACGGCTGGATGACTGTGGCAGCGGCCATGCCCTGGAATACCCCCCGCGCTGTTGAAGCGATTGAAACTCGGCTTTCGCCGTTTCCCCGCAAATGGGGCAGCACACCTGGAATACCCCCCGCGCTGTTGAAGCGATTGAAACAAGTTGGTCCGAAGAAGTGCCTGAATGAAGTGACCATCCTGGAATACCCCCCGCGCTGTTGAAGCGATTGAAACTATAGAAGGCAGATTCCCCCCTGCCTGCCTACCTGCTACCTGGAATACCCCCCGCGCTGTTGAAGCGATTGAAACACAAAGCACACGCTTGTGTATAGCCCATAGCAGACTCCCTGGAATACCCCCCGCGCTGTTGAAGCGATTGAAACGCCTCTTGCTGGCAGGCGGAACGATATTCCGCAACCAGCCTGGAATACCCCCCGCGCTGTTGAAGCGATTGAAACATCATTACTGACCGAGGTACCAAACATCGAAGCCAGAGCCCTGGAATACCCCCCGCGCTGTTGAAGCGATTGAAACAAATACCCTCCCAGAACCGTAATGACCATACACCCTAACCTGGAATACCCCCCGCGCTGTTGAAGCGATTGAAACAACCCACCGGTTACAACCGAGAACGCAATTTTTTGGATCCCTGGAATACCCCCCGCGCTGTTGAAGCGATTGAAACTTTGATCCCTTTTTATTCCTTTTTGGATCATGGGCAACCTGGAATACCCCCCGCGCTGTTGAAGCGATTGAAACTCGATGGGTGTAACCACCACCGCAGCAGAAGCCTCTGACCTGGAATACCCCCCGCGCTGTTGAAGCGATTGAAACCGATAGCGCGAAGGTTAAACCTAAGCGCAAAAAACAAAACCTGGAATACCCCCCGCGCTGTTGAAGCGATTGAAACTTTGTCCAGACCTGGGACAACTTGGACAGTTTGGATTCCTGGAATACCCCCCGCGCTGTTGAAGCGATTGAAACTCAGCAGGCCCGCATCGTCGTGCCAGTTGCACGGCCCTGGAATACCCCCCGCGCTGTTGAAGCGATTGAAACGATAGGGTCTTGCACCCTCACCGGCTTTGCACCGGCACCTGGAATACCCCCCGCGCTGTTGAAGCGATTGAAACCTTGCCCACACAAGGGATTCCCTGATAGCAGGGTCTTGGCCTGGAATACCCCCCGCGCTGTTGAAGCGATTGAAACCAATCCCGCACATAAGAACCTCCAAAGGATAAGATAGGGCCTGGAATACCCCCCGCGCTGTTGAAGCGATTGAAACACTCTTTGTCACTCATTTCAGATTCCTTTCACGTAGTCACCTGGAATACCCCCCGCGCTGTTGAAGCGATTGAAACGTTCGGCTTCACGGACAGCGCCGAGGTGAGTCGGCCTGGAATACCCCCCGCGCTGTTGAAGCGATTGAAACGACTTGTTGAAAGTTGACATTTTGAATTACCTTTCTCCTGGAATACCCCCCGCGCTGTTGAAGCGATTGAAACATATAAAACAGTCATGAGGCTGGTGTCACAGATAAAGTCCTGGAATACCCCCCGCGCTGTTGAAGCGATTGAAACACCTTCTGAGCGCGCTCAAGCTCTGCAATCATGTTCCTGGAATACCCCCCGCGCTGTTGAAGCGATTGAAACCATAGCAAACCGCACAGGCTTCCTAACAGAACCATGAGCCTGGAATACCCCCCGCGCTGTTGAAGCGATTGAAACTGCAGGCCCATGTCGAATTCGTAGGCGTTCGACTTTTTCCTGGAATACCCCCCGCGCTGTTGAAGCGATTGAAACGCTAACGCTACACTCATCCTCGTATGCGCTTTGCCAGAGCCTGGAATACCCCCCGCGCTGTTGAAGCGATTGAAACAAAGCAGAAATTTTAGCAGGCATTGTAGGCTCCTCCTGGAATACCCCCCGCGCTGTTGAAGCGATTGAAACTTGTCCCTTCCCACGCAACCTCAATCGGAACCATGTCGCCTGGAATACCCCCCGCGCTGTTGAAGCGATTGAAACTCTTGTGTCTAAAGGGCTGCCAGGGAATTGCACCCTGCCTGGAATACCCCCCGCGCTGTTGAAGCGATTGAAACTTCTTTAACGTGCGTGGAGTCAGCACGCTTCGGCGCTAGACCTGGAATACCCCCCGCGCTGTTGAAGCGATTGAAACAATGACTACTTTCCAGTAGTCATGATCGAGATCAATCCCCTGGAATACCCCCCGCGCTGTTGAAGCGATTGAAACAATGACTACTTTCCAGTAGTCATGATCGAGATCAATCCCCTGGAATACCCCCCGCGCTGTTGAAGCGATTGAAACAAAGGACTTTAAACTATTTTAGGAGGACATGAGGGTTACCTGGAATACCCCCCGCGCTGTTGAAGCGATTGAAACGCCACAGCGGCGGCAGGTTTGGCCGCCATCACAGGCCCTGGAATACCCCCCGCGCTGTTGAAGCGATTGAAACCATAATCATCTTTGGCGCAGTACTGAATTGCTTTCCTTGCCTGGAATACCCCCCGCGCTGTTGAAGCGATTGAAACCATTTTCGACGGTGTACATCTTACCGTCGAGCTTGATGCCTGGAATACCCCCCGCGCTGTTGAAGCGATTGAAACCCGTTGTGAGTTCGGCCATTTTCTCCCGGCCAGTCATCCTGGAATACCCCCCGCGCTGTTGAAGCGATTGAAACCACCAAAGTAACCAACCAGGCGATACCAACCCGCGTACACCTGGAATACCCCCCGCGCTGTTGAAGCGATTGAAACTAGGCTTGGCGACCGCAGGGGCGGCCACCACGACGGGCCTGGAATACCCCCCGCGCTGTTGAAGCGATTGAAACTCTTTTCTTCTTTCTTGGCGGTCGCTTCGACCACCACAACCTGGAATACCCCCCGCGCTGTTGAAGCGATTGAAACCTACTTGCGAGTCATTCGGTCGCTTTCCGACTGCGCCGCCCTGGAATACCCCCCGCGCTGTTGAAGCGATTGAAACCACACGAACAAAATTATTCATAGTGTACCTGCCTTTCCCTGGAATACCCCCCGCGCTGTTGAAGCGATTGAAACTTGATGTGGGGGGGTGATGTGAAGCATCGCGGGAACACCTGGAATACCCCCCGCGCTGTTGAAGCGATTGAAACTTCCATGCTCCCGCCTGCTTCGTGTGGAATGGGCACACCCTGGAATACCCCCCGCGCTGTTGAAGCGATTGAAACCCAGCATTGATCAGGCTAAAGCCAAACAGGCCAATCACCTGGAATACCCCCCGCGCTGTTGAAGCGATTGAAACTCAATGCGTCGAGTAATCTGGGCAGAAACCTGCTTAACCTGGAATACCCCCCGCGCTGTTGAAGCGATTGAAACTGTTCCCACATGCTTCTATCACACACACTTGTTTGCCCCTGGAATACCCCCCGCGCTGTTGAAGCGATTGAAACTAACGGATTATTTACTAATCCGTATTGCTACAAACGCCTGGAATACCCCCCGCGCTGTTGAAGCGATTGAAACCGCTGGTTGAAGTAAAGTACAGGTTTGTGAGCCAACGACCTGGAATACCCCCCGCGCTGTTGAAGCGATTGAAACATTCCAGGGAACATGAGCATACCCATACGGTTGAACTGTCCTGGAATACCCCCCGCGCTGTTGAAGAGGGTGTTGCATAATTCAAAAAAACCTGCC
>ERZ795056.965-NODE-965-length-34544-cov-8.938734_pt1 | contig 34544 bp, 33 predicted proteins | sample MGYA00375140_ERZ795056 | MGnify/ENA primary metagenome ERZ795056 (study PRJEB30185, sample SAMN05720227) | activated sludge metagenome | isolation source: Anaerobic digester | place: USA | collected 2015-03-09 ...
TGGATACTAGATACTGGATACTGGATGCTAGATACTGGATGCTGGATTACTTATTCAGCTTCGTGTAAAATAATGGCAGTGATATTTTGAACTTAACTGCTACGATCCTGATGATGAAAATGAGTAGGATGCAAATGATCGTGGATAGATCTGAATCCAAATTGGTTTCCTTCAAAATAAAATACACCAGCCCACCAATGATGCTGGCCAGGGCATAAATTTCTTTCCTGAATACCAGGGGCACATTATTCAACAACACATCGCGGATCACACCACCGAAACTGGCAGTTATAGTGCCCAATGCAATACATACGCCGATGCTGAAGTTTAATTGAATGGCCTTCTCAATACCTACGAGGGTAAACAGTCCAAGCCCCAATGCATCAAATAAAAATAAAGTCGTCGTTAGTTTTTTGAGATATTTATCAAACAGCAATGTTCCCAGGGCACCGGTGAAAATAATGGTTGTGGCTGTTTCATCGCGAAGCCAGCCCACCGGTAAATTGCCGATCATCACATCCCTTAACGTTCCCCCGCCAATGGCCGTAACAAACGACAGGATCAATACCCCAAACGGATCCAGCTTTTTCTCCATGGCAAAAGATGCACCGGACACCGCAAAGGAGAACGTACCTAATACCTCGATGATATGCAGGAAACTAAGATCCATCAGGAACATTTAGCAGCACAATAATATAATCACGGCTTTGCAGTGACAAGGAAATTTTATTGAGAGAATTCATCCGAATAAATTATTCCGACATCATTTCTTTCACCACCCTAACCAAATCTTCCGTGTTTGGTTTGGCAAAATAATCACCGTCACTTCCATACCCGGGACGATGTGCTTTTGCGGTAAGGGTACGGGGAGATACATCAAGCATCCGGTAACCCTTCTGTTCTTCCATCACCTTATTGAACATATACGCTGCTGCACCACCCGGAACATCCTCATCTACAAAAAGGATGCGATTGGTTTTAGACAATGATCCCGCGATCACATGCTGTATATCGAATGGCAACAGCGTCTGAACATCTACCACTTCGCAACTGATGCCAAGTTTAGAAAGTCTTTCCGCCCCTTCCATTACAATGCGAAGTGTAGAGCCATAACTTACAATGGTAATATCTTCTCCCTCGCGGATAATATCAGGTATACCTAACGGTACCGTGTAGTCTAATAAGTTTGATGGCAGTTTTTCTTTCAACCGGTATCCATTCAGGCATTCGATCACGAGCCCGGGATCGTTGCTTTGCAACAAGGTATTGTACATGCCCACAGCCTGTGTCATGTTTCGTGGTACGCATACATATATTCCCCTGAGTGCGTTGATGACCATTCCCATGGGAGATCCGCTATGCCAGATTCCCTCGAGCCTGTGGCCCCTTGTGCGTACGATCAATGGAACACTTTGCTGGCCTGCTGTGCGAAAATGGGTTGTGGCCGCATCATCGCTCAGGGGTTGCAAACCGTATAGCAGGTAATCAAGATATTGAATTTCTGCAATGGGCCTTAGTCCACGCAGCGCCATACCTATTCCCTGTCCCATGATGGTGAGCTCCCGTATACCGGTATCGAATATGCGCTTATCGCCATGCTTTTCCTGCAGCCCGCTGAAACCCTGGTTCACATCGCCGATAAATCCAAGATCTTCCCCGAAAGCAGCTACTTTTGGATTGCTGGCAAACAACTGGTCGAAATAATGGTTCAGCACTTCATACCCGTTTACCATAGCAGCGCCATCTTCATACGATGCCGGTATAACCGGAACCTTCATTGCCGATTTAGGGCCTTCATTATACAAAAAGGCATCATATAATTTTTCACTGCTTTGTTTCAACGCATCATAATGATCCCGCAAAGGTTTTATAATTTCAGGAGAGGAAGATTCCAGCAGCTCCATTGATTTGGCAAGGCAACTCAATACATCGCGGCGCATTGGTTCGCGAAGAGATTTCAATTCTGCAGCAATGCTGTCAACACCTGCATTACCGGTAACATCATAGAGAACTGCAAGTGAATCTGCCACCAATGATTTCATGGGTTGCAAATATTTATCCCAGGCTTTGTTCTTGCTGTCTTTTACAAATTGAACGGCATTCTGTTCGATTGTTTTTAATTCATCTTCTTCTGCCAAAGCATTTTCCAGGATCCATTCCCGGAATTGCCTGATGCAATCCCATTCACGTTCCCAGGTTAACCTGTCGGCATTCTTATATCGTTCATGACTACCCGAAGTTGAATGTCCCTGTGGTTGGGTAATCTCTTCTACATGAAATAAGGCCGGGGTATGCGTTTCCCGGATTTTTTCAATGGCCGATTCCAATACTTCGCACATTCCGGCATAGTCCCATCCCTTCAGTTTATATATATCGATCCCGTTGCTGTTTTCTTCCTTTTGCAAACCCGATAGCGCATCCGAAATAGAGCCTTTGGTGGTCTGGTATTTTTTCGGCACAGAAATGCCATACCCATCATCCCAAACAAAAACGGCCAGGGGTACCTGCAATACTCCGGCTGCATTCATGGTTTCCCAGAAATGCCCTTCACTGGTAGAAGCGTCCCCGATTGTACAAAAACAAACTTCATTGCCCTTATCACTCAGGTTATTGAATTCGTGCAAAGCCTCAACCTGCCGAAAATGCCTGGAGGCATAAGCCAAACCAAGTGCCCTGGGCATTTGCCCGGCTGTTGGGGCAATATCACTGGAAACATTTTTCCGTTCTGCCAGGTTCAGCCATTCCCCATTTTCGTTTACAAACTGGGATGCGAAATGAGCATTCATCTGCCTGCCTGCACTGAAAGGATCATTCCTCACATCTGCATCAGCATATAATTGAGAAAAGAACTGCTCAACAGTGGCTAGCCCGGAGGAAAACATAAAAGTCTGATCACGGTAATATCCTGCCCTGAAATCGCCTGGCTTAAAGAACTTGGCCATGGCTACCTGGGCTACTTCTTTCCCGTCGCCAAAAATGCCGAATTTAGCTTTACCAGTCAGTACTTCCCTGCGACCCATCAGGCTGGTTTCGCGGCTTTCACAACAAATCCGGAAATCTTTTAAAACTGCATTGCGAAAATGATCGAAACTGAGCTTTTCCTGGGTAGCTGCGTCGTTATTATTGAGTGTATCCATATTGCATAAATATGGGGCAAAAATATGATTTTACAGGGTCTTTGTTAAATATTGGTAAAGAGACCAACAATTTGCCGCGTAATTAAACGTTTTTGTATCTTTGAAGACCTTATTTAAAATATAAGAATGAAAAAAACACTACTATTTGCGGCCTTATTCCTGGGATCAACAAGCCTGTTTGCCCAACATGAAGGGCATAATCATGCCCAGGAGGCAAAAACAGCTGTAGCCGACCCAAAAGCGACTCCTCCTGTTGCCAGTGCTGACACTAAGAAACAGGTAGAAACCCTGGTAGTTAAGCAGGAAGTTCATGATTTCGGTAAAATTCCCCAAGGGAAACCGGTTACAACAGTTTTTGAAGTATCAAATTCGGGAAAAGAACCATTGAAGATCGCAAACGTACAAGCCAGTTGCGGATGTACAACACCAGAATGGGATAAAGAAAATCCGATTCCAGCAGGTGGTAATTCAAAAATAACCGTAGGATACAATGCGGTTGCTGAAGGTCCTTTTACCAAGATCGTTACCATAACCTATAACGAAAACCTCACCAAAGTAATTACCATTAAAGGTGAAGTTTGGAAAACACCCGCGACTAGCGCACCAGAAAACAAAGGATTACAAGATCTCAAAAATTAAAAATTAACCTTAAAAAATAGAATGTCATGAAGAAATTATTATTCTCGTTAACTATCCTCGCCCTTTCCACGTCTTTATTTGCACAGAAAAAAGCAGATGAAATTGCTAAATTCAAATTAGAAACCATCGACCTTGGCAAGATCAAACAAGATGTACCTGCAACTGCTACTTTTACAGTTACCAATATCGGGTCAGAACCCCTGATCATTGAGCAAGCTAATCCAACCTGTGGTTGTACCATCGGAGATTATACCAAAGAGCCTATCGCACCAGGTAAAACCGGCGTTATCAAGGCCACTTACAATGCTAAAAACCTGAACATTTTTGAAAAACACCTGACGGTTAAGTTTGCAGGTGCAACTGATACGAAAAGCATCACCATTAAAGGTGAAGTTTTAAATCCTGAAGAATATGCGAAATTAAATCCAGGCAGTGGCGCTGAAACAAAATCTGCAGAAATGCTGAACGCTTCACCTGAAGCTAAAACAACCAAAGAAGCAAAGCCAGCTGAAGTAAAAAAAACTAAAACAGCAAAGCCGGCAGCTAAACAAACTGCCAAAGTAAATGCTCCTAAAAAATAATTGATTATATTTTTTTAAAAAAGCCCTGCTTCGCGGGGCTTTTTTAATTCCCTGAAACGAAAGGAATCTAGCCGGTTTATCTGTACATTTATTGTCCGTCTGAATTCTAAAAACTTTATTTTTAAAATATGGCTGATCAACAATATGAGTATGGCATGATCGGGCTTGGTACCATGGGCAGAAATCTCCTGTTAAACATGGTTGACCGGGGTTTTTCTGTTGCCGGTTACGACAAAGACCCCAATACGCTGGAGCTGCTAAACAAAGAAGGAGCCGGTAAAAATCTCCATGCTTTTGCAACATTGGAACAATTTATTCAATCGTTGAAACAGCCAAGGGTCATCATCATACTGGTGCCTGCAGGCAGGATCGTGGATGCCGTTATAGAAGAAGTGAAACCATTTTTAAATTCAAATGACCTGCTGGTTGATTGCGGAAATTCACATTTCACGGATACGAATAGACGAATCAATCATTTGAATGACCAAGGAATTCATTTTATGGGCACGGGTGTTTCAGGTGGTGAAGCCGGAGCCCGGTTTGGCCCGAGCATCATGCCTGGCGGAAATGCGGAAGCATACCAAATGGTTAAACCTGTTTTTGAAGCGATCGCTGCAAAAACAAATGGCGTTCCCTGCGTGGCATATATGGGCAAGGGTTCTGCCGGCCACTATGTAAAGATGGTACATAACGGCATTGAATATGCGATCATGCAGGCCATTGCAGAATCGTACCAGATGCTGAAGCAGCTTGGCGGACTCAACAATACCGAATTGCAGGTGATATTTGAATCATACAATCAATCAGCGATTCGATGTTATTTGCTGGAAATCACGTCTGCGATCTTTTCAGAACCGGATGATCTGACCGAAAACAGGTTGCTGGATATGATACTAGACAGCGCCAGGCAAAAAGGTACCGGTGCATGGTCTTCGCAGGATGCCATGAATCTCATGGTACCCACACCGGCCATAGACGCCTCTGTGGTACAACGGGAAATTTCGGGTTTAAAAAATGAAAGGATTTTTGCTTCTAATGTACTGAATGGCCCAGACAACGATGCCCTACTGGGACACGACGGGCTTGTGCCGGTGATAGAAGATACCCTGCACTTCTGTATGATTTGTATATATGCCCAGGGCTTGGCCTTGATCAAAGCAGCTTCGCAACAATACCAGTATGATACAGATCCCGTACAGGTAGCCTCGGTTTGGCGGGATGGCTGCATTATCAGGGCCGACATGCTGGAAGACATCCGGAAAGCATTTCAACAGGAACCCGCTTTGCAAAACCTGGTGGTATCAGAACTTTTTGCAGGCAGGCTAAACAAACTGCAGAAACATACTCGCTCTGCCATCATTTCGGCCGTTAGTGCGGGCATACCCGTACCCGTTATGATGAGTAACCTGGCTTATTATGACAGTTACCGGAGTGCATGGCTGCCCGCCAATCTTTTACAGGCACAACGTGATTTTTTTGGCGCACATACTTATGAGCGTATAGACAGAACCGGTAGTTTTCACACAAACTGGCAAGCATTAACAGATAACAATGGATAAAACGATCAAAACAAACCCTACGGTTATCACCATTTTCGGTGGCACCGGGGATCTTACCTGGCGCAAGCTTATACCTGCTTTATATAATCTTTACCTGGACAAATGGCTTCATAAACAGTTCCTGATCATTTGCCTGGGCAGGCAGGACATGACACAGGCCGACTTCCTTAAAAAACTAAAAGAAGGCGTTGATAAATTTTCGCGAAGGGGCAAATCAAAAAAAACCGAATGGGATGTATTTGCGAAAACAATTGAATATAAGAAGGCTGATTTTGCCACTACCACTGTGTATACGCAATTGAAAAAACAGGTTGCTGCTTTTGAAAAAACAGCCGATTGCGCCGTGAATAAAATTTTCTACCTGGCCGTTCCTCCACAATTCTTCGAAAGCATTGCGGTGAAGATCGGTGAAGCGGGCCTGGCGACAGATCGCAAGTATGCAAGATTGGTGATCGAAAAGCCTTTTGGTACAAATCTCGAGAGTGCAAAAGCATTCAACAAATTGTTACAGGGCTTTTTTGATGAATGCCAGCTTTATCGCATCGATCATTACCTGGGCAAGGAAACGGTTCAGAATATTCTTGCCTTCAGGTTTGCCAATGCACTCTTTGAACCAATATGGAACAGGAACTACATTGATCATGTGCAAATCACTGTTTCAGAAAAGATCGGGGTGGAAGGCCGGGGTAATTACTATGAATTAAATGGCGCTTTACGAGACATGATCCAGAATCACTTACTGCAATTACTTTGTCTTATTGCCATGGAGCCACCGGTATCGTTCAATGCAGATGAAGTAAGGAATAGAAAAGTAGATGTATTACACGCCCTTCGGAAAATCAAAAAAGAAGAAGTGCATAACTACGCTGTAAGAGGGCAATATGATGAAGGATGGGTTGAAGGAAAAAAAGTAATCGGCTACCGCGAGGAAAATGATGTAGCACCCGATAGTCCAAGAGAAACTTTTGCGGCTGTAAAATTTTTCATCGACAACTGGCGATGGAGCAATGTGCCTTTTTATGTACGCAGCGGAAAACGCATGAGTGAATCCATTTCGGTGATCACCATACAATTTAAACCGGTTCCTCATCAATCGTTTCCTGATGAAGCCACTGATAACTGGCAACCCAACCGGATGGTTTTGAACCTTCAACCGGATATGGGTATCCGCATTCGCTTCCAGGCCAAACGACCCGGCTTGCAAATGCAGCTAAGCCCGGTAGACATGCTTTTTAATTATAGTGATACCTATACATCAGGTACACCGGAAGCCTATGAAACATTATTGCTTGATGTAATTGAAGGAGATGCGACTTTGTTTATGAGGGCCGACCAGGTAGAAGCGGCATGGGATATTGTAATGCCTGTTTTAAATAATTGGGAAGCCAATCCATCAGTCAATTTTCCAAATTATGCCTCAGGCAGCAACGGGCCCGAAACAGCGGAGGCACTGATCGCCAAAGATGGCAATAACTGGATCGTGATGCCATTTGAAAAAAAAGACAATGACTAAACTTACCGTTTTCGATTCCCCGGAAATCCTGTATGCAAATGCTGCAGATCATATAGTTTCACTTTGCAAATCTTCCATTGAAAAAAATGGAAGGTGTAGTATAGCCCTTTCGGGTGGTAACACACCCAGGAAATTATATGAATTACTGGCAACTAGCCCCTACGCTTCAGCGTTACCATGGAAAAATATATTCATTTTCTGGAGCGATGAAAGATGTGTTCCTCTTACAGATAAAAATAACAACGCATTTATGGCTTTGGATGCGTTATTGAACCAGGTAGATATTCCGACCGAAAACATTTTCAGAATTCCCGTTCAATACCCACCAGCGGAAGCAGCTGCTCATTATGAACGGGTCATCAAAGAATTTTTCAGGGATGCTTGGCCTGTATTCGATCTTGTTTTACTCGGTCTCGGCGATAACGGCCATACCGCTTCCCTGTTTCCTTACACAGATATTCTCCACAATAGCAGCAACCTGGTGAAAGAAGTATATGTACCTTCATTGGATGCCTACAGGATAAGTTTTACGGCAAGGCTTATCAATCATGCAACTGAAGTACTTTTTTTAGTAAGTGGAATTGAGAAAGCAGATATACTGCCCATCATTTTGCATGGAAAAAAAGACACTGATAAATACCCGGCTCAACTCATAGATGCCAGCCAGGGACAAGTACTTTGGTATGCAGACAAAGAAGCCGCATCAAAAATCAAAAAAAAATAAAATTATGTTCATATCAGCGATAGAAAGGGTTTCGAAATTCACAAGGCCTGTTAATACCATTATGCGATTGTATGGTGGCAAACAATTGATCCCCGGTTCGGCAACGATGTTTTTTGTAAACGAAGAAGGCTATGCAGTCACCTGCAAACATGTGGTGGAAATGATCGCATCTTCGGATCACATCAACAATCATTTCAATCAATTTAAAAAAGAACGGCAGGGAATTGTATCGGATGGTAAACAAAAAGCAAACCTGCGGGGACTCGAAATAAAATATAAATACAATCCGGATAGTGTTATCCAGGTGAAAAATAATTTCGTGGATTGTGTTGACAGCATGACCGGATTTACCTGGCATATTCACCCAACCTACGACCTGGCGATTTTGAAATTCAATGGATATAAAACCCTGCATTACCAGGATTGTGCAAAGTTCTTAAAAAACGGCAACGATATCAAGCAAGGTAAATTCCTTTGCAGGCTTGGTTTTCCATTTCCTGAATTTACCAATTTCATGTATAACCAGTCAACCGATGATATTGAATGGACCCGGGAAGGCATCAGTCATTCGCCTCAATTCCCGATCGAAGGCATGGTTACCCGCTTTTTGGCAGAACAAAACAAACTATACGGCATTGAATTGAGCACACCCGGGTTACGCGGTCAAAGTGGCGGACCATTGTTTGATGAAAAGGGACGCATCCTGGGCATGCAGTTTTCTACCAAACACCTTCACCTTGGTTTCGACCTGGTAGATAAAGAAATTATGGTAAACAATGGCGTAAAGAAAATATCGGATTATTCCTTCCTGCATTTGGGACAATGTATCCATTCGGAAACGATCAAGGCGTTTCTGCGGGAACATAATGTGAAGTTTTACGAGGAGGACTAAACCATGTATTCGTATAAGAATTCTTAACTTTATCGATCAAAATAATCAATCTTAATAATCTCAAATCAATGTTAAAAATCAGCAAGCGTGGGCAGGAAATGCCGGCATCCCCGATCAGGAAACTCGTGCCGTATGCAGAGGCAGCAAAGAAGAAGGGCATTAAAGTATATCACCTGAACATTGGTCAGCCCGATATTGAAACACCTCCCAGCATCCTGGATGCGGTAAAGAATTGCAATATTAAAGTACTTGAGTATAGTCACAGCGCCGGTAATGAGAGTTACCGCAAAAAGCTGGTGACCTATTATGCCAAGAACGGGATCGATATCACATCAACAGATATCATCATTACAACCGGTGGCAGTGAAGCCATTTTATTTGGATTCATGGCGTGCCTGGATGCAGGAGACGAGGTAATTATTCCTGAACCATTTTATGCCAACTATAATGGTTTTGCCATACAGGCTGATGTTGTGGTAAAGCCCATCGTGAGCAGCATTGAAAATGGTTTTGCCCTGCCCCCTATCGAGGAATTTGAAAAAGCGATTACGCCAAAAACCAGGGCCATCGTGGTTTGCAATCCCAATAACCCTACCGGCTACCTGTACAGTTCCGCAGAAATGGAAACGTTAAAGAAGATCGTGTTAAAACACAATCTATTTCTTTTTGCGGATGAGGCTTACCGTGAGTTTTGTTATGAAGGTACCCATACCAGTGCGATGCACCTGGAGGGAGTTGAAGAAAATGTGGTATTGATGGATACCATCAGTAAACGGTATAGCGCTTGCGGCGGAAGGATAGGCGCCTTCATCACCAAAAACAAATCCGTGCTGGATGCAGCGATGAAATTTGCACAAGCAAGACTAAGTCCCCCGTTTTATGCACAGGTTTTGGGTGAAGCAGCCATTGATCTGCCTGATAACTATTTTGATACCACCAAGACAGAATATAAATTAAGGCGTGATACGATCGTAAAAAGATTGAATAATATACCTGGGGTGTTTTGTCCAAACCCCGGAGGAGCCTTTTACGCCATGGCCAGTTTACCGATCGATGATTGTGATCGTTTTTGCCAGTGGTTGCTCGAAGATTTTAATCATGCAGGCGCCACCGTTATGCTGGCTCCCGCCACCGGTTTTTATAGCACCCCGGGACTCGGTAAAAAAGAAGTGAGACTGGCCTATGTTTTAAATGTAGATTCCATCAACAAAGCAATGGATTGCCTCGAAGAAGCGCTAAAGGTTTACCCGGGAAGGGTTGTTTAAATATTGAAATAATCAATTTTTTAAAAAGCGCTTAATGCGCTTTTTTTTGTGAAGGAAAATCAGAACGGCATTGTAAATTATAACGTCATTGTGAGGCACAAAGCAATCTGCCCAACTATAACTAAAAACACCAGACATAAAACAAACATATGCAAAGAGGCGGTGCTGTATTCATGACGGCGAGTGTGCTGGGATGAATCAACATAAAAAGACAGATTGCTTCGTTCCTCGCAATGACGCAACTCCGTTCCCTATTTCCCACCTGGCGCACAATTCCTTCTCAGGAAATTTGAATACAATCCCGACAAATGCTGGCCGGTTCCCGCACCCTCGCTGATGCTATGCGTGCGGTTAGGATAAGGCATCACCTGGAATTGCTTATTATTTTTAACCAATTCATTGATCAGCGCTTCTGCATTACTGTAATGAACATTGTCATCGCCTGTACCATGAATCAGCAATAAATTTCCTTTGAGTCCTTTGGCATAAGTAATGGCAGAACCCCTGGTAAAATCTTCCATATTTTCCTGTGGTAGCCCCATGTATCGCTCTGTGTAAATATTGTCGTAATACAAAAGATTTGTAACCGGTGCAATGGATATGCCTGTTTTAAAAATATCCGGGTATTGAAACAAAAGGTGCAGGGTAGACGCTCCGCCACCACTCCATCCCCAAACCGCCACACGATCTTTGTCGATGAAAGGCTTTTCCAGTATGCGTTTGGCGCCCATGGCCATATCCCTGATATTAATGGTGCCATTCTTCCGGTAGATCGATTTACGCCAGGCAGCTCCTTTGAGAGAAGGTGTACCGCGGTTATCAAGCGCAACCTGTATATATCCATCGGCACTCATATTGCCATCATACAGGAAATTATTATGATTACCATATACATCGTCTGTTGTAGTGGCTGCCGGCTCTCCATACACATAAAATACAACAGGATATTTTTTTGCCGGATCAAAACTTTTGGGTTTGTTCATCCAGGCATCCAGCACAATATTGTCTTCGGTGATCACCTGGAAATATTCAACACTGATGTTTGGATCAGTTTTAACCGTTTTGGCAATGCTTTTGGCATCACTAACATTTCGGTTATCCGGTAACGTTATCCATTCACTTACTGAGGGCGTATTGTTATTGCTGAAACTATGTTTGGCTATCCTTCCATTGGGTGATATAGCATAAGTGTGGGTGCCTTTTAGCTTGAGGCTGCTAACCGCTTCCGCTTCATCTTTATACTGTTTGGATGGATTATTGATCCGCACCCTGTACAAATACAACTGGGTAGGGTTTGCCGGGGAAGCCGTAAAATAAAGATAGTTATTGGCTTCATCCACTGCTTTGATCTGCCCGATATCATAGTTGCCTTTCGTAAGGAGGATCACGTTTTTTCCATCGCGGCTGATCTTATACACATGACGGTAACCATCTTTTTCGCTCACCCATAAAAAATCCTGTCCTTTATTGATCCAGCTCCAGCCACGTGGATCATCCGTATTTAGATCAACCCAGGCTTCATCATTTTCAGCCCAGAAAGTGCGGCTGCTCCCATCATTGCTATTGCAATAGATCAGTTTGCTTTCCTGTTGTTTCCGATCGAGTTGTTGCACGATGAGCTCGCCGGGTCCGCTCCATTCCATGCGGGGCAGGTAATGCTGCTGCGGATCTCCATCGATCTTCATCCAGCGAATAAACCCATTCGCCAGCGAAACAACCCCTATCCGTACCGGTGAGGGAGCATCGCCCACTTTGGGATATTCTACCGGTATCACTCTTGAATAAACCGAATCTGTATTATTAACCATATAAAAATCCCTGATCTTGGTGGCATCTACCTGCCAGAAAGCAATCTGGCGGCTGTCAGACGACCACCTGAATCCATCCCTGCAACCAAACTCTTCCTCATACACCCAATCAAAAGTTCCGTTGATAAGTTTTCGGCTACCATCGGTCGTTAGTTTACGAATAATCCCCGAACTAATGTCTTCAGAAAAAATATTATGTTCACTCACATAAGCTACCTGCAGCCCATCCGGTGAGATCTTTGCAAACATAAGTGATTGAGCAGGCAGTGATTTGCCTAGTTGACGAAGACTATTATTATTAAGATCCAACACCCAATAATCGCCCCTGGTTCGATAACGCCAAACCTTGGCCGTATTGGTAAACAGCAATAACTTTTTATTGTCGGGGCTGAATTGATAAGATTGTGCCGACAATGCAGTACTGGCTCCTGCGGGGATCAACTGTTCCTTTTTAACAAGAATGGTTTCTCCTTCGGTTTTCGGATCTACCCTGATAAGGTTCCCTTCTTTGAAACGGGTATAGGCCAGCCCGTCTGCCGTCCAGTTAATGCCACCCATTTGGGCTAAAATTCCCTGGCAGGTGAACAGGTAAAAAACGACCAATATAACCTGGAGCCTTCTTTTCATATATGTTCTTTTATTGAATAATAAAAATAAGCATTTAGTGTATGCCCGCATGGCTGTGGCAGTAAAAAGAAATATAATTTTGCTGGCAGGGTAATTATATGGAAAAAGAAAAACTCAGGCTGGATAAGTATTTATGGTCGATCAGGCTTTTTAAAACAAGGGCCCAGGCTGCGGATGCCTGCGACAAAGGAAAAGTGAAATACAATGGAACTTCGGCAAAACCGGCGAAGACCGTTTCAATTGATGATGAATACGAAGTAAAAACAGAAGCTAAAAAATGGCGAATAAAGGTAACCGGCTTACTATACAACCGGGTGCAATATGCAGAGGCGGTGAATTTTTATATAGACATAACGCCTGCAGAAGAAATAGAACGGATCAAATTCCAGGCGGCGGTTTTTCATACCGGTAAAAGAATGAGTAAAGTTGGGAGACCCACCAAAAAGAATAAACGCGACCTGGATGAATTTACATCGGGCGAATAATCAATTTTTAAATTTAAGTGCATGCGCATCGACATCATTTCTGTAGTGCCCGACCTGTTGAATTCTCCTTTCTCCCATTCGATCATGAAAAGGGCAAGGGAAAAAGGTTTACTGGAAGTGAATGTGATCAACCTGCGGGATCATACAACATATGCGAGGGCGCAGGTAGATGATTATCCTTTTGGTGGCGGCGCCGGCATGGTGATGATGATAGAACCCCTTGTGAATGCAGTGGAAAGTCTGCAAAAAGAAACAAAGTATGATGAGATTATATTTCTCACCCCCGATGGTAAAACTTTTAACCAGGGAATGGCCAACGCCCTTTCATTGAAAAAGAATCTACTTCTAATCTGCGGACATTATAAAGGCATCGATCAGCGTTTCCGCGATCATTTTGTTACGAAAGAGATCTCTATTGGCGATTATGTACTGAGTGGTGGTGAGCTGGCTGCGGCTGTACTAACGGATGCGATTGGACGCTTGCTTCCCGGCGTACTGAATGATGAAACTTCGGCGCTGAGTGATTCATTCCAGGATAATTTATTGGCTCCTCCTGTTTATAGCCGGCCCGAAACATTTCGTGGCTGGAAAGTACCCGAAATACTCATGAGTGGCAATCATAAACTTATTGATGAATGGAGGCACGAACAATCAATTCAACGCACAAGGGAGAGAAGGCCGGATTTGCTGGATGAATGAATACTTATTTTTTCCGGATCCATAGGTATTCTGCAAATCCAAGGATGTCCCAAAAGATATTTCCCTGGATTTTTTTACCGGTAAATACAGATGCTAAAATCCTGAAAGGCATGGCCATGATGAACCATGGATTTCGCCTGGTACCAGATTTCAATACCTCGAAACCATTTCTGCTAACCAAATCCGTTATTTCCTCAACAGAATACAACCTCACATGGGTTGGATCATCTTTGAAATTTAAAGTTCCATACATCGACGGTAATTTCATGCTCTTTTTCCCTGGATATTCAATGTACATATAGCCTCCCTGTTTCAATTTAGGCATGAGCTGTTCCATCACTTTATCACCGTTATAAAGGTGTTCTATCACGTGCACCATCCAGATTCCATCAAAATAATTATTCGGAATGGTCGAAAAATCTAGCTGGGTAAGATCCATTTCATAGAAAGCATCCATTACACCAAAATCTGATGCACTATTGTTGTAGTCCTTCTCCATATCAACCCCATGATACTCACAAAGAGGAAACAACTTCTTCGTTTTTGAAGCCGAATGATTACCTGCGCCAATATCCAGTAAACGGAATGGTTTATTCCCAAAAGATTTCTGTTGGAAAATAAATTTGCTCACAAAAGAGGAACCATTTGGCTTCAGGCGCATATTTTATAAAATTGCTGTATAACGATAAAGATTATCCGAAAAAAAATACCCCTGAAGCAGGGGTATTTTTTAAAAGACAATTATTTTAATTCTTAAAGATCGCTTCATCTACTTTCACATTCGATTCAATTTTATCGAAAGTGATCGTTCCCTGCATATTAGTTGTAGTATAGGCAAACCAATATCCATCAGTGTTTTGCTTGTAATCACTGAAAGAAGTTTCCATATCCATTTCCTGGCCTTGTACGGTTGTTTTTGAACTGGTTTTGATCAACCTGTTTGTTTTGGTATCAATAAAAAAATTACCTGTTTTACCATTCTGGTATGTTACTTTCATATTATACGCTTCAGCGCCGTCAACTTTTTCCTTACCAACCATTTCTACAGTGTTGCCTTTTTCTTTGGCATTAAATAATGCGCCCTGTACATCAAACTGGCTTGCAGCCGATTTAAACTGGTCTTCATCCATCTGCTGCGGAGAACCCATACCCATTACCGGCATGAACACCCATCCTTCCTTGGTATTGGCAACCTGGTAATTGGAAGATCCCATGATCTCCATATCAACCCGCATACCGGTCATGTGTGCCTTAGTGATCGTGAGGGTAATATCAGTTCCCTGCACACTCATACTTCCACTCATTTTCACTGATTTCAAAGCAGCTAATTTTTCCTTGCCACCCATGGCCTCCACATATTTGTCAATTACTTCATCTGCAGTTTGTGCCTTAACCTGCATACCGGTTAATATTACCAATGCAGAGAATAAAATTTTGATCATTTTCATTGTTTTAATTTTTGTATGAATGTGCAAGATATGAGAAAAAAACATCCTAATATTTTCCCCTCAATAACTTTCTTAAAAATTAACGATTATCTAAACAGTAGTAATGACAGCAGCTGCAGCAAAACATTCGTTGTTGTATATGACTATCTTTGTTTCAATTGTTGACAACAAATAAACCCGCTCGTTCAACAAAATATAACCATGCCCATTTCAACAGGAAATATTTTATTAGGCGCTTCTATCTTATTGCTCCTGAGTATTTTCGGCAGTAAAACGTCGGCCAGGCTTGGTGTACCAACTTTAATACTGTTTTTGATAATCGGCATCGTGGCAGGTTCAGAAGGGATTGGCGGAATTTATTTCGATAACCCTGCCATTGCCCAATTCATTGGTATCACTGCGTTGATTTTCATTCTTTTTTCCGGCGGACTTGAAACACATTGGCATTCAATCAAACCCGTTCTCTGGCAAGGTATCAGCCTTTCCACGCTGGGTGTCATGATCACAGCTGTTTCGGTGGGAATGTTTGTACATTATGTGCTTGATTTCTCAATTGCCGAAGGCATCCTGCTCGGTGCCATTGTTTCAGCAACAGATGCTGCAGCTGTATTTTCTATTTTAAGAAGCAAGGGCATCAAATTAAAATACAATACAGGTCCATTATTAGAACTCGAAAGCGGCAGCAATGATCCCATGTCGTATTTTTTAACCATTTCACTTACCAGCCTCATTGCTTCCGGCGACAATGAACCCCTTCACCTTATTGGTCACTTCTTTAAAGAGTTTATCATCGGGGGCGTGATGGGTTATTGCCTGGGTAAAGCAAGTACCTGGATCATCAATCACATCAAGTTAAGTGTTGAAGGCACCTACCCGGTACTGTTATTGGCACTGGCCGTGTTCTCATATGCTGCAACCGATTTTATTGGAGGCAACGGATTCCTGGCGGTGTATATCTGCGCCCTGATATTGGGCAACAGCAATTTTATACACAAAGAAAGTCTGACGAGGTTTTACGATGGGCAGGCATGGCTAATGCAGATCGTATTGTTCTTAACGCTTGGGCTACTGGTATTTCCTTCACGGATATTTCCCGTTGCAGGAATCGGGTTGCTCATTGCAGGATTTCTCATCTTTATTGCAAGACCTTTAAGCGTATTCCTCAGTCTCTCGTTCTTTAAAGTAAGCATCAAAAGCAAATTGTTCATATCATGGGTTGGCCTGAGGGGTGCTGTACCCATTGTGTTCGCCACATATCCATTGATTGCCGGTTTAGAAAAATCGGGTATGATCTTTAACCTGGTTTTCTTCATTGCAGTATCATCCGTTTTATTACAGGGAACCACCCTTCCCTGGCTGGCAAAGAAATTAAAACTCATCGACGATAGCCCTGTAGCCGCTTTGGCGCATGGCGACCTGTCGGAAATGCAGCAATACCTCATCGAAAACAGTTCACCCGCCCTGAATAAAAAAATTGTGGATCTTCATTTACCAACTCCTGTAAAGATCCTCGTCATAAAACGAAACAACCTATATATCAAACCCGATGGCTTTACCAAAATACAGGCAGGCGATATTCTTTACCTGCTCGCGGCAGATAAGGATACCATGTCATTGGCAATGAACATCATTTAACCAGTTGCTATACTTAACAGTAGTCATTTCATTCAGTTCCAGGCGCTTTTTTTTGCGAAGGGAATAAACTAACATTGCATAAAATCGAACAACATGTCTTCATTCTCTATTGATGGAAATATAGTAGATATAACCGCTGCCAGGCTTTATTCCGGAACCGTAACAGTAACCAATGGCATCATTGAAAAAATCATAGAAAACGGAGTTGCCGGGGATGGACTTCCTTATATCATGCCTGGTTTTATCGATAGTCATGTGCACGTAGAAAGTTCGATGCTGGTTCCATCGGAATTTGCCAGGCTGGCCGTGGTACATGGAACGGTAGGCAGTATCAGTGATCCGCATGAGATCGCAAATGTATGCGGCATGGAAGGTGTATTGTTTATGATCGGGAACGGGAAGACCGTTCCTTTTAAATTTAATTTTGGTGCGCCGAGTTGTGTACCGGCCACCGTTTTTGAAACAGCCGGAGCCTCCCTTGACGCTGAAGCCGTTCACTCACTGCTACGGATGCCCGAAATAAAATACCTGAGCGAGATGATGAATTTCCCCGGCGTGTTACATCACGATGAAGAAGTGATGAAAAAAATTGCTTACGCCAAACAATATAATAAACCGGTAGATGGACATGCACCCGGTTTAAGGGGCGAACTGGCAAAAGCCTATATCGATGCCGGTATCAGTACCGATCATGAATGTTTTACAGCCGATGAGGCATTGGATAAACTACAATACGGCATGAAGATCCTCATCCGGGAAGGTAGTGCCGCCAAAAACTTCGAGGCCCTGATCGGTCTCCTGCACGACCATCCCGATCATATGATGTTCTGCAGCGATGATAAGCATCCGGACAGCCTGGCAGAAGGTCATATTAATGATTTATGTGCAAGGGCTGTGGCAAAGGGGATCAACATATTTAAGATTCTCAAAGCTGCCTGCATCAATCCTGTTAAACATTACAAGATGGATATCGGCCTTTTACAAACCGGCCACCCGGCGGATTTCATCCTGGTAAAAGACCTGGTAAACTTCAGGGTTTTGCAAACTTATATCGATGGAATATTGGTTGCCGAAAACGGGCGATCACTGATCAATGCCAGTCCATCAGCAATCATTAATGAGTTTGATTGCAGCCCGAAAGTGATAGCTGATTTCAGGATACAACATAACGGTGAGAAAGAAATACCTGTAATTGAAGCGCTCGATGGCCAACTGATCACCAACCGCCTGTCGTTGGCACCAGCAGTAGTAAATGGTGAAATGGTAAGTGATACCGATCGCGACATCATCAAAATTGTTGTGGTTAACAGGTACCATGATGCTGTGGTGGCAAAATCATTCATTCGCAACAGTGGCCTTAAAAAAGGAGCACTGGCATCTTCAGTAGCGCATGATAGCCACAACATTGTAGCCATTGGTACCGATGATGAAAGTTTGTGTAAAGCTGTAAATGCGGTGATCAGATACCGTGGAGGCGTAAGCGCAGTTGGAAACGGAGAAGAGAAAGTATTGCCCTTGCCAGTTGCAGGCCTGATGAGTAACCTGGATGGTTATCAAGTTGCAGCTGCATACACCGAAATAGATAAGTTTAGCAAAGAAGTACTGGGAAGTACGCTTAATGCCCCTTTCATGACCCTTAGCTTTATGGCCCTGCTCGTGATTCCTCACCTCAAACTAAGCGACAAAGGCTTATTCGACGGCGACAGTTTTACGTTTGTAGAATAAAATAATCAATCAATCATCAAATCCCAAAATCTTCAAATCTTCAAATCTTCAAATTACCAAATCAATCAATCTTCAAATCACCAAATCAAACAATCTTCAAATTACCAAATCTTCAAATCACCAAATCAATACTTCGCCGAAATCACCTTCATCGCCACACTATCGGTACCCTTTGGGGCAAAATATTTTGTTTTAAAACCTTTACTTCCACCCGGATCAACAGATTCATATACGATTTCATGATCCTCTTCCAGCAACGCACCTGTTTTACTGTAAAAAAATAATTTGATATCGATGTCTTTATAGGTAACCATTTTTGAATTGCTGAATACAGTTCCCTTAATTACGGTTTGACCGAGTAAATTTCGCTTATTGCTGCCCGATACCTTCAGGAAACGTACAGGATCTTTCTTTTCAACTTCTTCAATTGAGGCCTTGCTCTTCTCATACACCTCATTGCTCTTGATATCATATTCATGACGGTTATTGCATGCGGGTAGAAGGTAAATAAGCGCTGCAAGGGGAATCAGTAATTTTTTCATAACCTGGATTTTGATAGAACAAAAATACTATTTTGAAAATGGTTGATTAAAAATACGCTATGCTCAATGATTTTATTTTAGATTTGTTTGTTAATGTATTTAAAATATTGAAAATGGCTGCATGGTGATATAACACAATTTACCAGCCAGGCTTCAATAGGGAAGCCAGTTAAATAAATCGATATGATAAAAAATTTAAGTGAATCTCATTCGTTGATCAGCAACTGGGTAAGTGAATTAAGGGATGTAGATGTTCAACAGGACCGGATGCGCTTCAGGCGAAACCTGGAAAGAATTGCTGAAGTGATTGGCTACGAGATCAGCAAACAGCTTGAATCTACCGAAAAGGAAATCACCACGCCCATGGGTACTGCTACTTGTAAAGTATTAAAACAACAACCTGTATTGGCCACCATCCTTCGGGCAGGATTGGCGATGCACAACGGGCTTCTGAATTATTTCGATAAGGCCGACAATGCATTTCTCAGTGCTTACCGTAAACACCATGCCGATGGCAGTTTTGAGATCAGCCTCGAATATATGAGCTGCCCCGAACTGGAAGGACGAGTGGTGATACTGAGTGATCCCATGCTGGCAACCGGATCATCCCTGGTAAAAGCCATTCAACACCTCAAAGATGAAGGCGAAATAAAAGAATTACACATCGTATGTGCCATTGCCTGTTCTGTGGGTATTGAGTATGTTTTGAGGGCAGAGCCCAAGGCAACCATCTGGTGTGCTGATATTGATGAAGAGCTTACTGCCAAAGGGTATATTGTCCCGGGTTTAGGCGATGCAGGTGACCTTGCTTACGGCACTAAAACACAGAATTAAACGTACCGGTTTCACGGGCTGATTTGTGCTGCCGGGCATTATAGGATATTGTTTTTTATCCTGATAAATACCACGGTTAAAACCAATCAGTTGAGTACCAGGCGCTTTTCTTCTATTTTCTTTAAACTTTTTAAAGCAGCTTTTTAGTTGAAATGCTTATCTTTAATGCTATAAGAATCGCCTGATAATGAGAAAATATTTCGTTTTTATTTCCCTCCTATTTTTAACTGGGGTGCTACAAGCACAGGATCCGCATTTTTCGCAATTCTTTGCTTCGCCATTAACCCTCAATCCTGCCTTTACAGGTAAATTTGATGGCGACTGGCGACTGGCTGCCAATCACCGCGATCAATGGCCTTCTATTCCTAAAGCATATGTTACCACCAGCGCTTCTGTTGACTTCCCGATCTTAAGGAAACGCATTCCGCAAAATGATGTATTTGGAGTGGGTATTGCAGGTGTGAGCGATGCAAGTGCCAATAGCGCTTTAAAACTCAATTACGGTTCTGCATCTCTTTCATATCATAAGGCGTTGGATGAAAATGGATACAATACCATTGGAGCCGGTTTCCAGGGTTCATACAATAGCATGGTGCTCGATATCACAAAGCTCACATTTGAAGATATGCTTGAACAGAATGGTTTTACAGGAACTACTGCCGACATATTAACCAACGGAAGAAATCAAAGTTATTTTGATGTGAATGCAGGCTTATTGTATTCTGGTTCTACGAACGGACAAAACAACTATTATCTCGGTGCTTCGATGTACCATATCAACAGACCGAAAGTTAGTTTTAAAGACAAGAACTGGTTTCTCACCGGAAGGGTAACCATTCATGGTGGTGGATCATTTCCAATTTCTGATGTACTATCTGTAAATGCTTCGGCCATTCACCAGATACAAAATAAGGCCAGCGAAACCATTGTGGGTGCTGCACTTGCGTTCAATGCAGGTTCCGATAATGTGAATCCAACCAACGTATACCTTGGATCATGGATGCGGTTCAATGATGCCATTATCCCTTACCTTGGCCTGGAATTTTCAGGCATCAGGATCGGTGCAAGTTATGATGTGAACATCAGCAGCCTGAAAGCGGCTACTGGTAACCGTGGTGGTTCAGAAATTTCTATCATTTACATCAGTCGCAAACAGGAATCAAAAGGCATTCCTTGTCCGAAGTTTTAATTTAAATTTCCATTCAAAATATTCAAAGGCCCTTTTCACAGGGCCTTTTTTAATTACTTCCAGGGCCTGGAACTTACAAACCTGTTGCCTTTCACATAAAACCGGTAAGGCAACAAACCATCGGCACCTGCAGGTTCAACGCCTATCCTTTTACTCACGCCTATTTCATCACCACTCAATAACCCTTGTCCATCTTCTGCTATATAAATCACATCATCAAGCAACAGCAAACCTGAATGCATTTTTGATATACCCATGGCCTTGCCTACGTTGCCTGGCCCCTTCGTCAGGGTATTATCGAGCTGTGCTTTCCCGGTACGTTTCAACATCATTTCAATACCCTCCATAGGTTCAAGGGCCCTGATCAGTACTGCATCAGGAATTCCTTTTTTATTGGTCACCACATTCAACATCTGGTGCATGCCATAACAGATATAAACGTAAGCCGTAGCCGCAGGTGAATACATGTGTTCATTACGGGCTGTTCTTTTGCCGTTGAATGAATGAGAAGCCCTGTCGGTAAGGCCTACATAGGCTTCGGTTTCCACGATGCGACCGCTGGTAATGGCGCCGTCTATTTTCGACAGCACTACTTTCCCCAGTAATTCACGGGCTACCTGTATCACATTGCTGCGGTTATAAAAAGAAAGCGGGAGCTTTTTCATCAGTTGTTCTTTTGTACAAAAATAATAATTAGTCCACCGGCAACCAGTAAACGAACCCACTGAATTATCAAACTCCGATAAGTATTCTTATCTTACAAATCGAAAATAGAAGCATATTCATTTTTCGCCAACAACCCCCATGCTTAAAGAGATCATCATATCGATCCAATCGTATTTCGATGCCCACCGGTTCATCGTAAAGCACCGGCTTTGGAAGTGGATCCTGATCCCGGGGTTGATTTACAGTATACTTTTTATTGTAGGTATTTATTTTTTCTGGACGTCCAGCAATGCTGCCATAGAATTTATATTGGTAAAAACGGGGGTAAAGGGCTGGCTCGACAGGATGCACGACAGCTGGCTGAATTTCTTTTTCATAGTTGGCCAGATCATCCTGCGCCTGGTACTGTTGCTTTTTTACTTTTCGCTGTTCAAATTTTTATTCCTCATCATCGGGTCACCGGTTTTTGCATACCTGAGTGAAAAAACCGACAGCATCATTGCCGACAAATCATTTCCCTTCAGCTTCCGGCAATTACTTATTGATATTGTACGTGCTGTTCGCATTGCATTGCGAAATATGCTCTGGCAAACCGTATATGTGATCACCATTTTAATTCTATCTTTTATTCCTCTTGCAGGATGGATCGCACCCCTGGTAGCATTGATGGTTGAATGGTATTATTTTGGATTTTCCATGCTCGATTACAGCAGCGAAAGAAATAAATTAAGCGCAGCTGAAAGCATCGACCTCATCGGCCATCACAAAGGGTTGGCCATCGGCAACGGCATGGTATTTTATATCATGCACATTATCCCGGTGCTTGGCTGGTTACTGGCGCCAAGTTATGCAGTGATTGCCGCCACCCTCAGTTTACACAAAGCAGAAAAACAACACGTCATCATCAGATAACCATGCCAACGGTATACCTTGTTCCCTCATTCCTTGCGGAAGATGCCCGCGAAACCATTCCGCCTTATGTGCTGGATTCAGTAAAAAAATGCAGCGTGATTTTCGCAGAAAATGAACGTACTGCCCGGCGATTTCTTAAGGCTATGGACCGTGAGATCGTCATCGATCATTTTGAATGGTATGCAATACATAAGGCAGAAGAAGACCAGGTTGAAGCTTTTAGGAAATGCATCAAAGAAGAAAAAAATATTGCCATCATCAGTGAAGCCGGCTGCCCTGGTGTAGCCGATCCCGGTCAGATACTGGTTGCAGCAGCACAGGAAATGAATTGCGTAATAAAACCCTTGGTGGGGCCAAGCTCAATCCTGCTCGCTCTCATGGCCAGCGGCCTCAACGGACAGCAATTTGAATTTGTCGGATACCTGCCAATCGATGGCATGGAAAGATCAAAAAAGATCAAAGAACTGGAAAGTCATTCTTCGAAATACAACAGCACCAAGATTTTCATAGAAACCCCGTATCGCAATAATCAATTGTTTGATTCGCTTTGCCAGCATGCACAGGATAAAACAAAACTATGTATCGGTATCAATATAACTGCTGAATCTGAAAGCATACTTACCCGCACAATCGGTCAATGGAAAAATAAAAAACCGGAGCTACATAAGCTTCCGGTAATTTTTTTATTGTACGCCGGCGTTTAGATCAATGTTCTACTTCCCGCATGCCATTGATCTTATCTACGATATAAACGGTATATCCACGCCATGCAACCGGGTTTTTGTATTCTTTATAATGAAGATCAAAGTACTTGCCGCTATTGTTCATGAGAGTATTGGCAATGCTGTCGTCGGTAACAGAAAATTCAAACTCGTAAGATTGTACAGAACCTGCAGCTTTTGATCGTATGCCCGATTGAATCAGCTTGCCTTCATATGTTTTGAAAACATTTCCTTTCTTCACAACGTAATTCAATTCGCCCGATTTTACCCCTTCCCCAAACACATAAAAATAATTCCACCATACGATGATCCCGATGATAAGGATACTCACGATAAGGAATATGCGCAGAAATTTTTTGAAACCGCTTTTTTTAGGCGGAACGGGATTAGCAGGGGTCATTGTTGTTGTATCCATCTTATGTACTTTTTATCATTATAATCCGTATTCACTCACAAGCCAGATCAATGCAGCCATGTTTGCGGCGCCCAGGTGAAGCTCTCTTTTACTAACGGTTTCAAAAACATCGCTTCCTGCATGGTGAACGTCGAAATATCGCTGGCTATCGGGGCTAAATCCCGCCAACGCAGTTCCAACTTTTTTCAGTGGACCGATATCTGAACCGCTGCCACCCGAAGTAAATTCATAAACACCATACTCATAGAATAAATTTTTCCATCCCATGATCTTATTTCGTTGCGGTTCTTTCATATCGAGGCTGATTCCCCTGGGTGTAAATCCACCGGCATCACTTTCCAGTGCAAACAGGTGATTTTCTTTCTTCTTCACTGCCTCATCCAGGTAAGCCTGGGCGCCCTTCCCACCATTTTCTTCATTCATGAACATTACAGCCCTGATGGTTCTTACCGGGCGAATTTTAAGGGATGAATATGCCCTGATGATTTCAATGGCCTGTACGCAACCCGCACCATCATCCTGGGCACCTTCAGCCAGGTCCCAACTATCGAGATGTCCACCAACAGTAATAATCTCACCAGGCAAACGGCTTCCCTTGATCTCCCCGATCACGTTGAAAGATGGCTCATCCGGAAGCATTTCACAATTGGTTTTTATATAGGCATCGATTGGCTTCTTCTTAGCCAATTCTGCGCTAAGCCAGATGGCATCGTTGGTACTGATGGCAATGGCAGGTATCTTAGGAAAGGAATCGTTGTATTGTGTGCCGCCTGTATGCGGGTAATCATCAGCGTTACTGGCCAGGGACCTTATCATCACCCCGATTGCTCCATATCGTGCAGCCTGCGCTGGTCCATTGCGCCGGGCAATACCGCTTTCGCCATATGCCCTGAACGTGCGGATGTAAGTGGGGTTCATTTCGAAATTAAAAAAAACGATCTTCCCTTTTATAACGGCCTCGCCTAAACGATTCAGTTCATCAAAACTTCTTACTTCAATCACCCCGGCACTGATACCTGCCTTGCCCGACCCTACCGAATTTCCAAGAGCGCAGGCATGCAGGTTGTGTACATTTTCTCCATCGAACCGGATGTAGGCCGTTTCCTTAGCACCCCTTACCCAATGTGGTACCATACAAGGCTGCAGGTACACCGTATCGGCACCGGCCTTACGAAGCATATCGGCTGTGGCCAAAACTGCTTTTTGGGCATTCTCAGAACCACTTAGTCTGGGCCCGATTTTTTTGCACAGGTACCGGAGATTTTCATAAGCATTGCCATGTTGCAGTATCTCGTTTGCGATCTTACGGATCATGGCAGAATCTGTAGCCTGGCCAAAAGCAGTTATGCCTGCACAAAAAAGGAAAAAAAAGATTGTGGAGATCGCTTTCATACTTGAATATTACCAACAAACTTAAAACAAATACAGTTAATCAATAAATCAAATTGGTATGTCTATTAATCGCTAAATTGCAAAGCAGTTTTTTTTGATCATCAATTGACTTCTATGAACATTGCGATAGTTTGCTACCCAACATTTGGAGGTAGCGGTGTGCTGGCCACAGAATTGGGAAAAGTACTTGCCGAAAAAGGACACAATATCCATTTCATTACTTACCAGCAACCGGTAAGACTGAGTGGTTTTCATGCCAATATATTTTATCATGAAGTACGGGTACCTACTTACCCTTTATTCGATTTTCCGCCATACGAAACGGCCCTGGCCAGTACCATGGTAGATGTGGTGAACAATAATAACATCGACCTGTTGCATGTGCATTATGCCATACCTCATGCCGCAGCTGCTTATATGGCCAAACAGATCCTTGCCAAACAACATAAACGAATACCCGTGATAACCACGCTGCATGGAACCGATATCACCCTCGTAGGGCGTGATAAAACCTACAGCCCCGTGGTTACTTTTTCGATGGAAGAAAGTGATGTTCTAACGGCGGTTTCACATAACCTGAAAGCAGAAACGTATAAGAACTTCAATATTGACAAGCCGATAGAGGTGATCCATAATTTCGTGGATGTAAAAAGATTTAATAAAAAACCCGTTGATGCATTTAAAAAACTGATAGCACCAAATGATGAAAAAATTATCGTGCACGCATCAAATTTCAGAAAAGTAAAAAGAGTGATGGATGTGGTAAATACTTTTTTATTGATCAACAAGAAAATTCCCAGCAAACTTTTATTGATCGGCGACGGGCCCGAGCGCCCCGAAATAGAAGCGTATACCCGTGGCTGTGAGGATTGTGCAGAAATAAAATTTTTGGGAAAGCAGGAACAGATGGAAGACATCCTGCCGATTGCAGACCTGTTTTTACTTACCAGTGAATATGAAAGTTTCGGGCTAGCTGCGTTGGAAGCGATGGCCGCAGAAGTGCCGGTAATTTCTACCAATGCCGGTGGACTACCCGAAATTAATGTGGATGGTTATTGTGGATATATGAGCAATGTTGGCGATGTGGAAGATATGAGCAACAATGCACTGAAGATCCTTGAAAATGATGAAACGCATGCGAAGTTTAAAGCCAATGCACTAACCCAGGCCAAGAAATTCGATATTCAGCATATTGTTCCTTTATACGAAGCGATGTACCTCAGGGTTATCTGATCAACGGCGACGTAACCATTTCTCCGGATCAAAATTGCTGGTTTCATTGCTCATGTAAAAATCTATAGCACCTACCCCATCAAAATTTGGGGCAACTTTACCAAGCACCTGGCCGGTTTCAACTTCCTGGCCTTTTTGCACCGACACACCCGATAAATTACTATAGGTTGTAAAATAACGGCCATGCTGTATGATCACCACCTGCATATCTTCAACAGTTTGCACTGCAGTTACTGTTCCGCGGAATATTGATTTTACAGGAGCCCCAATGTCTGATGAAATCGTAACCGAAGTAACATCCAGGATCGTTCCACTGGGAAGCTTATTAGAACCGTAATGCATCAGGATTACTCCCCTGTCGAGCGGCCACGGCAATGAACCCCTGTTTTTCTCAAAACTATTATTCAAGGCGATATTATCGGCATTTAACAGCACACTTTCCATGTTCTTAGCCGGAGTGGCAGGCTTGGCTGGCTTTGCCACTGTTTTGGTTGGTGTAGTTGGGTTATTACCGGCCCCATTATTTTTTAAAGCTTCTTTTTCTTCAGCTAACTTTCTTTTCTTTTCTTCAGCGGCTTTGGCCATCGCCATTTTGCGGGCTTCATCCTGTGCTTTTTTAATTGCAGCGGCAATGGCATTGTTCACTTTCTGCATTTGCTTTTGCTTGGCCGTTATCTGGTCATTGAGTTTTTTACCTTGCTTTTTCAATTCGGCCAAGATGCGATCCTTCTCTTTTTGCTGGCTTTCCAATGCAGCCATCTCTTTACTTTGTATAGCCAGGGTTACATTCTTTTTTTGCTTGGTGCCACTGAGATCCTGTATTTTCTTTTTACGAAGATCCTGTGTACGCAAAATATTTTCTCCCTGCATTTCACGGTAATTCCGGTAGCTTTTCAGGTAAGTGATCCTTTTAATGGCGTCATTGAAATTTGCAGAAGAAAAAATAAAATTCATGAAATCATAACTGCTCCTGTTCTTGTATGAGTATACCATACTACGGGCATATTCCTGCTTGAGTGTATCCAGGAGTTTGTCGTATCGCTTAACGTCTTTCTGAATACCATACATGGTATTGTCGAGCATGTTCAGGTCTTTGCTGATGTTTTCAATAACCCGGTCCTGAAGGTTAACCTTTGTATTGATGAGCTTCCATTGAAGGAAATTTTCCTTCGTCTGTGCCTTATTGTTATTGAGAAGTTTTTCAGTTTGTTCGATCTCTTTTTTCAGTTGAGCCCTTTGTTGTTCCAGCTCCTCCCGCGTTTGCGGCTGGGCAAATGCAAGCTGGCCGGCAACCAGGCATAGAATGAATGATAAGATGTATTTACTCATGTACTGAATTTGAGGATAAGTTAAATGCAATCCAGGATGAAATATGATAACCCAACCGGTTTACACAAATAACGATTATTTGCGTTTATAATTTTTGGGGATGCTGAATGAAACTGATAATTCTTTGTTAAACTCATACTGCTTAAAGTTCATCGAGATATCAATTTTATTCTTTTCTGAAACAACGATCTGGCGACTGGTAGAAAACATCACACCATTCTTGTTCTCATAATCATCGTAGGTAATATCTGCTGTTCTGTTCCTCGATACATCCACATCATCCATTTTGCTGTGCAATAATAATTGATTATCGAGAGATAAAGTGAGCAGGTTTTTAAAATATTCTCCCACACATGTGAGTAAGATAAAATTACCATTGTGGCGATATGAATTTACTTTCCCATTGTAGAACACCGGATTGCCTACCAGTAAGTCTTGCAGGGTTTTAAAATCGAAAGGAATCTCTGTTACTTCCTGCAGGTAATCAAGTGAACGGAACTGTACTTCTTTGGCTTGCTTATTCAACAGGATCACGCTGTCTTTTTTGATCAATACCCTGTATACTTCTATGTTAAGGAATGTAGCTGATAAAGAGATCCAGATGGCGCTGTCTTTTAGGATACGAACGATTGCAGTGATATCAGGTTGTTTTCCCTTGCTATCGGTTACATCCACTTTTATTTTGGCAGAAAAGGTTTTAAAATCGATGTAGTGTGCATTCAACTGGTCGATCGTGGCATTCACAATTTTGAGTGAATCTTCTGCAGATTTATTAACCATGAGATCGGTCGTATCCTTGGGAGCGATCACTTTATTAATGTTCTTTGTTGTTCGGCAACTTACAACAGAAGATGCGAAAATTCCCGTTATCAAAATCCAGCCTAAAAAATTACACTTCATTATGCGTTTGAATGAGTTGAACAAAATTACTGTTTACCAGTGTGGCCAAAACCGCCACTACCTCTTTCCGTTATATTCAATTGCTGTACCAAAATTAAGGAAGCTTTCTCTACCCGTGCAAATACGAGCTGAGCAATGCGGTCATTGTTGTTGATCTGCTGAGCTTCGTTGCTTAAATTGATAAGCAGCACTTTGATTTCACCCCGGTAATCGCTGTCGATGGTTCCAGGAGTATTGAGGCAGGTGATTCCCTGTTTGGTAGCGAGCCCGCTTCGAGGCCTTACCTGGGCTTCCATTTGCCCGGGCAAGGCTATAAAAAGCCCAGTTGGGATCAATTGTCTTTCCAGTGGATTTAAAATGACTGGTTCCTCCAGGTTTGCCCTGATATCCATACCTGCCGATCCTTCTGTTGCATAGGATGGTAGTGGATTCCGGGATGTATTGATGATTTCGATCTGAATGTTTTCCATTATTTAAGCGGGATCTTTTTCAAGTAGCGTAGTTGCATAGGCCACCAGGCCTTCTTCCCGGCCGGCGAATCCCATTTTTTCTGTAGTAGTAGCTTTTATAGAAATGTCATCGATCCCAATATGCAGGATCGAGGCAATGGCTGTTTGCATGGCCGAAATGTGTGGAGCGATCTTCGGCCTTTCAAGGCAAAGAGTACTGTCGATATTAACAACATGGTAGCCTTTTTGCCTCACGAGTTCATAGGTTCTTGCCAATAAGATCTTGCTGTCAATGTCTTTATAAGCAGACTGTGTATCGGGGAAATGTTTGCCGATATCGCCCAAACATAATGCACCCAGCATGGCATCGCAGATCGCGTGCAACAATACATCTGCATCGCTGTGGCCAACGGCCCCTTTCTCATGTGGTATCTGAACACCGCCGATCCATAATGGACGGCCCACCGCCAATTGATGAAAATCAACTCCTGATCCTATTCTGTATGACATCTGGAATTTGTATTGATCGTAAAATAAAAAAAGCGTTTCCGGTTAAAGAAACGCCTTTTTCAATATTTTTTGAAAATTATTTTTTCTCCATGTCAAACAACAGGGTAAAACGTACTGTATTTGATAAAGGATTGCGGTTTACACCAGCACCGGTTGGCAACAGGTAAGAGAAGTTCAAACCAAACAGGTTATACTTCAAACCAGCACCCAGGGTGAAATACCTGCGATCTCCTTTGATTTCATTTTCGTAGAAATAACCAGCCCTTAAAGCGAATTGGTTTTTGTACCAGTATTCAGCACCCAAAGAAACAGTAACTTCTTTGATCTCTTCAGATCCACCACCGTCGCCGAATGAGCTGAACCAGCTGCTAACAACGCCTTTAGAACGATATTTAGCCAGGCCTGCAGAATCAGATTGAGCCGGAGGAGTTGGTACCATCAATTTGTTCAGGTCAACTGCAAATGTGATTTTGTTTTCAGCATCAAATACTTTGTTGTATGCAGCTCCGATACCGAAGTTTGCAGGAATATAATCTTTCTGAGTTGCATCGCTTGTATAAGAAATTTTTGAACCAAGATTGCTTAAAGTAACACCCCAGTCAAAACCATTTCCGCTGGCTTTGGTGCCTTTGTAAAATAAATGGATATCACCTGCTACAGAAGATCCTTTTTTGTAGGTAACGCCATTAACTGATCCACCTGCAAGGTCGGAACTGATATAACGCAAAGCAACACCAAGCGCCATTTTGCTAGACAGTTTCCTTGAGTAACCCGCATCAATCGCAAATTCCCTTGGACGGAAAGATTGCAGCGGAGCACCGTTGAAATCAGTGAACTGAATGCTACCCAGGCTAAAATACCTAAGTGAAGCAGATACAGCCTGTAATTCATCTATCTGATAGTAACCAGCCAAAGAAGCCAGGTACACGTCATTTAATTTAAGATCATTTAACCATGGAGTGTAAGAAGCTGCAATGCTGGTTTTGCTGGTTGCAAATGGCGTTTTAGCCAAATTCCAGAAACCTGAATTTGCATCGGCGCTGGTTGCAATACCAACATCTCCCATACCACCACTTCTTGCATCTGGTGATATGCGTAAAAAAGGTACGGCAGTAGTTACTACATTGATAGAGTTTGCAGTTGTTTGGGCTTCGGCTATGGTTATTGAACCTCCCAGTAACATAACTAAGGCAGTTAGTTTCAAAGTTGCTTGTTTCATGCGTTTTGTTTTGTCTTGGTTAGGTAGACTTACCTCTATAAGCGTTTAGTTTTAGATATGTTTAGTTTGTAAAAATAACTGATTTCTTTAAATAGCCAACAAATTTATAATTTCTTGTTAAAATAAAATTGTCAAGAAAGTCAAATATATCGAAAATGTTGGCTCACGAACATAAAATTTTAATATTTATATAGGCCGTGATTGTAAAAACGTTGTAATGGAATTAAATATTGTTTGAAACTTACGGATCCGGGCTTAATAATTGTGAATGACAACAAAGTATAAAATATTGATGCATCAAAGAACGTTATTTTAAAAAAAAGTTCAAAAATCAACATTCCTTTTTTTCAACATTAACCGCAATTTGATTTCCATGTGATATAAAGTATTTATATTCGCAGCTAGTGTAACCCATATACAATAATAAAGAAATCCTTTCGTTAAACAATTTGCAAAACGAATGCACATGCAAAAAATATTCTCAGGTAAAAATCTGATCCTACTGGTAGCCGCAGCCATTTCCCTAAGTTCTTGTAAGAACGGTGGCTTATTTGGCAAGAAAAAAGGTAAATCCAGCGTAACCGGTTGGAATTATGATGACAAGAACATGGGTAACTTCCATGTATCTAAGGTTAAATATCCTAAAGCAGGTCCGGGTCTTGTATTTGTGCAAGGTGGATCCTTTGTAATGGGTGCCAAAGATGAAGATGTGATGGGCGACTGGAACAATGTTCCCCGCAAAGTTACTGTACCTTCTTTCTTTATAGATGAAACTGAAGTTGCCAACGTTCACTATCGTGAATACCTGTATTGGCTGGAAAATACTTTCAGCAACGATTCAGCCATTATCAATAAAACACTCCCCGATACGCTGGTATGGAGGGAAGAACTTGCTTACAACGAACCGTATGTAGAATATTATTTCCGGTATCCATCTTATAACTACTATCCTGTAGTTGGGGTAACCTGGCAGCAGGCACATGATTTTTGTATCTGGAGGTCAGACAGGGTGAATGAACTGAACCTGATGAAAAAAGGATACCTGAAAAAAGACGCTGCTAAAAGAGAAATGAAAGGTGCCGGCGCAGATGGATCTTTTAATACTGAAACTTACCTGATGAATCCTGAATTAATCCAGGGAAGAAGTAAGCCTAAAAAAACAGACCTGAAAGATGTTAATAATAAACCACGTAGCACCGTTCGTATGGAAGATGGTATCCTGAACATGGGATATCGCCTGCCTACAGAAGCTGAGTGGGAATATGCAGCCTATGGCTTGCTCGACCAAAACCCCGCTCCCCGTAAAAAGGAAAGCAAAAGTGGTGAGGAATTACGTTCTAATCAGCAGATTTATTCATGGAGTAAAAATCCAAACGGTTTGAGAGATAACCGCAGGGGTAGCTGGCAGGGTAAATTCCTGGCCAACTTCAAACGCGGTAGTGGTGATAACATGGGTGTGGCCGGTGGTTTAAATGACCGTGCTGCCATACCTGGTAATGTAAAATCATTCTATCCAAACGCATTTGGTTTGTATAACATGAGTGGTAACGTAAGCGAGTGGGTTGGTGACGTGTACAGGCCTTTAACTCCTCTTGATGGACAGGATTTCAACTATTTCCGTGGTAATAAATTCCAGAAATATTATAAGAATAGTGGTGGTGAATATGAAAGAGACAGCATGGGCCGCCTCAAAAAAGTTGATATTTCTGATGAAGAAGTTAAGAACCGTTCAAACTACCAGCATAACAATGTGATCAACTTCATGGATGGTGACTCTGCCAGTGGTGTATTCTACGGATATGGTACCAGCTCATTGGTGAATGATAAATCAAGGGTGATCAAAGGTGGTAGCTGGAATGACAGGGCTTACTGGTTATCGCCAGGAACCCGCCGTTTCATGCAGGAAGACCAGGGGGCCAGCACCGTAGGTTTCCGTTGTGCTCAAACATATCTTGGACCACCAGAAGGACCTGGCTTTAAAGAAGGTAACCTGTTTGGTAAAAGAAAACAGAACGGCCGCAAAGGAAAAAAGAAATAACACAATAACATACTTATAATAAAGCCCTTCAGCATACAAACTGAAGGGCTTTTTATTTCAGGAAGATTAATTGAACAACTTCTTATTTTTGTTCTTATGGATATGAAGGAATTATATGCTGTATACCAGCAATACCCGTCGGTGGTAACCGATACCAGGAACATCAAACCAAATGATATATTCTTTGCCTTAAAAGGACCCAATTTTAATGGTAACCATTATGCGCAACAAGCCCTGGATGCTGGCGCTTCCTATTGCATTGCAGATGAAGATCCAGGATTCAGTGATACAAGGATTATCCGGGTACCCGATTGCCTGGAAACATTGCAGCAATTGGCTAAAACACATCGGGAACAATTTGATATCCCTTTTATTGCCATCACCGGAAGCAATGGCAAAACCACTACGAAAGAACTCATCCATGCTGTTTTGTCTACAACCTATACAACATATACAACCACCGGAAATCTTAATAACCATATCGGCGTTCCACTAACAATATTGAAAGTAAAAAAGGATGCAGAGATGGCCGTGATAGAGATGGGCGCCAATCACCAGCTCGAAATAAAAAGTTATTGCGAATACGCTATGCCAACACACGGCCTCATCACCAATTGTGGTAAAGCCCACCTGGAAGGATTTGGGGGCGAAGAAGGCGTTAGAAAAGGGAAAGGGGAATTGTTTGATTACCTGAGAGCCCATCAAGGCACCGCATTCATTTATACCGATTATGATTACCTGATTGAAATGAGTAAAGGAATTGAAAAAGTATCCCGGTATGGAACGAATATCAATAATGCTGAACTAGCCGGACAAATTGTGACAGACCAGGATTTTCTTCAGTTAACCATTACAAAAGGCGCTGCAATCGATCTTATCAAAACCCAATTAGTGGGCGGATATAATTTACCAAATGTGCTAGCCGCCGTAGCGATTGGAAAATATTTTAAGGTTTCTGATTATCGGATAAAATCTTCATTGGAACATTATGTTCCATCCAACAGCCGCTCACAACTGATCGAAAAAAACGGGCATAAAATTATCCTCGATGCTTACAATGCTAACCCAACCAGCATGAAAGCGGCCATCGAAAATTTTTCCCGGATGGAAGGTTCCAACAAAATATTGATGCTGGGCAGCATGATGGAACTGGGCCCTGAAAGTGCAAAAGAACATCAACAGATCGTTCACCTCATCAGTCAATACAGCTGGAAGAATGTAGTATTGGTTGGAGATGGATTTAAACAATTGCATGACGCTTATCTTCATTTCAATAATGCTGCAGAAGCAGGCAGTTGGTTTCATAAGCAAGTTGTAGAACACTCAAGTATTCTTATCAAAGGCTCCAGGAGTATGCAAATGGAAAAGATCTTAGATTGATTTTTATATAATGGGTTAAGGATGTACATTTGCTGCCCGAGAATTAATTGATTTGAAAATTAATTGATTTGAAAATT
>ERZ795056.971-NODE-971-length-34353-cov-9.845530_pt1 | contig 34353 bp, 20 predicted proteins | sample MGYA00375140_ERZ795056 | MGnify/ENA primary metagenome ERZ795056 (study PRJEB30185, sample SAMN05720227) | activated sludge metagenome | isolation source: Anaerobic digester | place: USA | collected 2015-03-09 ...
CAGCAGGCAGCTGCCGGTTAACAGGATAATTTTTTTCATCGCTTATAAATTTTCTTCAGGTCCTTTTCAAACAACGTATAAGGATCATTATAAAAAAACAGGAAGTCATTTACAGATACCTGCCCGGGATAGGGAGCATAGTAGTGAGTGGGGCTGTGCTGATCATTGCGCCATACGAGTACATAGGAAAGCCGCATTTTCGCTCTTCGTATTGTAGCCATGAGTTTGCCGGTCCACCAGGTCGTATCGGGAATGGATTCAAGTCCGGTTTCTGTTAATGCGGCCAGTTTATGATTCTTCTTTGCAAATCCGGTCATGATCTTTAACCGGGCGAAGGCTGAATCAAGATTATATTTCCCGTAACGGCCAAAGTCGGCATAATCATCGAATCCCAGCATATCCACCCACTCATTACCCGGGTAACGTTCCGCAAATTCCGCCTCGCTGTTAAAGGTACAATCAGGAGAGAAGGCATAGATAAAATTCCGTACCTGTAACGTATCCCGCAGGTAGGATACGGTAAAACGCCAGAGTGATTTAAATTCATCCGTAGTACAGTAATTTTTACCCCACCAGAACCAGTATCCGTCCAGCTCATGAAACGGCCGGAAGATCATGGGCACCCGCTTTCCATCATTCCCCTTGCATGAATCAGCCAGCTCAGCAATTGTTTTTAAAATGGATTTATAGCCATCATGAAAAGAGCCGCCGGGTATTATAAACTTTACGGCAGGCTTGGAAACAGTATCCACCCAATAGAAACCACCGGGGGAAACAGGGTTGATAAAATGCCAGGAAACTGTCACCACCCCTCCCCTGTTATACGCTTGTTCAATGATTTTTCGCAACCGATCCTTTTCTTTTTCAATTTCGACTTGCGGTCTGCCTGAAAGCCCACTGAAATCCACCCCGATCACAGCCGGATGTGAACCAGTTACTGATTTCACATCACTCCGATCCAGATCTCCGCTCCAGCCATGCCCATATTCAGTAGCATGCTGATGGCCAAAAAGAATATGTTTTCGGGATAGTTTTTCCAGGTTGCGGGCCAGGGCCTTTGTTTCAGCCGTGGCTTTTTTATCTATCAGTTTTCCCTGCGTATAAGCATTGAAACCAGTCAGGATGATAAGAACAGCTGTTAAGTACCCCTTCATTATCGTTATTTTTTTATAAGCCGCATAGCAAAACCACCACCGGGTGCCAGGTGAATGATTAGTTTACGGCTATTGCTTACTGTCTGAATTTCTTTTTTATAATCGGTCGCATCCCGGTCGGCATTGATCCCGTCACGGAATAAAACAGCCGTATACGCTCCTTCCGGCAGGAAAGAAAAGTCCAGCGTGATATCACGTGCTGTCCAGTTGGTCATACCACCCACAAACCAGGTATCATTCTTCCGGCGGGCCATAACCAGGTATTCCCCGAATTGTGCGTCGAGTGCTTTTGTTTCATTAAAACTGGTTGGCACCGCAGCAATAAAATCAGTGCATTCCTGCTCTTTTGTATAAATAGTCGGGTTGTCGGCCAGCATCTGGAGTGGGGCTTCGTATACGATATACATAGCCATTTGCTGGCTGCGGGTACCCAGGCCTTGCGGGAGACTGTTACTGGGTCGGGCATTGCCCTTGGTCATATTCCGGAATGCGCCGGGTGTATAATCCATCGGACCGGCCATCATACGTATGAAAGGTATACTGAGTGCATGTTCCTGTACCCGGTCATCTGGCTTCCACTTCATATATTCCATACCCCGAACTCCTTCAAAATTGACCACATTGGGCCAGGTGCGTTGCAGTCCCTGAGGGGCAAACATGCCATGAAAATCGAGTAACAAGTGATGTTTGGCAGCAATCGCCGCTATTTCATAACAGGAGGCCACCGTTTTCTGATCATTGCGGTCCAGGAAGTCTACTTTAAATCCTTTCACACCCATGGCCGCATATTTGGCACAAAGACCATCGATATCCTGAAGTAACGCATACCAGGTGCTCCAGAGGATCAGCCCTACTTCCTTTTGTTTTGCATAAGCGAGTAGTTCTTTCAGGTCAATCCGCTCATTCAGTTTATTCAAATCCCAGTCATCACTCCAGCCTTCATCCAGTACTACATACTCTAACTTATTGGCTGCAGCAAAATCAATATAATATTTGTAGGTGGGTGTATTGATCCCGGCTTTAAAATCCACGCCGGAAAGATTCCAGTCGTTCCACCAGTCCCAGGCTACTTTCCCGGGTTTGATCCAGGAGGGGTCTGCAATCATTGATGGGGCAGACAACCTTTGCACCATATCATTATCGAGTAATTCCTTATCCTGCTCACTGATCACGATCACCCGCCAGGGATAGGAACGGGTGCCGGCGGTTCGGGCAATAAAATTTTCGCGTTTGGTAACAGCATAGTTGATCCCATACTTCCCGCGTGTAGCTTCTGCTGCCGGGTAAGGAGCATGCACGGCGTTGAGGCTGTTGGGGGATATTGCATTCTTCTGCACAAACATGGCCGGGTAATTTTGAACATCCGCCTCCAGCAAAACAGCTTTCAGGGTGTCATCCAGATTTACCATTAATGGCAGGTAAGCCAGCGAATCGGGTGGCAATACTGATAATTTAGACGAAGTATAAAACTCTTCAAAGGAACAGGAATATCGTTCCTGCTGCCGTAGATCACTGGTGAATGGAATATGCACCAGGGGATCACCGGGAAAATTAAATACAGCCTCCTCGCGCGCCACTATGGTTTCGCCAGGGAAACGCGTAACAAAGCGGTAAGCCACCCCATCATTGTACGCCCGGAAAACAATACTATAATCACCTTTACAGTCCAGTATCAATTCGTTTCCGTGATTGATGACCCTGTCTTTTTTATAGGCAATTGTCTGAAATGTATCATTGATCACCTGTTGGCGTGCACGTAGTACAGGGCTCACTCCGGCAATAATGGCCCATCCGGTCTGTTCAATAGCCAATGTGGATGGGTCAAGTACAGTTACCTGACCATGCTGCACGGACCATGAAATGCGGACACCGGCAACAACGGTGATCTTATTCTTTTTATCCGGTGAAAAAAGCTGGTAGGTTTTTGTTTTCTGTGCAATCAACTGAAACAAAGTCACGGTTAACAATAAAGTAAGTACCAGTTTTTTCATATGGGTTGTTTAATGTGAGAGTATGGTTTCGATTTTCTGTAATTCGTCTGTATTAAATGCCGCTGTGTTCAGGGCATCAATACTGTTTTGTAACTGTGCTACAGAGCTGGCCCCCACCAGAACCGAAGTAACCCGGTGGTCTTTGAGCAGCCAGGCAATGGCCATCTGTGCCAGGGTTTGTCCACGTTCCAGGGCCAGGTGATTGAGTTGCTTTATGATCTCAATCATATCCGCGCTCAGGTCCTTGGTCTGAATGGCGCCATTGGGTAATGCCCGACCGATTCTTGAATTCGTGGGCACGCCATTAATATATTTATCGGTCAGCCGGCCCTGTGCCAGCGGAGAAAACACAATACTCCCCATCCCGGTTTCTTCCACCACATCCAGCAGCGATTTACCGTCAGTGGTACCCGGGGCTTCTACCCAACGATCCAGCATGGAATAGCGGGGCTGATGAATAAGACAGGGAGTTCCCAATTGGTTTAATACAGACGCTGCTTTACGGGTCTGTTCCGCATTGTAATTAGAAATACCGGCATAAAGGGCTTTCCCACTACGTACAATACTATCCAGCGCCTGCATAGTTTCTTCCACCGGTGTATTGGGGTCCGGACGATGGGAATAAAAAATATCCACGTACTCCAGTCCTATCCGCTTCAGGCTCTGATCACAACTGGCGATCAGATTTTTCCGGGAGCCCCATTCTCCATAAGGTCCCGGCCACATATAATAACCAGCCTTGGTGGAAATAATCAGTTCATCCCGGTAGGCATACAGCTCTTCTTTGAGCATTTTACCAAAATTGCGCTCCGCTTCGCCCCCGGGAGGTCCATAATTATTCGCCAGGTCAAAATGGGTGACACCCCGGTCAAAAGCCCCGAGAACGATCGCCTTCATACTGTCATACTGATCCGCATTCCCGAAATTCTGCCAGAGGCCGAGGGAGATGGCAGGAAGCAATAAACCGCTTTTTCCGGTGCGGTTATATTTCATGGTGGCATATCGGTTGTCGGAGGCAGTATACATAAAATAATTTTTCAGCAATCTACATCATCGGTGGCAACTTTTCATGGAACGGTTCACCATTTCATCCACTTCCTTATCACCTCCGTCAGTTCCTTTGCAATCAGGGCATGTTCTTCCACCGATGGATGATAATCACATCCGCCGGTATAGGATTTTTCAAATACATGCATAGCCAGGTTGCTATCACCGGCGGTCTTCATTTTACCTGAGACTGATTTCAGGCTGCTGCGAAGAAATTCACGAAGTCTGGCATCAGCCATCGGACTGCTCAGCAGGAGAATTTTTGCATTTGGATAATACCCCCTCAATGTTTTGAGAAATGAAATATAGTTGTTGCAAAAAGCAGTGGAATCCTGAACTCCATCGTTTTGTCCCAGGCAAACTGTCACAATATCCGGCTGATACCGGTTGAAATCCCATTGAATGGTATCATTACGCATACTGATCTTATCATAAACCTGCGGCATCAGAATTTCCAGGTTACAACAACTGTGCATCAACCCAATTCCGGAAACAGAGGAAAGATGCACCTGTACATCTAGTGAACGTGCCGTTATTGCCCCATAACTCAACCAGGCATTGTGCTGATCCTGCCATTTCCCTTTGCCGCAGGGAATGCCACTGAGATCGCTGCTCGCACCGCAGGTAATGGAGTTGCCAATACATTCGATTTTCCGGGTGGGTTGCTTAACCGGCTTCAGCAGTTGATCGCAACGGATACCGGCCAGTTCAAGATAGCCGATATTCGCTTCCGTGTTTTTACAAAGAACCACTTCATGTACATTGCCGGCTTTCAGATAAGGCTTTACCGAAAGGGTATCCCTTTTCCCTTTCGTCTGCAATCTGACCGCATTCCCATCCACCACCAGTTCCAGGTAATTCTGGTTGCTGCCCCAGAGCTGTTCATCATTGAGGATTATTTCCGCATCGGTTCCCTTAAAACAAAAACTGATTGTTACCCCGGGTTGCCAGAAACGGGGGAGCTTTGGATTACTAAAATCAATCCGCCCCATGTACTGAATAGAAGAATGATCTGCCGGATAAAATTTCAGCGAAACCTGTGCGCCGGCCCTTTCTGTCAGTAAAAAAAACAACACAAAGCCCAGCAAATAGCGGAACGACTTCACCATACAATACATTTATTGCTGATACATGAATTTTGCTTTCAACTCCCCGACAAATACCTCAAACTCACCCGGCTCAGTTACTGTTTTTAATTGTGCATTCACAAAAGCGAGGTCTTCCTTTGTTAACGTAAAACGGACTTCTTTTTGTTCCCCAGGTTGGAGGCTGATCTTTTGAAAAGCCCGCAGGCGACGCATGTTTGGCGTAATGCTGGCATACAGATCGCGTGTATAAAGCTCCACGCTGTGTTTGCCTGCCCGGTTACCAGTGTTTTTAACCTGCAGTGTTACAGTGAGTGATCCGGTTGCATTCAATGTGGGACTGCTTAAGGTAAGTCCGGAATAACTGAAGCTGGTATAACTCAGGCCATGACCAAACGCATACAGGGGATCATACCCGGTATTGATATTGTCGTTAAATACTTCGCGGACCTCTTCAGTCGGTTTTCGGTCATAGAGCACGATCTCACCCATGCTTTTATGATAAGAGAAAGGCAGGCGACCGGAGGGATTATAATCTCCGAATAAGACATCCGCAATGGCTTCCGCTGATTTTCGTCCGCTCCAGTAAGCCATCAGAATTCCTTTGGCAGCAGGTTCGATATTGGTAATAAACCGAGGCCTTCCTTCTGTGAGCACCAGGATTACCGGCTTTCCGGTAAGTGCCGCTGCCACTACCAGGTCTTCCTGCTCTTTGGGCAGGGCCAGGTCGCGGGTATTGCCCGGACTTTCTGCATAGGCATTCTCCCCGATACAAAGTACAATCACATCCGCTAAGGTCGCAGCCGTTTTCAAGGCATTCACATCATAATTCTGCGGACTACCAAATCCCTTTTGCGTGGTGGTTAACACATTGCCGGCTCCAATCTTATCCACAAATGCCTGGTAAATGGTTTTGCTGTCAGCCGGATACCAACGGTCATCATTCCCCTGCCAGGTATAGCTCCAGCAGCCATTCAGGGCACTGATGCTCTGTGCAGCAGGACCCGCCACCAGTACTTTTTTATTTTTGGCCAGGGGCAATATGTTATCACTGTTTTTCAGCAGGGTCATGGCTTCGCGGGCAGCCTCCAGGGCATATTGTTGAAACTCGGGTTTACCGAAATTGCCAAAGCTGGCCGGTTCCGGATAAGGATTTTCAAACAATCCGGTTTTGTATTTCATTACCAGGATACGCTTCACGGCATCATCAATCCGGCTCATCGGCACTTCCCCTTTCTTCACCGCTTCGATCAGCAGATCATAAAAGGAATAATCAGAAGGCACCATACTCATATCAATTCCTGCATTGATGGCCATGACTACCGCTTCACGGGGTGTAGCCGCTACATTATGCCGGTCGTGCAGTCGCTTGATATCTTCCCAGTCCGTGACAATCACGCCTTCAAAGCCAAGCTCTTTCCTCAACACATCAATCAGCAGATAACGGTTAGCATGTACCGGAATTCCATTGATCTCACTGGAGTTCACCATTACAGAAGCAGAACCGGTACGTACCGCTTCACGGAATTGCGGAAGATAATATTCACGTAATTCGATTTCGGGCAGATAGATCGGTGTACGATCCTTTCCATTGCGGGAAGCTGAATAACCAAGGTAATGTTTCAGACTGGTGGCTACCGCGGTCGGATTTTTCAATCCATCTTCTTCGTAGGCTTTGATTCCGGCAACACCGAGTGTTTTCACCAGGTATACATCTTCACCATAGGTTTCCGGGAATCGGCTCCACAGGGGCTGACGACCAATATCAAGTACGGGGGCAAAATTCCAGCGCACCCCGGATGATCGAAGTTCCATAGCGGTTACTTTGGCTGCCTGTCTGACCAACTCCGGGTTGCGGGCTGCTGCTATAGCGAGGTTCTGCGGAAACAAAGTGGAGTTCAATGTATAGGTCTGTCCATGGATCGCATCCAGTCCATATATAACAGGGATCCGTAACCGCGTGTTTTTTACCTCATCCTGTATCTGGGTCATGATGCTCCGCCATTTTTCTACCGGCAACGCATGAGCCGTTGTATTGAGCATGGATCCTACTTTATAATCAACAATCGCTTTTTTTAATGCCACCGGATCCAGTTCTCCGTCTTCATTGGCCCAGGCACCTTTGGCAAATACGGCCATGGTTACCTGTGTCATCTGTCCCACTTTTTCTTCCAGTGTCATTTTCTTAACTAATGCTGCAGCTTGTGCTTCTGCAGGGGGTACCTGTTTCTGTGCCTTGGCTACAAAGGCAAAAAAACTGCCAATGACCAGTAATATATTCGCTTTCATATAACCTGTTTTACAAATTGATTAATCCATTTTAATTTGCCTCAATTTCCAGCTGTGCCACCGGCAATCCCGCTGCACTGGCCCTGAGTATTATCCTGCCTTGCTGGCCGGTCGATTGCACAAGCACCTGTGCATATCCGTTGAACAGCTTACGTTGCCATTTACCGGCAGGTGTATACAACTGTATCATACCCGGATCCTTATTTACTTCATCCCAGGGAAATACTTTAAGAAAAGGCATGGCCACGATCACAAAGCTGTTCTTCCCTGGTCGTATCAATGACCGGCTTAGCCGGATGACGCTATCTGCATTAAGTGCTGCAGCTATTCTTACTCCGTTAATATACACCGATTGGGCTTTACCGATATTCCGGCTGAAATAGGTGAATACCGTTGTGCTGTCGGTTTCCGGTAATACAAAATGACCACGGCTGATTACCTGTTTTGCCTGGCGGCCAAATAGACTATCCCTGTCCGCCTTAAATGCAGGCTCCCAGATAGCATCATCAAAGTCAGGCTCCAGCATGGCTTTACTATCAGGAAATTCCATCAGTGATTTTTCTTTATCCAGGTATGGCTGTACCGCATGAACAGATGGAATAAAACGTTCCGGTTCCAGTGAAACCGGATTGCCATTCCCCACACCAATTATCCGTCCGGGACACCTTCGAGCTCAAAGGTAAAACCATTCGCAGCTGTCGGAAGTACTTTTCCACCTGCATCCGCAACAGCAACAGTTATAACGGACAGGTCCATTCCGTCTGCGCGGATCAGATTCCGGTCGGCCGATAAAACAGCCTTACTGGCTTCGCCAGCAGTTTCCCGTTTCGTCTCTCGTATCTTTTTGCCATTGATATATCCAATTGCCTGCAGCGTGCCGGGCTTATATGGTACTTTCCACTCCAGGTGTCCTAATGGTTCCATTTTTTTCTTCCCGAGACTTTTCCCGTTCAGCAATAACTCCACTTCTGTACAATTACTGTACACCCATACATCCTTTACTTTTCCTTCCTCTCCTTTCCAGTTCCAGTGTGGCAGCAAATGCAGCACGGTATCTTTTGTCCACCAGCTCCGGAGATAGCCGGTCACATCCTTAGGAAATCCGCAAAGGTCCAGCATGCCATGATAAGAAATAACGGTAGGCCATCCATAAGGAGTGGGTTCTCCCCGGTAATCAAATCCGGTCCAGATAAACATGCCGCCCAGGTAATCCCGGGCCATATAATATTTCCAGCCTTCTTCTATTGATTTAAAATGCGGGTAAGGCCTGGCATCATAGGCGGGTAGTAAATGGCCTGCATCATCTTTTACATAAACACCTCTTGTTGCCCTTGTACTTCCTTCTTCGGTGCCCCACATTGGTTGCTTTGGAAATTCCTGGTGATGCTGATCGGTATTGATCTGTCCCACATAATTAACCCCCATCACATCAATCACATTGGATATGCCCCGTTGCCAGCCCCCGCTGATCGCTGCTGTTATAGCCCTGGTTGTATCAATCGTTTTTACATAGGCCTGCATGCTCTGTGCAATTTTAGCGCCCAGTTCATTGCCTTCAATCCCCCATTCTTCATTGCCGATACTCCAGCTGATCACAGATGGATGATTCCGGTCACGCAAGATCAGTCTTTTCAAATAATCAAAATGATGATCCGTCACACCCATCAGCCTGTTTTCGTCGATCACCAGTATTCCAAGACGGTCGCAGCTATCCAGTAATTCCGGTGCAGGCGGATGATGGGAAGTACGATAGGCGTTTGCCCCCATTTTCATCAGCTGACGTAAACGGTATCCCATCAATGCATCCGGGACGGCCGTGCCTACACCCGCATGATCCTGGTGATTGTTGGTGCCTTTAATTTTTATGGGCTTGTCGTTCAGAAAGAAGCCTTTATCCGGATCAAACCGAAGCGAACGGATACCAAACACTGTCTGGATCCGGTCCTTTATTGTTTCACCATTTCGTATCTCTGTAACGAGTGTATACAGGTAAGGTGTATCTAACGACCAGCGATGGGCTCCGGCCAGTTTTAATTCGGATTGTATGTCTTTTTGTTGCCAGGGTGCCAGGTTAAAATCACGGATGGCGGCCTCCGACACGTTATTGCCCGTTGCATCGATCACTCTGTACCGCACAGTACATCCTGCTTCCTTGAGCTGTTCATTGATCAACGATGTACTCACCCTGATCCTGGCATCGTTCCCTTCCGGAATCGGATTAACAAAACTGCCATGGGTGATCACATGCAACGGATCTGTCTTCTGCAACCAGACATGTCGATAGATCCCGGCCCCTTCATAATACCATCCTTCTTCCATAGTGGCATCCACCCGGACAGCGATTATATTCTCTCCTCCGTAATTCAGGTATTCGGAAAGATTGTATTCCATCCCTGTAAATCCGCTGGGCTCTGTCCCCAGGTAAAATCCATTGACCCAAACACTGCATTGCCGGAAAACTCCGTCAAACTGTATTGCTATCCGCTTTCCTTCATCCGCTTTTGGGATATAAAAATGTTTACGATACCAACCGACACTGTTTTCCGGGAAATTGCGACCAAGGGCTTTAAAGCCATGGCTGAGACTTCCTTTGCTGTCAAAAGGGAGCTCAACGGCCCAGTCGTGCGGCAGGTCAAGCATCCGCCATGCCCGGTCATCAAAACGGGTACCCGCAGCACCGTCTCCATAGGATGCTTTTGCCAGGTAGGAGAAATAACTTGTAGCGTGATTAAAGTCTTTGGCTGCATCCCAGGGATGCCCGAATGCAAAACGCCAGCCGGTATCCATCAGTATCCTCGTCCTTGGGACCAAGGTCTGTTGCTGTGCTATTAATCCTGTAAAACCTGCCAGCCATAAGCAGCCAATGAGCAACCATCCTTTCATAATAGTTTATGTTTGAGTAACAGGCAACAGCACAGGCTATAACCTGATCACTATTTTCTTTCCTTTGTATTCGATCTTACGGCCAGTTTCCTTCCCGTCAAAGGCGAAAGGCATTGCTTGCACCGCACTGACCACTTTAATATAGATCGTCCTTGAATTCAGCATACCGGCAAAGCTTCCGGTACGATCCCCGATCGTTAGCGTATTTGCTGACTGGCAATATGTAATGGGGATCTCGGAATACTTCCCTTTTTCGTAATTATAATTCACTCCTTCATCTTCATATAAGGTAAAAGAAGCATCCTTTCCGGTGTAAATATTTAAGGTCAGCGGATCAGCGGCTTTCTCACTTGTATATTGCAAGGCAGGACCTGTGGGGATGACCGATCCCGCTTTCACAAATACCGGAGTTCTTTCATACGCTGCTTCTGATGTAATGGTTTGTCCGCCTTTATAGAACTTACCAGAATAAAGATCATACCAACCCTGACCTGCCGGCAAATACACCGTTCTTGTTCTTGCTTTATACGTATATACCGGTGCCACCAGCAATGAAGGGCCAAACATGAACTGATCCCCGATATTCCATGTTTTCTTATCTGCGGCAAAGTCCATCACCAGGCCGCGCAATAAAGTATAATCATGATGATAGGCATGACCAGCCAGGGAATAATTATACGGCAGGAGGCGATACCGCAATTGATTATAAAACAACATGCTCTTGTAGGCAGGATGGTCTTCCGGGGCTATATTAAAAACCTCGCGGACCGGAAACTGACCATGTGAACGGAACAATGGCAGAAAGGCACCCCACTGGTACCAGCGGGTTTGCAACTCACGCCATTCTTCTTCATCCGCTGGCGCCATAGGTACTTTATTGTACCGGACTTCAGTCGCGAATCCACCGATATCCAGAGTCCAGTATGGCAAACCTGAAATAGAATAATTCAATCCGGCACTGATCTGCGTCCGCATATCTTCCCAACGGGCACCAATATCCCCACTCCAGATGCTGGCAGCATACCGTTGAGAACCGGCAAAAGCAGAACGGGTAAGCAGGAAAACACGCTTCGTGCTGTCTGCACCCCGCTGACCTTCATAAATACCTTTCGCGTTCAACAACGGGTAGGCATTCATAAATTCAGCAGCCGTGCCCATGGCCAGCGGCTGCATCTGTTGTTTTCGTTTCTCCGGGGATACATTGGATTGAATATCCGGCTCACTGGCATCCATCCACCACGCATCAATCTTTTTACTGTAGAGCTTTTTATTCAACAGCTCCCAGAACGCTTTACGGGCCTTCTCATTGAACACATCATAAAAAGTAGATACATAACCCGGACCCACCCAGTCTTTCTGACGATCAGCGATATTCCTTGTGTACAACCACCCGTTTTTATTGAACTCATTATAAACTGGAATATTTTCGTAGACCTTGGGCCATACGGAGATCATCAGTTGTGCATTATACTTTTTATGCAGCACTTCGATCATACTGTCTGCATTGGGAAAACGGCTACGGTCAAAATCCTGGCTGCCCCAGTCATTCTCTTTCCAGTAAAACCAGTCTTGCACGATATTGTCCATCGGAATCTTTCTTTTCCTGAATTCAGCGACCGTATTCAGGATATCCTCCTGCGATTTGTAGCGTTCACGGCTTTGCCAGAAGCCCATAGCCCAACGGGGTACGATTGGAGCTTTACCTGTCAGTTCCCGGTAGCCTTTCACCACCTCATCCGGCGAATTCCCCTTTACAAAATAATAGTCGATCTGTGATCCGGCAGAGGAAATAAAACTAAATGTATGTTCATCTTCCAAAGGGGCCGGAGGAAGGAATGATGCCGAGACATAGGATTCCCCGCCATCGGGTATCCATTCAATTTTTACTTCACTTCGTTTCGATTTTTCAATGAAAATATCAGCGAGTACCGTCCCTGGGTTCCAGGACTGACGCCATTTGTCGAAAACAACTTTCCCATTAACGCTGAGTTTGAGATAGCCTCCATAAGTAAAACGAAAGGCATAGTAACCGGACTGATCTGCTGACAAACTACCTTCCCAGACAATTTTACCTGTAGCAGGCTTAAATTCTTTGGGTGCCCGCTGCAGCAAATCATTCATATATGGATACCAGATCTCTGATTCTGCTTTTTCAAACACCAGATCACCGGGTTTATCCTTGTCATTGTAATACGAAGTAGTCAGCCATCCGGGCTGTCCTTTTTTATCATAGAGTGCTAAAGCGGAGAGTTGCTGCATTGGACGCACATCACCCGCTTCACTGTAGGAGTAGTTGTCCCAGAGGATGCCGTAATTTTTAACAGAGACTAAATAAGGAACCGCTACTTCCGTATTATTCTGAAAGAAAATCACCTTTTTGCCTTTATAATTCCAGCTGTCATCCTGGTGTTGTCCAAGTCCGTAGTAGGCTTCCTCCTTATCCGATTCAAACACCTGCCGGAGACTATACAATTTTTTACCCTCCTCCATTACGGGCTGAAGGCTTTTCCCATTTATATCCCGTTCACGCAGGAGCGTTTTTCCGGACTGGTCAAAAAATGAAACAGCCCCCGAACTCAGCTTTATTTTTGCCACCAGTTCTTTTGTCTTCAACAGTACATATCCATTCTGTTCCTCCATCTCCCAGCCCGTTTTTTCCGGTTGCTTAATTACGGTCAGGCTTTCTTTGTCATTAAAGGAAAGTTCCGGAGCTGAGGTAACCCGAATGATTCCGTCTGCGAATACTTTCAAACGTACCGCTTTTACACTCCCCTCCCGGGGTTGATAGGGATAAACAATCACCCCTTCCCCTGTTTTGATAATGACCGGTTTCTGTGCAAAGACAGTAAGGCTGGAAATAAAAAGAAGAAAGGCCGCAATAAATATTTTTTTCATGATCATTTATTGTTTTGATACAACCATAAACACCGCAGCTCTTCCGGGCACTACCACCCGTATTCCATTAGTTGTTGACCCCGAATAAGGGCTCAGTTCCTTATAAGTGGAGGGGCCACCGGCCGCAGATGCGGAAGTTATCCCATTCACCAGTGTTTTTCTTGAAAACTCACCATTATCTGTGCCGCCGGTCAGTGTGTACCAGTAAAAACGGCTGCCCTTCTTAAAATTCTTTATATCCACCTGCACCGACTTGGGATCAGCGGCTTTATTTATAATGGCCACCCCTGTCTCCCCCGAAGTAAATGAAGAACCATAGCTAATCACATCCGCATTAGTTGAATTGGCAGCGACTAACCGGTCGCCCAGGTATTGCTGAAAGAAATACATGTGATAGAAAGCCGGCCTTGGATTCCACTTTGGCACCCCATCCGGCTCATCTCCCTGGTTAAACATACCATGATCATCGCCATTACTCCAGCCATTGGCCAGGTCCCAGCGGGCGGTCATCCCTATTTTATTCTTCAGCGATTCCCCGAGAACCATCACGGCATGCAGACCATTTACATGAGACACCTGCTGTTTTGAACCGGAAGAAGTAATATTCCACTCTCCAAGGATTACCGGCTTCTGTGTAAGTCCTGCACCCGATATAGTCTGCCTTACATAATCCATCATCTTTTGTGTTTCCTCAACCGGTGTATTCAGGATCACTTCCGCAGTGGCATTGGTCTGGAAGGGTGTGTAATAATTATGGACGATATAAAAATCAGGATAATTACCGGCCGCTGCAAATAATCCGCTGTTCCAGGTAGTGGCTGTTGGTGTCCACCAGGACAAGGGGGCTGATTCAGACATAACCGCTCCGATGTATATAGTCTTTCCTATTTCCTGGGCGGCTTTACGCATGGAATCGGCATATACTTTGAAATGTTGTCCATACAATTGTCCGGTCACAAATTCCGGTTGCCCGTCCTGATTAGTAGCTGTATTGATACGGTAGCCTGCTTCCCAGTTGCCAAAATTTTCATTGCCGATTTCCCAGTATTGTGTCCGGCCATTATCGTAGCGCACCCAGTCAGCCGCCAGGTGTGCAGCACGGGCAACTGGGTTGGCTCCGGTACCATAACGCGCATATCCATAGTTGATGGTGATCATGCCTTTGTTACCGGTCTGCTGCAACATGCTGTAATAATTGTCAACAGAAAAAGTCCGGTTATCGGTATTCTTGCCATACCAGAATCCGGCTGCCACCGCTGTTCCGTTATCCTGTATCAGTTGTGCAGGTGCATCGGCAGGCGGCGTATTTGGCTGAGCGTTCCAGAAGAATACATCGCTGATACTGCCCCCGGGGAAACGGATCAGGTGCGGGTGCAGATTGGTAATATTTGTCATCAGGCTGGTCTCCGTGACCATTTGTCCCATCCATAGATTGGCATTAGCGGAAGCATATGAACGTGGCACTTTGGTAAGCACATTACTGCGGTCAATGGTGACGGTTACTCCTGCCGCAGCCGGAACAGTTGTATTGGTAAAGGTTGTAGGTACCGTGAATGTCCGCGGCTGCCAGTCATCCATAAAAAAGCCGATGGTATTGGCCAGGGGCGGATCGACCTGCGGGTTCACCGTAGTCGTATCACCAACGGGTGGCGGTGTTGTGCCGCCTTTCTTCTTGCAGGACAATATAAAGAACGGCAGGCTGATCAGAACACTCAGATACAGGAAACGGGATGTGATTGTCATACAAAAAATTTATTCGTTAATACGTTTCATCAGCTCAAGCATAGCCCTTGAGTTATGGTAAGGGCATTTCCAGAACCCGGCCTTATCTTCATTCATAATAGAATAGTCCTCATAGATACCCCAAAACCATTCCCCTTTTTCATGATCCCTGATATACTGGCGTATAAACGCCCAGGTGTCAAGGCAATGCTGGTAATACTTTTTCTCACCCGTAAGCTGCCAGGCGTTATAAAAACCTACCAGGGCTTCTGCCTGCGGCCAGGAATGTTTCTCCCGGATCAGTTTATTTTCTGCTGGTTCAAATTCGTACCAAAGCCCCCCATCCTTATCCTGCCCCTCAGCCGCTGCATTGGTAATAGGTATGGCAAGTTTTCTGAATAATTCAGTCAAGGCTTTATCTTCAATGATTTCTGCGCATTGTTGTAATAACCAGGCTGCTTCTATATCATGACCAAATGATCGCCGTGCAGATTTTGAATGCCAGTCATCGTCAAAAAACAAACGGAGGTGATAATGAAAATGATCAACAAAGTACTGTTCAAATAGTCCGAGCAGATTCGTGATCCGTTCTTTTAATGAAGGATCCGGCCACACGGAGTAAAGACTGGCATAGGCTTCGATAACATGCAGGTGCGTATTCATGGTCTTACGCTCATTGTTATCCTTGGCACTCAGACGCAGATCACCGATGGCAGACCAGTCACGGGCAAAAGCTTCGATATAACCGTTTTTTTCATTGTCGAAACCATATTGCTCTATGCATCGATACAATTCAATAGCTGTTTGCAGCGCCGCTTCATGGCCGGTCAGTTGGTAATAGGCCGATAAGCCATAGATACAGAAAGCCTGTCCATACAATTGCTTTTTGGTATCGAGTGCTTCACCACCGGGTTTCAATGACCAATAAACACCCCCGTACTGCCGGTCAATAAAAAAATCATTGATATAGGCATATACCCGGTCGGCCATTTCCTGATGTGCCGGATTTCCGGTGATGGCTGTACCGGCAGAAAATGCCCAAAGGATGCGGCTGCACATCACGGAACCAACCGCTGCCGTTTTGTCTGGTATATTGTCATTATCCACCTTACCATAGAACCCACCCTGCTGGTTGTCGGGTACATACTTTATCCAATAATTAAGGATGGCTTCCAGTTCGGATCTCAGTTCCTGGAGGAAATAATTCCGGGCACCGGGGTTTATATGTTCCATCGTGTATGTCATCCTGCAAATGCTGCATTAGCAGTCCCTTCTTCTTTTTCAACGGGCAAAGACAAATTACGATCGATCAGTTCTGTCAGGGTTTTCACTGATTCAGCTGAAGTAAATTCATCAGGGGACGTATTCATTACATAATCAAGTAATTTATCTACTGTGCTGGTGGCCACATGTATCCGTGTATCAGATGATGCGTAATAGATAAGTACCCGGCCATCTTCCTCCACAATCCATCCGTTACTGAAAACCACATTGGACACATCACCGATCCTTTCCTCTCCTTCCGGAGCCATAAAATAACCAGCAGGCTTATAGATCACTTTGGAGATATCGTGCAGATCGGTCATGAACATATACAGTACATAGCGGAGACCAGCTGCCGTATTGCGTACACCATGTGCCAGGTGCAGCCAACCCTGTGCCGTTTTTATCGGCGCTGGTCCAAGGCCGTTTTTCATTTCGTACACAGTATGATACACTTTAGGGTCAATCACTTGTTCTTCATCGATCACCGCTCCTTCCATACAGTCGCAAACGCCAAATCCGATACCACCTCCTTTTCCGGCTTCAATAAATTTATCCTGCGGACGGGTATAAAATGCATAGCGGCCATTGTAAAATTCAGGATGCAATACCACATTCCGCTGCTGGGGAGATTGGGTTTTCAGATCGGGCAATCGTTCCCAGTTCTTCATGTCTTTGGTACGGGCAAGTCCGCATTGAGCAATTGCGGCTGATTGATCTGTGGCAGGTGCGGAAGGGTCCCTGCGTTCGGTGCAGAATACACCGTAAATCCATCCATCTTCATGTGCGATGAGTCGCATATCGTAGATATTGGTATCCGGCTCATCGGTTTCAGGCATTTGCAGCGGGTAGTCCCAGAATTTAAACTGGTCTATACCATTCGGACTTTCCGCCACCGCAAAAAAAGATTTACGGTCGGCTCCTTCCACACGGGCTACGAGCAGATATTTATCATTCCATTTGATAGCGCCAGGATTTAATACAGCATTGATTCCAAAACGTTGTAACAGGTATGGATTAGAGTCCGGATTCAGGTCGTACCGCCAAAAAACCGGGGTGTGTGCCGCTGTGAGTACCGGGTATTTATACCGGTCGACAATCCCGTTTCCATTTTCCGCTGCTTCTCTTTCATTTTGTCTGGCGACCAGTTCCTCATGTGTTTTTTCCAGTCTGGCGAGTCGACTGTAGAAATTGTTACGCATATTGCTCGAATTATAGTGATCAATCTTCCAGCTTATCCCACCATGTTTTTTTCAGGATGAGTATAATCAGGGTTAAAATTAAAATTGTAATCAGTAATGGCAGGTGCATGGATAACACCACGTACATAGGTAATACCGTCATACATAACTGCGCGATGATGCCCAGCACGACATTAAACATATCCAGTTTAAAACGACGGTTGGGTTCAAAACCGGGTTCCTCCTTCACCACCAGTTCGTGTACCGGTTTCCAGAATCCCCAGGGGCGAACGGTCCGGTAAAATTTTTTAAGTGTTTCTGCCTCTGTTGGAGGTGCGGTAAACGTTCCGATCAGGCTGCCGGCTACCGAGAGCAGGAAGAGTACGGGAAAATAATAGAGAAATTCAATACCGGTAAATAACCTTGAAAAGACCAGGGCACCCGTTACACCAGTAAGCATACCAATGTAAAATCCGTTGGCATTAAACCGCCACCAGTACCATTTCAATACATTAGAGGCAATATATCCGCCATAAAGTCCGGATACGATCCACTGAAGAATGCTGTTTACATCCTTGGCAAAAAATCCAAGGATCACCCCCAGGGCTACTACCAGTACTCCTACCAGGTAATTCATGCGGATGATCTTTTTGTTAGAAGCATCCTTGTTCACGTACTTGAGGTAAATATCATTCACGATATAGGCCTGGGCGGCATTGAGGGTTCCGGAGAAGGTGCCCATAAAGGCGCCCAGCAATCCGGTTAGTACAAGTCCCAGGATACCAACCGGCAGAAAACTATTGATTGCACCGGGCAGTATGCGCTCGAAATCCACACCCCCGTTACCATTACTCAGGTTAAGCTGATTATAATAAAGCAATCCCAGAACTGTGAGCCCGATTACCATGGCATACCGTACCGGCAGCAGGATGATGGATACAAAGCCGGTCATCTTGGACGCTTCTTTAGGTGATTTGGTAGAAAGGATTTTTTGCATGTCATAATTAGGTGCCGGGCCGGCTGCAGCAGCAAATACGCCTTTAAAGAGCATCATCATAAACAGCAATCCGAATAACCCATATCCATCCTCCTTTATTTTTTCATTGGCTTCATTGACAATACCCGACCAGTCCATATTCAGGTTCCAGCCAAAAAAAGGATCACTCCATCCGGCTGGTACATTCAATGTATTACCCCGAAGATGAATCATGGCGATTGCGGCGATCGCAATACAACCAATGGTCATGATCGCATATTTGATCAGGTCACCCAGCACAATACTGTGCATCCCACCCAATATGGAGTAGAACATGGCAAAGAGTGTAAAGATGATCCCGTAAAAATGGGCTACATATTGTGGGGCGATATCAAACGGGATATAATCCTGAACAAGTTCCCAGGGAACAAATATTTCAATGAATTTACCCAGACCGATAAAGCCATAGGCGAGAAAACCAAGGCAACCGATAAGGGCAAAAGCCACTACGATCGCGTGAGATCCTTTTACACCAGCCCCTTTAAGTCCGAAACGGGTAGCCAGCCATTCTGCCCCGGTATTGGCATTGGAACGGCGTAACCATTTACTCAGGTACATCATATTAAATACCTGGTTGAATACCGGCCATAACCAGGGGATCCAGATACTTTTAATCCCATAAACAAAACAAAGGGCGACCATCCACATGGTACCACTGATATCAAACATATCGGATGCATCGCTCATTCCCAGCATGTACCAGGGCAGTTTTTTACCCCCCATCAGGTAGCTCTCTTTATTCACCCTCGCTTTCTTCCGCAGGAACCAGCCCAGCATCAGCATGGTGATCAGGTAGGAGACAATAATACTGATATCGATCAGGGTGAGCTTCATCCGTTTTAATTTATATCTTTTTTCTGGCTTATTTAAAACAGGCAGCCGGCTGAGGAATCAGCCCGCCTTTCCTGTTTTACGATTGCTTTGTTGCTTGCTTTGCTTATGAAATAGTTATTGATACAATTGTTCATTGAATGCTTCTTTTTCAAACATTACGCGCTCCAATGCGGCAAACTTCCGGAAGTCCGCTTCCGACACCTGCCCTTTATAGGGGGCATAGTAATGCATTTTTTTTGTTTCCGCCTGATAGCCGTGATTCCGCCAGACCATTACATAACTAATTTTGTTATCACCGATCGCATTCAGTAATGTCTGCGTCCACCACGCTGCGTAAGGAACGGCTTCATACCCGGTTTCCGCCAGTGCAAATGGTTTTCCTTTTTCGGCGGCCAGTTCACCCACCATTTTCAAACGCCGGTTGGTGTTCTCTTCAAACCATTTCTCTTTTTCCGGATCACCATACTGATACGTATCGAAACTCAGCAGATCCACTTTATCATCACCGGGATAACGCTCCAGGAATTCTTCTTTTGTATTAAAATCACCTCCAGTATTATATACCCAGAGCAGATTATGTAATTTCTTTTCCGTTTGCAGATAATAATAAGTAAACCGCCAGAGGGTCTGGTATTCAAATACAGTACAGGCATTCCGGCACCACCAGAACCAGTTACCGCTGTGTTCATGAAAGGGTCGGAATAAAACCGGAATCGCTTCCCCTTTACTTCCTTTCAATGAACCAATAAAGGCCGCGACTTTATCGAGCCACTCTTTATACATTGCATGGTTGGCCCCACCCGGATTAATGGAAGACACGGAACCATGCGTGGTATCCCAGGCTCCTTTGCCCCCACCCAACGGACTGTCTGCATGCCAGCTCAATGTAATAACGCCGCCCCGTTCATATCCCTGGCGGATAAACTGTTTCATCTTTTTAAAAAGCACTCCGTCAATATTCTTATCATTGCCCGGCCGTTCAATACCCCCCAGTTCCCATCCGTATACAGCCGGATAATCGCCTGCGGCTTCTTTTACATCACTTCTTCCTTCTTTATATCTCCATTCCACCCCATAGGCCAGGTCATCCTGGTGGCCAAAGAGGAATCCTTTATCCTGTAGTGTCAGCAGGTTTTTATAAAGACCAATTGTTTCTTTTGTTGCGGACGGATCAACCGGGCCGGTTTGTGCCCAAACAGTATAAACAGCCAGCAGGCAAAATACCGTTATCACCAAAAGCCGTACTGTTTTCATTTGAATTGGTTTAATTGCTTAATACAGGAAGTTATAACATTCCACGTACTCTTGTCCGCATCGAAAACAGAATTTAATCCCTGTTCTTCCACGGGTGGATCGCCCAGCACATCATCTCCTTCTACCCAGAGTAACTGGCGATGCGAGGGACGGCCTTTCCCGGCGAAGGCCCAGAAATTAGCGCCACAAATCACTCCGGCATTTTTCTCAGCATCCAGGAGGTAATCAAAGACAAATGCATAATAAAGATCGCGGTAGATCGTACTGCTTTGCAGTGAAAACGAATGTTGATCCCGGGGTAATCCAAACTCTTCTATGACCAACGGTTTTTTTAATGCAACGGCCACTTCTTTATGTCGGTTGATATAGGCACCCGTCTTTTCCAGCACCTGATCAAAACTCCGGCCAATGGCGGTATCACTGAACCAACCCCAGTTCTTGGGCCAGATATGAATCGTGAGATAATCAATGTTTTTGTCTTCGTGTGTGGAACGAAAAACGTCCATATTCTCCGAACCAATATCACCCTCCGCACCGGTAGTCACGAGGTGATTCGGGTCAAGGGACCGGATGAACGCAGCTGTTTCTCGAATAAACTTTTTATACGCATCAATGGCTGCCGGCCGCATGGGGCGAGGCTCATTGGCGATTTCCCAGGACATGATTGCCGGATCATCCCTGTATTTTTTCTTTGTAATGCTGTTCGTGCGTTCCACCAATAGTTTTAACTGGGTTGTATACTGGCTGACACAATCGGCACAATCATAGAATCCGCTGGCCAGGTCCCGCATTTCATCCCAACTGAGTTTTCGTTTGAGCACACTGTCTGCTATTTTTCCATTCCAGTTGAGGTATTGCAGAAATCCCCCACTCCATTCCCAGTTATTACTGAAATAAATAATCGCTTTCATTTTTTTCTTAGCCAGTTCGGCCAGTAAAAAATCAAGTCCTTCCAGTAATTGTATATTGAAAACACCAGGAGCTGTTTGCAATGCGGGCTCCACCCGTGGCACCCCATTGATCGGTCCGGCCCCTTCGGCCCCGGCCAGCACGCGTACATTCCGGACACCTTTTGCCGCCAGAAAAGCGACTTCCTCTTTAATTCGCTGTTTCCCTTTTGTTGTTCGTGCTTCCAGCCCGCCGTACCAATAATTTACACCGATATACCTGTACGTTTTTTGCCCGAGCATAAACCGGCCGTTCTGTACGGTAACAAAAGGGTCTCCTGCCATTGCCTGTAAGAAGGCGGTCAGGGCTACGGTTAATACTAAAAGCCTCATTTGAAATGTTGTGTTCAACGGTTGAAAAAAAAGCCGTCTCTGATCACAGTTACCCGAACCAGAAACGGCTTAAACGATGACTGCTTATTCTCAAAAAGAATCCGGGATTGCCGGCCCGGGTTCAATGATTTATTTAAAGAACATAATATTATCAAACAACAGGGTCTTTCCGGCTTCCTGAATCTGGAATGTAACATTATTCACATCGTTGCTCAGTCCCGGATAAGCGGTAGTCAGGTCATAGCGGAAATAAGTCCATTTATTAGCCGGGATGGTGACTACTTTCTGATTTCCCCAGTTAATCCGGAATTGCACGTTTTTATCAACATCGGCCCCTTTTGCCCAGAAAGAGAAATAACGATAGCCTGCAATATTGATGGAACCGCCATTACCCAGTTGCATACCACCCCAGCTACCGGCCGGATCATAGGCTGCTTTCAGGCATTTGGCACCGGTGATTTTATCATCTGTGGAAGCATTATAATCGCCGCCCCAGCCCCAGTTTTCAAACCCATTATTGAGCTGTTCGGTGAATACGGTTAACGCCTGGCCCACGTTTACAAATTCCATATCGGTAATACGAATACCGGAAGCATTGGTGAGTTTCAGTTTCGCCCGGTTCGCTGTACTGGCAGGCATAGTGACAACGATTTGTTTCCGGGTTTGAGAAACGATCGTGCAGGCATCCGTAGTTCCTTCTAATACAACAGCGGATACATCATCGAGGTTATTGCCGGTGATGGTCACCTGTGTCCCTGCTTCGAAATCGGTCGGAAACGCAGCGGTTACATTGGGCAGTGCAATCACACTGAACGGAACGGTCAGGGTTTTACCATCTGCATTGGTGAAGATGACATTCTGTGGTCCGCCAAATGCGGTATCCGGTACACGGAAAACCAGGTCGGTTGTTGTATTGAGTGTTGACAGGAAGGGGGCAGGCACATTATTTTTATCAAACACGATAGAACGGACCTGGCCGATTCCGCTTCCCTTAAGGGTAATCACTTCACCTCCGGCTGCAGAACCGGGGTTCAGTTCACCTGAACTCATTCCACCGGTACTGACTTCCGGATTTCCATCACTGTCCTTCTGACAACCGGTGATAAACAGGGCACCCAGTCCCAGCATCAGGAGGAAGATGCTTAGTTGATTTTTAATGAATTGTTTCATATAAAGCTTCTTTAAAATTACTGAATGAATGACGATTAATAATAAGCAACAGGCGGTTGAGCCAGCGCAGGATCCTGTAATACTTCTCCGGCAGGAATCGGCAGGTGCATTGAATTCTGCGTGAAGGTTACATACATCGGACTATCAAAAGTGCCCCGGTTTTGTGCTTCGATGATCTGCTTGGCTTTAGCAAAACCCTGGCGCTGGATATCAAACCAGTAATCTCCTTCAAAAGCAAATTCGACTCTGCGTTCTTTCAGGATATCATCCGGAGTAAGTGAAGTTTTCTGCAAAAGACCTGCTCTTGCACGTACTTTATTGAAAGCGGCTAATGCACTGGCATCAGTAGTTGAGGCATTGGTACCCAGCACGGCTTCTGCATAAATAAGCAATATATCTGCATAACGCAGCATCATCGTATTAATACCCGTATTCACACCGAGTACGGCTTCACCACCGAAAGCTGATCCGGGTCCAACCACATATTTCGCAATATTTGCCCGAACCTGATTCTTCTGGCCACCATCACCAACCGGTTGCAGGGTATCATATTTATAACCACCCGCCATAAATGCATTATACGTCGCGTTGGCATTCTTGGGTTTCCATTGCGGATTAGTCCAGCCATGTTCCATCATCGAGCCTTTCCGACGGATATCGCCTGACTCGTATGCATTGATCATATCACGACTTGGTGTATACAGTTCCCACATACTGGCTTCGGAAGTCTGCAGGTTACCGGGACCACGATCCGGATTTTTCTGATTACCTGAACCCCAGGGATTTCCGGTCAGCTGATGCTGAATAGAGAACAGGGATTCAATATTGTTATTATTGGCACTGGAATTAAACATCGCGCCATAATCATTAAACAGGTCATACTTGCCGGAGTTGATTACTTCTAATGCTTTCATTTTAGCACTGTCATAATCTTTACGATAGAGATACAGTTTCGCCATCATTCCTTTGGCGGAATACTTTGTAACCCGGCCCGGAACATCTGTTTCAGGCAAACCGGCTTCTGCTTTTTTCAGTTCTTCGAGCGCGAAACGCAGCACATCGGCTTTGAAATAACGGGGGATATTGAAATCACCGGAAAGAATGGTAGCACCGGGATTGTTTACGATCGGCGCATCACCCCAGATACGGGCGATATAAAAATAAACAGTGCCTTTAAAGAAATTACATTCGGCAATAGCCGGATCCAGGAAACTGGCATCGCCCCCTTTTGATTTTTTAAGTTCCAGTGCATTCATGTATTCACTGGTCCAGCCGCCTATTTTATAAAATACTTTCCAGGCGTCCGCGATCCTGACGGAGGTAGAGGCGAAGGAAAAATTAATAAAGGGAGGATCGTCGCCACCACCGGTATATTCATTACCGGCCATCACATCCCCGATGGCATCCATAGCACGATTCTCGTAACCGGCCCAGGGTAATCCGTAAAGCGTACTGGTCAGACCGCGGGCTTCTTCCGCGGTATTATAATAGTTATCCAGTGTGGTGCTGTCCAGGGCCGGCTTGTCCAGGAATTCCTTTTTACAGGAGAACAGCGCAACCACCGGCAGCAGAACAATAGCTGTATATCGGAGTATATTTTTCATATTAATAATGTTTAAACAGTTTGCTTATTATAATTCAAGGTTGATACCCGCAGTGAAAGAACGTGGATTCGGGTAGTGACCGGCATCCACATTGGTCAGCCGGATATTATTGTTAAACACGCCCACTTCCGGATCATACCCGCTATAATTGGTAAACGTATGCAGGTTTTGTACGGTAATATACACACGGGCGGTGCTGATCTTTGCTTTGGACAGATACTTCGCCGGTATACGGTAACCAATAGCAATATTCTGGATACGCAGGTAAGAACCATCCTCCACATAACGGTCGGACATATACACGTTATTTACGTTTGTATTGGTAAAGCGGGGCAGCTTACCATTTGTATTCGCATCGGTATAACGATCCATGACGGAACGAAGCTGGTTATAATAAGGGTTGTCCATTTTTTCCAGCTGCCAGCGAAGGAAGTTGAAAATCTTCGCACCATGGCTTCCCTGGATAAATACAGAGAAATCAAAATTCTTATAATTCACCGTGTTGGTAAACCCGTAAGTAAACTTCGGCAAAGGGCTGCCGATAAACGTAATATCCTTTTCATCAATCACTCCATCCGGCTTGCCATCCGCACCACCTACATCTTTATAACGTACATCGCCCAGCCAGGTATGGGTCTGATCAACAGAATATCCAAACTGGGGCAAACTGTTATTCAGGTCGTCCTGTGTCCGGTAGAGTCCATCGGTTTTAAGACCGAAGAAAGAACCGACTGCAAAACCAGGAATGGTACGGGAGATCAGATAGTTGTCATAATAAATACGTCCATACAATGCGGCAAGATCTCCGGCTACTTTTTCCAGTTTATTTTTAAACTGGGAGAAAATAATATTTGTTTTCCAGGTTAAATCCTTGTTCCGGATATTAGTGGAGGTCAGGCTGAAATCAATACCAGTGTTGGACATCCGTCCTGTATTGATGACGGGTCCTTTCAGGTCATCCCACCGATCACCTACTCCGATCAGGCGGGGACCGGTGCCGATAAGCAGCATCTGGCTGGTTACTTTTTTATACACATCAATAGCGGTTTCAATACGCCCATTGAGGAAGGAGATATCCACCCCGGCATTCTTGGTGATCACAGATTCCCAGGTCAGGTCAGGATTGGCCACCCCATAGAGGTAGTTGGAACTTCCAAAACCAACGGGGCCAGGCCAGAAGGAAACCACTGAAGTATAGGGAGGATTCGGGGCACCATTTGGCATATTCGTATTACCTACTTCACCGTACCCGATTCTTACTTTGAGTGAATTGATCGTCTTCTTCATATTTTCCGCAAACTTCTCATTGGTCACTGTCCAGGCAAAAGAAGCACCTGGGAAATTACCCCATTTGTTTTTTCCAAAAAACCTGGAAGAACCATCTCTGCGTATACTCAGGTTCAGGGCATAGCGGTTATCGTAGGTGTAAGTACCGCGGGCAAAATAAGATTCAATTGTACCATCATTCTTTCCACCACCCAATTCCCAGGTATCACGATCACTGCTGCCGGCATTGAGGTCAAGAATATTGTTCTGGAGATCCACCTTCTTACCATTCAGGCTTTCCCAGTAATTATACTGCGCTTCATGACCGGCAGTGGCACTGATGGCGTGTTTACCGATATTCTTATAGTAATTCAGGTAATTCCGGGCGGCATAATAATATCCGTTACCCCGGTATTCAAATAACTGACTGCGTAAGCTGGTATTACCAAAATTACCAGTACGCTGAAAGGCCATATTATTATAGAGACTCAGTGAGTAAGCGAATTCATTCCGCAGTGATAGCCCTTTCATGAATTCAATTTCCGCATAGAGCTGACCGAATACCTGTGAACTGGTTGATTTATTACCACGGTAGAAACTGCGGGCAATCGGATTGTCCTGTGCGTATTGGAAGCCTCCGATTGTTTGTCCGCCACCACCCCAGGTTCCATCCAGGTTTTTCACCGGGATCAGCGGGCTTTGCAGGGTACCCCACCAAATGGTTCCTTCTGCGGCATCAGCCAGCGTTACATTCTGGATACTGCGGGAAGCGTTGGCGCTTACCCCTACTTTGATCCAGTTTTTCAACTGATGATCCAGGCTGAAGCGGGTGGAATAACGTTTGAAATCTGAGCCAATCAGGATCCCCTTCTGGGTAAAGTAGTTGGCAGAGAGATAATAGTTTGTTTTGTCTTTACCACCAGAGAAACTCAGCTGGTGATTTTGTACGGTACCGGTACGGAACATGGCATCCTGCCAGTCGGTACCACGACCAAGAATACTTGGGTCGGCGAACTCCGCGCTGGGTGTGAAGCCAAGCAAAGGAGAAACTTCATTCTGGTATTGTGCAAATTCACGCAGGTTCATCAGGTCCAGTTTTTTCTGAACGATCTGGTTACCCGCATACATTTCATAATTGATCTTGCCTTCACCGGATTTACCTTTTTTGGTAGTAATCAGGATCACGCCATTCGCGGCCTGCGATCCATAGATCGCCTGGGCAGAGGCATCTTTCAGGATATCGATGGACTCAATATCATTCGGGTTGATAGTAGCAAGGAAACTGTTTCCGGTTTGTCCGTCAGACCCGCCCAGTCCGGCATAACCCGCACTGAATTTTGTATTACTGGCAAAGATCACTCCATCCACCACGATCAGGGGGTCATTGGCATTGATGGTAGTCACCCCACGAATGCGGAGTGATACGCCACCACCGGGCTGTCCACTGTTATTCACTACGGTTACACCCGCAACCTTTCCTTGCAGGGCCTGGTCGATACCCGCTACCGGAAGATCCTTCAGGTCCTTTGTTTTTACTGAAGAAATCGCTGAAGATACATCGGAACGTTTTGCAGTACCATAACCAATCACCACCACTTCACTCAGTTTGGTGTCGGTTACATCCAGGCTGACCAGGATATTGGTCTTGCCTTCCAATGAAACTTCTTTGGGTTTTGCTCCCACATAAGAAACCACCAGGGCGGTGGCATTCGGGGGAACGGTAATTTTAAACGCACCGTAATTGTCGGTGATCACCGTGGTCTTACTTCCTTTCACGGAGACAGTGGCATTCACCAGGGGAACCCCGCTCTGATCGGAGACCACACCTGAAATAACTCTGTTTTGTGAAAATACGGTAAGGGAATAAAGTACAAGCACAATGATCATTGTGATTGCACGGGGGAATCGTGTCTTTCTCATACAGCAAGAAAATTTAGACTCAAAAGTAGGCATATATACTTATGCCAGAATAATACTATTTTATCTGATTATTGTATTTATTAACCCTGATTTAAGCCCAATATTCCGGATTTTTCCTTTTTAGCAGGAAGAAAATAAAAGATAATAAAAAATAAACAGATGTCAATATGCTACTTTTTTATCTATTAGCTAGTAACTTTATCTCAAAGGCCTGCCATGCATAAGAATATTCTCCGGGAAATTACCCCGCTGACTCCCAGTGATTGTTTTACCATCTTCACCCGGGTAAAGACGGACTTTGATTTTCCCTTGCATTACCATGAAGAACTGGAACTGAACTTTATACACAATGCCAAAGGAGCCCGGCGGGTGGTGGGCGATCATATTGCTGAAATAGATGACCTGGAGTTGGTGCTGGTGGGATCAAATCTGCCGCATGTATGGCAGACCCATAAATGCAAAGGACGGAAGATCACTGAAGTCACGATTCAGTTTCACAAAGATCTCTTTGATGAAAAATTTCTCCGCCGCAACCAGATGAGTTTTATCCGCAACCTGCTCGAGCGTTCGGCCAAGGGCATTCTGTTCTCCCGTACCACAGCAGAACAACTGAAATCACGGCTGCTGGCTCTCGAACAAAAACAGGGCTTTGACTCCGTTCTAGAACTGGTATCGATTCTGCATGATCTCTCTGTATCCCGAAATATGCACACGTTATCTGATGCGACTTTCAGCAATGCGGAACTCTCTTATAACAGCCGCCGGATAGAAAGAGCCTTTGAATACATGAATGAAAATTTTCACAAGAACATTACACTGACTGAAGTCTCCAAACTGGTGAATATGACGGATGTCTCCTTCAGTCGTTTCTTTAAAGCCAAAACAGGAATTACGTTTATTGACAGTTTACTGGAATTACGTTTAGGCCATGCCTCCCGCTTACTGATTGATACCACTGAATCGGTTTCAGAGATCGCTTACGACTGCGGCTTTAATAATATCTCCAACTTTAACCGCCTCTTTAAGAAGAAGAAGAACTGCACCCCAAAAGAATTCAGGGAGAGCTACAGCACAGACAACCGGGTGTTTATCTGATGGCCATCCGGCCTATGCTCACTTCCTGATCCACTCCTGTAAAAGGGTTAGATATCAATAATTTTACATTTTTTTACATACTTATTCGGAAATTTTCCGAATAAAATGATATATTTTGTCATATAATTGTTTTATTTTTGGTACTAAATCGGAAATATTCCGAATTAAAGCCAATATTATGTACTTCCAGGAAGCCATCGCCCCATATGCCGGTCAGCCGCTGACCCAGCAATTGCTACTGGATATCCTGAGGGAGTACAAAAGGCCTTATGATAAAATTACTGAGCTGGTAAAACAGGAACAGCTGATCCAGGTAAAAAGGGGTCTGTATATTCCCGGCGCTAAACTGAAACTGCCGCCACCGGTATCCTTTCTGCTGGCCAATCATTTATACGGACCCAGTTATGTTTCCCTGGATTCAGCCCTGTCCTTCCATGGATTGATTCCGGAACGGGTTTTTGAAATCAGTTCAATGACACTCAGAGCGGCAAAGACCTATGATACAAATGCGGGCCGGTTCAGTTACACCAAAATGCCCCAGCCCTATTATAGTTATGGCATTCAGTCTGCCGAACTGGCCACTAATCAGGTGGCCCTGGTTGCTACTCCGGAGAAAGCGCTCTGTGATCGTATCATCAACACTTCCCAGCTTCAGCTGCGTAGCGTTAAGCAGACCATTGACTTCCTGACGAAAGATCTCCGGATAGAAAAAAGCAGTCTGCGGCAACTGGATGCCGGAGCTATCAGCCGTTGGATCAAAATAGCTCCAAAAAAAACAAGTTTAGCGATGTTGGTCAAAACACTGAATAGTTTATGATAAAGGAATGGCTGGAAACCTATAAGCCCGCGCATACGGAGGACGCTTTGCAGGCCCTGCGGGAGATCATGCAGGAAATAGCCCTGGCCGGATTACAACGCAGTGGCTTTTTTGAAGTGGCCGCATTTTACGGAGGCACGGCCCTCCGTATTTTTCATGGGCTGCCCCGCTTTTCAGAAGATCTGGACTTTTCATTACTGGAAAAAAACAACGACTTTTCCCTCGCCCCTTACCTGGATGGAATGGAAAATGAATTTGCGGCCCTCGGTATAAAAGTCAGTGTGCGGGAAAAAAGTAAAACAACTATTACAGCCTTTGATTCCGCTTTTCTGAAACCCGATACCACCTGGAAGGAACTTATCATAAAAGCAGTACTCCCGGATGAACGGATCAAACTGACCCCGGAGATAAAAATCAAACTGGAAGTGGATACGATGCCCCCTCCCGGTTTTGATACAGAAGAAAAACTCGCTTTAAAGCCATTCTCTTTTTACACCAAATGTTTTACCCTGCCGGATCTGTTTGCCGGTAAGATGCATGCCTTACTATTCCGCAAATGGAAAGGACGTGTAAAGGGAAGAGATTGGTTTGACCTGGAATGGTACATTCAGAAAGGAGTTCCTTTGCACCTGGATCATTTCCGTCAACGGGCCATTGACAGTGGTGACTGGACAAAAAAAACGATGACTGAAAAACAATTTAACCAGCTGCTGACCGATAAAATAAAAGCCATATCGTTTAAAGCGGTAAAGGAAGACATTATTCGCTTTATACCGGATGCGAAAGTGCTTGAGATCTGGTCAGCGGAGTATTTTAATGATTTATCTGAAAAAATTAAATTCGGGTAACCGTATTTTTATCTGAGCAGCCCTGAGACTAAAACAGTATCAGCAAAATCTTTCAGGCTGGCATAGATTTCTTTTCTTTCCTCGGCAGGTATAAATAATTTATACTGGCTGGTGTCCATACGCGGAATCCTGACCTGCCATTTAATACTGTCTGTTACCACATTAGTCTTCGTTGTACGGATGAATACCCGCACATTCAGGTGATTGTATGGATGTTGCATAAACCGTTTTGTCCATTCCTCCTTTTCCGCTTCATTCATCAATCTGTTGTTTTCTTTGAGGAAATCCGTCTGCTCCTTTAAGTATTTCTGAAAATGTTCACTTAGTAATGCTTTTCGCTCCGTAGTATCCAGCACTACCCACTTTTTCATTGTAAAACAGATTCGTAAAAAATCCTGCAGCGAATCAGCCGGAACCGGTGGCTGATAAAAAATGATAACAGGCCGGTTATTAGCTGTTCTGCCATATGGCTTCACTATAAACGCCATTAAACAGAAAACAACACTTGTAAAAAAAACCACTCTAATCATGTCACTAGTTACTGAAAATTTCAAATACGCACAATACTACTTTCGGGTTATAAAAAAAGAACCCGCTTCTCAGCGGGTTCTGCTTTAATGGGTACCATCTTTATTTGGTTTTCCGTCCTAGACTAATTTGTTGGGGAGATCAACCACAACCTCCCTGGTTGCCGCAGTTCAGGCATTTGTAGCAGGCGCCGCTACGCATCATGATATTACCGCACACGTTACAGGCGGGTGCATCACTCTGCATATTTTTCGCTACCGCGTTCATGGCATCCATGCTGCTTTCACTCTTCACTGGTTGTGCGGCCCGTTGCTGGGCTTTCGCCGGCTGGGGGGCTACTGAACCGGAAGAAGGTGTTACACGTACACTGGAAAGCTCAGGCTCTTTTACATACTCCAGGGGATTTGAAGGGACTTCATCCCAATCATCCCCACCGGTATTCATCACTTCGGGTTTATCCAGTACATGCACGAGGTCGGTACGTCCGAGGTACTCATAACCCAATACGCGGAAGATAAAGTCAACAATCGAAGTCGTTGTTTTGATATTCGGATGTTCTACAAATCCGGATGGATCGAAACGTGTGAAGGCGAATTTATCCACGAACTCTTCCAGGGGTACTCCATACTGGAGACCAATAGAAACAGAGATCGCGAAGCAGTTCATCATACTACGCATGGTAGCACCTTCCTTCGCCATGTCCACGAAGATTTCTCCCAGTGTACCATCGGCATATTCTCCTGTGCGGAGGAATACGGCCTGTCCGCTGATTTTGGCTTTCTGTGTGAAACCACGACGTTTGGCCGGAAGCGTACGACGCTCCACGATGCTGGCGAGTTTACGTTTCAGCTTGGTATCAGGAGAAGCCTGTACACGTTTCTGTACTTCTTCCAGCAGTTCTTCCACGGTCAGTTTACCGAGGTCAACAATGTTGGATTCAGCAACAGGCGCCTGTTCAACCACGGCTGCCTTTGTTTCTTCCACTGCAGTGTCTTTTTTCTTTTTGTCCGACTTGTTACTGAGCGGCTGAGACAGTTTGGAACCGTCGCGGTAGAGTGCGTTAGCTTTCAGTCCGAGCTTCCAGCTCAGGTGATAAGCATCCGCAATCTCTTCCACTTTGGCTTCATGTGGCAGGTTAATGGTTTTGGAGATGGCACCACTGATAAAAGGCTGGGTGGCACCCATCATGCGGATATGTCCGTGTGCGTGAATATAACGCTCACCTTTTTGTCCGCATTTATTGGCACAGTCAAAAACGGGCAGATGTTCATCTTTCAGTCCGGGCGCACCTTCGAGCATCATCGTACCGCATACATAGTCGTTGGCGGCTTCGATCTGTTCGTCGGTATAGCCGAGGGCTTCCAGCAGACTCCATTCAAAATTATTATACTGTTCGGGAGTAAAGCCCAGGCGTTGCAGGCACTCTTCACCCAGTGTATACTTATTGAAAACGAATCCGATTTCAAAAGCAGTGGCGGCAGCAGCATCGAGACGCTTGATCTCGTCGGCGATGAAACCTTTTTCGCTCAGGCTCTGATGGTTTACAAAAGGTGCACCGGCAAAGCTGGCGGCACCCACTGCATACTTAATGATATTATCTGTTTCTTTTTCAGAGTACCCTAAATTTCTCAGGGCAGTAGGTACAGACTGGTTGATGATTTTGAAATAACCACCACCGGACAGTTTTTTAAATTTCACCAGGGCGAAATCAGGCTCCACACCGGTGGTATCGCAATCCATCACCAGACCAATGGTACCGGTAGGTGCGATTACTGTTGCCTGTGCATTGCGGTAACCGTATTTCTCTCCCATTTCAACGGCATCATCCCAGGCAGAACAAGCGGCTTTCAGCAGGTAATCCGGGCAGTATTTTACTTTGATACCTTGTGGCTTCAGGCTCAGTTGTTCATACTCATCTGCATCATAGGCAGCCAGGCGGTGATTACGCATCACCTTCATCATATGTGCCTTATTTTCTTCATAGCGGGGGAAGGCACCCAGTGCGCGGGCCATTTCCGCAGAAGTTTTATAAGAAGTTCCGGTCATGATCGCGGTGATGGCTCCGGCAATCGCGCGGGCTTCTTCACTATCATATGGAATTCCGCTTACCATCAGCATGGTTCCGAGATTCGCATAACCGAGTCCGAGCGTACGGTATTCGTAGCTTAACTGCGCCACTTCCTTTGAAGGGAACTGGGCCATCAGCACAGACACTTCCAGTACCACGGTCCAGAGACGGCAGTTGTATTCGTACCCTTCCACATCAAACTGATTGTTGTCTGCGTCGTAGAACTTCATCAGGTTGGCAGAAGCCAGGTTACAGGCCGTGTTATCGAGGAACATGTACTCAGAGCAGGGGTTGGAAGCCCTGATCTCTCCACCCTCGGGACAGGTATGCCACTCGTTGATGGTCGTATTATATTGAGTACCGGGATCCGCACAACGCCAGGCGGCATAAGCGATCTGGTTCCAGAGTTCACGTGAAGGCACTTTCTTCATCACGCGGCCATCCATACGGCCGGTGAGTTCCCAATCCTCTCCTTTCTCCAGTTTTTCGAAGAAGGAGTTCGGGATACGGATGGAGTTATTGGAGTTTTGTCCACTTACTGTTTTGTAGGCTTCATCTTCGTAACCGGAAGGATAACCGGCATTGATCAGTGCACCTACTTTCTTCTCTTCTTCCACTTTCCAGTTGATGAACTCCACGATCTCCGGGTGATCCAGATCCAGACATACCATTTTAGCGGCCCGGCGGGTCGTACCACCCGACTTTATAGCACCCGCAGCACGGTCACCGATTTTAAGGAAACTCATCAGTCCTGAGGAACTACCACCACCGCTCAGCTTCTCGCCTTCGCCACGGAGATTGGAATAGTTGGTTCCTACGCCGGAACCGTATTTGAAGATACGGGCCTCACGCACCCAAAGGTCCATGATGCCGCCTTCATTCACCAGGTCATCATCAACACTCAGGATAAAGCAGGCATGCGGCTGAGGACGCTCGTAAGCGTTCTGGGACTTCTTCAGCACGCCATCCACTGCGTCTACATAATAGTGACCTTGCGGTTTACCAGCAATACCATAGCTTTCATATAAACCGGTATTGAACCATTGCGGGCTGTTGGGCACACACATCTGGTTCAGGATAGAATAGACTAACTCTTCATAGAATACCTGCGCATCCTTCTCTG
>ERZ795056.976-NODE-976-length-34269-cov-21.256416_pt1 | contig 34269 bp, 31 predicted proteins | sample MGYA00375140_ERZ795056 | MGnify/ENA primary metagenome ERZ795056 (study PRJEB30185, sample SAMN05720227) | activated sludge metagenome | isolation source: Anaerobic digester | place: USA | collected 2015-03-09 ...
TGAAGTATGATTTTGATGACAAGAGCGTGCTGGGGGAGATGTTTGAGTTGCTGGAAAAATGAGCTAATGTGCTGATTGGGAGCATGAGAAATTGAAGTTAATAATTTATATAAGGAACTAACAATACAAAATAATTAGCACATCAGCAGATTAGCTAATTAGCAAATTAATATGTTGTATCACATTTTTGAATGGGTAACGCAAAACTGGAAAGAGTCAATTTTTCCAGGAAGCATCCTCTTTAAGTTCATCACTTTCAGGGTACTGCTGGCTGTTATACTCAGTTTGGTGATCACAACGGTGTTTGGTAAAAAACTGATCTCTTATTTACAGAAAAAGCAATTGGGTGAAAGCGTAAGGGATCTTGGTTTGGCAGGAGAGCAGCAAAAGAAAGGCACACCAACCATGGGCGGTATCATCATCATCCTGGCGATCATTATACCCACCTTATTACTGGCAAACCTGAATAAAACATATATCAGGCTGATGCTTTTGTGTACCGTGTGGCTGGGGCTGATTGGATTTATTGATGACTATCTCAAGATCAGGGCCAAAAGAATTGCACAGAAAAAAGGGATTGCCTATAAGAAGAGTGACAGCGATGGGTTGGCTGGCAGGTTTAAAATTTTTGGACAGGTAATGCTGGGAATAATAGTTGGGGTAACGCTTTATTTCAGCCCGAATGTAACCGTAAAAAGAGAGGTGATGCCGGGGCAGGCAGCCATTGGCCCCGCTGAAAGAAAGTTAAATGAGGATACGGTAATGATCGACGGTCAGGCGCATCGTTTTGTAACGGTTAAAACACCCATCACTACCATACCCTTTGTGAAGAACCATGAGTTCAACTATGCAAAACTGTTACCGGCAAGCTGGGAGAAGTACACTTATATTCTTTACATCATTGTAGTAATATTTATTGTAACTGCAGTAAGCAACGGTGCAAATATCACCGATGGACTGGATGGGTTAGCAACGGGTGTGAGCGCCATCATTGGTATTTGTCTTGGGATATTCGCTTATGTGAGTGGCAATATCAATTTTGCCGAGTACCTCAATATCATGTACATACCCAACCTGGCTGAGCTGTCCATTTTCATAGCTGCTTTTGTGGGGGCCTGTATTGGGTTTCTTTGGTACAATGCCTACCCGGCACAGGTGTTTATGGGAGATACCGGGAGCCTGGCATTGGGTGGCATCATTGCAGCATTGGCCATCATTGTACGTAAAGAATTATTGATACCATTTTTCTGCTTTGTGTTTTTAGTAGAGAATTTAAGTGTGATGATACAGGTGAGTTATTTTAAATACACCAAGAAAAAATATGGGGAGGGGCGAAGGGTGTTTTTGATGAGTCCCCTGCACCACCACTATCAAAAGCTGGGTTATCATGAAAGTAAGATTGCAGTGCGGTTCTGGATAGTGACGATACTGAGTGTGGTGATGGCAATAGTGACATTGAAATTAAGATGATATGCTTTTTTCGTCTTGGTTGAAGAAAAAAGTTTTACCATATATACCTATACCGATGAAAAACTAAGTCCGTCTTGGGACGGCACCAAATGAAAATTACCCGTTAAATTCTATGCTTTTGAAGAACCATTTTTTTACGTTCTACTGAAAACAACTTTAAGCCAGCGGAAGATAAACGTATAGACCTGTTAAATTCTATACTATAGAAGAACCAATTTTTTATTAAAAAATTACTGATTGAAAAATGAGTAATGCTGATGAATTGCAGCGTGCAGTAAAGTCTCCTGGTGCATCGGGAGAAGCAGGGAGGCTCGTTATACTCGGTGCAGGTGAAAGCGGTGTTGGCGCTGCGATACTCGCCAAACAGCAGGGGTATGATGTATTTGTAAGTGACGGCGGGGCGATCAAAGAAAACTTTAAACAGGAGATGCTGCAGCATGACATCCTTTTTGAAGAAAGCAATCACACCGAACAGAGCATTTTAAATGCAGATGAAGTGATGAAAAGTCCCGGTATTCCGGAAAAGAATGAACTGGTTAAAAAAATAAGGGCGAAAGGGATAAGGGTTATCAGTGAGATTGAACTGGCTTACCGCCACAAGGGCAACAGTAAGGTCATCGCAATCACGGGTACTAATGGTAAAACAACCACAACGTCGCTTATTTATCACATCTGCAGTACAGGAGGCGCTGATTGTGCGATGGTGGGAAACATTGGGTTCTCTTTTGCCAAACAGGTGGCGCTTGCACCAAAAGCATTGTACGTGGTGGAAGTAAGTTCTTTCCAGTTAGATGACATACAGGATTTCCGGCCTGATGTAGCTGTGTTAACCAACATTACGGAAGACCATTTAGACAGGTATGAATACAGGATGCAGAACTATATCGACAGTAAGTTCCGCATTACAATGAACCAGGCAGCCGATGATGTTTTCATTTACTGCATGGATGACGAAATAACAAATAATAACATTCACAGGTATCCCATTAAATCACAGCTATACCCAATCACTATGAGTAAACAATTGCCAAACGGAGCATACATCAGCAATGCAGAAATGCACCTGAAATGGAAAGGAGAAGAAATGCAGATGAGTATCAATGATTTTGCACTAAAGGGAAAACACAATCAATACAACAGTATGGCTGCAGGCGCTGCATCCGTTGCAGTTGACATTAAAAAGGAACATGTGAGGGAATCATTACAAACATTCCAAAGCCTGGAGCACAGGATGGAACCTGTTGCCACCATTCGTGGAATTGAATTTATAAACGACAGCAAGGCGACGAATGTAAACAGTACCTGGTTTGCTTTGGAGAGTATGACAAAACCCACCATATTGATATTGGGGGGTGTTGATAAAGGAAATGATTATTCGATATTGATGGAGCTGGTGAAAGAAAAAGTAAAGGCGATCGTATGTATGGGTACAGATAACCGTAAGATACATGAAGCTTTTGGCTCGGTGGTTTCACTAATGGTGAATACCGCAACGGCGGCTGAAGCTGTACAGGCGGCCTTTCATTTTGGAGCAAAGGATGATGTGGTATTGCTGAGCCCGGCTTGCGCCAGTTTCGACCTGTTTAAAAATTATGAAGACAGGGGAAACCAGTTTAAGAAAGCGGTAAAGGATTTATAAAATAGTTGTATGGTTCGTGAGGACAGGACCCACGGCGGAAATTATAGAAAACAGTAATGTCCAACAAACTCGACATAATAAAACAAATACTCGGTTTCTCTGAAACAAGCGAAGGTGCGTTTACATCTTCCATCAAAGAGCTGGGGCCATCCACGTTGGTTAGCAAAACAAAAGGCGACCGGGTGATATGGGCTATTGTTATTATTCTTACCCTGATGAGTTTGCTGGTGGTATACAGCAGCACGGGTTCGCTTGCTTACAAGTATAGTAAGAGTACAGAAAGTTTTTTATTCAAACAGTTTGCATTTATCATATTGGGTGTGCTCATCATTTATTTTGCTCACAGGGTTAACTATACTGTTTATTCAAGAATTGCAGTGATCCTGTTCCTGGTGTCTATTCCATTATTGATTTTTACATTGATCTTTGGGCAAAACCTTAACTCTGCCAGCCGCTGGATCAAACTACCGGTGATCAATATGACATTTCAAACATCGGACCTGGCTAAGCTTGCTCTGTTCATGTACCTGAGCAGGCAGCTGAGCCGTAAACAAAATGTTATAAAAGATTTTAAGAAAGGGTTTCTTCCCATTATCATACCCGTTGGTATCATCTGTGTATTGATAGCCCCGGCAAACCTGTCTACGGCAGTGCTGATTGCCGGTACAAGTATTTTGTTAATGTTTATTGGTCGTGTAAATACAAAACATATTTTGGCTACTATTGGTATAGCGATGATACCCGCCATTTTGCTAATCACTATTGCAGTGGGTTATTACGATAAAGCGGAAAAAAAATCAAAAGACCTCCCGTCTGTTTTATCAGTGGGGCGTGTGCCAACATGGATTGGAAGAATTCAAACCTTCATCTATAGTACCAAAGAAGATAATAATGAAAAACTTTACCAGATAAACCAGGCTAAGATCGCTATTGCAAAGGGGGGCTGGTTTGGCCAGGGCCCGGGCAACAGCCAGCAACGGAATTTTCTGCCACACTCTTACAGTGATTTTATTTTCGCCATCATTTTAGAAGAGTACGGTTTGTTTGGAGGAAGCTTTATTGTATTTATCTACCTCCTCTTTTTATACCGGTGTATCCGGCTGTATCAAAAATGTCCTTTTGCATTCGGGGCATTTCTTGCACTGGCGCTGAGTTTTACGCTGGTAATCCAGGCAATAGCAAATATGGGGGTAAATGTAAATGTGTTTCCGAATACTGGGGTAACGTTACCGTTAGTGAGTATGGGTGGAAGTAGTTTTCTGTTTACCTGCCTTGCTATCGGCATCATATTAAGCGTAGCAAGAAATGTAGAGATACAGGAAGGTAAAGCAGTAGCCGCTGCAGTAGTGGCAAGCGAACAGGCGGCAAAAGAAGAAAAAAAATAAGTGTTGAAATAATGAATGAAAGTAACTATCCCAATGCTGTGTCGGCTTCCCCGTTGGCTAACGGGGACGGCGGCGGTGGGGGTTTGTCTTTCATCATGGCTGGCGGAGGAACGGGTGGCCACATTTTTCCTGCTGTGGCTATTGCCAATGCCATAAAAAAACTGCAGCCCGATGCAAATATTTTGTTTATCGGTGCTAAAGGGAAGATGGAAATGGAAAAAGTGCCGCAGGCGGGATATATGATTGAAGGGTTAGATATAGCAGGGTACAACAGAAGTTCTTTGATTAAAAACCTGGGATTGCCTTATAAACTGATCAAAAGTTTTTTACAGGTTAAAAGCATTTTCAAAAAATTTAAGCCGGATGCGGTGATCGGTGTAGGAGGATATTCCAGTTTCCCAGTGTTGCGGTATGCACAATCAAAAGGGATACAATCTTTCATTCATGAGAGCAATTCTTTTGCCGGCAAAACCAATATCCTGCTGGGAAAAAAGGCAAACAAAATTTTTGTTGCCATTGACGGAATGGAAAAATTCTTTCCGGCAGACAGGATCAGCATCAGTGGAAATCCTGTGAGAGCGGCTATTACAAACAGTACGGTCAGCAGGGAAGATGGCATCGGGTTTTTTGGATTGGATCCTGCAAAGAAAACGGTACTGTCTGTTGGTGGTAGTCTTGGTGCCAAAGGAATTAATGAGGCATTGGAAAAGCATATTGATGAATTTGAAAGTAACGGTCTGCAGTTGATCTGGCAAACAGGAAGGCCTTACGCACTGCAGGCGCAACAGTGTGTGGCAGGCAGGCAAAATATATGGGCGAATGATTTTATCACCCAGATGGAATATGCATATGCTGCAGCAGATGTGATCATCAGCAGGAGTGGTGCCATGAGTGTGAGTGAAATATGTGTGATCAAAAAACCGGCAGTATTTGTTCCGTTTCCTTTTGCAGCGGAAGATCATCAAACGGTCAATGCAAAAAAACTGGTTGACAGGAATGCAGCCATGATGGTAAAAGACAGCGAAGCTTCTGACAAACTGGTATCAACGATCATTGCCCTGGCAAAGGATGAACAAAAGCAAAATGAATTGAAACAGAACATTGGCAGGCTGGCGGTAGCGGATGCAGATATGGTGATAGCGAAAGGAATTTTGAAAAGTTTAGGGATGTAGAAAGTTTAGAAGTTTAGTAAAAAAAATGAAAAGTGTATCTGAAATAGTAGCGTCTTTAACAGCCTCTCCCAAAGGAGGGGTGGGGTCAGGCGGGGTTTATTTCCTTGGCATCGGTGGCATTGGTATGAGCGCATTAGCAAGATACTTTAATGCAAATGGTGTGGCAGTGAGTGGTTATGATAAAACAGAAACGGCATTGTGCAGAGAGTTAGCAGCCGAGGGGATCAACATTCATTACGAAGACAATATTGAGCTCATTGACAAACAGGCAAAGCTGGTGATTTACACACCTGCTGTTCCAAAAGATCACAAGGAATTAAATTATTATCTGAACAATAATTATACGGTTACTAAACGCAGCGATGTTTTGGGAGCCATTACTGCCGGTGGCTTTAATATTTGTGTGGCGGGCACCCATGGTAAAACCACCACAAGCAGTATGGTGGCACATATATTACGGCATACCGGTTACGGTTGCACGGCTTTTTTAGGCGGTATTGCTGTGAACTACAGCAGTAACTATTGGTCAGCAGCAACCAATGGTCAAAATGTATTTGTGGCAGAAGCGGATGAGTACGACAGAAGTTTTTTGAAACTGAGTCCTGATGTTGCAGTGATCAGTTCTATGGATCCCGATCACCTGGATATCTATGGCACGGCAGAAAATATGGAACAGGCATTCATTGATTTTTCTGAAAAGATAAAGCCGGGTGGGTTGCTCATCAGCAAATATGGATTGAAAAGAAACGCTGATCTGAAAGCATCACAGCACCTGTTGTATGATGTGGATAATGCAAACGCAGCTATCAACTCACACAATATTCAAATTGATAACGGCAGTTATGTATTTGATGTAAAAGCAAAAGATAAAGTGCTGAAAGATGTATTGCTGAATATGGGAGGGATGCACAACATAGAAAATGCAACAGCCGCTATCGCAGTTGCGCTGCATTTGAATATTGACGACGAAAAAATTAAAGCGGCTGTAGCGGCTTTCAGGGGAGTAAAAAGAAGATTTGAATATATCATTAAGAATGACAGCACAGTAATGATCGATGATTATGCTCATCATCCGGAAGAACTGAGAGCACTGATATCGGGAACAAAAATATTGTTTAGCGGAAAAAAATGCACGGTGGTTTTTCAACCGCATTTATACAGCAGGACAAAAGATCATGCAGACGGTTTTGCAGAAGTACTGGATATGGCAGATGAAGTGATTCTGTTGCCAATTTATCCTGCAAGAGAGTTGCCGATGGAACGCGTGAACAGTGAAATGATCCTGCAAAGGATGAAAAACCGGAATTCAAAATTGTTGAGTAAAGAAGCATTGCTTATTGAAATAGAAAGTAAAAAGCCGGAACTCCTGGTAACATCAGGCGCAGGTGATATTGATGTGCTGGTAGAACCGATAAAAAAAATTTTGGAATTATAAAAAAATAAAAGCATTTAAAATTATCAGGTTCTAAAGTCTCCCTTTGGGGGATTTAGGGGGACGGATCTCCATGGTACAAAAACGCAACATATTAAAATGGGTTTTCACAACGGTTTGGTGCCTTGTTGGTGCTGGTGTGCTCACTTTGCTTGTTGCTGCCATTCAAAAGGAAGATGCACAAAAATGTGCAGGAATAAATATTGTCATCAAAGGAGTAAGTAATAATTTTTTTGTTGATAAAAATGATATTCTGAATGAGCTGAACCAATACATTGATGGTTCACCGGAAGGACAGCCGATGAGTTTTTTTAATCTAAAATCATTGGAAAGCGACCTGCAAAAAAATATATGGGTTAAGCAATCACAATTGTTCTTTGATAATAACAGGGTGCTGCAAATAATCGTCAACGAAAGGGAGCCTGCTGCAAGAGTATTTACAACTGCTGGTACTACGTTTTATATCGATAGCAGTATCACTATGCTGCCATTGAGTGAAAAATTCTCTGCCAGGCTGCCGGTGTTTACTGGCTTTCCATCAGACAAATCTGTGCTGTCGAAAAGAGATAGTGCATTATTGAGGAATGTATATAATATCAGTGTAGCCATACAGAAGGATTCGTTTATTATGGCATTGATAGAACAGGTTGAAATCACTCCTCAAAGGATGTTTGAAATGGTGCCAAAAATTGGTGACGGGGTCATTGCGTTTGGTGATGGCAACGATATTGATAAAAAATTCAGCAAACTCAAACTGTTTTACGAGCAGGTGATGCCAAGAAGCGGATGGGGACACTACAGTAGTATTGATGTACAATACGCAGGACAGGTAGTGGCAAAGCGAAAAGGTGCAGAGGATAAAACAACTGACTCATTACGGACTTTGCAGATAATGCAGATGATCGCTCAAACGGCAGAACATCTTTCAAATGATTCTTTGCAACTGATACTGCAGGATAATGAACACAATACTACCAGTGCCAACCTGGTGGAACAGTCCTTACAGCGGGATGATGAACCCGGTACGGATGATGCGTCACCTGTAGTAAAGGTTATTGACCAGGCAATCGGGGGGGCTGTATTGACAAGCAAACCAGTATTAGCTGAACCCGTAACTGCAAAAAAATTGGTTGATGCAAAGAAAAAGCCGGCGGCAAAAACAGTTGTGAAAAAAAATGCTGTTGTAAAACCTGCTGCAAAGACTGTTGCCAATAAACCGGTTGCAAAGCCTGCTGTAGTAAAACCAGCAGTGCAAAAACCGGCAACGAATAATACAATGCCAGCTTTAAATAAACCTAAGCCAGTCCCTGTGAAAGCAATTTCTGATAAGCCTAAGGCGGTGATGCCGAAGGCGAAACAGAATGATTATTAATATGGAATAGGTATAAAGATTTTGGACGGAGATTTTTTGAATGATGATTAATGTGGATTGATATGATTAGTATGATGGGACTTAAGGGGGATACGGATGAAAATTTGTAAGAGAAAGATTGCGTTTTGATCCCGATAGCTATCGGGATGGTTTGTATGACTGGCCGTGATGATGCCTAAGATGAAAAGATTTTTAATGAAACAAAAGCGGCAGGAAGAAAAATACTCTTGCAAAAGAGTAAAACAAAAAAAAACAATAGAACAATAGAACAATAGAACAATTCAACAACAACACAAACACAAACACATACAATTATGATTAACGAACAAACAAACCCATTTGATAACGGAGCGGTGAATAACAATCCTGTTATCGTAGGCCTTGATATCGGCACTACAAAGATTGCGGCTATTGCCGGCCGTAAAAACGAATACGGCAAACTGGAGATCCTTGGCTTTGGACGTGCCAACAGCAATGGTGTGCAGCATGGTATGGTACTCAACATCGACCAGACCATCAAAGCCATTCAAACAGCTTTGGAAAATTGCTATGCCTCTAACCCTAACCTTGCTATCAGTGAAGTGTATGTTGGAATAGCAGGACACCACATTAAGAGTTTGCAGACAAGGGGCGATATTGTAAGGCAGAACACCGAAGAAGAGATACGGCAGGAAGAAATTGACAGGCTCATCGCTGATCAGTACCGTACCTATATTCCTGCGGGTGACCAGATCATTGACGTGATACCACAGGAATTCACAGTAGATAATTTTCAGAACATTCCCAACCCGATAGGGTACAGTGGCGTGAAAGTGGGTGCTAACTTCCATATCATTACGGGTGATAAGACAGCCATTCGTAATATCAACCGCAGTGTTGAAAAATCAGGGTTGAAAACACAGGACCTGGTATTACAACCACTGGCCTCTGCTGCTGCCGTAATGTGCGACCAGGACCTGGAAGCAGGTGTGGCAATCGTTGATATTGGTGGTGGCACCACGGACTTAGCCGTTTTTTATGAAGGCATTTTAAAACACACTGCTGTTATTCCTTTTGGTGGTGAAAATATCACCAATGATATTAAGAATGGTTTGGGCGTTTTAAAAACACAGGCAGAGCAAATGAAAGTACAGTTTGGCAGTGCGCTGGCTGATGAAGCAAAAGCAAATGCATTCATAACTATTCCTGGTTTGCGTGGTATGCCGCCCAAAGAGATCAGTGTTAAAAATTTAGCAGGCATTATCCAGGCACGTATGAGTGAGATCATGGATTTCGTTTCCTACCACTTAAAGCAGGTTGGCTTGGATACCAGGTTACTCAATGGCGGTGTGATACTTACAGGTGGTGGTTCACAGTTAAAACATTTGATCCAGTTAACTGAATATGTTACAGGATTAAATGCAAGGATCGGTTATCCCAACGAACACCTGGCAAGTGGCCATATCGAAGAACTGACCAAACCTATGTACAGCACCTGTATCGGGTTGATATTAAAAGGATACAACGATTTCGAAAACAAGAACAAGCAGTTTGCCGAGCAGTTCAGGAGAGTGGAAGTGCCGTCTTCATTACAACAGGAACCTGTAGACGAAACACTGGCTTTGCCACAGGAAGAACCAGTGCTGGTAGAAATCAACGGATCAAATAAAGTGAAAGAGCGCAAATCACTGAAAACATTCATGGACTCTTTTAAGAATGGTTTGATTGATCTGTTTAAGGAAGAAGGGGATGCGCATTTGTAACCCCCTCCGCCCCCTAAAGGGGGAACCGAAAGATTTTAATAATACTTAGTTCTTTTTGTTACTATACCATACTAACCATTAATTCAAATACTCCTTGTTATCAAAAGAGTATTCTAAATCAGGTTTCGGAAGAAATCCCCGGTGATTTAAGGGATTTGTTCCGTAACCATAAATATTTTTTGCTATGATACATTTCGATTTACCAAAGGAACAATCCTCCATCATCAAGGTGATTGGTGTGGGCGGCGGTGGCAGCAATGCTGTTAACCATATGTATTCCCAAAATATAGAAGGCGTCAACTTTATCATCTGTAATACAGATGCACAGGCGATCGCACAAAGTAAAGTGCCGAATAAAATTCAGTTGGGACCACATTTAACGCAGGGGCTTGGTGCAGGAGCCAATCCTAATATTGGCCGCCAGGCAACAGAAGAAAGCCTGGAAGAAATAAGGCGCATACTGGAAGTGAATACCAAGATGGCATTCATTACTGCCGGTATGGGTGGTGGTACGGGTACAGGCGGTGCACCCATTGTTGCTAAAGTGTGTAAGGACCTCGACATACTTACTGTAGGTATTGTTACTACTCCATTTGCATACGAAGGCAAAAAGCGTTTGGCACAAGCCGAAGAAGGGATCAAATTATTGGAAAGCCATGTAGATACCTTACTTGTTATAAGCAATGATAAACTCCGTCACCAGTTTGGCAACCTGAAAATGAAAGAAGCTTTTTCAAAAGCGGATAATGTACTGGCTACGGCTGCAAAATGTATCACGGATGTGATCAACAGTACAGGCCAGATCAATGTTGACTTTGCGGATGTGTGCACGGTGATGAAGAACGGCGGTGTGGCTATTTTGGGCAGTGCCACAGGCGAAGGAGAGAACAGGGCACAGGAAGCGATTGAAAATGCATTGAACTCACCATTGCTGAATGACAACGATATCCAGGGAGCCAGGTGGATATTGATCAATATCAATTCTGCAGAAGGGGAGTATGAGTTTACGATGGATGAAGTGGAAGTGATTCAAAATTATTTATTGAGCAGGGCGGGTGAAGGTACTGATGTGATACTTGGTTTAGGGTATGACAATACGTTAGAAGCATCTATCGGCATCACCTTGATAGCAACAGGTTTTGAACACAAAGACCCGTTTGCAAAAACAATCAATAAAAAGGAAGAGCAAAAGAAGGAAGACAAAATTGTGATGTCGCTTGAAATGCCAGCCAAGGCAGAGGTGAAAGTACAGGCTGTGGCCCCGGCGGAAGTTCCTGCAGCAGAACCTGTAAAAGAAGAAATTCCGGTGGCTGAATTGACAACAGCAGCAATACCAGCCGAGCCTGAAAAAATAGTAATGCAACTGGCATCACCTGAAATGCCAGAGGTAAAAGAGCCTGTTATAACCACGGGAAATACATCTGTCGACATGAAAGCACTTACACCGGAAAAACCGGCCGAGCCAGTCTCGGCCACTGCTCCGGTGTTCTTTGAAATTTCTTCCACCGCCGACCAGTCGCCGGTGATCCATTTTGATATACCAGAAACAGCGTTGCCTGTTAAAAAGGAAGAAGAGCCTAAAGAAATTCCTGTTACTAACGTTAACGAAGCTACTAAAGATGCTAGCATGCCTGTTTCGTCAGCAGGCGGGTACCTGGCCAAACCTCAAACCATTTATGCTTATGAGGAGAAGCCGCAACCAGAATCCAATACTTCCGAGGAACTAACCCCTTTGCAGAGTATTACAAAGGCCGACGAACCGGAGTTAGAAATGCAAATGGTGGTTAAAGATTCCCATCAAGCGGCGGAGGAAAAGCCCAATGCACCTCAAACCCAGCACCCACTTATTTTATCTTCTGTTGAGGAGCCCGCTTTGCAGGACGAAACAGAAGAGTTAAGGCGCCGGGCTGCTGACAGGATCGCCAAACTGCGTAATTTGTCATTCAACATTAATGCAGCTGATCCCAACAACGAGTTTGAGTCTGTGCCGGCCTACCTTCGCCGCAACATGGAATTGCACAATTCCCTTGCGGATGTAGAGAGCTTCTACAGTAACTACCAGGTAAAGACAGACGACAACAACCAGGCAGAGATCAGTACCATCAATACTTTTTTAGACGGTAAAAAACCGGATTAAATAATTCGATTCATCATCGGACGATTGTTTGTTAATTATAGTGTGTGTTAAGCCCCCAATGCAAATTGGGGGCTTGTGTTTTTTATCAAACATCCGAAGTTTTAAAAACTCCGGATGATTTGTTTTTGAGCCCGGCTTAAAGTAATGCTATTTGGCTTCAGTGGCAACAGTTGTTAGTTCATTTTTCTTTTTACTAAAAAGACAAATGAACCACTCTTGTGCTGAGTTTCTTTATTATGCTTTTATCGAAACGTAAAAATAAAGTGCTATACCGGCGGTGGTTTTCACTTGTGAAGTTTTTAAATTTTAAAATAACCATCGGCGAAGTGCCGAAGCCTGTTTATGCCATAACTTTATAGGACTAATTTCGATATTGAGGGTATTTAAATTAATAGTTTTGGCTGCTTTCATATTAAGCTTATTTATGCCTTAGAGTTTCAATTAAGGATCTGGTTTAAAGCAACTACTGTGAGGCCCGCCGTGACAAGCACTTCATTAAGAAAATTTAAAATGACAAAAGAAGATATAACTGAGAAGTTTTTATATTACGCAACCGAACATGGGCATGCAATATGGCAGGGAAACCATCAAGAGGCTAATAAAATGCATGAGGAATTACAAAAGCTGTATAAAGTGGCGAAAGAAAAAAATGTACCTGATATTTTTTCCAGTTTCCTGACTGAGGAGGATGCAAGTGTCAGACTATGGGCTGCGACTTTTACCTTAAAAATAAATCCTGGTATAGCAGAACAGGAATTGATGAATTTAAGTGAACTAAAGGGCATTACGGCAATAAGTGCGAGGACACTACTAAAACTTTGGAGGCAAGGATTACTGGATTTGCTTTAAATTTTCTTAGGGGATATTTGCGCCATTGATTGCTCTACAATTTATGCAAGTAGTTCTATGTTTACCTGCAACGTCTCTCTTCCGGGCACGGGGCAAGGCAGCACGTTGCACCGTCCGGTAAAAGTTGTTTGCAAGAATCTAAAACCACCCTTACAGCATGATTAATTCTCTGATTCAAGGTGCATCCTTTTCCATACTTACAAACACATGCCAACGCAAAAGAGACATTGCTTAAAATTCAATTTTGTTAATTAAAGCAAACCATCATTACCCTTCCACAAAATTTTTCAATCCAGTGCCAATCAAATAAGTCCAGCCCTGGTTCCAAGCAACGTCTCTCCTCCGGGCATCGAGCAAGGCAGGACGTTGCGCTGCCTAGTAAAAGCGGCTTGCTAAAAATGCAAACCAATATTTACCCTTCCAAAAAATCCTTCAATCCCTTTCCAATCAAATAAGTCCAGCCCTGGTTCCAGGCAACGTCTCTCCTCCGGGCATCGAGCAAGGCAGGACGTTGCGCTGCCTAGTAAAAGCGGCTTGCTAAAAATGCAAACCAATATTTACCCTTCCAAAAAATCTTTCAATCCCTTTCCAATCAAATAAGTCCAGCCCTCCACGAAATTTTCTCTTGCAAAGGCATTGTGTGCAGTTAACGGGAATGTTTCCAGGCCTTCATGTGTTAGTTTTAGTTTTGTTGTATTCCCTTCTGCAACCAGTTCAAAACTTACATATGAAATGCCTTCAAAGCCATCATATCGCCAGCTATAGGTTAGCTTTTTTTCTTTTATCACTTCGGTTATTGTACACAAATGAAGAAACGCTTCACCCTGTTTTCCCTTTCCAATAAACTGGAATTCAAAACCAACCTCCGGTGTAAAAGCTAACAGGTCAAAATACCATTGTTTCATGGCATCTTTGTCAGTGATGGCATGCCATACTTTTTCAACCGGGGCATTATAAGTGCGTTCAATAACAAATGGCTCAGCTGTATTCATGTATTTATATTTTAGTTTGCAGCAGTTAAAATTTCCGTTTGCTGATAAGGAGTTCCGGTTCCTGTTAAAATATAATGCTGCAGACTTGAAATAAATTGCCTCCAGCCCTGCTCACAGATCTCATAACATTCCAGCATTGGTGTAAGACCATAATGTATCATATTGACATTTGTTGTGCTGCCTGATTGTGTCAGTTCCCAAATGATCTTTGTTCCCAGCCATTCTTTTTTATTTTTTATCGATGGTACATCAATATATGCTGCCGTGCATTTCCAGATGATCTTTTTTCCAGGAATGATCTCTTCCACCACAAAGGATTTATATGTATTGCCAAACCTTATCGTGAAAGTATCATCTGTATTTATTGCACAGCCTTCGAATGTTACCGTCCACCACGCATTGATATTTGCTGTAAGGGCAGCAAAAACATTTTTCCCTGGCGTGTTTAAAGTAATACCTGTTTGAAACCCCGTTTTCATATTTACCAGGTATTCTTCCAGCCTGTCAGCTGTATCGGTTTCTCCCTGTACAGCACCATACTCCCTGTCAACTCTTTCCAGGTCTTCCGCTGAAGTAAATACAGACTGCATCCTCAGATTTGTTTTATGTCCATCTGCCTCAAAAACAACAGTCACTTGAAAATTTACCGGCTCTGTATCTGCATCGCCGGAATGTTTGTATACAAGCCTTTCTGGTTGTAGCACTTCTAAAAAAATAATCCTGTTGGGGTAGTCCCTGCCGTCAGGTCCATGCATCGTAAAATTCCAGCAACCACCAGCTTTTAAATCCATCTGCCCGCTGGTTGCAGTGAATCCAACCGGTCCCCACCAGTGTACAATATGTTCTGGTTTGGTCCATACTTCCCACACCAGTTCTCTTGGGGCGTTCAGCGTTTTTTTTACGGTAATTGTTTTTCCTTCTACAGTAGTAATGGTGTTTGTCATGGCTATACTTTTATGCGTTGAGATAGATTTTCGTTTGTGCGTCTATATGGACGTATGCGTTGCCCGGGAATTACTTTCTTTTTTTAGTAGCAGGCAGCTTTGACTTTTTACGTTGCATTTCATCCAGGTATTTTTCCAGGGCATCCATTTTTTGCTCCCAGAATTGTTTGTATTGTTCCACCCAATGTGATACCTCGTTTAGCTTATCCAATTTTGCTTCACAAAAACGTTCCCTTCCCTGCTGTTTAATTTCTATCAAACCGCATTCCGTTAAAATTTTGATGTGTTTGGATATGGCGGGCCTGCTCACCTCAAATTTTTCTGCTACGGCATTCAGGTTAAGCGGATGCTGTGCCAGCATCCCAATAATTTTTCTCCTGGTGGGATCGGCAATAGCCTGGAAAACATCTCTTCTCATTTAGTGTAACCATTTGGTTACGCAAATATATAAGAAACCGTTTGGTTACACAAAATTTATTTTTGAAATCGCTGTAGCAATAAAAAATGCCCCCGGATTCCCGGGGGCATTTCAATCAAAAAATTGTATACAATTTATTAATTCTTTGCTGCAAATTCTTCTTCTGCAGCTTTTTGGGTTTTACGTATGGCTTGCCATTGCTTATATTTATCACCCAATATCACTTTCAGCTTTTCATTTTTTTCATCATTGATGGCATCTTTTTTTACTTTTTTTTCCTCTTCCGTCAACACTTTATCCTCTTTCAACTCCTTACTTTTTTTATTGGCATCTTCAATAGCAGCTTTTGCCAGAGTGGCCTGCTCATCCTTTACCCCTGCATCAGTAAAAGATGCATTCAGGTGTTCTTCTTTTAATTTTTTAAGTTCTGCTTTTTTCTCTTTGCTTAATGCTGGTTTAGCAGCTTCTTTATCCTGCGCTTGTGCGGCAATGGCGCCAAAAAAGAAAAGTGTGCAGGCAAATAGTAATTTTTTCATTGTCAAGTTTTTTTAGTTGAAATATTGATGTTCAAATATAAGTTGGATGTTGGCAAAAAACATGTCTTTGTCCGGCAACGTTTGCGTTGCATAAATGGTAACGAAATGATAAATTTTTTACCACCCTTGGGTTGGTATAGTTTTGGACTGTAAATACAAAACTTCAGTATGTCAATAAAAAGCTTATTAGCCCTTTTCCTTTTGTTTACAGCACCAGCTTTATTAGCCCAGGAAAAAAAGTTTCAACAAGGAGATAGCGAACGCTTCTTTCGCTTTGGTGCAAAAGGAGGAGTTAATATCAATAAAATTTCAGGTCAGTCCTATAAGTCAGGGTTTAATTATAATTACCAGTTGGGAGGATTTCTTCAATTTAATTTCAGCAACCGTTTTGGCCTGCAGCCGGAAGTGAATTTTGTGCAGTCCTCTTCTGAGTTTAGCAATGATGCCACCGATGTGTACGATGATCTTTTCAGAAGCGGCAGTCAGAAAAACGCCAAACTCAATTATCTTGAAATCCCTTTGCTGCTGAACATAAACGTGGGTGAAAGCAAACATATTAAGCTGCAGTTTGGCCCTGCCTATGGCGTAAGACTCAGCGAAAGTGTAGACAGCCTGGTGAATAATATTGATATTTATAAGGGTGGCGACTGGAGTGCCATCGGAGGATTATGGATACAGTTGCCCGTGGTACACCTTGGTGCCCGGTATAAATATGGCCTTACCAATATCAATAGCGTGGACAACCGTGAAAAGTGGAGGGCGCAGGCCATACAGATATTTCTAGGCATTACCATATAACAGGAAAATAATTATTTAGTAAAAAGGATTGTGATTGTCACAATCCTTTTTTACTTTTAAGCAAACAACCAACTGTATGATCGAAAAAATGCCCCTGGAGAATTTTCTCTTCATTGATATTGAAACTGTATCACAACAAAAGAATTTTTCTGCTTTACATGCCGACTGGCAAAAGCTATGGGAAGAAAAAACCAAGTATTCATTGCCCGAAAATACCAGTGCCGGGGACTATTATCCCCAGCGTGCCGGCGTAATGGCTGAGTTTGCCAAAGTGGTTTGCATCAGTATGGCCTATTTTAAAAAACAGGGAAACGATTATCAGCTCAGGGTAAAATCGGTGTATGGCCATGATGAAAAAAAGCTCCTGGAAGATTTTATCACAACCGTCAACCAACTGGAAGCATCCAACAATAAATGGAGTTTTACCGGGCACAATATCAAAGAATTTGACATTCCTTTTCTCTGCCGCAGGTTTGTGATCAATAGTTTGTCAATTCCCACCTACCTCGATTTTCAAAATATGAAACCCTGGGAAACCAATATGGTGGATACTTTCCAATACTGGCGTTTTGGTGACTATAAACACTACACTTCCTTAAAATTACTGGCGGCAGCCATGAATGTGCCTTCGCCAAAAGATGATATTGACGGCAGCATGGTGGGCCATGTTTATTGGCAGGAAAATAATTTGGAACGTATTGCCATTTATTGCCAAAAGGATGTGGTAACGGTGGCGAATATCATTTTACGGTTTAAGCATCTGCCGTTGCTGAAAGAAGAGCAGGTGGCGTTTGTAAAGTAGAATTTCTAAACGGCACTTTCAGTTAGCTGCTTATAATGGATAACCGGATTATTATTTGGCATCACCAAGTTTATTCAAAATCATTTGGAGCATTTGTGATTGTTGGTTAAAATATAAGTGCATAAAATCTTTTAGGGGGATATTTGTTTTTTCTTTTTGCCTGCTGTTATTGGCCTTTATTTCAGTGTTATTCTCTTCTGGTTTTACCTGGTTGCCATCTTCTGCCACTAACCATTTTATTTCTACGTTAAATTCTTCTGCCACTCTTTTTACAAAATCATCTTTTTCTGTTACTTCTTTTTTATCTCTTTCGTATCGGCTGTATTTGGATTGCGAAACATTCAGGCGCTTGATCATTTCTTCCTGGCTCAGTTCTTCCCTTTGCCGGATTGATTTTAATTTTTTTCCGAAACTCATAGTTAGTTTAGTTTTTAGGTTAAAAAAATGGCTGAATAATTTAGTCAAAAAAAGACTTGTTTATGCAAAGAATGACTAAGCTATTCAGGTGTATTTACTCATTTTTGACTTGCAAAACGAATTTGAAATTGCGCCTGTTTCTTTGGAGTTTTTTAAATAAATGGAATTGTCTGCAAGGGAAAGGATTGATTACAAATGTAATAGAAGCAACGTAAAGATTTTGTGAAATTCTACTTCGTACATCTACTTTTTTTATTGGGGGGGGGTAATTCGTAAAATTACGTTTTTGAAAATTACGGTTTTGCAAAGCAGCCGCAGTGGCCAGGCGGTTGCAAAGGCTTGAATTTCGCATAAGCCTGAATGATAACTGATTTTAAAACATTAAAAACAAAACAGATGAAAAGACTTACTTTGATCTTATTATTTCAATGGGTTTTATTTGCCTTTAGTCAACAAGAAACTGATTGGAAAAATGTTACTTTTAAAGATGCAGCATTCTTTGGTGCATTAAACACAACAGATAATGTTGTTCAAAAAGACAAAACAGGCGAGCTCACCCGTATCTTAACTCCACTTGAAAAAAAATCACCAGAAGAACATTTTCGCTATCTGTTGAATTGTTACAATAAAGAAGGGATTGTGGAAGCGTCACAATACATCCTTTCGAAAATTGCCATTCCAGGTGACTTCGATTTATTCCGGGTGAGGTGTAATTCGGCAGAGGTTTTATGTTATGATTATTTTGCCGAAAAGAATTTTACTATTGAGCCAAATAGGGGTGTTAAAATGATAGTAAAAGTTAACAACGAAGAAGTAGGCTTGAATAGTCCTATGGACAAACATTATGAACCCTGTGGCAATGGAGGGTTTAGCCTTTGCGAAGACTGGTTCCTAGTAGAATATTATGAGGAAACCGGCGAAATTATTAGCGTTACTCCCTGGGGGACCACTTGCTCCGGTTGTGTAGGAGGTGGTGTATTGCCTGGAGGCGGAGGCGGTGGTGGTGGAAACAACAATCCTCCCGATCCGATTGCATGTAGTGATGATGAAGGTAACCCTGTAAGTATTTATGAATACGTTTTATATTCTGGCAATTCAAACACACGTTATTCTAGTCATGCCTGGACTTTTATTCAGGGAAATGGATGGCGTATTAAAAGTTATGAAAAAGGCACCCAGGTATTGGACGTTAATAGATGGCTTTTCACTGCCCTGGATCACGTTAACAGTAATTTAACCGGGACTAGCCCGGAATTTGAAATCACTCATACGATGAATTCTGCCATTGGTACTCCCGAAGGCGACCCTCAATATGCAAGAATGTATCTACGTTATACAATAAATTATATTTGTAAAAAGACTTCCTATCCAAGAACGTCTGACTACAATTCTGATGCAACCTGGCGTGCAAATAGCTCAGAGGGACCATGGATCTTCGGCCCAACTTTAGAAAATTAAATCACTTATCTTTAGTGCGATTCAAAAAAATGAGTAATCAAAAATTAATATCAACTTTCTTATTCCTGCTAACAACGCTGGCGTATGTTACAGTGGCAAATGGACAAGGTAAAAGCAAAGATTCTATTCATTGTTTTGAATTAAAAACTAACCTGAAGGGCTACTTTTCAAGGGACACAGCCGACTCGGTTGAAATCAAATATTTGTATTCCATGGGTGAATATTCTATGTATTGGAATCCTGTTAATGAAAGCACTGTAAGTGCAAGATTTGATGGGAGCGAATGGATTATGGGAGATACTGTATATAAAAAATGGATTAGTTATCGCTATTTCATATACAAAAATAGCCAGGAAGTCGGCAGGGAGTATAGTTCTAAGGATGAAAATTTTTCAATGCCAATTAATGTGGATTCTTTGCTAACAATACAAAAAGTTGTACTCGTTACTAACTTGGAAAAATACAAATGTGCAGGCGATTCCATCTTGCCAAACAATGATTTATTGCGAACATTTGTACCTAAGACTAGCGTAGAAAATGGTGTTGTTGATACGTTATACTTTGTCTATAAAAAATGCAACCGGCATCTGAAATTCGAATTTCTGAAAGACATTGATACAATAAAAGATTATCGTGTCGTTAAAGGGACCGCCGTTCATGACAGCTTTTGGAAGGAATATATCAATGATGAAAAAAGAAGACCGTTTTACCGGGAAATATACCAGGAGTTAGCACCTGTACCGGTTCAGAATTACGATAAGGTATATTCATTATTTCAGCGCTTCATTAAAGATACAACCCAATAGGGGTTTTAAAGAGGCTGTCTCCGGGGTTTGAGACAGCCTCTTTCTATTCAAACGCCATTTTAAGTCATTCTTTTTTGTACCATCTCTTTCTAACAAGCATATTCGCCATGCAATAATCTTCCACAATGTATTGCTCTCAGTTTTATTCCTACAGAATAAGGTGGTGCCTGCTTTTGCTTGTACTGTGCCTTGCTACAATGGCGCCCGCACAAAACAAATCAACAGGCCCGGATAGCGCAGGCATTGCGAAAGCGCAAAAACTAAAGCCAGAAATATTCACCAGTGGCTTTATTGATATCATGAACAATGGACAGGTAAATGCCTCTGCCCGTTTTATCCGGCTCTACATTGGCGAACCAGGTAAGTTTGCAGTGCCGCTTTCCTTTTACTCCGGTGTATCATCCAATAATTTTCAAAACCAAACTTCTTCTTCAGGCAGTAAAACAAACGAGCAATTGGTAACTGCATTTATCAATCCGTTAAGCGGTTTAATAAACCTGTCAAGTGATGGCATGTCTTTTTTTAGTAAAACTAAAAAGATAACTAAGCTTGGCTTTACGTATCATATTGGCGAAAGAGTTTTAACAGGTTACAAAACCGGACCAGTAAACAATCCGCAAACAGGAAAGCCTGTCAATTTTTTTAACACATTTGGCAGTCTTGGATTTTATTTTCAAACCGGTGCATGGGAAAGGAGCAACAGCAGTAATATGGGTTTGTTTTGGATGAGTTTGCGATATATAGCCTGTTACTCCAGTGCAAAACAAATAAAGGAGTTTTTGCCGGATATAAAAACCAACGGTATTTATGATGGCTGGTCATTTGGTTTTGGTGTGGAGATAAACAATCTTATAAATGTTAAAGCCCTTTATTACAAATACTCAAAAAAGCCTGAGATAGATTATGGCCTGCCTATTTACCAGTTTACGTTTAATTATGCTTTAAAAAATTAAACGTAAACAACAGTTTTTAAGCTTTATTCGTACAGCAAATATTTTTTTCTCACCTTTTTAAATTCTCCCAAAGCCGGCTCCCAGCTGGCCCTTATTTCCTTTTCTGTTTTACCGGCTTTTATTTGCTGCATCAATACATCGTTGCCGGCCAGTTTATTAAAGAAATTATTTTTCAGGAAAAAGCTGTCTTTGCCCGGGAACAATTTATAGGCATTCAGCAGGTACTTCAATTGTATTTTATTATCCACCTTTTCAAGCACCGCTGCGGTGGTACCGCTTTCATTCCAGCCATAACATTTTTGATAAAAACACTTACTGCTTTTGGCGCCGGCATTGGGTTTGGGTGTAAAAGCATATAAATTTTTTGGCAATGCAGGATGTCCAAAAATTTGAAATGGTTTATCAGTACCACGCCCTTCACTTAGTACGGTACCTTCAAAAAAACAGGTGGAGGGATAGAGATAAATACTTTGCATCTCCTTCAAATTGGGCGAAGGGTTTACGGGCAGTACATACTTTGTGTTGTGATCATAGTTTTTGCACTTGATGATCTGGATATGAAATGGTGTGTCATTACTTTGTTCTGTTGTAATGTTATACGCATTGTTCCGGTTTGCTTTTTCAGATAACCAGTTTTCACCTGTTATCATCAGTGCGTATTCGCCTACCGTCATCCCGTATACTACCGGTACCGGCTGCATGCCCACAAAGCTTTTAAATTTCTTTTCCAGTACCGGGCCGTCCACGTAAAATCCATTGGGATTCGGCCGGTCCAGTATCAGCATCATCTTATGATTTTCAAGACAGGCTTCTATACAGTATTCAAGCGATGAAATAAAAGTATAGAAACGTACGCCCACATCCTGGATATCAAAAATGAGTACATCAATATCTTCCAGATCGGCTGGGGTAGGTTTTTTATGATCGCCATAAAGACTGATCACGGGGAGGCCTGTTTTTTTATCCTTGCCATTGTTCACTTTTTCGCCTGCATCAGCGGTACCGCGGAAGCCATGCTCCGGCCCAAAAATTTTTACCACGTTGATACCGCTTTTTATTAAGGTGTCTACCAGGTGTGTTCCTTTAACCACGCTGGTTTGATTGGCAAAAACAGCCACTTTTTTTCCTTTTAACATGGGTATATATACCTGCGTTCTTTCAGCGCCGGTAATCACCTGTGCATGCAGCATGCTTCCTGTTATTAAGAATAAAATAAGGTATAAAAATCTCAGTTTCATGTGCTAAAGATGAATAAAATTTTTTGATTCGCTGTGCCATTCATAAACATTAACTTGCGTTTTCATTGCGGCAAAAAACCGCAGGGAGCAGCGGTCGTCCTGCCTTTGAACTGGTGGTGCCGCGGCTTATAACAAAATCATTCATCGTTTCGCCACCGGCGGAACAAAACAACAAACTATGGCACAGGTAAAAAATGGTGATACCGTAAAGGTTCATTATACCGGGAAATTAACAAGTGGAGAACAATTTGATTCGTCTTCAGGCAGGGAACCATTAGAGTTTACTGTAGGTGGCGGACAAATGATCAAGGGCTTTGACGCCGCCATGCCCGGCATGAGCGTGGGTGATAAAAAAACCATCAATATTCCTGCAGCGGATGGCTATGGTGAAAAAGACCCCAGCGCAGTAATAGAATTTCCCAAAGAGAATGTTCCGGCAGAAATGAAACTGGAAATAGGCATGCAACTGACATTAAGCGATCCTAATGGAAACCCGTTCCCGGTAGTAGTAACTGAAATGAGGGAAGATGTAGTAGTGCTGGACGCCAATCATTTTTTAGCCGGCGAAGAACTGGTGTTTGATATTGAGTTGGTGGAAATTAGCTAGTCAATGGTGAATGGTCAATGGGGCCTCCACTTAAAGATAGAATGCCTTAATTTTAAGCAGCGTGCATGTGCATGCTGCTTTTTTATTTTCTTTGATGATGTAATATTGCAGCTGTTATAAAAGCGCTACATTCACCATTGACCATTCACCATTCACCACAATGATCTACATAAGCCCCGATACCGTTGCCGAACGCCTGATGCGTTATGTACAGGTTGATACACAAAGCGATCCCAACAGTACCGCACACCCTACCACGGAAAAACAAAAAGACCTCAGTATACTGCTGAAGAGAGAATTGCAGGGTATGGGAATTACCAGTGCCGTAACAGATGAATATGGGTATGTATATGCCACTATTCCTTCTAACAGTGACAAAAAAAATATTCCTGCCATTTGTTTTTGCAGTCATGTAGATACAGCTCCGGATTGCAGTGGAACCAATGTAAAACCCATCTATCACCAGTTCTATGACGGAAAAGACATTGTATTGCCAGATGATACCACACAGGTACTTCGGGTAAGTGAATCACCTTATCTGAAAGAACATATCAATAGCGGTATCATCACAGCCAGCGGACTCACTTTGTTGGGTGCCGATGACAAAAGCGGCGTAGCTGCCATCATGGAAGCCGCCTTGTTTTTTATGCAAAACCCGGCAATAAAACACGGCGATATAAAAATATTGTTTACACCGGATGAAGAAGTTGGGCAGGGTACGGCAAAAGTGGATATGAAACAACTGGGTGCTGAATTTGGTTATACTTTAGATGGTGGGGAAGCCGGCAGCCTGGAAGATGAAACCTTTAGTGCTGATGCCGCAACCATTACCGTAAATGGTGTGATCACACACCCTGGTTATGCAAAAGATAAAATGGTGAATGCGCTAAAAGTTGCTGCCGCCATATTAGAAGCTTTACCAAAAAATGAATGGAGTCCTGAAACCACAGAAAAGAAACAGGGTTTTGTACACCCGGTGGCATTGAATGGTATTGCAGAAAAAGCAACCATACAGTTCATTGTGAGGGATTTTGAAGATGAAGGTCTTGCACGCAATCATGTAAGACTGCAGGATATTGCTGCTAAAGTAGTGGCAAAATTCCCTGGGGTGTCTTTTGAATATACACCTGCAGAACAATACAGGAATATGAAGAAAGTGCTTGACAAGTATCCGCAGGTGGTGGCATATGCAGAAGAAGCGATACAACGGGCAGGCCTGGCTGTAAAAAAAGAAAGTATCCGCGGTGGTACCGACGGCAGCCGTTTTAGTTATATGGGAATGCCCTGTCCTAATATTTTTACAGGCATGCAGAATATCCACAGCAAATTAGAGTGGGTGGGCACAAAAGATATGGCCAAAGCAGCCGAAACCATCGTGCATGTATGCATGATATGGGAAGAGAAAAGTTAACCTCCATTTCAATATCAGCAACAACTTATGAATGACAGAATTGTCGGCATCATGGGTGCTATGCCCGAAGAGATTGATGCGGTAGTGACATTGTTATCTGCAACAAAGCAATCATCCCATGCCGGAAGGATTTACTACGAAGGTTATATCAACCAAATTAAAACTGTAGTGGTAGTATCCGGTTGGGGCAAAGTGGCTGCTGCGGCTACGGTTTCCACGCTGATCCATAAATTCAATATCCACGAACTCATCTTTACCGGAGTGGCTGGGGCTATTAAACCTGGTTTAAAGATCGGTGATATTGTTATCGGCAGCCGTTTGTTGCAGCATGATATGGACGCAAGACCGTTTATTCCCCAGTATGAAATTCCCTTGCTAAAGAAAACTTATTTTGAATGTGCAGAACAGCAATTGTCTGTTGCCAGAATTGCTGTTAATGACTTTCTGCAACACGGTAACCTGCAATCAACAGTTGGCGATTCAGCGCTGCAACAGTTTAGTATTGATACACCCAGGGCATATACCGGCGATATTGCCAGCGGCGACCAGTTCTTTGCTGATGAAACAAAAAAACAGCAGTTACTTCACAATCTTCCAACGGTTTTATGTGTAGAGATGGAGGGAGCCGCAGTGGCACAGGTCTGTTTTGAAAACCAGGTGCCCTTTACCGTTATACGAACCATTTCAGATGCTGCCGGAGAAGGATCGCATATTGACTTTGCCGCTTTTATTGAAAAGATCGCAGGGAAGTATTCTGCCGCAATCATCAAAAATATTCTCCTGTAAAACAAAAGCCCCGCCAAAAATGGCAGGGCTTTGAAATTAAACATGGATTGTTTGAGAACCTTCTTTAGTCAGCTTTACAGTTTGGTTACCTGTTTGATAATTTGTCCTTCATTGCTGTTGAACTGTATGATATAGTTACCTGGCGTTAAGGTTGATATTTCATTTAACTGTACATAGTTAGTGCCTTTGTTCATTTTGATATTTTTAGTGAACACCTGCTTACCCGCCATGCTGAATATCCTCATCACCGTTGTTTCAGTATTCTTCCAGTCGATATTGATGTTTACATAACTGCTGAAAGGATTTGGTGAAACCGTGAAGTCAGTTGTCTTTTTCAGCCTTACAGAAACCACTTTGGAGAAACTGCTTTTGCCATCTATATCAACCTGCCTCAGGCGGTAGTAAACAATCGCACCATTTACCGTGCTGATATCATCATTGAAAGTGTAATACATATCCAGGCTGGTAAATCCATGACCTGCAATGCTACCGGTTTTGATGAATGTTCTGCCATCAAGACTTCTTTCAATTTCATACCTGTCGCAATTGATCTCCTGTAATGTTGCCCAGTCAAGTTTGATCAGGTTGTTGCGGAGCAGTATACCAGTAAATGATTTTAATGTTACAGGTAATGGTCCGGCCAATGGTTCAAGTATCGCAGTACCATCGTCAGAGAATTTTTCATTTGCATCAGAGAAACCTTCGATCCTTGCCACGTTGATGATGGCGGGAATATTACCGTTGCCGTCAGCAGCGTTCACCGTTACTTTAAATTCAATTTCAAATTCTTCACCCGGGGCTAAAATGCCGCCTTGTGCATGTGAAGCACCGCTTCCTATCCTGAATACAATTACTTTTCCGTTTGTAACTTCTGCCTGGTCATCACCTGCATTATCAGTGAAGTAAGTATTATCAGTAAAACCAGCACAGTTGATCACTTTCAGAGACCCGGCTATATAACTAACGCATGAGGGTAAGGTATCTGTAACCACGCAATAGTTCGCATTACCCACGCCTATATTTTTACCTTTTAATTTGTAAGTGAGTATCTCGTGTTCTTCTGCTACATTATTGAAGTTGGCGTCTTTTACAAATTTATCAAGTGTAACACTTGGGTCTTTTGTTTTAATTACAAAGGTGAATAAGCCCGGGAAGTACTGGTCGGCTTCGGTTCCAAATTCTAACTGCACCGTTGTGTCACCCGGCTGTATGCCGTATCCGGAACCTACATGAAACTGGTCAATATCAAGACCCATCTGGTTGGTATAGTTCGGGCTTTTTGCAGCTACGTGCACACCTGTGTCAGTGATAGTGCCATTCCATGGATTGTCTACTGCATTTAAACCATTTTGAAAATTAGTACCGTTGATCTTTAAGTAATCCAGTTTCAGGTTGGCATCACCTTCCCAAACCATTGCCCCCATTTTTGCATCCCTGTCACTTAATGCACCGGAAGGCACATTTAATCCTGTAAGTGTTACAGAAGAAATCAATGATGAACCACCAGAATATACCTGCTGAAAACCATCATATACCCTTACGCTGTTGTAAGCAACATCCAGGTTTTCGTATACCACTACAATACACCAGCCGGCATAGTTTCCACCACTGCCTACTGAACCGATAGAGGCTGCAACATTACCAACACTGTAAGTGCCGGTGCCATTTGCCTGGATAAAAGAAGTGATATCTGCGTATGCCTGGTATTGGCTTACAGCATTGTTGCCTGAGCCAGTCGTATTTTTATCCAGTTGTCCGGCTGCAAACTCTGTGTAGGTACCAGTAGTTCCAAAACGGATCTTTACTTTTTGATTGGCAGAAAGACTGATGTCAAAATCACCTTTTTTTACACGGGCACCCCAGTACAAACGTGCAAGCTTAATGGTGTTGGTACCGGCAGGTAATGAAAGGTCGGCAGTAGAAGAATTCCTGGTGCCGGAACCATTGCCGCTGTTGCCATCCACATCTACATAACGGATATTCGAGTTATCGTTACCGTAAGTACTGTTACCGTTTGCCCTGTTGTTATTCATCCTGGCAGTATCTGCATTGCCATTTGAATTGACAATATGTGTAAGGGTATTACCAAAGATGGTAGACCCGCCTTTAATATTGTCTGAGTAAACTTTCTGGTAGCTTCTGAACTGGGCAGTTGCGCCAAGGGCACCTGTCAGCAGCAAAAAGAGAAAGGTGGTTGCCTTCCTGTTGAACCTGTTTTGTGTGTAATTAATTTTCATATAAAAAGGGGTTGATTACGGATAAAATATGACCATCTTTTATGGATGACATTTGTAGAAAATCCAAAGGCAAGCCAAATGCTGGCACGACCAAAATGGGAAGATTTTTTGGGAAGCAAACAGGAAAGGTAAAAAGACACGCTAAGTGCATTGAGTCACCTCAATGTGTTGATATATAGAAGGTTACAAACGGAGCTAATAGGTGTATTTTGGGCGCTTAAGCTGGAATAAAACTTAAAAATTTCTTTCCATGGTCACGCCAGCAAAAACAGTTTGAACAACTGAAATTCCATTATCCGGACACAAAATATTCTTTATGGAATACCTGGGAACTGTTGTACATAAAAAAAGAGGCTTACCTAAGCAAGCCTCTTTTTGAGTTAATATTCAAAATATTAATAGTCCTTTCTCTGGGTCCGCTGTCTCGTTCTGCCTTCGTCTGATGGTCTTTTAAATCCGCCATCTGCCTCATTCATTCTCACAATGCGGCCATTGTATTTTTTACCATCGAGGCTTTTGATCATTTTAGCGGCAGCACTGCTGTCCACTTCCACCCAGGTATTCATTTCCCTCATATCTATTTTGCCCAGTATTTCTTTTTTTAAATTGCTTTCATCTAAAATGAATTGTAAAAAACTGGCTTTATAAAAACCGTCTTTTATACCCAGGTTGATGAACAAACGGGTATAGCCTGTGTCACGCTGGTTAAAATTCGTTCTTTCCCTGCGGCTGCCATCACGCTGTGCACCGGCGTCGTTGCGCTGGATCAAATCCCTTCTCATACCGATTGCATTCAGGTCTTCCGCATTTTCATAATATTTAAGGAAATGGTCAAACTCTAATGCAGCCACCCGCTGCAGTACTTCCTCTTTGCTCACGTCTTCAAATTTCTTCATCAGGTCGGGTATATAGGTTTCATAATCGCCATGAGAAACATCGGCCTGCATCAGTTTATCCATAAAATGAAAGAACTGCTTACGACAAACTTCTTTACCTGATGGTGCATCCATTTTATTAAAACGGGAATTGGTCATCCTCTCCAACTGGCGAATCTTGAATGTTTCCCTGCTATGACAGATAGAGATACAAATACCGCTTTTACCTGCACGGGCAGTACGGCCGCTCCTGTGCGTATATACTTCCATGTCATCAGGCAGTTCGTAGTTGATTACATGCGTGATGCCATCTACATCAATACCTCTTGCGGCCACATCCGTTGCAATCAGCAATTGTAAATGTTTGGTGCGGAAACGACCCATTACTTTATCACGCTGCTGTTGTGTAAGGTCGCCATGTAATGCTTCAATTTCGTATCCTTCTTTTACTAATTTTTCAGCAATGTCCTGTGCATCTGCTTTGGTACGGGTAAAAATAATACCGTACATGCCGGGGTTAAAATCAATATAACGCTTGAGCGTTTCATAACGGTGGTGGGCAGCTACCAGAATATACTGGTGGTCAATATTTACATTGCCACTGTTCTTTTTGCCAACCGTGATCTCTTTAGGGTTTTCCATAAAGTTCTTTGCAATAGCCCTTACTTCTGGTGGCATCGTAGCGCTGAACAGCCAGATACTTTCACGGTTAATGGTATTTTTTAAAACAAAATCAATATCATCCCTGAATCCCATGTTCAGCATTTCGTCTGCTTCATCCAGTACCACGTACTTTACTTTTTGCAGGTCGATGGCTTTTCTTTCTATCAGGTCGATCAACCTGCCAGGTGTAGCCACTACAATATGTACGCCTCTTTTCAGGTTACGTATCTGCATGGTAATGGAAGCACCACCATACACTGCTTCGGTAAAAATTCCTTTGCTGTGTTTTGAATAAGTGGCCAGGTCATTGGTTATCTGCAGGCATAGTTCCCTTGTAGGACATACAACCAGCGCCTGCGGATGACGCTCTGCTTTGTTGATTAAATGCAGTAGTGGAAAACCAAATGCCGCTGTTTTTCCGGTTCCCGTTTGAGCAAGCCCTACAAAATCGGTAGTGCCGGATAACAAAACAGGTATTGCCTGCTCCTGGATAGGGGTAGGTGTGTCAAAACCAAGATCGGTGATAGCTTGTAATAATTGTTCGTTCAGGCCAAGGGCCTCAAATGCAGTCATGTAAAAATTTTTGTGTTTACATGAAATGCGATAGCCTGTTGTGATGATGATAAAATCCCAGAGAAAGAAGACCGGTGGTCTTGTGCAACAGCCTGGAGCACCTCATGCAATCCAGTTAATAAAATAAAAAATCGCCGCAAAAGTAAGGGAATTTGCCTGTATTCCGATATTTAATTTGCTCTGTACAAAGGAGGGTATAAACAGGACGCATAAACGAAACATTTTATTTGGCCGGTACATTTTTTAAATAAGGGGATAAAAGTACTTTTGGTGAAAATTAAACCTTATACCGGGCGGTCCGTCTTTTACCGGATTGCTTATTCACCTGCATATGCATAAAAAATTATTGATAGCGCTGCTGCTGCTGTTTTTTTGTGAAAGGACTTTTTCGCAGGATACAACAGCAGCCGCTTTGCCTGCTTTTGATTCTGCCGCAGTTATAAGTGAACTGATGGCCCTCCTGGATGCTAAAGATGATGCTCCTGTAAGTTATGGTCTTGTTTCTATTGGTATGGGCAACCGGCTTTTTAGTGTACGCAACAACAGGTTAAATGCAAGACAGACCTCCACATCACAACTGTTGTTTAATCCCTTGCTCGGTTATTTTCATAAAAGCGGATTTAGTATTTCAGCCGGAAGCAGTTTGTTAAATGATAAAACAAAAGGGTTTGGTCCAACTCAATATTCTATTACACCTGCTTTTGATCTTGCGGGCAATACAAACTGGGGTTTGGGTATTTCTTACTCCCGGTATATAGCCACGGATAAATATTCGGTGTATGCTTCGCCCGTTCAAAATGACCTGTTCGCCTATGCCAGTTATAAAAAGGGCTGGATAGAGCCAGGTATTGCCTTGGGTTATTCAACCGGTCAATACAAAGAGATCAATACATTTACCATTCAGGCTACAGGGGGCAAGTACACTGATACTGGCACGTACAACCTCAAGGCATTTTCGTTTACTGCCATGGCAGGCCACGATTTTGAGTGGGAGAATATTTTCAGTAAGAAAGATGCCCTGGGGTTTACCACTACAGCAATGCTGAACTTTGGTTCTGATTCAACGGAAACGGTATCGCATACACTCTTTCCAAACCTGCTGCGTTTTTTAAAACGCCGCAACAGGCTGCCGAAGTTATCCGGTAAAAATTCTTTTAGTGCCCAGTCTGTTGCCATCAACCTTGACCTGTCGTATTCCATTGGCCACTTTACCATACTGCCGCAATTGTATCTCGATTACTATCTTCCTGCAACAGATGAAAAAAAGTTTACACAAACCTTTACGTTGGCGGTTGGCTATTCATTCTGAAAATTCCACTTAACAAAAGATTATTACTTTTAAAATGCTGTTGGCACATTGATTGAATTATAGCAGACAAATCGAAACACATGAAATCACTAATCTTATTATCCATCCTTGCATTATTCTTTTTCTCCTTTAGCAATGCCCAGGGATTCGGCGTAGGTGTAAAAGTTGGAACCAATATCAATAAGCTCCAGGGACAGAGTTTTAAAGAGGAGTTTACTTATGGTTATAGCGCTGGTGCTTATGCGGATATCAAACTCGGCAATAAATGGAGCATTCAGCCAGAAGTATTATTTAACCAGGTAAGCGCCGATACATCTGATAAATTCAGTGACCTGGTTGATTTTAATTCAGGTAAAGTTTCAAAAATCAAATTGAACTACATTAGTATTCCGCTGTTGTTAAACTATAATATATCAAAAGGTATTTCTCTCCAGGCGGGCCCACAATATGGGATATTGATGAGCCAGGACAGGGATTTACTGCAGGATGGTAAAGAAGCATTTAAGAAAGGAGATTTTAGTATGCTGGCTGGTTTGCAGTTAAAGTTTGCCAGCATCCGTTTGTATGGCCGCTATGCTGTTGGCCTCAACAATATCAGTGATGTTACCAACAATGACAAATGGAAAAACCAAAGTATCCAGTTAGGTATTGGGCTCACATTGTTATAACATTTGAAAACTTATAAATGGAAAAAGCCGGCCAGTTGTAAAAACACTGGCCGGTTTTTTATTGATGCAATAGCTTTTTGTAAACAGCCATCATACTATTGGCGTACTGCTCTTTTGAAAATTTTTCAGCCTGTATTTTTCCTTTGCGGATCATGGATGCAGTTAGTTCTTTATCATTTGAAACCTGTAACATGTGTTTTGAAAGCTTGTTGCTGTCATGCGGTTCAAAATACAAGGCTGCATCACCCCCCACTTCGGGCAGGCAGCTGGCATTGCTGCTGATAACGGGAAGTCCGCTCCACAATGCCTCCAGCAACGGCGCACCAAAGCCTTCAAAAATAGAAGGATAGATCAGTGCCAGTGCCTGTTGGTAAATAGCCGGGAAATCTGCCGCCGTTGTAAATCTTGCCTCTTTACTCTGTGGCTTTTCATTTAACAGGATGAGCAGGTGTGCCAGACCGTTAGTCTCCATAAAATTCCGGGCTTCTTCTTTTTCTTTCTTGCCATTGCCGATCACCACCAGGGGTATTTGTAGTTGACCTTTTAAAGCAACCATCGCTTTGCAGATAGCAATCAGGTTTTTTCTGGGCGCAATGGAGCTGACAAAAAGAAAATATTTATCCGGCAGGTCATACAGCTTTTTTACTTCCTGTTTTTCATTGTTGCTTACAAGGCGTTGAAAAATGGGATTGCAGCTTTGATACACCACCGCGATCTTTTCTGCCGGCACTTTATAAAATTCCACCAGGTCATTTTTGGTTTGTTCGCTGATGGCGATCACAGCATCCGCCACCCGGCAGGCATATTTTATTTTCCATCTGTGTACATAGCGTTCGTCAAAATGATAGGTTTCCGGGAACCGTTCAAAAATGATATCATGCACCGTGACCACCGTTTTGGCGCCTGATTTACCAATACCATTGGGCAGTTCATTGCTTACTCCATGATAGATATCAACGCCATAATCCCTGATGGCTTTTACCATGCCATAGCGGCGCCATACAGCGGGCAGTGTTTTATAAAGATCACTTGCAGGAAATACGGCATCTGCTTGTGGAATATCCTTTACATCAAAAAGATCCGTCTGTTCGGGGGCAAACAATACGTATTTATCATTTGGATAGTATTCAGCGAGCACCGGCAGCAGGGAACGGATATAATTACCCAGTCCTGTTTTATTCTGATAAGCCCTTTTGCCGTCGTACCCAATTACCATTGTAGAAAGTTGTTGACTGCAAGATATATAAATGAAAGCATCTGTTGCTCTCCTCTGTGCTCTCCGCTCCTCTGCGTGGTTTTTTGAAGTTTCGCTTACAAATATTTCCTTTGCATGCGTGCTAAAAATAACTGGTCCTCCCCTCCGCATTACCCGCCCAAGCATTTACTTTTGCAAAAAATAAAACACATGAGCGAACTCAAAACATTGATACAGGAAGCCTGGGCCAACAGGGAGTTGCTAAAAGACAATGCTTATTCAGAAGCAGTAAGAACATTGATCGAGGAAGTGGATAAGGGCAGGTTGCGTACTGCTTCTCCAACGGACAACCCGGGTGGCTGGCAGGTAAACGAATGGGTAAAACAAGGGGTGCTCATGTATTTTGCCATCCAGCAAATGCAGACCTATACTTTGCCTCCCTTTGAATTTTACGATAAGATGCTGCTTAAAAGCGGCTATGCGGCGCTGGGAGTAAGGGCAGTGCCACATGCAATTGCAAGATATGGAGCCTTTATAGGCAGGAATGTAGTGTTGATGCCAAGTTATGTAAACATTGGCGCCTATGTGGATGAGGGAACGATGGTGGATACCTGGGCTACAGTTGGCAGTTGTGCACAGATTGGCAAAGGGGTGCACCTGAGTGGTGGCGTTGGTATTGGGGGTGTGCTGGAACCTTTGCAGGCAGCCCCGGTAATTATAGAAGATGGTGCTTTTATTGGCAGCCGTTGTATTGTGGTGGAAGGAGTGAGAGTGGAAAAAGAAGCCGTACTGGGAGCCAATGTAGTGCTTACCCAGTCAACAAAAATTATAGATGTAAGTGGTTCCGGACCGGTGGAATACAAGGGCCATGTGCCGGCAAGAAGTGTGGTGATACCGGGCACCTACAATAAAAAATTCCCTGCTGGTGAGTATGGGGTGAGTTGTGCCTTGATCATCGGCCAGCGTAAACCCAGTACTGATCTCAAAACGAGTTTGAACGACGCCTTGAGGGATTTTAATGTGAGTGTTTGATTGGACAATTTGATGATTTGATAATTTATTAATTTGATGATTTGTCGATTTGAAAATTCACTTACATTTGCACTCCATTATCAAATTAGCTCATTATCAAATCGGTTAATTTAATTGCCCAGATGGCGAAATTGGTAGACGCACTGTGTTCAGGTCGCAGCGTCCGCAAGGATGTGCTGGTTCGAATCCAGTTCTGGGCACTAAAAAAGACAAACTATTCCTGGTTTGTCTTTTTTTTATTCTTTTGAATGAACATTGTCAATATTTTTTCAACACTATTTTCCTTCCTTCCGCTGCTGATCTTTTTGCAGCAGCCAGTATCTGCACCACCACAATATTCCGGTTTAACTCCA
>ERZ795056.982-NODE-982-length-34101-cov-11.381396_pt1 | contig 34101 bp, 25 predicted proteins | sample MGYA00375140_ERZ795056 | MGnify/ENA primary metagenome ERZ795056 (study PRJEB30185, sample SAMN05720227) | activated sludge metagenome | isolation source: Anaerobic digester | place: USA | collected 2015-03-09 ...
ACGCTGGCTACGAGGACTGCAAGGTGCTGAACGACCTGCTCAACGAACACGGCGATGACAACTGGGCCATCGTCCTGCCTGAATACCACGCAGCGCGCAAGCCCAACGGGGACGCCATCGCCGACCTTAGCCTGCGCAACTTCGTGGAGATGCGCGACCTGGTGGCCGACCCGCGCTTCATCCTGCGCAAGAAGATCGAAGGCCGTCTACAAGCGAAGCATCCCGACAAGTGGCTGCCGCTCTACAGCCAGGTGAAGTTCAGCGACATCGGCTACAAGGCCGCGTGGGATGAAGGCTTGCGCCATGACCGGATCATGGAGCAGGTGCTGGCCATACCGGGCATAGAGGAGAAGTGGGAGAGTGAGGAGGTGGAGAGGGTGGCGTTGGGGTTGTTGGAGGGCTGAGGTGAAGAGCTCCCCACACGCAGCGGTTGATACGTTCTCCGCTGCGGCGCCGTTATGCTGGCATACACCGCTGCACTTTCGTACCCATGCTGCGCCCGCTCTTCCTGCTGCTCACCCTGCTGATGGCCTGGCCTTCCCTGGCGCAAAGCCTCTACGGCCGCAAGAAGAAGGACATCATCCCGCTGGATGGACAGGCCAAACGCATCGGGTGGTTCATCGGGCCGGGGCTTACCTACACCCTGCCGCCGTTCGCCGAGAGCGAGCGCGAACAGTTCCGCAGCGGTGATACGCTCTACCGCGCCACCTACGATGCCAGCGGGCGCTTGGGTCTGTATCTGGAGGGCGGTCTCACCTGGTTCACCCGCGACCCGGTCATTGTGGACTACTTCGATGCGGGTTTCGCCTATAAGAACCTACGTGGCTCCGAAGCCTTCGAAGGCGTGTTCCAGCGCGGCGACAGCGTGGCGACCCTCACCGGTGAAGGGGACTTCGCGGAACGGCTGATCACCTTCAACATCAACGCCAACAAGTTCATCCCCACCTGGCCTTACCAGTTCGTTCAACTAAGCCTGGGCGCCAACGTGGACTATCGCCTGGGGCAGGACCTGGCCCATACCGGCGACCCGCTGCTGAACGCGCATGCCTTCCCGCCCGACCTTTGGGCACAGGCGCATTTCAAAGTGGGCTATGGCTTCAAACTCACCGGCCACCTGATCCTGATCCCGGCCATCGAGTCGCCCATCTTCAGCTTCAACCCGGCGGACATCGACTTCGGGCGCATGCAGTGGTTCAGCAGCACCTACCGTCCGCTGATCTTCAGTGTGCGCTTCCTGTTCCTGCGCGCCCGCAACGGCTTCGACTGCCCGCCCCCCATCAAGCAAAAGGGCGATATCAAGCAGTACAAGCAGGACGGCTATCACCCTTAGCGCAGGAACGGATTGCTGCGCTTCTCGTGCCCGATGGTGGTCTCGGGACCATGGCCACTGTAGACCTTCACATCGTCACCAAGGGGGAACAGTTCGTTGCGGATGCTGGCCAGCAAGGTGTCGAGGTCGCCGCCGGGCAGGTCGGTGCGGCCGATGCTGTTCATGAAGAGCACATCGCCGGCGATGACGAAGCGCTGTACCTCGCTGTTCAAGGCGATATGGCCAGGGGCGTGGCCGGGCACGAAGAGGATCCGCAGTCGGTCGGCGCCCAGCGTCAGGTCCGTGCCCGGTACAAGTTCCGTGGCGGGTTCAGGTCCGGGCTCGTAGGGCAGTCCATACATGCGGGCCACGTTCGGCGCGCCGTCGTAGAGCACGCGGTCCGCGGGGTGCAACGCGGGTGCCAGTCCGAAGCGTTGATGGGCCCACGCACAACCCATCACATGGTCGATGTGGGCATGGGTGAGCACAAGTTGTACCGGGGTGAGCGCGTTATCCGCCAAGTACTGTTCCAGCTCATGCTCCTCGCTGGCGTTCCAACAGCCCGGATCGATGAGGATGGCCTGCGAACCGTTATGCACCACATAGGTGTTCTCCTGAAAGGGATTGAAGGTGAACTTGGCAACGCTCAGCATGGCCGGAAAAGCCCGAAATTTGTACGGTTGCGCCTTCGGGCAAGGCCTCGAAAGTAGCTATCTTCCCATCGTGACCGCCGCGCTCCGCCGTATCCTTCACCTGTTGTCGACCGTGCTGTGCCTCAGCCTCGGCAGCGCTTCCATGGCCCAATTCTATTCGGGCTCGCAACAGGAGTACGGCAAGAACCGGGTGCAGTACCAGGACTTCCTGTGGCAGCAGTACCGCTTCGCCGATATGGAGGTGTTCTTCTACAAGGAAGGGCGCGACCTGGCCCGCTTCACCGCGCAGGCCGCCACCAAGCACCTCAAGGAACTGGAGAAGGATATGGACTACGCCCTGGATGAGCGGCTGCAGTTCATCGTATACAATTCGCTCACCGACTTCCGCCAGAGCAACATTGGCCTGGCCGGCATGCAGGGCGAGAACAACATCGGCGGCCTTACGCGCATCGTGGGCACCAAGATCTTCGTGTACTACGAGGGCGACCATACGCTGCTGGAACGGCAGATCCGCTCGGGCATCGCACACGTGATCATCGACCAGATGATGTTCGGCGGCAACTGGCGCGACATGCTGAAGAGCTCCACCTTCATGAGCTTGCCGCCATGGTTCACCGATGGTATCATCTCCTACCATTCGCGGAGTTGGGATGCCGAGTTGAACGATCGCGTGCGGGACGGTGTGGTCAGTGGGCGTTATGCCAAGCTCAATCGTCTGGAAGGCGAACATGCGCGGTTCATGGGCCATGCCATCTGGAAGTACGTGGCCGATGTCTATGGACCCGGCGTGATCCCGAACATCCTCTACATGACCCGCGTGAGCCGGAACGCCGAGAGCGGCTTCCTCTATGTGCTGGGCGTTTCGTTGAAGACGCTCGCACAGGAATGCCAGGATCATTACCGGAGCCGTTTCCTGGAAGAGGACCGCACCCGCCAAGTGGCCAGCCAGGAGCCTCTGCCCATCCGCACGAAGAAGCAGCGCACATACAGCCAATTCAAGGAAAGTCCGAACGGGCGTTACCAGGCCTGGGTGAGCAATGAACTGGGGCAGTACAAGATCTGGATCCTTGAAACAGCGACCGGCAAGCTCACGCGCATCGTGAAAGGGGAGAAGAAGCTGGACCGCATTGTGGACCGCAGTTATCCTGTGATCGCGTGGCACCCCACCGGCCAAGCCTTGAGCTACGCGGTGGAACGCAAGGGGCAGTTGAAGCTGCGCACCTACACCTTGGACGACCGGAAGACCACCGAGAAGGATGTGTTCCAGTTGGAGAAGATCCTCTCCATGGACTACTCGAAGGACGGTCGGAACATGGTGTTCAGCGGCGTGCGTGATGGGAGGACCGACCTCTACCTCTATTACGTCATCGGCAACCGGCAGGAGCAGTTGACCGATGACCAGTACGATGACCTGGATGCCCGATTCGTGGACGACGATCAGCGCGTGATCTTCAGCAGCGATCGCATGGATGATACCCTTCGGACGAACGCGGACGTGGCCTTGGTGAACGGAACGAAGGACATCTTCCTCTTGGACGTGGTCTCCCGCTCTCGCCTGCTCACCCGCTTGACCAATACCCCGTTGGTGAACGAGCTACAGCCCGCTCGCTTCGACAGTGCCAACTACACCTTCTTGAGCGATGGGGATGGTCTGCTCAATCGTTTCCTGGTGCGCTACGACAGTGTGGTGAGCCATATCGATACCACCGTCCACTACCGCTACTTCACGGTGGAGGAACGGCTTACCGACCTGCGTCGTTCCATCTTGGAGCATCATGTGGATCCGCGTAGGGGGCGATTCACTCAGTTGCAGGTGGTGAACGGGCGGTATGAGTTCCGGAGCGGACGCACCAGCGATGGTCGGGTGGCGCTGAACCCGCGATCGACCACCGGCGACGTGACCGCGGTGCGATCGATGGAGGAAAAGGATGGTTTGATGAGCCCCGTGGTGAAGGTGGACCCGCAAGTGCCTCGCCCGAGCGGCCCCGATGCCGTGGACATCCGGAATTATGTGTTCCTGGATGAATTGAACGGGACGGCACCGCCGAAGGGCAAGCCATCGACCCGTCCATCACCCGCACTGACGGCCGCAGCGGACACCACGGTGGTCCTTCCCTTCACCTACCCGGACCAGCGTAACTACAACATCAACTTCACCATCGATCAGGTGGTGACGCAGGTGGACAACAGCTTCAGCAATCAGTTCTACCAACCCTTCACCGGTCCGGGATCACTGAACCCCGGGTTGAGCGGCCTTACGCGCATGGGCGCCAGCGACCTGTTCGAGGACCACCGGATACTGGGTGGCTTCCGCTTGGCCCTGGACCTGAACAACAACGATTACCTCCTGGCCTACGAGAACCTGAAAGGACGGCTGGACAAGCGCATCTCCTTCCAACGGCAGGCCTTCCAAAGCGTGGATCAGCTGGGCGTGATCAAGGCACATACCCACAACGTGCGTTATCAGGTGAGTTGGCCCTTCAGTGAATTGGCCAGCCTGCGTGCCTCGGTGATGTACCGCAACGATCGTTATGTGCAACAGAGCATCGATCCACTCAGCCTGCGGATCCCGAACGGCACGGACCACATGGTGGGTGGCAAACTGGAATACGTGTACGACAGTTCCATGCCGCGTGGCCTGAACTTGTGGACCGGTTGGAGGCTCAAGGTCTTCGGTGAGTACTACCAACAGCCCACCGAAGAAGGGGACATGCAGGTGGTGGGTCTCGACCTGCGCCATTCACAGAAGATCCACCGTGATCTCATCTGGGTGAACCGTCTCGCTGGCGCGGCCTCCCTCGGAAGCCGCAAGGTGATCCACTTCCTGGGCGGGGTGGACAATTGGCTGTTCGCCAAGGTGGACAACTCCATCCCCATCGACCTCACCCAGAACTACTTCTACCAGACCATGTCCGTGCCCATGCGCGGCTTCTTCTACAATGCCCGCAATGGTTCGAGCTTCGGGGTGTTCAATTCGGAACTGCGTGTGCCCATCATCCGCTACCTGGTGAACCGGCCCATCCGTTCGGACTTCTTGAACCATTTGCAGGTGGCCGCTTTCGGCGACGTGGGAGCTGCATGGACAGGCCCCGACCCCTATTCCGAGGAGAATACCTTCAACCAGGTGGTGGTTGACCGTAATCCGTTGCGCATCACCATCGACAGCCAGCGAGAACCCATCATCGGTAGCTATGGCTTCGGTCTGCGCACCCGCCTACTGGGCTACTTTGTGCGCGCCGACTGGGCTTGGGGCATCGATGACGGTGTGGTGTTGCCACAAGTGTTCCACTTCTCCTTGAGCTTGGACATCTGATGATCATGGGTCCGCAGGTGGTGGTGTGGTTGGTGGTGATCGGTGTGGTGGCGGGAATGCTGAGCGGGTTGGTAGGCATCGGCGGTGGCTTGGTGATGGTTCCAGCGATGGTGTGGTTGCTCGGTTATTCACAGCACCAAGCGCAGGGGACCAGTCTGGCGGTGCTGATGTTACCGGTGGTGTTCCTCGCGGCTCGCGATTATTACAAGGCTGGTCATATCGATCCCAAGGTGGTGGGTGTGATCGCTACTGCCTTCGTGGTGGGCGGTTACTTCGGTGGCAAGTGGGCACTGGCCCTTCCGGTCGATCAACTGCGCAAGATCTTCGGGGTCATCCTATTGCTCGCGTCCTTCAAGCTCCTTCTGAACAAGTGATCGATCGCATCAAACACGAACTCGCGCTGCTGCAGCCCACCATGATCGGTTGGCGCAGGCATTTGCACCGCCACCCCGAGCTCTCCTTCCACGAGCACCTCACCGCAGCCTTTGTCGATGAGGTGCTACGAGCGGAAGGGATCGTTACCCGCACCGGCGTGGGGAAGCTCACCCCCGATGCGCCTGGCACAGGTGTCATCGCGGTGGTGAAGGGTGAGGCCGCACCTTCCGAGCGCTGTTTCGCCCTCCGCGCGGACCTCGATGCCCTGCCCATCCAGGAAGTGGGCAAGCCCGGCTATTGCAGTACCGTGCCCGGCGTGATGCATGCTTGCGGGCACGATGTGCACACCAGTATGGTCCTTGGTGCGGGCATCGCACTGCAGCGCCTACGCAGGGAGTGGAGCGGCACGGTGATGCTCGTGTTCCAACCCGGTGAGGAGAAGGAGCCAGGTGGCGCTTCGTTGCTGGTGAAGGAAGGTGTGCTCAGCGATCCCAAGCCTTCGGGTATCCTCGGCCAGCATGTGACCCCGGAACTTCCCGTGGGCACGCTGGGCTTCCGCAGTGGACCGTTCATGGCCGCAGCGGATGAGATGTACCTGACGGTGAAAGGACGCGGTGGTCATGCGGGTTCCCCACACCTCTGCATCGATCCCGTGATCATCGCTGCACACGTGCTGGTCAGCCTGCAACATGTGGTGAGCCGACGTAACAAGCCCGGTCGCCCCATGGTCATGTCCTTCGGCAAGGTCATCGCCAACGGCGCCACGAACATCATCCCCGATCAGGTGACCATCGATGGCACGCTCCGCACCTTCGATGAAGGGTGGCGAGCCGAGCTTCATGATCTCTTACCACGCATGGCCGGCGAATTGGTGCGCGGCATGGGCGGTGAGCTGGACTTCCGGCTGGTGAAGGGATCACCCGTGGTGAAGAACGATCCCGAGCTCAACGCCCGCATCCGAGCAGTGGCCGTGGATTATGTAGGTGCGGAGAACGTGGTGGACATGGACATCCGCATGGGTGCCGAGGATTTCGCGTACTACACGCATGTGATGCCCGGTTGCTTCTTCCGCCTTGGTACGGGTAACCCGGAGGTGCCCGGGAGTCGATCCGGTTTGCACCGCGAGGAGTTCGATGTGGACGAGAACGCGATGGTGCTGGGTGCCGGGCTGATGGCCGCTGGGGCGCTCAGCGAACTGCGCTGACCGCGTTCACCGGTGCACGATATCGTCCAGCTCGATCACCGGCCTTCCGTTCTTCTCGTGCACGGTCATCTCCACAACATGGGTGGAGCGACCTCGGGCGGTGTAAAGGTCCACGTGCACGGAGAACGCGCCGGGCCAGTTGCGCACGGCGGTCACCTGTAGGTGGCTCCACACGGTCGGAGGTGGCATCACCAGAGGTGCTCCGATGTCCTCCACGGCATCCATCATGGCATCAGCGCTCAAGCGCACACCTCCGGTGGCCTGTTCGAGTTCATCGTAGCGCCGTTCCACCAGCAGCTTCATCACGTGCTTGGCGACAAGGCTGAGTTCGTTGGGACCCATGGGTGTTCAGCGTCCAGCTACGCCCACAGCAACCAATAGAGCCCTCCCCAGATGCCTAAGAACATGAGCCCAAGGGTCAAGGTGCCCCGGTGTTCCTTAAGGTCGTGTTTCACCAGCGCCCGGTAAAGCAACCATCCGAGGAATAGTGCGACCAAGCCTACTACCATCACCATACGTCCCATGCTCGGTGTCTTTGGTTCGGTGCATACTTAGTTCGCCACCTCGCTCATGAACTTCAACCGCACCATTCGGAGCTCCTCTTCGCTGTAATCGCTGTCGAACTCCACGCGCGCAGCCTCGATGTCGTCCGACTCGGCATCGCGGAAGTAGTCCATGATCTCCTCCAAGGTCTCCGGCTCGAAGACATCGTTCAGGTGGTAGTTGATATCGAGCTTGGTGCCGCTTTGTACGATGCTCTCCAGTTCGGTGAGCAGGGCATCCATCGTTAGGTTGCGGGCCTTGGCGATCGCGTCGAGTGGTAGGCGCTTGTCGATGTTCTGGATGATGTGGACCTTGTTGCCACTCTTGTTCACCACGGAGCGAACGGTCACTTCCTCGGCGCGCTCGATGTCGTTCTCCTCCACATACCGCGCAATGAGGTCCACGAAGGGTTTCCCGAACTTCTGGGCCTTACCGGGTCCAACGCCGCTCACCTGGGTGAGCTCCTCGATGGTCACGGGGTAGCGCATCGTCATCTCCTCCAACGAAGGATCACCGAACAGCACCCAAGGCTGAAGTTTCAGTTTCTGGGCCTGGCTTCGACGCAGGTCCTTCAACATGACCATGAGCTTCTCATCGGCCGCAGCGCCTCCCCGAGCGATGGGTTCATCCTCGCCACCTCCCTCGAAATCGCTGTAGTCGCGCTCCTTCACGAACTTGATGGACGTCGGCTTCGCCAGGAACTTCTTCCCAGCCTCGGTCAGGCTGAGGTTGCCATAGGTCTCGATATCCTTGTGCAGATATCCGCCCACATTGGCCTGGCGCACCACAGCCATCCAGTGGTGGGTGTCCTTATCGGAACCTTCCCCGTACACCTTCAACTTGTCGCCCTTGTAGTTCTTGATCTCACTGGTCTCCGTGCCGGTGATGAGGTCACAGATGAATTTGGCCCGGTGCCGCTCCTTGCTCTCCTTAACGGCTTTCAAGACCAGGGCCAGATCGGCCTTGCCCTCGAACTGCTCCTTCGGGTTGGCGCAGTTGTCGCAGCCGTTCTGGCATTTGGTATCATCGTATTGCTCACCGAAATAGTGCAAGAGGAACTTACGGCGGCACATGCTGGTCTCAGCGAAGCTGACCGTATCGGCAAGTAGTTGTTTGCCGATCTCCTGTTCGGCCACGGGTTTGCCCTGAAGGAACTTCTCCAGCTTCTCGATGTCCTTGTAGCTGTAGAACGCGATGCACTTGCCTTCTCCTCCATCACGCCCCGCGCGCCCGGTCTCCTGGTAGTAGCTCTCCAAGCTCTTGGGGATGTCGTGGTGGATGACGAAGCGCACGTCCGGCTTGTCGATACCCATTCCGAAGGCGATCGTGGCCACGATCACGTCCACCTGCTCCATGAGGAACTGGTCCTGGTGGCTTGCGCGTTGGTGGGCGTCCATGCCAGCGTGGTAAGGCAAGGCCTTGATGCCATTGACGTTGAGCATTTCGGCCATCTCCTCCACCTTCTTGCGGCTGAGGCAATAGATGATGCCGCTACGCCCCTCGTGCTGCTTGATGAAGCGGATGATCTCCCGGCCTACGTCCTTCTTTGGGCGGATCTCGTAATAGAGGTTGGGTCGGTTGAAGCTGTCCTTGTAAACCTTGGCATCGGGGATGTCGAGGTTCTTGAGGATGTCCTCCTGTACCTTTTCTGTGGCAGTCGCTGTCAAGGCGATGACCGGTACGCGCTTGATCTCATCGAAGATGGTGCGCAGGCGCCGATACTCAGGGCGGAAGTCATGGCCCCACTCGCTGATGCAGTGCGCTTCATCGATCGCGAAGAAGCTGATCTTGATATCCGTAAGGAACTCGACATTCTCCTTCTTGGTGAGCGATTCTGGCGCTACGTAAAGGATCTTGGTGCGGCCCTCAGTGATGTCCTGGCGCACTTTCATGGCTTCGTTGCGCGTGAGGGAGCTATTCAGGAAGTGGGCCACGCCATCCTCATCGCTGAAACCACGCAGGGCGTCCACCTGGTTCTTCATCAGGGCAATGAGCGGGCTGACCACGATGGCCGTGCCCTCCATCATCAGAGCAGGCAGTTGATAGCAGAGGCTTTTGCCCCCTCCGGTAGGCATGATGACGAAGGTGTTCCGTCCATCCAGCACGCTCTGGATGATGGATTCCTGTTCCCCTTTGAATTTATCGAATCCGAAGAACTGTTCGAGGGCTTCGCGTGGTGTGAGGTCGACGTGGATCATTGCGTAAGTGCGGCAGGAGCAGTGCCAAGGAGTTTTGAACGCTTAAATGTACGGCGCGGAGTGCAATTGGAACCTGCAAATTTTGTGAAGGACAGGGGTGCCACACCCGACGGGTCCTGCCGGTGGCGGCCGTTGATAACTGGAGCAACGTGCCCCGGGACACCCTGCGTGACCGTCTATCTTTGGTGCCCTAGTACCCCTCCTTTTGTCCCCGCCACAGTCCGGTCAGGAAATGACCTTCCTCGAGCATCTGGAGGAGCTCCGCTGGACCCTCGTGCGCTCGGCCATTGCCATCGTGGTGGCCATGGTGGCCGCATTCATAGCGAAGGACTTCCTGTTCGATCAGGTGATCCTGGCCCCGAAGGAACCTGGCTTCATCACGTATAGGGCATTCTGTGCGTTGGGCCACCGCTTGGGAATGGGAGAGGCCCTATGTGCCAGTGAGCTCGGCTTCACGCTTCAGAACATCAGCATGAGCGGGCAGTTCTTCACCCACTTGATCGTCTCCTTCGTAGCCGGGTTCATCATAGCCTTTCCTTACGTGCTATGGGAGATGTGGCGCTTCGTGGGTCCCGGTCTGCACCCCACCGAACGACGGTCTTTGCGCGGTGTGGTGGCTTTTGCCACGGTCCTCTTCTTGACCGGGGTCCTTTTCGGCTATTACATGCTGGCTCCTCTAAGCATCCAGTTCTTCGGCGCCTATCAGGTCAGCGGCTCGGTGCAGAATGCTGTTGCCTTGGACAGTTATGTGGCAATGATCACTTCCGTGACCCTTTGGACCGGGATCGTCTTCGAAATGCCTCTTGTCATCCTGTTCCTGACCAAGGCGGGTATCGTGGGACCGGAATTCCTCCGCACCTACCGCAAACACGCCTTCGTAGCGATCCTTATCATCGCGGCCATTCTCACGCCTCCGGATGTGGTGAGCCAGTTGATCGTGTCTGGGCCGTTGATGGTGCTCTACGAGTTCAGCATACTGGTTTCCGCAAGGGCCGTCCGCTCCAAGTCCGGACAGGTGACCAGTGGTACTTTAACGCGTCAACCGGTATGATGGCCTCGGTCCGTTGGTTCGTTGGATCGATCCTCCTTTGCGGTGCATTCCCTGCGCTGATCCATGCGCAGACCACCAAGGTGAGTGGCGTGGTCACCGATGCTACCACGGGCGAGACCCTTCCGTTCGTGAATATCGCCTTCGTGGACAGCCGTATCGGGACCACCACCGATATTCTCGGCCAGTATGGTATCGATACCTACTACGCCACGGATTCCATCCGGGTATCGTCGGTGGGCTACGTGTCGCGCGCGCTGCCGGTCCGTAAGGACAAGGCCCAGGTCATCAACATCGCGCTGGAGCCCAGTAAGGTCCAACTCACCGAAGTGGTCATCAAACCATCGGATGAGAATCCAGCGTTCGCGATCCTGCGTCGTGTGGTGCAGAACAAGCCGGTGAACAACCGGGAGAAGTTGGAGGCTTATGAATATGATGCCTATAACAAGATCGAGTTCGATCTGAACAACATCACCGAGGAGTTCACTCAAAAGAAACTGTTCAAGCCATTCGCCTTCATCTTCGACAACATCGACAGCACGGATGCCAAGCCCTACCTGCCGATCTTCATGACCGAAAGCATCAGCGAGGTGTATTACCGGCAGAAGCCCAAGGCGCAACGCGAGTACATACGTGGGACCAAGGTGAGCGGCATCGAGAATGAGAGCGTGAGCCAGTTCATGGGTGATATGTACCAGAACGTGAACATCTACGACAATTACCTCGTGGTGTTCGGCAAGAACTTCATCAGCCCCATAGCCGATGGTGGCCGTGCCTTCTATGACTACTTCCTCACGGACAGCAACTTCGTGGGAAACCACTGGTGCTATAAGTTGGAGTTCAAGCCCAAGCGGCCGCAGGAACTTGCTTTCAAGGGTGAGATGTGGATCAATGATACCACCTATGCCGTGCATCGGATCGAAGCGGGGATCGCCGAAGGCGCCAACCTCAATTTCGTTCAGGGTTTCTGGGTGAAGCAGCAATACGACCTGGTGGCCGACGAGGTATGGATGCTCACACGGGACGAGCTCGTGGTGGACCTGAACGTGATCAAGGACACCGGGGAGCGCAACAAGAACGCTGTACAGGGATTCTATGGTAGACGCACGGCCACCTACCGCGACTTTGTGATCAACCAACTCAAGGATGATGCGTTCTACGCCGGTGTTGACCAAGTGGTGGTGGAGATCGACCCCTTGAGCCTCGGCGCTGATTATTGGGACACCCAGCGCCATGAACAACTCTCGGCCAAGGAACTCGCCATCTATGAGATGGTGGACACCATGAAGACGATACCACGGTTCCGTACCTACGTGGATATCGTGAGCACCATCGTCACGGGTTATTACGAGCGGGGTAAGGTCGAACTGGGGCCCTACTTCACCACGGTCAGTTTCAATCCGGTGGAAGGAATGCGCCTGCGTTTGGGCGGGCGCACCAGCAACAGCTTCAGCACCTGGGTGGAATTCGAGGGCTATAGCGCGTACGGGTTCCTTGACGAACGCTTCAAGTTCGGTTTGGCCACGCGTGGGTTCATCAGCAAGGAACCCCGACTACTCTATCGGGCCTCCTACAAACACGACGTGGAACAGCTCGGTCAAAGCGTGAACGCTTTCCGCAACGACAACCTGCTTGGTAGCGTCTTCCGGCGGAATCCCAACACGAAACTCACCGATGTGGAGGAATGGAAGGTCAGTCTGGAGCGGGAGTGGTTCGCAGGATTCACCAACGAGGTGATGGTGCGGTATCGCACACTACAAGCGTTGGGTGAACTTGCCTATGAGAAGGTGGTGTTCGACGAGGTGCCCCGGCTGACCACGGTGGGAAGCATACGGACGGCCGAGCTGAGCCTGAACACCCGCTTCGCCTACCGCGAGAAATATGTGAGCGGTGAATTCGATCGGGTATCCGTGGGCTTCAATAAGTTCCCCACCCTGGAATTGCACCTGGCCTATGGGGCACCTGACATCCTGGAGAGCGACTACGAATACACCAAGGTGGTCGGCCGCATCTACAAGCGTTGGCAACTTGGAGCAGTAGGGTGGACCCGCACCACGGTGGAGGGCGGTCGTATCTACGGGACGTTGCCCTACCCGTTGCTCATCATACACAGTGGTAATGAGACCTTCTACCTGGACGATGCTGCCTTCAATACCATGAACTTCTTCGAGTTCATCAGTGATCGATACGTGCAGGTGACCGCCGAGCACCACTTCGAAGGCCTCTTCCTGAACCGTATCCCCTTGATGCGTCGCTTGAAGTGGCGGGAGGTGGCCACCTTCAAGGCCGTGGCAGGCGATCTGGACGGCAAGCATGGCCAAGAGCTCTTGTTACTGGAAGACATGTATTCGTTGTACAATGGACCGTTCATGGAAGCGAGCGCCGGGGTGGAGAACATCCTCAAGGTGTTACGCTTTGACGTGATCTGGCGATTGCGGTACAACGACCACGCCAATACGGCGCCCTTCGCTTTACGGGCCAAGCTTTTCTTCAACTTCTGATCATGCTGCGCGCCGATACCATCTTCAAACGATATAAGAAACGCACCGTCGTCAACGGTGTGAGCGTGGAGGTGCGGCAAGGCGAGATCGTCGGACTCCTAGGGCCGAACGGAGCGGGCAAGACCACCAGCTTCTACATGATCGTAGGGCTCGTGAAGCCCAATGAAGGACACATCTACCTGGATAACGAGGACATCACCGACCTGGCCATGTATCGAAGGGCCCAGAAAGGGATCGGCTATCTTCCGCAGGAGGCCAGTGTGTTCCGCAAGCTCAGTGTGGAGGACAACATCCGTGCGATCTTGGAGATGACCGACAAGTCAAGGACCGAGCAGGCGCGGAAGCTGGAGGAGCTTCTGGACGAGTTCAGTTTACAACATGTGCGGAAGAACATGGGCGATGTGCTCAGCGGCGGCGAACGGCGACGAACCGAGATCGCCCGGGCACTGGCTACAGAGCCCCGGTTCATTCTGCTCGATGAGCCCTTTGCTGGTGTCGACCCCATCGCTGTGGAGGACATCCAAGGTATCGTGGCCAAATTGAAGGACAAGAACATCGGTATCCTGATCACCGATCACAACGTGCAGGAAACGTTGAGTATCACGGATCGGGCCTATCTGCTCTATGAAGGTCGGATCCTGAAACAGGGAACAGCGGAGGAACTGGCGGGGGATGCAGAGGTGCGGGAGAAGTACCTGGGCCGCAATTTCGTGCTGCGCCGTAAAGTGCAGTGAAGCATTACGTAGGTCGTGGACCCGCGAGCGAAGACCGTGGAGCCCAGGATCAGGCCTCTTCGACCGAGAAGCTGTACTTCTCCATGATCTGGTTGGCCAACAATTTCTTGCAGGCCTCGTCCACCTTCATCTCCGCGGCCTTTTTGTCCTTGGCCTCCACCTGTAGGGTGATGTGTTTGCCGATGCGCACGCCGTGGATCTCGGGCAGTCCGAGGTTGCCCATAGCGCCTGAAACGGCCTTGCCCTGAGGGTCCAGCAAGTTGTCGTGGGGCATGACATCGATGGAGGCACGGAAGTTCTTCATGGGTGCAAAGATGGTAACGGGTTTTCAGTTGGCTGTTCGCAGTTGTCAGTTGTCAGGCGGGGCGAGCGCCCTTTGGAGCGTGGTGCCGCGCCCTCGAGGTAACACGCACCCAGGAGGTTCCACAGAGGAGCCTGATCAATTTCCCTTATCTGTCGGAAGCCTGACAACTGCAAACTGCGATCTACACCTTCGGGAATACACGTCCCCACAGCGGGCTGAGGATGTATAGGAGCATGATCAGTGGCACGGCCAGGATCCCGTAGAGCGCTACCAACAAGGCCCCAGTGCTCAAGAGCAGGTAGATGACCTCGTTACCCTTCCACTTGAAGTGCTTGAACTTCAGAGAGGGCAGTGGAAGTTCGGAGAGCATGAGTGCAGCGAGCGCCAAGGAAAGGCCCAACAGCGCGTACGGGTGGTCCAGCAGACCGCGGGTGGCGTTGATGATCAGGTCATGGCCAGGGCCGGGATGCACTCCCACACCCGTGGAGCCCAGTACCATCGATACCCAGAACAAGCCATTGGCGGGAGTGGGCAGACCGAGGAACCCACTGGCCTGTCGGGTGTCCAAATTGAACTTGGCCAAGCGCCAGCACGATGCGACGGCAAGAACGATCGCGGAGGTGAAGGTAGGCCAGCTCAAAAGGTCCATCGGAGCGGAAAGGGCGGGATGGACCGTGATGTGCCAACCTCGTCCGGATGGTTCAAGTGCGCTCGCGAAAAGAGCGAACGCCGGCGCCACCCCGAAGGTCACCATGTCCGCCAGACTGTCCAATTGGGCTCCCAGGGGTGAACCACCACCCAATGCCCGGGCCGCCAAACCATCGAACACATCGAACAACGCCCCGGCGAACACCAGCCAACATGCCCATGTTAGTTGTCCTTGGGAGGCAAGCAGGATGGAGCCCATGCCACAGGCTAGGTTCGCCGTCGTTAACAGGTCGGGGATCCGGGGTAGCCGTGCCATCGGGGCCGAAGTTGGTTAAATTCGAGGCAATAAAGGAGGCCACCACGAGTTAGTAGCTGCGTCAATACAGAACAGAATGAAGACCTTGATCGGAGCACGCAGTCTGGTTGCAATGGCATCGGGTATGTTCATGGCGGTTGGTGCCATGGCCCAGGACGCCCCCAAGTACAGCAATGAGTTCCTGGCCATCGGCGTGGGAGCGCGTGCGTTGGGCATGGGCAGTGCCTATACCAGTGTGGTGAATGATGTGACCAGCGGCTATTGGAATCCTGCGGGTCTATTGGGCGTGAAAGGCGACCTTCAGATCGGCGCCATGCACAGTGAGTACTTCGCTGGAATAGCCAAGTACGACCACGTCGGCTTGGCCAAGCCCATCGATGAGAACAGCACCATCGGTTTCACGTTCGTGCGCTTCGGGATCGATAACATCCCGAACACCATCGACCTCATCGATCCCTCCGGGAACATCGATTACGACCGCATCACCTCATTCAGTTCGGCGGACCACGCTTTCATCGTGAGTTATGCACGGAAACTCAAGGTGCCCGGCTTGCGGCTGGGGGGTAGCGCCAAGGTGATCTATCGCCGCGTCGGTGAATTCGGCAAGGCTTGGGGTTTCGGGCTGGATGCCGGTGCGCAATACGATCTGGACCAGTGGCGGTTCTCCGCCGTGGCTCGCGATGTGACCGGCACCTTCAATGCGTGGAGCTATACCATCGACCAGCGGACCATCGATGTGTTCACTCAGACCGGGAATGAATTGCCGCAGAACAGCGTGGAGGTGACCTTGCCCCGGTTGATGCTAGGTGCCGCACGGGAGTTCAAGTTCGGCGAGAAGTTCGACCTCATTGCCGCCTTGGAACTGGAGAATACGTTCGACGGTCGTCGCAATACCTTGATCCAGAGCGGTACCCTCAGTGCGGATCCGCGGTTGGGCATCGAGTTGGGCTATGCGCGCATCTTCTATGTGCGGACAGGTCTGAGCAATATCCAGTATGTCACGGATATCTCCGATGACAAACAACTCTCCTTGCAGCCGAACATCGGACTGGGCTTGCGTATCAAGAGCTTCTCCTTGGACTACGCACTTACCGATATCGGGGATAACAGCGTCGCGCTGTACTCGAACATCTTCTCCATCAAGTTCGACATCTTCAAGCGGACCGCTTCATGATCAGAACCCTACTCGCGTTACTGTTCGGCTCCTACGCGCTGGTATCGGCGGCACAGTTGCCCTATGGCAATGAATGGATCGACCATGAGCGCAGGTATTGGCGGTTCGACGTGGTCGAGAACGGTATGCGACGTATCGACCGGGCCACCTTGTTGGCCGCTGGTTTTCCGGCAGGTACCGTGGATCCCCGCGACCTCATGCTCTTCAGCCGCGAGAAGCCGGTCGCGATCTACGTGGAAGGAGAGGCTGATGGGTCGTTCGATGAAGCGGATTTCATCGAGTTCCAGGTTTCCAAGAACGATGCCTGGCTGGATCAGCTGATGTACCCGTCGCCGACCATGGCCGGGAACCCGTACTACAGTTTCGTCAACGACACCATCCGCTATTACCTCACATGGGACGATGATCCCGACGTAGCCAAGCATCATATCGTTGCTCAGCCCACGTTGGACCATACGCCCTACCCGGTGGTGCCCTATTACTGGGGCGAAGTTGGTCTGGGAAGGCAAGGCCGTTACTTCCTGGGTCCTACTGGCCAGTACGGTGCGAGCAGTGGCCTATATGTGGAAGGAGAGGGCTGGTATGACTCCAATGTGACCAACCTCACCACTGATTCCGTGGACCGACAGCTGACCATCGCTGCTCCACGAAAATACACAGGCCCCAACCCGCCGGATGCGACCATACGTGCCACGGTGGTCGGCACTGCGAATCCTGGTGGGTCGCTTCCGGACCATCACGTGAAGATCGTTTATGGAGCTGCGCCAGGTGTTCTTGGTGCCGATACCATCTACAGTGGTTTCAAGGTGGTCCACAATGTCTTTCAAGCTCCCCTAGCGAACATAGCCGCCAATACGGTGGTACGATTCAGGGTGATGCGTGATCTTTTCGCACCCGGTCAGATCGGATCCTTCCTGCCCACCTATGCCGATCAGCAAGCGATAGCGAGCGCCTCCATCCGTTATGCGAAGATGTTCCACATGGACAATGACCCCCAACAGGTCATGGAGCTACCGGATCTGGACGAGGATGGCTTCCTGCACGTGGATTTCAGCAACCTGGCCGGTACACCGGTCATCCATGCTTACGGGGACACGGTGCGGCGCGTGATCCCCACAGCTGCCGGCGCCCGGTGGAAAGCCTTGCTCAAAGCACATCCCGATAGCGCACTCACCAAGGCGATCGTCTTCGGGCAGGAAAGTGTCCTTCCCATTACCTCACTGACACCCGTCAATGGCACGGGCTTCTTCACCGATTTCCTCGCGAACGAGGTGAACGATGCCATGCTCATAGTGACCCACGAAAGCCTGATGAGCGCTGCGCAGGCCTACGCAAATTATCGGGAGATCTCGATACGTAATCCATACAATACCGTTCTGGTCGATGTGGATGAACTGTATGACCAGTTCGGTGGTGGTGTGCCGAAGCATGCATTCGCCATTCGCCGATGGTGCCGGTATCTGCTTGATTCCTGGGCGACCTCACCCAAGGCCCTGTTCCTCATCGGTAAGTCCGTACAGAACGTGACCGTGAACCAGTTCGTACCAGGGATCCGGCCGGATGCGGCCGGGGCTTACCAGACCTGCCTTGTGCCCACCTTCGGGCACCCTGCCTCGGATGTGGCCTTCACCATCGGATTGCGGTTCGATCCAACAGTGGTCGAGATCCCAGTGGGTCGATTGAGCGTGTACACACCCGATGAGGTACTCGCCTATTTGGCGAAGGTCCAGGCACTGGAGTCACAAACACCTGGGGTGTGGATGAAGAACATCCTGCATTTCGCCGGAGGGTTCGACCCGGGAGAGACGGGCGGATTCGTGAATTACCTCAATGGTCTCAAGGCGGTGGCTGTGGATACCAGCTTCGGAGGATCGGTATCCACCTTCAGGAAGAGTTCCTCGGAGACCTTCCAGTCCGCGAGCGCTGATAGTGTCCGCACCTTGATCCAGGAGGGGGTGACGCTCATGACCTTCCTGGCCCATGCCTACGCATCGAGCTTCGATATCACCATCGACGATCCGGTGAACTATCAGTGGAACGGTAAGCATCCCTTGGTGATCGGGAATTCATGCTACATCGGTAATATCCACCAGAACAACCGGCTCAGTCAGGGTGAGGGATGGGTGCTGGCTCCCAATACAGGTCCCATTGGGTTCCTGGCCACCACGGAATTGGCCTCGGCGCCCTACCTGATGGACTATTCCAATGCGTTCTACCGCAGCTTCTCCCGTGTGAATCACGGTAAGGGGATCGGCGAGCATATGAAGTATGCCGTGAACCAGGTGATGCAGAACAGCTACAACCTCAACACCCTGCATACTGCACACACCTTCACCCTGCAAGGCGATCCCACCATCGTACTGAACTCCTTCGACAAGCCTGACTATACCGTGAGCGATGAGGATGTCTACTACGACCCATCCCCGGTAACGGCAGATGCCGACACGTTCCAAGTGAAGGCTGTGATCACCAACATCGGCAAGGCGATCAATGGTCCGGTGCGTGTCACTCTTGAGCGGTCCAATCCAGGGCTCGTCGCGGCAGAGGAGTATTCCACGGTGATCGAGGACGTGTATCTACGTGATACGGCCTACTTCAATGTACCAACGCGCGGGCAGAGTGGGGGTCAGGGCATCAACACCATGCGTGTTGCCGTCGACCTCGACCCGGACGAAGTGGATGAGCTGGAGAACGATACCAACAATGGCACGACCAGTTCGCTCTTCATCACTTCCGGCGACCTCATACCCATTTATCCCTATGACTTCGCTATCGTGCCCGATCCGGTGCAACCCCTGCGCGCAAGCACGGGCGACCCGTTCGCAGCCCCTCGGGTCTATTTGTTCCAGATCGATACCACGGACCTGTTCAATAGTCCCTTGTTGGAGACCACATCCATCACAGCACCCGGTGGTGTGGTATCCTGGACCCCGCAGAACATCTACGCACTGAACAGCCAGGTGGACAGCACCGTGTTCTTCTGGCGCTGCAGTATCGACAGCACCGGAAATGGCAGCTTCAATTGGTATGAGCGTTCCTTCCAGTACATCCCGGGCAAGCATGGTTGGGGCCAAGCGCATTACCATCAGTTCAAGCACAATACGTACTCCAACATCGTCTATGACCGGCCGGAGCGCGATCTCGACTTCTTCACCGGACAGCGGAACATTCGCGCGCAGGTGCATGACAGCGTCTATTCCCCCTACACCGAATGGTCGATCGACCTTGAGCCCCAGGACTACAACGGGTGTGGCAATGTGGCCGGGTGGCACGTGGCGGTCGTGGACCCCGGGACCTTTGAGCCTTGGGGTACCAGCTACCAGGGCGAGAACCCGCAGAACAACTTCGGCAACCTGAACCAGAACGGCGTCTGTGGAACCCGCGTTCGGAAGTTCTTCACGTTCCTCACCAACAGCGCACCGCAGTTGGCCGGTATGCAGAACATGCTGGATACCGCCGTGGACGATGGCGACCATGTACTGTGCTACACCTGGCTCTACCTGGACAAGGCGGGCATGGCTGCGAACGCTCCGGGGCTCATGCCCTATCTGGAAACGATCGATCCGCAGCTCGATTTCAGCTCGCTGACGGACAGTGTGGCCTACATCTTCTATTACCGCAAAGGCGTTCCTGGCTCGTTCCGCGATACCATCGCCACGCAACTCTTCCCTCCGGGCGACCCTGGTTTCCTGCAGCTTTCCGTTTGGGTGGACAGCCCAGCCAACCAAGGCACGGTCACCACTCCTGTCGCTGGTCCTGCTACGGCCTGGACCAAGCTGTATTGGAACGAGCGCTCGGGCGGTGATCCCGGTGATAGCACACGGATCATCCTCCGCGGTATCACCCCGAATGGCACTGAGTTCGACCTGGCCAACGTGATCGCCGAGGGTGACTCCCTCCCACTTGATCAACTGATCTCCGCTGCAAACTACCCGACGGTCCGTCTGCGTGGGCACTTCTTCGATAACGACCAGGCGAACGCTCCCGACCCGTCCCAATTGAAGCGCTGGCAATTACTGAGCGCGCCTGTTCCCGAGTGTGCCATCGACCCGCCTTCTGGATTCGTGCAGTTGCAGGAAGAGTTGTTCGAAGGTCAGGAAGCCCGGGTCGCTGTGGCCGTGCACAATGTGAGCCTCTTCGATATGGACAGCCTGCTCATGGGCGCTTGGGTGCTCGACCGTAACAACCAGCGACATCGGGTGCATTACAAGCTGAACGCCCCCTTGCTCGCAGGTACCACGTTGTTGGATACCATCCGGTTCAATACCACCGGCCTTGGCGGACCCAACACCATCATAATCGAAGCCAACCCCATCGATACCGTGACGGGCGTGTTCGGCCAGATCGAGCAGTACAGGTTCAATAACATCGCCCAACTGCGCTTCGAGGTGGCCGGCGATGATGAGAACCCCATACTCGACGTCACCTTCGATGGTATGCATATTCTCGACGGGGATATCGTTTCCGCCAAACCCGAGATCGAGATCCGCTTGGACGATGAGAACACCGTGCTGCTCCACGATTCACCTGCGGACACGGCGTTGTTCCGGGTATACCTCACGCGCCCCGGATCGGCACAGGAGCGGCTCTTCTTCAGGACCGGTTCCGGTGTGGAGAACATGCAGTTCCTGCCGGCCACCAACACGGCGAACGAAGCCCGCATACACTACCGGCCGACCTTCGCCACCGATGGTGTCCACACCCTTACGGTGATGGCCAATGACCGAAGCAACAACGCCTCTGGCGATCGGGAGTTGAAGATCAACTTCGAAGTGATCAATCGCTCCACCATCACCGAGGTCCTGAACTACCCCAATCCATTCACTACCAGTACACGTTTCGTGTTCACCGTGACCGGAACCGAGCCACCCACCTATATGAAGATCCAGATCCTGACGATCACGGGCAAGGTGGTGCGCGAGGTGAGCATGGCCGAACTGGGTCCGATGCGCGTGGGACGGAACATGACCGAGTTCGAATGGGACGGCACGGATTCCTTCGGGGACAGGCTGGCGCGCGGCGTATACCTCTATCGTGTGATCGCACAACTGCACGGTGAGGACATCGAATTGCGGGAAACCTCCGCATCCTCGTTCTTCACAAAGGGTATGGGCAAGATGTACCTGCTTCGCTGATCGCGCCTACTTTCGCCGACGTGTCATCCGGTATCCTACTTCGCCGACACGTTGCTGCTTGGGCGGTACTGAGTGGAATACTCTGGGCGCTGGCTTGGCCGGGTATCGGAGGTGTCGCTCCATTGGCTCTGATCGCTTGGTTGCCCTTGTTGCATGCCGAGGTATTACACGACCGGCGCACAAAGGGCCGAGGACGCGCTTTCGTACCCTATGTCCTACTGACCGTACTCACCTGGAACGCTGCCACCTCGTGGTGGTTCTTCGGCGTGAGCGAGCCCTTGACCACACGACTGGTCAGTGGCCTCTCACCCATGCTGGTGAACTCGGTGCTCATGCTGGTGCCGTGGTGGATCAAGCGCGTTGTCCGGAAGTGGTCGGGGGACCAGTGGTCAATGGTGGCCTTGGTGGTGGCCTGGACCGCCTTCGAGCACATCCATCATCAATGGGACCTGAAGTGGCCGTGGTTCACCATGGGGAATGTGTTCGGCGCCATGCCTGCATTGGTGCAATGGTATGAATGGACAGGTGTGCTAGGCGGTTCACTGTGGATCTGGTCGGTGGTCCTCTGGGTACACGCACGGATCATTCATCCTGCTCCAGCGACAGCGCTCCCGATCCGAGGACGTTGGCCTGTGCTCGCGGCCTTGGTCCTTGTTCCGGTCGGTACTTCGCTGCTCCTCTTTTTCACCCATACGGAGAAGGGCACTCGCGTGGAGGTCGTGATCGTACAACCCAATATCGATCCCTACGGACAGAAGTTCCACGAGGATCCAATGGTGCAACTGGATACCATGCTCGCCTTGGCCGAGCGTGCCATCACCCCTCGCACCCGGTTGGTGGTGATGCCTGAGACCGCGTTGCAGGAGGAAGCCACATTGGACCTGCGCAGCGCGCAGCCAGTGCTACATGGACTATGGGAGAACGACCTCGGTTCTTCGGCCAGCGTTGCGCGGTTACGCGCATTCCAACAACGCCATCCCGATGCCGCGCTCATGACCGGTATGTCTTCGGCCCACCTGTTCCATAACGGAGAGGAACTGCCTGTCACAGCACGGGGGATCGAAGGCACCGGACTTTGGTACGAGGCGTACAACGCTGCGCTTTTCCTACCCACCGACGGGTCACTGCATCACTACCACAAGTCCAAACTGGTCGCCGGTGTGGAGATGATGCCTTTCGAGGCGATCCTGGGCAAGCTCAGTGCGCTGAGCGTGGACCTGGGCGGGGTGAGCGGATCGTTGGGCACGCAACAGGAACGGAGCGTGCTTCACGACCCAGCTTCAGGCATCGCCCTGGTGCCAGCCATCTGTTACGAGTCGGTGTTCGGTGAGCATGTGGGTGCCCATGTGGTCAATGGAGGCAACCTCATCGCCATCATCACCAACGATGGTTGGTGGGGCGATTCGCCCGGCCCAGTGCAGCACCTCACCTTCGCATCCCTTCGGGCCATCGAGCAGCGCCGCTGTATCGCACGTTCCGCGAACACGGGTATCTCTTGTTGGGTGGACCAGCGTGGAGTGGTCCATGATGCCACGGATTGGTGGACCGCCACTGCGTTCCACGCAGATCTTGCGATGAACGAGGAACTCACGCTATACGCCCGGACCGGCGACCTGATCGGCCACTCGGCGCTAGTGGCTCTGGCGATGGTCTTGGGCTGGAGTGTTGTTCGAGCAGCGCGTTCACGGTATCGCCAAACGCACTGCTGAACCGATGTCCCGGTTACCTGCCCGTAGTGTGTAGAGACCCGTGCTCACGCCTCGGAGTGGGAGTCTGGTCCGGTGTTCCCCAGGGTGCAATTCCATCACCGGCCAAGTGGCCACCACTTGGCCCGCTGCATTGTACAATTCCCAGCTAGAGTGACCTCCTTCGGGAAGGTGATGGTCCACGAACAGTGCTCCATCAGCGTACCAGCCGGTGAACGATGGAGTATCAACGTGTCCACAGTATGTGGTGACCTGGTCACTCAGTTGTGAGCTCCCGTCCACATCCACGCCCTCCAACCGATAGTAGAGGTTACCTGCCGGTGCATCGTTATCCATGGATACATAGGATCGAATTCCGTTGCTGTGCCCTGCGGCTGGTACGGTTCCGATCATTTGCTCGGCTTCCTGATCGGAGCTTCGCCAGATCAGGAAATGGGAGGAACCGGATTCGCTCGCAGTGGTCCACGTCAACTGCACACGTGCCTCGGTACATTCCGCCGCGAATCCTACCAGTCGCACCGGCAGCGGTTGCGCCACATTGGAGAGCGTCCAGGATCGGAACAGATCGCTCGGTCCGACATTCACATTCGTCACGGTATTCACAGGCCCCAGCGCGAACGTGCTTGCGAAGAGCACATCCCCCCAGGCATCCAAAGGAGGGTTGAAGCGTTGAGCCGCCAGGGGACTCGTGGAGGTGATCGTATTGCCCGTGCGCACATCGCCAGTGGCAGCACCCGGGTCGTAGGTGAAGCCCAAGCGGACGGACGGCCTGGTTCCATAGCCATATGAGGCGACTCCTGCATCCACGATCCAGAACCGGTCCACCACCTGGTCCGAGTTGTTCGAGGGCGCGCCGGTGAAGTAATTGTGCATGTGGGTCACATCCGTGGGGCGGTATCCGTCGTTATCCCAGTTGGTACCACCGAGTGTTCCATAATTGTAGGTGGAGAAACAGATGGATGCGGTCGCCTCGTTCGACCCGACGCCCACGACCTCGAAGCTGAAGGGCGTGCGCACCCCGTTCGCCGTGGTGAAGGGCACCACGTAGGTGCCAACATTATTGCGGATCTGCCAGCGGATCCGGTTGAACTCGCCCTCGCTCCGGATGTTCCCCCCGCTACCTGACGTACCGATGCCTGCCGGCGTGGGCTCTTCCACCACCAACCAAGCACCTCCATCGATCCGCAACCATCCGCCATCGTTCAACACCACGCGTCCCTGGGCCATCACGGACGTACCATTCAGCCCTATCAGGAGGAGTAGGAACGAGCCATATCGGGTAGCGGTACTCATCTGCGGATCGCCAAGAGCGTTGGGAAGATAGTGCGAGAATGCCGCCGATCCCAAGTGGCGGTGCTGATAACTTGGCCCCGTGCGGACGACCCTAGTGCTTGACCGACCGGTGGCTGTGGTGCCTGCGATGTTGCTTCGCGAGGAACGATTCCTCTATCGACGCATCGCGGACCAGGGTCGTGCCGTGCTGGGTATTGGTGTGCACGAAGTTGTGGATGCGCCCTCATTCGATCAGGAGGGACGTGCGATGGATTGGACCTTTGGGGCGCTTCCCTATGAGTGGATCGGCGCTGATGGGACAGAAGCACGTAGAGCCGACGGTGGCCCCATTTCACAATGGTGGATACCCAAATGGGTGGTGGAATGGCGCGGTCAAGTGGTGTACTTGCACGTCCACCCGGCACATGTCCAAGAGATCCAGGAGCGCCGCGACGACCTCCATACCGAACTGCTCGACCCCGATGTGGAGCTTGCCGCGCACTGGACAGAACGCACCGATCGCACCAATTACATGTACCATGTGGATCGCTTGATGCGCCACATCCAACGCGGTGATATCTATGAGGTGAACTACTGTGTGGAACGGTTCGCGCACTGGCCATCCCTCGAACCATTCACGGCCTTCCAACGCCTCCTACATCGGTCCCAAGCACCCTTCGCAGCGTTCCACCGCGACGGGGATCGCTTCATACTCTCCGCCAGTCCGGAGCGTTTCCTGGCCTTCGACCATCGGCAGGTGATCGGGGAGCCCATGAAGGGTACGCGTCCTCGTTCCTCCGATCCTGAAGAGGACGCACGGCTCCGTGATGAACTTGCCCGTGACGCCAAGGAGCGTAGTGAGAACGTGATGGCCGTGGATGTCATGCGACACGACCTTTCGCGCGTTGCTGCGCCAGGCACCGTTACGGTCCGAGAGCTTTGCGGGGTAAGGAGCTATCCGCGCGTACATCAACTGGTGAGCACCATCTCCGCCACCATCGCATCCGGGTCCGGGCCCATGGACGTGGTGCGTTCGGCATTCCCCATGGCAAGCATGACCGGTGCGCCCAAGGAGCGCGCCATGCAACTCATCGCAATGGCCGAAGGTGTCCCTCGCGGTGCGTTCAGTGGATCGCTCGGATTCTTCGCTCCGGATGGCACGGGCGACCTCAATGTGGTGATCCGTGCGATCGAGTTCGATCGTCGATCGGGCCTAGCCTCCTTGCGTACCGGTAGCGCGCTCACCGCCTTGTGCGACCCGGCGTCCGAATGGGAGGAGTGCGTGGTGAAGGCCCGATCCGTGCTTGATGCCCTGCGCCATGCTTGAGGTCGTGAGACTCTTCATCCACCAACACGCGTTGTTGGAACAGGGAGCCCCTGTTTGGGTGGCCGTAAGCGGCGGTGTGGACAGCATGGTGCTCCTCACCGTGCTTCATCAACTAGGCCATCCGGTCCAGGCCGTTCACATCGACCACGGCCTGCGAGGTGCCGATAGTGCTGCCGACCGTGCACTGGTGGTGGCGTATTGTGCTGAACTCGGTATCCCTTTGCACGTGGAGGAAGTGGATGTGGGAGTAGAGGTGGAGCGATCGAACTCTTCCGTGCAAATGGCCGCACGTTCACTCCGGTACAGGGTGTTCCATCGCCTTGTTCATCAAGGCCCGGAGCGGTTGGCCATGGCACACCATGCCGATGATGCGATGGAGACCACGCTCATGAACCTGATGCAGGGTATGGGAACACGCGGCTGGCAAGGTATCCCCGTACGTAGTGGTCCATTCATCAGACCCTTGCTCACCAGCACGCGTGCCGATATCATCGAGGCTGCGCGTATACTGCGCGTTCCATGGCGTGAGGACGCCAGTAATAGCGACCCTGCATACCTGCGTGCTCGTGTGCGCAAGGAATTGGTGCCACTGATGGAGGACCTGAGACCAGGGGTACGCACGGTCATGTATCGGAATGTTGAACTGGCGCGCGAACTGGACCTCCTTGCTAAACAACGCATCAATGAATTGGTGGCTCATCTTCGTCCCGATGCCGAAGGGGTATTGCGCATCACCTTCGACACACTGCGCGCCTCACTCGCACCTCGCGTGTTGTTGCACACCTTGCTCGAAGGGCGTGGCTATCACCCCGATCGCATTGCGGACATGGTGCGGGTGATGGAACAGGGGAAAGTGGGCGCGCGCTTTCCCGGTGAAGGGGTGGAGGTACTTGCCGATCGTGAGGCATTCTTGATCGTACCATTCCAACAGGCGCTGGGCGAATGGACGATCCATGATCCCTTTCGACCACCGACGGGTATGCCGCTGGATATGCGTTCCGTCCATGCCTCCGACATCGATGCCAACGCTGGTCCGGACGTGGTGTGGTTGGATATCGACCGCCTGGTGCTGCCGTTGGTGGTGCGACCATGGCGCGCGGGTGATCGCCTGTTGCCTGCGGGAATGAACGGAAGCAAGCTGATAAGCGATGTGTTGATCGACGCCAAGGTTCCGCGTCACCTCAAGGACCGCACGATGGTGCTGTGCGATGCAGAGCGGATCCTGTGGTGCTGTGGTATACGTGCTTCCGGTATGGCACGAGCTTCTGCCAACACGCAACGGGTGCTCCGCGTGGACAGGACCATTGACTGACCCTCGTCATTTTTATCAACAGGTGCTTGGAAAGGGGTAGCGGGCGAGCGTATCTTCAGGCCACCCAATACGATCGACCATGTTGGATATCCGTGCGACCCTCATTCCCAAGGAACAGATCCCGGCCTTGCGTTTCCCACAAGAGCCCGTATCCATCACCATGGATCAACGTCGTTCCATCCTGCACACGCTGCAGGTGGCCACGCGATTGGGCAACTCCGAACATGGCAAGTGCCGCATCCTCTTTCAGGACGATCAAGGGCTCAAAGCGGTGGAAACCACCATCTGGACCTACGACCCTGATAACATCGTGCTGAAGTACGGTACCACCATTCCCGTTTCGCGGGTGGTGAGCATTGACATTCCTTAACAAGGACGCGGTCCCATAGGATCGCAAGGATCGGAACAGGCACTTGAACCGGGCTGTCAGGAGGGGGTTAGCTTTGCGACCGTACCCTCCGATGCACACCTTGCTCATTTCCCTTCTCTTGGCAGCATGGATGCCCTCCACGCCTCCCGTGCATTGGAGCTTCTCCGCCCAGCGCCAAGCCGATGGATCGGTCGCGGTGCATTGCGACGCCGTTCTTGATGCGGGCTGGCACATCTACGCCACCGTCCTCCCAGGTAATGAAGGACCGATCCCGACCGCCGTTCGCATCCTTCCATCAACCGGACACGGACCTGCCAGTGCGATCCAGGAACCTATCCCACGGGAGGAGTATGATCCCAATTTCGCCATGGTGGTCCGTTACCATGACGGCTCTCCTCGGTTCACCACCACCGTATCTCCCACGGTTCCGAGTACCTCCCTCATCGTGAAAGGCGAGGTCGAGTACATGGTATGCAACGACAAGACCTGCCTTCCACCCGTGATCGTGCCCTTTGAAGTGACCATCGAGGCCGAACCCGCCAAGCCATGAAGTTCCGTTCCCTACTTGCATTCTTCGCCCTTCTCCAGACCCTGATCGCTGGCGCCCAGCTTCCTGGCCATGCGGCACCTCCCGAACACGTGAGGTGGTCCATCAGCATGATGAAGGTGGAAGAAGGTGTTTGGGATATCGTTTACCGGGCCGACCTCACCGAAGGTTGGTTCGTGTACTCGCAACAGAACTTCGGCGATATGGGACCGATACCGACCGCCATCACGTTGGATACGCTGGCCCACGCTATCCCCATGGGAAAGGCCACCGAGACGGGTGAACACACCATCCAAGGCGAGGATCCCGTCTTTGGCATGGAAGTGAAGAAATTCAAAGGCTACGCCTTATTCACCCAACGTGTCAAGGTTACGGACGCGCAACTACCCATCACCGGTAGGTTGGACTATATGGTTTGTAATGATCGTGCGTGCGATATCACCGATCCGCTCTACTTCCAGGTCCTGCTTGTGCAAGAAAAGGTCGAATTCGCTGGCATTCCTTTCAAAGGGGGGGCCACCGAGGTTAACACCCTCTCAGCAGAGTCAGAGCCTGTGGCATGGTCACTATCCACGGAGAAGCTGAAGGATGGGTTGTGGCGCTTCCGCTTCACCGCCACGGTCCAGGAGGGCTGGTACATCTATTCGCAGGAGAGCTTCGGTGATGGCCCCATTCCCACCAGCATCACCCTCGACAGCACCATCACACACGCCAAGTTCCAAGGTCAAGCCAAGGAGGAAGGCAAGGACATGAAGGAGGGCATGGACGAGATGTTCGGGATCCAAGTGCGCAAGTTCAAGCACGTCGCCTCCTTCATCCATGAGCTGGTGGTCAGCGATCCGGCCAAGGATGTCAAGGGCGTGGTGAACTACATGACCTGCGATGACAGCCAGTGCATCTTCCCCGATCCGGTGCCCTTCACCGTGAACTTGGCGAGCGGTGCCATCACCATCGGCTCGAACACGGTGGCCGCTTCGGGCGACTGCCGATACAAGCTGGCCTCGGTGGACCTGAATGCGCCGGTGGTGAAGAGCGATGGCTCCGATGAACAGGAAGTGCGCGGTTCGGCCTCGTTGTGGCGGATCTTCCTGCTCGGGTTCCTCGGTGGCCTTGTGGCGTTGCTCACGCCTTGCGTGTTCCCCATGATCCCGCTCACGGTGAGCTTCTTCACCAAGGGCAGTGAGGACAAAGCGAAGGGGCTGCGCAATGCCCTCACCTACGGTGGCTTCATCCTGGGCATCTACCTGCTCTTCAGCGTGCCTTTCCACGTGCTGGGCTCGGTGAACGCAGAGATCTTCAATGAGATCAGCACCAACCCTTGGCTCAACGTCTTCTTCTTCGTGATCTTCCTGGTCTTCGCGGTGAGCTTCTTCGGCTACTTCGAGATCACGCTCCCCAGTAGCTGGGTGAACAGCATGGACCAGAAGGCCTCGAAGTTCGGCGGCCTCATCGGCATCTTCTTCATGGCCCTCACCCTGGCACTGGTCTCCTTCAGCTGCACGGGGCCGATCCTCGGTTCCTTGCTCGCAGGTGCGCTCACGGCCGATGGAGGCGCTTGGCAGTTGACCGCAGGCCTTGGTGGTTTCGGTATGGCTCTCGCCCTTCCTTTCGCGCTGTTCGCCCTCTTCCCCAGTTGGCTCAACTCCCTGCCCCGGAGCGGCAGCTGGCTCAACAGTGTGAAGGTGGTGCTGGGCTTCGCCGAGGTGGCCCTCGCGTTCAAGTTCCTGAGCAATGCCGACCTGGTGAAGCAATGGTCCATCGTACCCTATGAGCTATTCATGGTGGTGTGGGTGCTATGTGCGCTGGGTATCACGCTCTACCTGTTCGGCCTCATCCGTTTCCCGCACGACAGCCCGGTGAAGTCGCGTGGAACGGTCCGCTGGGCCTTCATCGCGCTCTTCACGGCCGCAACCATCTACTTGGCATTCGGCCTGCGTGTGGACCGCAAGGCGGGCACCTTCACTCCGATGGCGTTGATGAGCGGTTTGGCGCCTCCAGCCGGGTACAGCTGGATACTGCCCAAGAAGGCCGAAGCCTTCCACGACCTGGATGAGGCCCTCGCCCATGCCAAGGAAGTGGGTAAGCCCGTGATGATCGACTTCACCGGTTGGGCCTGTGTGAACTGCCGGAAGATGGAAGAACACGTATGGCCCAAGGATGGCGTGAAGGAATTGATCGAGAACGACTACGTGCTCGTTTCCCTGTACGTGGACGACAAGCGCGAATTGCCCAAGGAGGAACAACACGAGTATGTGACCTGCACAGGTAAACAAAAGCTCATCGTGACCAAGGGCAACAAATGGAGCACCGTGCAGCTGGAGACCTTTGTGATCAGCAGCCAGCCCTACTATGCCCTGCTCAGCCCTGATGGCAAATTGCTCACCGACCCGGTGGGATACACCCCGGACGTGTCCGACTATAAGGAGTTCTTGGAGCGCGGGATCGAAGGCATGAAGCAGCTCGGCCAGCAGGCCAGTCGCTGACATCAACCACGTACTACAAGCCTCGTGTAAGACCGCTTCTTGTTTTTTCGTCAACAAGTTGCCATATTAATCGCCGATCGCCTGACGAATAATTCGTCAACCGGTCGAGAGCATGGTAGCAGAAGCATGGCCCGAGGAGGCGATCGCTGCGCGGATCCACTGGGTTCGTGGGCAGAAGGTGATGTTGGCGCACGACCTGGCCGTATTGTATGGCGTGCCGACCTTCCGGTTGAACGAGGCGGTGAAACGGAATATGAGCCGGTTCCCGGAGGATTTCATGTTCGCCCTGACGAAAGAGGAATGGGCCAACTTGACATCGCAACCTGCGATATCAAGATCATGGGGAGGTCGTAGGCTGCCTCCCTTTGCATTCACCGAACACGGCGTGCTCATGCTCTCCAGCGTGCTCAATAGCGAACAGGCCATCGCGGTGAATATCCGCATCATGCGGGTGTTCGTCCGGCTGAACCGGCTCCTGCAGAACGACCTTGAGCTCCAATTGCGCGTGGAGCGCCTGGAGGGACGGCAGGAACGGACCGACACCGCCGTAAGTGAGCTCTTTGAAGTGGTGAAGCACTTGCTTGACCATCCGACCGGCGATCGCCTTCGTATCGGCTACCGCGGCGGCGACCCGCTTTGATGCATCTTTGGGACAATGAGCACCGAAGCACGTATCCGTTCGCATTTCTCCGAGGCCGCCGACGTCCTCCAGCGCTTCCTCGCCGATCCGGCCAATATCACCGCCGTGGAGCAGGCCGCCGCCTTCATGAGCTATTGCCTCAAGCAGGGCGCCAAGGTCATCAGCTGTGGGAACGGCGGCAGCATGTGCGATGCTATGCATTTCGCCGAGGAACTCACCGGCCGCTACCGCGACGACCGCCCGCCCATCGCCGCCCTGAGCATCAGTGACCCAAGCCACCTCACCTGCGTGGGCAATGACCATGGCTTCGAGCAAGTGTTCGCACGCTTCGTACAAGCCCACGGTCGCGAGGGTGATGTGCTGCTCGCCATCAGCACCAGCGGGAACAGCCCGAATGTCCTACGCGCCGCCGAGGTGGCCCGGGCGAAGAACATGCACGTCATCGGCCTCACGGGCAAGGACGGCGGCAAACTCGCGGAACTCTGCACCGTGGAAGTGCGCGTACCCCACAACGGTTACGCCGATCGCATCCAAGAGGTTCACATCAAGGTCATCCACGCTTTCATCGATCACATCGAACGCGATATGGCGGAACCGCGCCGGCGCGACCCTAATGCTTGATCGATGGGTACCATTGACATCATCCACAATCCCCTTGGCCGCATAGGTCGACCCATTGGGTCGACGCCACAGCGGCTCCGGGTGTGATCGAAAACATGCCATGCTCGTCAAGGTCTACGGCAGCGCCGTCTTCGGCATCAACGCCACCATCGTCACCGCCGAGGTGAACGTGGAGAATGGTGCGTTCTTCTTCCTCGTGGGCTTGCCGGATAGTGCGGTGAAGGAGAGCCAGCAACGCATGGATGCCGCCCTCCGCAACAATGGCCTCTACTTCCCCCGCGGAAAGGGTGTCACCATCAACCTCGCACCGGCAGACATCCGGAAAGAGGGAACCGCATACGACCTGCCATTGGCAGTGGGGCTGCTCGCCGCCACCGAACAGGTACCCGCCGCGATGCTCGAACACTTCCTGGTGATGGGCGAACTGTCATTGGATGGTGGTGTGCGGCCCATCAAGGGTGCTTTGCCCATCGCCATCGAGGCCAAGGCCAAGGGATTCAAGGGGGTGATCCTTCCCGCTGCCAATGCACGCGAAGCGGCCATCGTTCACGGCCTTACCGTCTATGGCGTGGAACACCTTACCGAGGTGGTGGACCTTCTGCACGACCGTTCCGCGCTGGCTCCCACCGTGGTCGACATCGCTGCCGAGTTCGCCAACAGCAGCCAGAGCTACCCGGTGGACATCGCCGACGTGAAGGGCCAAGAGAACATCAAACGCGCCTTCGAGATCGCTGCGGCAGGCGGTCACAACATCATCCTCATCGGGCCGCCAGGCGCCGGTAAGACCATGCTGGCCAAGCGCCTGCCCACCATCCTGCCACCCCTCAACATCGACGAGGCGCTGGAGACCACCAAGATCCACAGCGTCGCCGGCAAGCTCCGAAAGGAGGACAGCCTGCTCAGTGTGCGCCCCTACCGCAGCCCGCACCACACCATCAGCGATGTGGCCCTCGTGGGGGGCGGTTCCTTCCCGCAGCCGGGCGAGATCAGTTTGGCACACAACGGTGTGCTCTTCCTGGATGAACTGCCCGAGTTCAAACGCCAGGTGCTGGAGGTGCTGCGCCAACCGCTGGAGGATCGCGTGGTCACCATCAGCCGCGCACGCTTCACGGTGGAGTACCCGGCCAGCTTCATGCTCGTGGCCGCCATGAACCCCTGCCCCTGCGGGTACTACAACCACCCGGACAAGGAATGCGTTTGCGCGCCTGGTGTGGTGCAGAAGTACCTCAACAAGGTGAGCGGCCCGCTGTTGGATCGCATCGACATCCACATCGAAGTGACGCCGGTACCTTTCAGTGAACTGAGTGCCGAACGCGCCAGTGAACGAAGCGCCGATATGCGGGAGCGGGTCATCGCCGCGCGCTTGGTGCAACAGCAACGCTACACGGGTCAGGACATGCACTGCAACGCGCAGATGGGTAGCAAGGAGCTTCGCGCCATCTGCCGCATCGATGCCACCGGCAAGGCCTTGTTGGAGAAGGCCATGGAACGCCTTGGCCTCAGCGCCCGCGCTTACGACCGTATCCTCAAGGTGGCCCGCACCATCGCCGACCTGGCAGGCAGCACCGACATCCGGACCGAGCACCTGGCCGAGGCCATCCAGTACCGGAGCCTGGACCGTGAGGGGTGGGCAGGGTAAGCCCGTAACCTTTTCCACTGACTGCCGTTGGAAGGGACCGAACCAACGTCCCTAGGCCCGTGCTCCAGCGTCCGCTATCCATCCTGTTCCTGATCATCACCAGCACGTTGGGTTGTGGTACGGCCTTGGCGCAGGAGGACGAGAAGCAGTACCTCGATGCGGTGTTGGCCTCCACCACGCGCAAGAACGCGGCTTATTACCGCAAGCCGATCGGGGAGAAGGAGGGGTTGGTGCTCGCCACGACCTTCACGCTCGATGGTAAGGTGAAGGCGGAAGGTACTTATGTCGATAAGCAACTGAACATCGAACACGGCGAATTCGTGTTCTACCACGCCAACGGCAAAGTGGAAAGCAAGGGTGAATACGTCATGGGCCACAAGGCCGGTGTGTGGGCCCGCTTCGATCAGTGGGGTCGTCCCCTGGCCGAGAAGGTCTACGACCCCGAACCCCTGGCCAACATCATCTACACCCGTGCCCAGACCATGCCCGCCTACCCCGGTGGTGAGAAGGCCTTGGTGCGTACGATCAATGATCACATGGTGCGACCCGGCGACAAAGCCCCGAAGAAGGACGCACTGGCCACGTTCGTCGTGGAAAAGACCGGTGACATCACCGATATCAAGGTCCTGGAAGGTCAGGATCCCGCCTTCGATCAGCGCTTGGCCGATGCCATCCGCGCCACCTCACCATGGACCCCGGGTGAGGAGAAGGGGCAACCGGTCCGCGTGC